>Ga0209698_10001387_pt1 | contig 27895 bp, 28 predicted proteins | sample LitLauG_LLR_2012_FD_187203 | JGI IMG/M metagenome (GOLD analysis project Ga0209698, IMG submission 187203) | Freshwater sediment microbial communities from Pennsylvania, USA - Little Laurel Run_MetaG_LLR_2012 (SPAdes) (version 2) | ecosystem: Environmental > Aquatic > Freshwater > Creek >... | reverse complement strand
TCCTCGCGCGCGAAGGAGAACATCAGGTCGTCGGCCTCGAGCTCGTCGCTGGTGGCGAACGACCAGCCCATGCTCGCCAGCAGGCCGGGCGCGAGCTCCCACTGCGATCTCAGCTCCGGAGGCATCGGGTCCCTGTGGGCGTGGTAGGCCGGGTAGAGCTCGACGCGGTAACGGGCCTCCTCTGCGCCCATGCACGCGGCGACGGCGCGGATCGGGTCATCGCTGGACTCGATCACGGCGAGGATCGCGTTGACGGTCCCGAGCAGCGCGTTGACGGGAGCATCGTCGGAGCCGGTGATCGATTTCGGGAGCGCGAAGTAGGAGCGGTAGAGCAGCCAGGGGACATCGGCGATCAGCAGCGGTCCGCTCATCCCCCTAGCCTACGAGCAGCGGCTCGGCGCCGTGCTCAGCCCTCGAGCATCCAGCACATTTCGGTCCACAGGAACCTGTTCGTGCCGGAGATGAGCGGCGTCGCGAGCTTCAGCTGGGCGACGTTCCCGTTGACCACCACGGCGGCGGACGGGATCGCGCGCGCCTGCGCCCTGAGCCGGCGCCGCGTCGCCGGGTTGCGAAGCATGGCCGTGAGCCTTGAGTCCCAGCGCTGCGCGCATGTGCGGCCGTGGACGGTGGCGCGCAGCGGCGCGTTCAGGATCGCGCACGCGCCTTCCCCGTTGTGGGCCAGCTCCGCGCTCACGAAGCGCGACGCGGCGCTTCGCACCCACGCGATCTGTTCCGCGGTCCCGTGCGAGGAGGCTGCGGACGCGACCGGTGCGGCCGCGGGCACCGCGGCGCATGCGATCGCGCAGGACACTGCGAGTAGGCGTGCTCGGCTCATGGGCGAAGTATCGGCGCCAGGGTGGACGCACGCGAGGCGCGGTGGACTTCTTTCGCGCCGGAGCGGACGAACGTCCTAGCGACGGCGGGCTCAGCCCGCGCTGGAGCCGCCCGTTTTGCCGACGGCGGTCGCGCCCGCGGAGGGGGCCGACACGACAGGACCACCGGTCGGCGTGGCGGGCTTTGAGGGCGCCGCGGGCGGCGGCGACGGTGCGCCGTGCACGCTGCGGTCGGGCTCACGGGTGACCTTCGCCCCGTTCTTGACGCTGAAGCGCATCCAGGTGCTCTGCAGACCGAGCAGGCCGGCGAGTTCCCCGCCCGTGATCGTGCTCGAGCCCTTCGAGCCGAGCACGTTTGCGGTGACGACCCTCGGGGATACGCCCCGCGAGAGCACTTCGATCCCGCGGAAGCTGCCCTTGAAGAGGCCGCTGAGCCTGCTCGCGGCCGAGGAGAAGCTCATGCTCGTCCTCCACCTCGAGACCGACGGTTCTTCATAGGGGTCGGGGACGCCCTTCAGCCAAGGCTGCGGGGAGGCTCCGATGAAGCCGTTCTCGATGTTCTCCGTCATGCCGCCGGAGCTCGAGAAGAAGTACGTCGTCACGGGCCTGCCCGCGTATGTGACGACCTGACCGGCGGTCGCGGCGACGGCGGAGTTGGTGGCCGCAGTTTCCGCCGCCACGCCGAGGTACATCTGCGAGCGGGTGTCGGAGTACACATCAAAGCGCGAGCCGCCCGCGTGGCTCGTGAGGGCGTAGGTGCGGCTCGCGACCGCCTGCGCCTCGAGCGCGGCCATCGGCCAGCTCGACGGCATCTCGGCGGAGACGACGCCGCGCACGTACCGTTCGATCGGGAGCTTGATCACCTTCGAGCCGACGAGGACCCTGATCGTCTTCTTCGCGGAGACGCTCCCGAGCGCGGTGCCCGAGTAGTAGTGGGCGAGGATCGCCTGGTAGGTCCAGCCGTGCTTGGCAAGGCCCAGTGCGCCGTACTGGCTCATGCCGACGCCGTGGCCGTCGCCGGCGCCTTCGATGATCAGCGTCGATGCCCCGGCGGGAGCCGCCGTCATCGCGAGTGCGGCGAGCGCCCCGAGGAGGAACGCCGCGACGCGGCCTGGTTTGCGAGCGCCCGGCCGGTGGTAGATTGCGCGCATGGCGAGTGATGCCGCGCTGAGCGGCACAGAGAACGCGCGATCGCAGCGTCCGAGGTGGGAGGGTCCCATGTCCTCTCGGTCGGGCTTTGGCGGTTTCATCGTGAGCGCTGCACGATGACTGGCGGCGAGCGCGAGCGCGCCGTACTGGACAAGGTACCGACTGACCTCTTCATCGGCGGCCAGTGGCGCGCGGCCACCGGCGCCGGCACGCTCCCGGTCGAGGACCCGGCGACCGGCGAGGCGCTCGTCGAGGTCGCCGACGCGCAGCCGCAGGACGCGATGGCGGCGCTGGACGCGGCCGCCGGCGCCCAGGGCGACTGGGCCAAACACCCGCCGCGCGAGCGCGCGGAGATACTGCGCCGCGCCTACGAGGCGATCATCGAGCAGGCGGACGACCTCGCGCTGATCATGACCCTCGAGATGGGCAAGGCGCTCGCGGAGTCACGCGCGGAGATCACCTATGCCGCGGAGTTCCTCCGCTGGTTCTCCGAGGAGGCGGTGCGCATCCACGGCCGCTACATGGTCAGCACCACCGGCAAAGGGCGGATCCTCACGATGCAGCAGCCCGTCGGCCCGTGCGTGTTCGTCACGCCGTGGAACTTCCCGGCCGCAATGGGCACCCGCAAGATCGGCCCGGCGATCGCGGCAGGCTGCACGATGGTCGTCAAGCCCGCCCAGCAGACGCCGCTGTCGATGCTGGCGCTCGCGAAGATCCTGCAGGACGCGGGCCTGCCCGACGGCGTCCTGAACGTGATCACGGCGCGGCGATCAGGCGCCGTGATCCAGCCGCTGCTCGAGGACCCGCGCACCCGCAAGCTCTCCTTCACCGGCTCGACCGAGGTCGGCCGCACGCTGATCCAGCAGGCGGCCGGCCAGGTCCTTCGCGTCTCGATGGAGCTCGGCGGGAACGCGCCGTTCCTCGTCTTCCAGGACGCCGACCTCGACGCCGCCGTCGAGGGAGCGATGCTCGCCAAGATGCGCAACGTCGGCGAGGCGTGCACTGCCGCGAACCGCTTCCACGTCCACGAGTCCGTCGCGGAGGACTTCACGAACAGGCTCACCGAGCGGATGGCAGCCCTGAAGGTCGGCCGCGGCACCGAGGACGGGGTCGACATCGGGCCGCTGATCGACGAGGCCCAGCGCGGCAAGGTCGCCGAGCTGGTCGGGGACGCCGTCTCCCAGGGCGCGAGCGTGAGGATCGGCGGATCCAGCGCGGACGGGCCTGGCTACTTCTTCCAGCCGACGGTCCTCGCGGACGTTCCCGCGAGTGCACGGCTGCTCAGCGAGGAGATCTTCGGCCCGGTCGCCCCGGTGATGAGCTTCTCCACCGAGGAGGAGGCGATCGCCGCCGCCAACCGCACCGAGTACGGGCTCGTCGCGTATGTCTACACGCGGGACCTCGAGCGGGCATTTCGAGTCTGCGAGGGCCTTGAGACCGGGATGATCGGCCTGAACCAGGGCATCGTCTCGAACGCCGCCGCTCCGTTCGGCGGCGTCAAGCAGTCCGGCTATGGGCGCGAGGGCGGCTTCGAGGGAATACAGGAGTACCTCGAGACGAAGTACGTAGCACTCGCCGTGTAGCGGGATAGGCGGTAGGGAGGCTCAAAAACCGAACACCGGTGTGCGGTGACCCAGGCGTCCTCGTTTCGACTAGACGCGTGCGCGGCGCAACTGTGGAAAAGCCCGGAGGCGGGACCACCCAGGTGCGCGTAGCGTCTGCGGTGACCGATGCAGATCCAGCAACTCCTCCCGTGTCTGTCAGCCGCGAGGGCGAGCATCAAAGGAGTCCCATGTTGATCGCGAGCAGCTACCCGTTTCTCGAAGTCTTCTGGACGATGATGATCTTCTTCTTCTTCATCATCTGGCTCTGGATCCTCTTCACGGTCTTCGCGGACATCTTTCGCCGCCACGACATCAACGGGTTCGTGAAGGCCATCTGGATCATCTTCGTGATCGTCTTCCCCTACCTCGGCGTGTTCGTCTACCTGATCGCCGAGCACACGGGGATGACCGAACGTTCGGTCGCGTCGCAGCAGGCGAGCGAAGCCCAGTTCGAGCAGTACGTCAAGTCCGCGGCCGGCAACGGCGACCCGACCGAGCGGATCGCAAAGGCCAAGCAGATGCTCGACAGCGGCGCCATCAACCAGGCCGAGTTCGAACAGCTCAAGCAACAGGCACTAGCCGCCTGACGAGCGACCCCGCCCCGCCGTCGACGGCTGAGCCTGAACACCGTGCACTGCCCTACACCCCGACCTAAAGGAAGAACATGACCGATTCAGAGACACCGGTACTCGACACGCTCGCCGCGATGACCGCAGAGTCACTCGCCCGCTGCGGCCTGGACGAGAACTCGCTGATAACCGCGCGCCTCGCTGCCCTGGTCGCGGTCGACGCGCCCGCCGCTTCCTACCTGATGCATATCGGCCCAGCGATGGACGCCGGCGTGACCGTAGAGCAGGTGCAGGACATCCTGGTTGCCGTGGCCCCAATAGTAGGGACTGCAAGAACGGTCTCCGCCGCAGCCAAGATCACCGAGGCAATCGGCATCACCGTGATCGCCCTGGAGGCCGAGCTCGAAGGCTAGGCTCGCCCGCTTCCCCGTCACTAAGCGAAACCGCCATCGCACCGCGATGGCCCAACAACTGACAGGAGGCCATCTCATGCTGCGAAGAATGAGCGACATGCCCGCAGGGACGATCGGCTTCGAGGCCGTCGGCGAGGTGGAGGACGATGACTGGGAGGAGACCGTCGAGCCGGTGCTTCGCCAGGAGATCGCCGCTGGTCGCGACGTGAGGCTCCTGTACCTGATCGGGACCGCAGCTCGCGAGGTCGAGGGCGACGCGATGAAGGCCGACACGGGCTTTCGCATGCGCCACGCGACGTCCTTCGAGCGTGTTGCCGTGGTCAGCGACGAGGACTGGATGCGCCCTGCGCTGCGCGCCCTGTCGTTCCTGCTCCCGGGCAAGGCCCGCGGCTTCCGTGTCCGTGACCTGGCGGACGCCAAGACCTGGCTAGCTGAGGACGTCGCCGCCCCGCCGCCGGCTCCGTGAGCGACACGGCACCATCGGCGGAGAGCAAAGATTCGGTGATGTGGGATGCCAAGTCGCAGGGCGGCCCCCGGAGCGAGATTGTGAAGCAGACGCGACGCCGAGACGATGCCGATCGGCAACGCGCGATGCGGCGGCAGCCCTAAGCGGCGAGCGGGATCGAGCCGCGCACCTCGGTACCTCCGCCCGGGCGTCCGGCGATCGTCGCCGATCCTCCGAGCTCCTCAACCCGTGCCCGTATGTTCTTTAGCCCCGCACCAGAGCCAACCGCGTCAGGGTCGAAGCCGTCCCCGTTATCGCGCACTACAAACGACAGGGCCTCGCCATCGCAGCTGAGGTCGATGTCCGCGCTCGCGCCAGCCCCGGCGTGCTTCTCCACGTTCTGCAGAGCCTCGAGACAGCAGAAGTACACCGCGGTTTCGACGTGCGGCGGACAGCGGGTGATTCCCTCCGCGTCCACGGTCACACGCAGCGGTGTCCGGCCTGCAACGGCGGCGAGGGCGTCGGGGAGCCCGCGCTCGACGAGGACTGGCGGCGCGATCCCGTGAGAGACGGCGCGCACCTCCTGTAGGGCGGCGTCGATGTCGCCACCGATTTCGTCGAGCACTCCGCGAGCGCGCCCCCCGTCGTCCCCGAGGATCCGCTCTGCGACGCTGAGCTTCATCCGCAGCGCGATCAGCCGCTGCTGGGTGCCGTCGTGGAGGTCCCTCTCGATGCGCCGACGCTCGGCGTCGACCGCTGTGATGGTGCCCGCGCGCGCGGCCGCGACGGCCGCCTCGAGCCGGTTCGTTTCGAGCGCAAGTGCCGCAGTCGACGCGAGCGCGTCCAGGAGCTGCGGGTGGTCGAGAAGCGCCGGGTCGTGCAGCAAGGCGGCCACCGGCGCGCCGTCGGGTCCGGCTACGCGGGTCACTCCCCTTTCTTCCCCAGGACCGGGCAGCTCGACGATCAGGCCATCCTCGCCGGCGTAGGAGTCGGCCTCGGGCAGCCAGTATGAGATTGCAAGGCTCGGGTCCTCCAGTGCGTTGGACATCACGTGGCGTAGCTGTGCGGGCCCAGGTCGCGCCCGCAGTCCCCTGACGAGCCGCTCGAGCGCGGCTGCGTCGTAGGACCTCCCGCGAACCAGCCCGATGACGATGCCGACGGGGACACCAAGATATGAGATGACGAGCAATGCCCGGACCGCCGGCACCGAACCCAGCGCGAGGTACGCTGCGACAGCCGTCGTCCGCAGGAGCGACGCGATCAGCACGGGGGCGATGATGCGGCGCATCACTCGGCTCGCACGCTCCAGGCGAGCTGCGAGGACCGCGGCAGTTGCCAGCACCACCGTCAGGCCCACCCCGCGGAAGAGAGATTCGAGCGTCGACCCGAGCGACGGCCTGTCAGCGATCAGCAGGCTGTTGGCGGGGCAATCCCGACCGCACAGGATGAACAGCCCACCCGCAGGTATGTGTGCGGAGAACGCGATCATCGGCCACCAGAGCAGTGCAAGGCTCAGCGCGCCAACGATCACGATCGCGAGGCTCCAGGGGCGAGGCAGGCGCCCGGACGGGAAGGCAAGCATCAGCCACACGAGCAGGAGCTCGCTGAACTGCCCGAGCACGCGAGCCGGTGCGTAGGTGGCCGTGCTGTCGATTGCAGCCAGCGAGCGGACGAAGTATGTGACGCCGATCGCAATCAACAGCACTGCGAGCAGCCGACCCGGATAGCGGGATCGCAGCTCAGCCGCAACCGCGAACGGCAGGAACACGCAGACGGCAACCGCAGCGACCGTCAGCGCGGTGTGCGCAAAGGGGCTGGTCGCCGTCACCGCCGCGCCCGCGGCCGCGAGCGCCGCGCCAACGCCGAGGACGAGCGCTGAATCGCGCGAACGGGCCTTCATCGTCCCGGCTCGGCAAGGTACACGAGGACTGCCTTGACCCTGCGGTTGCCCCCTGGGTCGTCGGTGAGACCGAGCTTCTGGAAGATCGAGCTAGCGTGCTTCTCGACCGCTCGGCGCGTCAGCACGCGACGGTCGGCGATCGCCTGGTTGCTCGCACCCTCCGCAATGTCGGCAAGGATCTCATTCTCGCGCGGGGTGAGCTGATCGAGCGGCGACTCCGTCGCGCCTCGCTCGCTCGCCAGTGCGTGCACCACGAGCGGGTCAACGCGGCAACCGCCCGCCGCAACGTCGGCGAGGGCTCCGGTGAGCATCTCAAGGTCATGCAACCTGTCCTTCAGCAGATAGCCACGGCCTGCTGAGCCTTGGTCGAGCAGTCCGATCGCGTACTCGGCTGAGACGTGCTGGCTGAGCACGACAACACCGACATCGGGGTACAGCTCGCGGAGCGTGTGGGCCAGGGATATCCCCTCGTCGGTGTGCGTCGGGGGCATCCGAATGTCCGTCAGAACGACGTCCGGCTGGGTCTCCGCCACCGTCCTCAGCGCCTGCGCCGGATCGCCGCACGCCGCGATGACCTCGATACCGGGATCGAACTCGAGCAGGCGAAGGACCCCTTCACGAACTAGGAGGCTGTCATCAACGACCACTGTGCGTACCGGCAACGGACATGTCCTCCCTGGGCTCCAGAGCATAAACCGCGAGAGAGCCGGTGGAAAAAGACGCCAGAAAACCGCACCACGGCACGCCAGCGAGTCCCCTTGCCCGTGGCCAGCCCCAGGGCGAGGCTTTGCGGTCCACCCCCGTGCATCGCGGGACGCACTCTCTAGGAGGAGACAAAATGCGAAGCAACTGGCTAAGGACGGTCGCCGTGTCGCTGGCGGCCGCCGCAACACTCGGTCTGGCGGCCATGCCGGCCGCGCAGGCCGCGGAACCGTCGCCGGGTGAACCCGGCGCGTTGATCGGCGGCACCGACAGCACCTGCTTCTTCTACTACGGCGGCGTCGGTCAGGACCAGAATGCAGCAGGCGAAAAGGCCTACAACATCGCGTACCCCGACGGCCATGCCGTGTACTGGACCGCGTACTTCCGCCGGCCTGCAGGCTCGACCCTCAAGCTGCACGGCGAATACGCCCACGCGCGCTACACATCGCTCGTGAGCTACAACGCCGCGGGCGCGATCCTTGACGGCGTCAACGACGAAATGATCAACCCGGACCCAGGGTCGGTCAACCCGTTCCGCTCCGGCGAAGCACGTAACGCATCCAACCGCTCGTACACGGTCACCGTGCTCCCCGAAAAACGCCCGGCGACTCTGCCGGTGAACCATTTCGCCGAAGAACCGGCGCGCAACTCGCTGTACGCCGCGGCGCCCGCAAACGAAGAAAAAGCACCGAGCGGCAACTACCAGACGGAGCTTGTCGTGCTGCGCGTATACGTGCCGGACAAGGGCGCGAACGTACTCGGCAACGTGCCGATGCCGGAACCCGAACTGACGCTCTCCGCCGCCGAAGGCGGCGGGACGCTCAAAGGCCAGGCACTCTGCGACAAGGTCGACTCCCAGTCCCACACGCGCCAAACAGAAGGCCTACCGATCCGTCTGGGCGAACCGACCGCGCTGCTCCTGAACAAAGAAATCTGGCACGCGCTCAGCAAACCATGGGAACTGAAAGAAGCCTGCAACGTGGCGGCACAGGCCGTCTCGAACTGCCCGCTTCCCAAAAACCCGTTTGTCCCCACGGAACTCATCCAGACCCCGAAAGAAGTAGCGAATCAGGCCGCGTTCCCGGCAACGGAAACCGAACAATGGCGAGGGCAGTTCAGTAGGAAGTTCCTGCTCCAGACCTGGACAGGGGAAGGCGCCCAGGGCGCAGAAACGAACCCGACCAAGGAAGGCGGCGGCGGTTTCTTCCCCAACATCGACAACAACTACGAGCGCGATGTGCTGAGCCGGACCTTCGGCAAGGTCGTCGTCGCGAAAGGCAAGCTTCCGACCTCGCCCGAAACGTTCGAAAACAACCCGAGCTGGCCAACGACCAGCTCCTACCAGGACCGCTACACGTCGTATTGCATGAACGAGTCACCCCGTTCGACGCGCGTCATGAACTGCAAGTTCGACCAGGAAGTGCCCGTCAACGCAAACCGCGAATACACGATCGCTGTGAGCCGCGCAGAAGACAGGCCCACGAACGCGACACGCTTCTGTGGCGTCGCGTGGATCGAATGGAGCAAGCGGGGAGACGGGGAAGAAGCCCCGTACACCAACGAAGAATGGGGCGTCCTGCAGATGCGCACGATGCTCCCGAGCAAATCGTTCGGGCATGCCGCGCAGAACGTCACTAAAGCCGGGACGGACCGCGAAGTGATGGGCGAATACCTGCCCACGGTGCACTACGAAAAAGACGCATCCTCGTTCGAATCAAGCCAGGGCTGTTCCTGGGCGAACCCCGGGAACCCGCAGCTGAAGGCTGGCAGTAGCTCGCCGAACACTGGTGGGTTCACGCTTGAATGGGCGCCGAGCCGCGAAGCGGCAACGGTTGCCGGCGTGACGTACACGCTGCAGGCGAAGGACGCCAGCGGCAGCTGGGAAACGGTCGCGAGCGGCCTGAGCAGCCCGGAATACACGTTCTCCTCGGCGCCTGAAGGCACCTGGACCTACCGTGTCCAGGCTCAGGGCGAAGGCTCGGAAAGCGAATACTCCGGCGGATCCTCCGAAGTCAAGGTGGATCGTTCAGCGCCGAACGCTCCGAGCGCCAACCCCGTCGGTTCGCCGGCGTATGGCAGCTGGTTCAAGGACAGCGTCCAGGTGGCGTTCACCGCGAATGGTGACGTGGCGCTGCCGGACGGCAGTGAAGGCGCCGGCGTAAACCTCGCATCGCTCTCATCGCCGCAGACGTTCAACACGAGCGGCTCGCACACGGCGTGCGGGACGGTCGCTGATGTGCTCGGGAACCTCTCGGCGCAGGGCTGCGCCACGGTGCAGGTCGACGCGACAGCTCCCAGCGTGCAGGTCACGTGCCCTGCAACCGCGATCCTGCGCACCTCGGGGATCACGGCGACTGTGACGGCGTCGGACGGGGAGTCAGGGCTCGCACAGAACCCCTCCGGCACAGTGCCGGTATCGACGAGCAGTCTCGGGCCGAAGACGACCACCGAGACCGCGATCGACAACGTCGGGCATGAAACGAGCAGCTCGTGCACCACAAACGTGGTGTACGCGTTCTCGGGCCTGAAGCCCCCAGCCGGCAAAAAAGTCAAGGCCGGCAAGAGCATCCTGGTCGGCTTTAACCTCAAGGACGCCCTCGGGTACGTGACCGTGGGCTCCGGGACACTCGAAGTCGCGCCGATGAGCGGCGAAACGGTGGGCAGCTACAAACCCGCCACCTCGACCGTCAACACCGGTGATCAGTTCCAGGCAGCCAAAGGCGGGAAATACACATACAGCCTCGCCACCAGCAGCCTGGGCAAAGGCACCTACAGCCTGCGCGTCACCGTCAGCGACGGGACCGTGCACACAACCAGCATCACCCTGAAGTAGCCACCAAGCAATCGGCACCGGCCCGGACCCGAATGGGTCCGGGCCAAGCCGCCGCTTCGGGCACTCCGCGCCGTCCACCAGCTGAGAAAGCCTGCTCAGCAGAAAGGTCTCCACATGCTCTCGCGCTGGGGCATCCGCCTCACCAGCTCGCTGATAGGGATCGCCGCTGGCCTGCTGCTCTCGGCGGCCATTGTCAGCAACGTCTCGATCAGCGCCACCGCGCTCGTCAAGGCCACCCTCATCTTCTGGGTAGTCCACTTCATCGTCCAGGTCGTAGCTCTGCGCATCCTGATCCGCCAGCCATCGATCTCGCTCGCCGGACTCCTCGCGCTGCTCTCCACCGTCATCTCGCTGATCATCGTCACCGCGATCGTCGGCGGGCTCAGCATCCACGGCCCCAAGGCCTACATACCCGCCACCCTCATCATCTGGGTCACGACCGCGCTCAGCGACACGATCGGCGCACGGAAGATCAAAGCCAGCCGCCACAGCTAAGGACAGCATCGCCACGCGCAGCCACTGAACACCCGGCCTGAGCTTTGGCCAGCGCGAACCGAACTGCACCGTGCGGTTACGTCAGTGGCGGCAGCCCGTCGGCGATCAGCTTTGCGCCGAAGACCAGGAACAGCACGGCCATGACTGCGTCGTTGTGGATGCTGAGCCACTGCTTCATTTCCTCGAGGTGGCCCTTGGCGCTGTCACCGCCGAGCAGGTAATAGAGAACCGGCCCCGCGATCGTGATGCTGGCGACTACCACGAACACTATGAGCGAGGCCGTGGCGTCGCTTGAGGAGAGCCCAAGCTCAGCGAGCCCTGCGCCGGCTGCGGCCGCGAGCATGAGGTTCTTTGGGTTTACTCCGCCCAGTAGGGCGCCGAGGCCTAGTGCCTTGGGTGGGGTCACGGTGTCGATGCCGGCCATCCACTTGGGCATCGCGGGTTCTGTGCCGGGCGCTGGGCGGCTGCGCCAATTGCGTGCGGCAAGGAGCAGCAACAGGACACCGAGGACGATCTTGCCCCACGCGATTGTTTCGACGGTTGCAGTGCTCGTTGATGCTTCGCCCTGTTTGGCGAGGCTGTATGCGGCGAAGCTGACTACGGCGACCGCTAGGACCCATCCGAGCAGGAACATCGGCCCGTTCACGCGGGCGCGCTGGGAGAACAGCATGAGCGTCACGGCGATGATGGGCACGGGGCTGATCGCCACGCCCACGGCGAACGTCAGGACCTGGCTGACCCCTTGGCCCACGGGGGTCAGTCCTTGATGAACCAGCCGCGGACCTCGGCGGTGTGGTCGATGTAGCGCTCGCCGGTTACGTCGACGATGACCTTGTCGATCGTGCCGCCGGTGAACCGGAACGGTGCGGTGTAGTCGGGGCTGACGGGTGAGCCGCTGTCGCGGCCCACGCAGATGCCGTCCCCCACCAGGCAGAACGCCCCAGGCTGGGTGACGATCTCGCCGCTGCCGACCTCCTCCTCGTCCATGAAGAGGGTGAGTGTCCCCGCGAAACCGGGCATGGCGGGGTCCTCGCTCTGGCCCTTGACCGAGAACTCGGCGGCGTACACGTGTGCGCCGGGGGTGATGTCGCGGTCGGCGACGATGTCCTGCAGGTGTGTGCCGACCCAGTTGAAGGTGTAACGCAGACGCCCGTCTTTGATGTAAAGGCTGTGACCGCCAGCCACGCCTCCGTGGGCCCACAGGACGCCCTGGGCCTCGGGGCCGTCGATCGCAACGCCGGCCGTGATCGCGTAGGAGCGGCCGTTGATCCGAACGCCGCCCGCCTCGGGCACGTCGGCGCAGTCCGGGTAGTAAACGTAGCGCTCCCGCGGGGCGGCGGGGTGCGGCCGCTCGGCGAGGACCTGTTCGATCGCGCTGCGGTCATCGAGCGGCAGCCCGTTCAGCTTCTCGGCGCAGTCGAACCACAGCTTCTTGAGCTGCTCCAGGCGCTCGGGCTCCCGATCGGCGAGGTTCCGGGACTGCGCGCGGTCCTGCTGCAGGTTGTAGAGCTCCCACACGTCCTGCTCGAACTTCCCCCAGCCGCTGATCGGCGGGTGCAGCGTGCTCGCAAGCCATCCCCGGTGGTAGATCGAGCGCTGCCCGAGCATCGAGTAGAACTGCGTCTCCTTCCCCGGCACTGCGGGATCGGTGAGACTCGCTGCGAAGCTCTCGCCCTCGATCGGGCTCTGCTCGTAGCCCTTGATCATCGCGGGTGGCTCGATCCCGAGCAGGTCGTAGATCGTCGGGACCACATCGACGGCGTGGACGTACTGCTGACGCGGCTCGGGCGCGGGCTGGATGCCGGCCGGCCATGACACCAGGCACATGTCGGCAACGCCCCCCTCAAAGCCCGCCCAGCGCTTCCAGTAAGGGAACGGTGTGTCGAACGCCCACGCCCAGCCGGTGTTGTAGTGGTTGTAGGACTGCGCGCTGCCGAGCTCGTCGATGTGCTCAAGGGTGATCTCGGTGCTGTCGGCGATCCCGTTGAAGAAGCGCCACTCGTTGAACGATCCGTTCGGGCCGCCCTCGCCGCTCGCCCCGTTATCCGAGACGACAACGACGATCGTGTTCTCGAGCTGCCCGGACTCCTCGAGGTAGTCAAGAACCCGGCCGAGGTGATGGTCGGCGTAGGAGATGTAGCCGGCGAACACCTCGGCCATGCGGATGAACAGGCGCTGCTCATCGGCGCTCAGCGAGTCCCACGGGCGAACCGTGTCAAGAAGCGGCCACGGCTGCCCGTCCGGCCCGGTCGTCTGCGGCTCGCCGTGCGGGTTGATCGCAGAGAGCTCGGTGTCCTTCGGCAGCAGCCCGAGCTCCTTCTGGCGCTCCAGTATCTCCGTGCGGATCGCCTCATAGCCCATGTCAAAGCGCCCCTTGTAGCGGTCAGCCCACTCCTTGGGGACGTGATGAGGCGCGTGCCCGGCCTGCGGTGCGAGGTACATGAAGAACGGCTTGTCCGGGTCGACGGCCTTCGCGTCGCGGACGAACTGAATCGCCTTGTCGGATAGGTCATCGGAGAGGTGATAGCCCTCCTCAGGTGTCGCCGGCGCATCGATCTGGTGGTTGTCGTGGACCAGGTCCGGATACCAACTGCTCGACTCTCCCCCGAGGTACCCGTAGAAGCGTTCGAAACCTCGCCCCAGCGGCCAGCGCCCCTTGAAGGACGCCATCGTGCCCTCCTCACCAGGCGTGAGATGCCACTTCCCGATGCAGTAGGTGTTGTAGCCGCGCTCCGCGAGTACCTCGGAGATGAACCCGTTCTCGAACGGGATCCGCGTTGAGATCCCTGGGAAGCCGGAGCTGAACTCCGCGATCGTCGCCATCCCGTTGGAGGTGGCGTTGCGTCCGGTCAGCAGCGAGGAGCGCGTGGGCGAACACAACGCCGTCGTGTGGAAGTTCGCATATCGCACGCCTGAGTCGGCGATGCGGCGCATGTTCGGCGTCTCGACGGGGCCGCCGAACACGTCCATCGTGCCGTACCCCACGTCATCCCAGACGAGCATCAATACGTTCGGCGCACCGTCCGGTGCCTTCGGCGCCAGGTACGGCTCCCAGTCCGGCGTCGAGTCCCTGATGTCCAGCTCGATCCGGCCTTTGAACTTCGCCATCCAGGGGACTCCTTATCCGTTCGTGTCGGACGATCGTGGCCGATGCAGGGTATCTCCAGGCGCGGTCCGGGCTAACCCTGACCGCTTGCAGGGCCGCCGGCATCGTGGTTTTTGCGCAGACCGGGCGAAGCCATCCCCGACCCAGCGCCGCCTTGCCGCGCCCGCTTGCTCGGCGACGGTCGGGCGAGGGCCTCCGCTGATCGATCGCCCACCATCGGCGCGGGCCTCACATTGCTCGCTCCGGCGCTAGCCGTCTTGGTCAGGTCGAGTCCGACCGGCGTTCGCGGACGGCCGCCACGGCCTTCGCGACCTGGGAGTAGAAGGCGTCAACTTCTTCCGTCTCGGCCGCGCTGGCGACAGGCGCACGTCGGTCGCATGGGACGCCTGCCCGCCAGATCCGCTCGATGGCTCGGGTTGCGGTGATGTCGGTCAACGGGTCGCCGGACACGAGTATCAGGTCCGCGCGCCGGCCGGGGGCGATACTCCCGCGATCGGCGAGGTTGAACGCACTCGCCGGGGCTGCGGTAGCGGCGGCCAGCGCCTGAGCGGGCGTCACGCCGCAGCGGACGAGCAACTCCAGCTCCCGGTGCAGGCTCGCCCCGAACACGGTGCCGGGGTTCGGGGCGTCGGTGCCCGCCAGGATCGTGACGCCCGCGTCGACCAGGCGCCCTACGTTCTCCTCAGCACGGGAATAGGGCGGCATTCCCTGCGTGCGCCCTGCTGCGCCAGAGGTCAGCCGCCGCGCCCATGCGTCCTGGAGTGTCTCGGCGATCCGCCGGTCGCCGGCCAAAGCCGCCCCGCCCTCTTCCCCAAGGACGTTCTCGATAGTGGCCAGCGTCGGACCGACTGCGATCCCTGCCGCGGCGATGCGCTCAGCCAGTGTCTTATCCAGCTCGCCGTCCACGGGCACATGCGCGACGACATCGACGCCGGCGGACACCACCTCGCGCGCACCGGCCACGGAGCTGATGTGCGCGACGACGACGAGGCCGCGACTATGCGCTGCGACGGTCAACGCCGTGATCGTGTCCGGGTCCAGCGACGGCCACCGACCCGCCGTGCCCGAGAAGATCTTCAAGTAGTCCGAGCCTTCGGCGACGCGGTCCGCGACGAACTGGTCGGCCTGCTCCGGGCCGGTCAAGGTCGGGAATGGGGCGTACATCATCGAAGGATGCCCGCCGGGCGCAGTCGCACCGATCCCCACCGAACGCACATCAGCCACGTCCGACCGTGTGCCCGCCTGCTGCTTGGCCACCGCCACCACGTCGGGCTTGCTGAACATGTCCAGCACAGTGGTCACACCGAAGATCAGCGCCTGCGACAGAGCGCCCGGCACCAGGTGCACGTGCGAGTCGATCAACCCCGGCAGGATGGTGCCGCCCCCTCCGTCGATCACCTCGTCGCCGTCTTGAGCAGCGGACCCGGTCGCGCAGTCGGTGACTACGCCGTCGGCGAGCCGGACTGACGTCCAGCTCCGCAGCCGGGCGCCGTCAAAGACCCTCGCGTTGACGACCGTCGTTGCCTGCGAGGGACTCACGCCGCGAGTATCACAGCGGGCGAGGCTAGATTGGGGGTCAGCGCCGCCGACGTCTGGCTTCCGCCTGATCGAACGGTCCGCGCAGCCATCGAGGGTTGCGTCCGCGAGCGATCAGGACGATGGCCACGATGGACATGGCCAGCAGCGGGACAGCGACGACGAGGTGGTGACCCGTCACGATCAGCGCGACGAGGACCGCTGCGTAGAGCACGAAGAACGGGAGCTTCAACCGGTGGTCCGGGGGCTCTTTGATGGGGTGAGCGTAAGGAGGGAGAGGACGACCCACAGAGCCAGGAACCCCTGCGCCGGGGGCCTGGAAGCCCGTCATCCCTACCTTTCCCCTCGCCGCACAACGGATGACTTGACGGCCGACGCTCTGCCTGAGCACAAGTTCGGGCGCCCCGGGGCCGGCGGCCCCCGGGGCTTCAAGGCCGGTCAGGGACCGCGAAACGTGCTGACGCGAGTCCGCCCTGTTCGCGGCAACCCGCGCCGGCTGATGGCGGTGTGCGTCGGCGGTTAGCCCGCGGATGCGCCTGCAAAGACCGATCGGGCACCGCTGGCACTTGAGTCGCCCTCGAGGACTACCTTCAGCGCGCCCGTGTGTGCGGCGTCGGTGAACGTGTCGTAGGCGCTCATTGTGTCGCCGAGCGCGATGTGATGGGTCGCGAACGCCGTCGGGTCGAGTCGGCCGTGCGCGACGAGCCCCATCAGCTGGGGGATCGTGCCGGTGTCGACGAGTCCTGTCGTGATCGATGCGTTGCGGCTCCACAGCTTCTCGAGATGGAGCGTGGCGGAGTGTCCGTGCACGCCGATGTTGGCGACCCGCCCGCCTGGACGGATCAGCTCGGTCGCCAGCTCGAACGTGTCTGGAACGCCCACGGCCTCGAACGCCGCGTCCACGCCGAGCCCGTCGGTGAGCTCCATGATCCTTGCGACGGCGTCCTCCCGCCCGTTGTTGATCGTGATGTCGGCGCCGAACGACACTGCACTGCTGAGCCGCGTGTCGGCCAGGTCGATCGCAATGATCTGGCTGGGTGTGTGGAGTCCGGCGGTGAGGATCGCCGCGAGGCCGACCGGCCCCGCGCCGATGACGGCGACGGTGTCTCCGGGCGAGACCCTTGCGTTCAGGACGCCGACCTCGTAGGCCGTCGGCAGGATGTCGGACAGGAACAGGACCTGCTCGTCGCTGAGGTCCTCGGGAACCTTGTACACGGAGTTGTCCGCGAATGGCACGCGTGCATATTCCGCCTGCAGCCCGTCGATCAGATGGCCGAAGATCCAGCCTCCGCCACCGAGGCACTGCCCGTACCGGGCTTCCTTGCAGAAACGGCAGCGACCGCAGGAGCTGATGCACGACATCAGCACGCGATCGCCGACTGCGAGCGTGCTGACGCCTGCGCCGATCTCCTGAACGGTTCCGACGGCCTCATGGCCGAGCACCGTGCCGGGCGGCGTCTCGGGCACGTCTCCTTTCAGGATGTGCAGGTCGCTGCCGCAGATCGTGGACGTGTCGACGCGGACGATGATGTCGGTCGGGTCAATGATCGCCGGGTCAGGCACGCTGTCCCAGCCGCGCTGCCCGGGGCCGTGATAGACGAGGGCCTTCATGCTGCTGCTCCGGTTGCGGGGCGACCCCTGAGGTTCAGCTGCCAGTTGGCCAGCGGCAGCACGAACAGGACGGCTCCGAGAGCGATCAGGATCCACCCGGCGAGTGCCGCGATCGTGCCGACCACGGACCAGCCCCAGGCGCCGAGCAGCAGCCCGCGCAGGGTCTCCCCCTGGAACAGGGTCGCCTTCTCAGCCGCGAGCGTCGTGTTGGCCGGTGCTGCCTGTGCCGCTGTGCTCACCTGGGCGTAGGTCTGGCCACCGGCGACCTCCGAGAGGTGAACGTTGATGAAGTTGTTCGCGTACGCCTTGGCCTGCGCACCGTTGACCAGCTGCTGGCCCGCGTACTGCTTGATGCCCGGCAGGAGGGCAGGGCTGCCGGCGGCCGGGAAGGTGATCTTCTGCGGGACGAGCTGATCGTGGACGACCTGCTTGGCGTAGGAGCCGCCGACCACGGCCAGGATCCCCACGATGACGATGCCGGCCGCGGCGAACGCCGCGATCGATGTGAGGCTCGTCAGCTTCGCCAGCAGCGGGCTCCGCGGCTCTCGGGCTGCCTCGCGCGAGGGTTGAGGCGCAGCGGGCCGGGGCTTGTGAGCGGCTGCTGCTCCGTTGCCGGTTGCTGTGTCGGGCGGCGGGAGCAGTGAGCTTGACACTGTGGGCCTCATTTCGAATGGTTGGCGCGGATGCCAGCGACCTGAGGACCGCTAACATGAACAACGTAGCATGAAACAGCTAGCCATATTAGAAGTACGCTTCTAGATACGATATTCTTGGTTCATGGAGAAGTCCCCGGCTACCAGCACGACTCCGACGTGGACGTTCCTGACCAACCAGGCTCAGGTGCTCGTCTGCATCGCACACGATCCCGGCGTGCGCCTTCGCGAAATCAGCGAACAGGTCGGCATCACCGAACGTGCCGCGCACCGCATCGTCACGGAGCTCGCCGACGCCGGCTACATCACGAAAGAGCGAGTCGGGCGCCGCAGTCGCTACACGATCGAGTCCGACCTTCCCGTGCCCGACCAGCTGATCCGCAGCGGCAAGGTCGGCGACCTGCTCGCGATCCTCGTTCGCGAGGGCTAGCCACAATGGGATGAGGGAGCCTCGTCGGCCGCCTCCCGCTGCGGCGGCGCCTCGCCCGGACTCACGCCGGTTTGGGATGAACTTGTCGCTGTTTCCAGGATTCGTGTCCGCGTTTCCTCCGGGTTCGCGCAACCGTCAGCATGGAAGGACAACTAACGCTCGGAGTCGAGATGCTGCCCGACCGTCAGAAGCTCCTCATCACAGAACTCCCGGAGGGCTACCGCGTGGTCGCCATCGACGCGGACTCGTTCGTGGTGCGCAAGCCCAACGGCGAGGACTTCCTGATCCCCCAGGACGGCCATTCGGTCGGAGTGACGGTCCGGCCCACCGTCCACCCGGCATGTCCCGAGAGCCGCCTCGGCGTCAACGCCGCTGTCAGCCCTTACACCGATCCGATGGACTAGCCCTCGACTAAGCCGCGGCCTCCGCGATGCCGTCCCGGCGGCAATAGGTGCCACAGGCTCGAGGACCTCCCGCTGCGCGCCCAGCGCGGGATCCTCCGTGTCGGTCGCCGGTTCGTCTGAGCGGCCTGAGTGAGGGCTGCTCGACCGCACCTCGGGAGTGGCGAGGCGTGACGCGTTGCTTGCCGCGATCATCGGCGCGCACGATTGAGTGGACCGGTGCCCTGCGGACACGACTCGGGGCACCGTCGCGTTCGATTCGCGCACGAACGTCGGCGTAGGCATTACGCTCGGGGCAGGGAGCCAGCGCACGACGAGGAGGAGACTATGACCATCCTCAGGATCATCAACCGCGGACTGGACCGAGACACCTACGACCAAGTCGTTGCCCGGGTCAACATCGAGCGAGACCACCCCCTCGGGTTGATCATGCACGGCGCCACGGAAGTCGATGGGGTCGTGCAGGTCGCCCAGGTCTGGGACTCCGAGGAGTACGCAAGGCGGTTCGACAGGGAGCGCCTGGATGCAGCGCTTCAGGCCGTCGGCGCGCAGCTGGGCGGAGGCGACATCACGATCTTCGAGCTGCATCACCTCATCACGCCGTAGCGGCAAGGGCCGCGCCACTCGCCGGCCGGGTTGCCTCCTGGTGCCCGCAGGACATTCACTTCAGTGGGTCCGCGCTGCCGCGGCGTCAAGCTGGCGGCCTCCGACGGCGCTCGATCCCGCCTGTGTCGGCGCTTGCGCCTACGCCTGCCGGCCTTCGTCACCCGCGACACACGGCGACGCTCCGTGCTCACTACGGAAGCCGCCGCAGCCCGCCGCGGGCTACGCTCGCACGACTCCGACAGGACATCGGGGTCTCCCTCTCTCGGGGCGCGCCTGCCGCGCCCTGAGCAGCGCATCGGCCGTCCCTGACACCTCACCCAAGTCTCTCGTCGGGGGCGGCCAACTCCAACGGCGACCATTGCCCGCGTGCGTCGGTTTGTTCACCCGACGGTGGGCGGCTTGGCACCGATGACGCACACACCAGGACGCGGATACGGACCAGGGCCCTCGATCGCGGACGGCGTCCCGCGCCCGCAGCCCCCGGGTTCTCCGTCCTGAGGGATACTCACTGAATGAGCTCGCTTGTGATCTTGACCGGGTTCGTGTCGCGCTCATTCGATCGTTACCCGCGAGGTACAAATGCGCTTCCGGCGTGATCAGCTGCGCTACTTCGTGGCGGTCGCCGACGATGGGCAGGTCACGAGCGCGGCGGCGAGGCTCCACATGGCACAGCCCGCTCTGTCGCAGGCGATTGGGCACCTTGAGGACGACCTGGGTTTCAAGCTTTTCGAGCGCCACTCCAGGGGCGTCACCCTCACCCCGGCGGGAGTGGTGTTTCTCGAGAGGGCGCGCCTTGCTGTCGAGGCCGAAGACATGGTCACCCAGGCTGCCTCCGCGCTCGCGCGAGCCGCGCAGGGCGCGATCGAGTTCGGCTACCTGGGGCTGCCCCCGTCCGTGACCAACCCGGCGCTGATCGAGTCGTTCACAGCAGCGCATCCCAACGTCGAGCTTGACCTGCGCGAGCTCCCGTTCCCCTCGCTTCCCACCGAGTCGTGGCTCGCCGACGTGGACGTCGCGATCGCCTCGCGCCCGACCGCGGGCAAGGACGTGTGGAGCGTCCCGCTCAGCGTGGTTCCGCGGGTGGTCCTCGCGCCGAGATCCCATCCGCTCGCCGAGCGCGCTGAGGTCGCCGTCGCCGACCTCCTCGACGAGGCCTTCATCGGCTTCCACGAATCGGTCGACCCCGCGTGGGCGGGCTTCTGGAGCCTCGATGACCATCGCGGCGCACCTCCCCCGAACCTGACAGCGGCGCGTTCGGCCAACGCTCAGGAGCGCTTCGCGATGATCGCCACCGAGCCCGCGATCACCACGATGCCGGAGTGCCACGCCGCGGTCATCACCAAAGCTCTGCCCACCGTGGCCGCGATCGCGCTTGCCGATGCCGACCCGACCGTCCTCACGCTCATCGGGCGAGAGGACCGCCGCGGCCCCAACGTGGATGCGCTCATCGCGACTGCGAAGGAAGTCTCGGCGCTTCCTGCCGTCGACGGGGAAGCCGCGCCGACGCCGGGCAGCTGACGAAACGGGGCTCCCCGCTCGGCACGAGCGACACCCCTGTTCGGTTGGGGCCGTTCCCGCCGCAGATCCCCCGCTGTCCTGCCCTGACGGCGGAGCACGGGGGGCACGTTGCCGAGTCCCGGCGTGTCCCTCCTCGCACCTAGACTGCTGGCGAGATGCAAGGCGCCGCGATCTGCGACCAGCCGCGTTCTCCACGGAAAGAGGTCTGAGCCTTGCATTCGCTGACCGAAGTGCTCGCCGTCCTTGCGGGTGGGTTCGGATCGTGATGGGCGCGAGCCCGCTGCTGCAGGCACTGCACTCACACCGGCGCGAGAGCGCGTCCGATGTGAGCGTCGCGTTCCTCATCGTCCTGATCTGCGGCTCCAGCTGTGGCTGCTCTACGGTCTAGCGCTCGGAAACGCGGCGACCATCGTCGCGAACGTCGTCGGCGTGGCCTCGTCGTCCACGACGCTCGCGGTGACGATCCGCTGGCGCCGGCGCGAGGCGCGCATGGCACGCGAGAGCCCGCGTGCCATGTGGGCGAGGGCGCCCGTCGCCCTTGATCCGCTGGCGCCAGCCGGGCGCCCGTTTCAAGCAGGACTCTCTTCGCCCGTGCTCCTGGCGTGCTCGGCCGCGGAGGGCGACGGGTCGGGGGCCGGTGGCCCCGGCATGGCAGGGTCAGTCTCATCGTCCGGTGGCGGGGCCGCCATCAGTGTCGCGCTCATCTTGATCGCGCTGACGGCGCCCGTGGCTCCGGCCTGCAGCGTGAAGCCGAGCGTCATCACGAAGATCCCGGGGATCAGGAGCGCGCGCGAGCCGAGCATGAGAATCCCGATGCGGCCCAGGACGTAAGGGGGGGTGCAGACGGTCGCGCTGAGCGCCGTGCCTATCGCCGACGCGGCGAGCTTGTCGCGTTTGGACTGCTTGGGCTTGACTCCGAGGATCCGGGCGGGCACCGCGAGGTAGCTGACCATCATCACCGCCACAACCGGGCCGAGACATAGCGCGAACCAGGGCGAGCCCCAGCGCGGCGCGACCGTCGTGGCGAACCCGAGCAGCAACCCGACGATCACGCCCGCGGTCACGATCGTCCGCTGGTGCCGGCGGGCACGCGCGAATGCGCCGCCCAGCTCCGGGGGCCCGGTTCCCACGATCGCGAACGCGAAGACCGCGTTCAGAAGGTAGGCGCCAACGGTGAGCGCGACGATCCCGAGGTTGATCGGGACGAGCACGAGGCCCCGGATCGGATTGAAGGACTTGCCGCGCAGCACGTGAGCCTTGAGGTCGAACATCGCCAGCCAGATCAGCACCGCCGGGAGGATCTGGATCAGCGTCAGCCGCCAGTTCGACAGCAGGACCCGCAGGCCCTTGAGCAGCATCGCGAACGCGCCGACCGTGAACGCGAGCGGGGCGAAGATCCGCCTCGAGCGGCTCAGACGCAGGATCGCTTCGATCGCGACGTCGTCATCCGCGCGGATCGCTCTCACGAGGCCGCGGACGTTCGACCACAGCGCGAACCTCCGCTTGTCCCGGGTCTCAGGCATTTCGCGAGCATCGCACAACGCCCCGGCAACCCCGCGGGCCGGCCCATGGCCCGCGCGCCGGCGCGGAGAGCGTGGGGGTCAAAGCGCTCGATCGCGACGAGCACCGGGAGGAGGAACATGAGCACGTCGGGCCCAACTGGCGACCGGTCTTCACGGATGTGGATGGGGGCGCGGCGCGCGAGCGCCGCTGCTACTGCCCGCGCACGGGGTCGCTCAGCGTGCCCGGGCGGCGCTCGCCCAGATCGGCCGCATCGATCCCTCCGCGTAGGTTCACCACCGGCCGACCGTGGCGGCGCCGCGCTCGAAGTGAGCCGGGGGCACCATCAGGAATAGCCCGCTGCCCTCGGCGACGACGCTGTTCTCGTGGCGGAGCTCGCCCGCGACGAAGAACTTCCGGCCCTCCTCCCGTTCCAGCCATGCGGCGATCTGCACGGTGCAGCCGAGCAGCACGGGTGCGCGAAAGTCGATCGTGAGTTTGGCGGTGACGGACGGGCGCCCGAGCAGGATCGGGATGCTGCCGAGCGCATCGTCGAGCACCGTCGCGACGGCGCCGCCGTGCACGAAGCCGGGCGCGCCCTCCTGGTGGCGGTCGAATGTCGCCGATCCGGCGATGCGCTCGCCTTCGCTGTGAAGGCGTACCCCGATCGAGTTGGGGTTCGCGTCGCCGCAGCCCAGGCAGCCGGGGTGATGAAAGGGGCTGGAGCCGCCGGTTCGGGTCACGCGGGCATTCTCGCGGTTACCGGAGCCGGACGGCTGCGCCGCGTCATTCCTCCTGCGGCGCGTATGCGGCAAGGGCGCTGAGTGAGGGCACGAAGTAGTAGGCGCCCGTGACGGGAGTCGTGTGGAGGGTCAGCGCATCGCGCGGGCCGCCCACTCCCGCCATGCTCTCGAGCATCCTCTGCAGCGGGCCCTGTTCGGCCGCGAACCCGACGAACATGGTGCCGTGCTCGGTGACCGTTCCGTAGGGCATGTTGCGCCGGAAGATTTCACCGAGGTCGTCCTGGTCGGTGCGCGCCACATGTGAGCTGTCCGGTCGCGGGTCGAGCTCGATCGAGTCGGCCTTCGTGCGCCCGATCGCGGCCTCCTGCTCGTCGACGGGCAGTGATTCCCAGCCCGTCGCGTCGTGCGTCCAGCGCTGCACCAGCAGCACGGACCCGCCGGCTCCGGGGACACCGTCGGGCACCAGGGCGACGCCGGGCGCTAGCGCGAGACTCGGGTTCTCGCTGCCGTCGATGAAGCCCGTCAGATCGCGGTCGTGGCGGTAGGGCCAGCTCGAGGTCTCGCTCGCCACGGACGCGACTCCCTGAAGGGCGGCGATCGCGGCGCGGGCCTCATCAAAGACGACGTCGTACGCGCTGCCCGCGAGCCAGAGGATTGCGTCGTGCTGCGTCGCGGGCATCCGGAAGCCGTCGCTCCCCTCGACCGCGCGCGTGAATCCGTGCAGCTCCCCGGGTGCCGGCGCACCGAGCTCATCGCGCCACATCTCCGGGCGGAAGCCGAGCACGAGGTTGACGCCGCCGATCGTGGTGCGGGGCTCGCGCAGGCCCGCCAGCCGCGACACCAACTCCAGCGGGTCGCGCTCAGGGAGGAGATCGAACTCCAGATACGCGTGCGAGGACGTGCCGAGCGCGAAGATCCCCGCCTGCGGTGTCGCCGATGTGGCCACGGCCGAAGTCTACGCAGCCACGGGCGCCCGCCCGCTCAGCTCTTGGCCGCTCTGCGCGTCCTGGGCTGGAGCAGCCCGGAGAGCTCCTCGACTGACTCGCCGAGGTAGATCGCGAGCCGCTGCAGGTGAGGGAGCGTGTCCCGCGCTCCGATCAGGCCGAAGTTGAGCGTTCCGGCGTAGCTGACGCAAGTGATGTTCAGGGCGTTGCCGTGAGCGAGCAGCGAAACGGGATAGATCGCGTCCATCCGCGAGCCGTTGAAGTAGAGCGGCTCGGGCGGGCCGGGAACATTGGAGATCGCGACGCTCGCAGGCGTCGGTGCGTGCCCCTGCAGCCCGGCCAGGAGCCCCGCGATATACGGCCCGTTGAAGGCGACCGCCTGCAGGGGGAGGGTCTCGGGCGGCACAGATGCGAGCTGATCCTTGGCGGCGACCGTCGAGCGGGCAATCGCCTTCAGCCGCTCGCGCGGGTCGGCGACGTTCGTCGCGAGGTCGGCGACCATGAAGCCGATCGCCGTCCCGAGCCGGTTGTCGTCCTCCCCCCGCAGGCTGACGGGGATCATCGCGGTGAGCGAGCGCCCGGGTAGCTGAGCGTGCTCGATCAGGTATCGCCGAAGCGCCGTGCTGCAGAGGTACAGGACGACGTCATTGAGCGTGCAGCCCGCCGCCTTCGCGAGGCCTTTGATCTGCTTGAGCTCATACTGCTGCGTCGCGAACCTTCTCTGACCCTCGATGCCGCCGCCCAGAGCTGAGGAGGGGGCCGTGAACGGCGCGCGCAGCGGCCCGTCGCCGAGCGCGGCGCCGGCGAGGTCGATCGCGCTCCTGCCGAGCCCGCCGAGTGCGACCGCGCTCTCTCGCGCTGCGCCGAGGAGGCGGCCGAGCGGGCTCTCGGCCTCAACGGAGCTGCGCTGGCTCTCCGGCGGGCCGACCGTCCAGAAGGCCGGTGTCTGGCGGTCGTCGGGGTCCGTGGAAAGCGCCCGCAGCATCATCCGCATGCCGCTGATTCCGTCCACGAGACTGTGGTGGATCTTCAGGTAGATCGCGAAGCGGTCCTCTTCCAGGCCCTCGATCACGTGCACCTCCCACAGCGGCCGGTGCAGGTCAAGAGGGTGCCCGTGCAGGCGAGAGACGAGCACGCCGAGCTCGCGCTGTCCACCGGGATGCGGGAGTGCGGAGTGGCGCACGTGAAGGTCGAGGTCAACGTCGCTGACTGTCTGCATCAGCGGAAGGCGCTCGCCGATCAGAGGCGCCCCAACCAGCTTCAGGTTCCACGGCGCCGGCAGCGTCCGCGTGGCGCGCATCCGGTCGACCTGGGCTTTCAGGTAGTCCGGCTCGGCATCGGCCGGGCGCGTGAATTCCATCAGCCCGCCGACATGCATCGGAGTATCCCGGGACTCCAGCAACAGCCAAGCAGCGTCCACGGGCGAGACGCGCACAACGGACAACCCCCACCTCCAAGCTCCGCCCGGCCACAGGGCCAGGCGAGGGTGACACTACCAGGGAGCAACACGCGCGATCACGTTCTCCGTCACGCAATCGTTACGCGCCCGCGGTCAATCGTGACGTCTGCGTGATGAGCTCCGGCGCACACTCGATGTGTCCTCACCAAGTTGACCCGGAGGTGTTTGAAATGAGGGCTCACCCAAGAGGCATTCAATGGGCGCCGGCGCTCGGAGACGAGAGCGCCCGTGGCGCGGCCGGCACACGAGCCGAAGCGGGACACGTCCCCCTTCGGCTGCGAGTGGAGGTCCTCTTCACTCGCTGGAAGCTCGACCGGGCGATACTCGCCGGGCACGAGCTCGGAGAGTCCAATGCGCTCGCGCTGCGTGCACGGCAGCTGACGGATGAGGCCACGCGGCGCAGCATGGCCCGCAGCCTCCGTGGCGTGGTCGAGTACGTGGACCACAGGAGCCACCGTCCCGTCATCACACCGGTCGTGATCGATCCACCGGCCGTGAGGGCCGGGCGCAGGGCGATCCTCGACCTCGCCGACACCCTGGAATGGAGGACCGAGGTGCAGCCCAGGGGAGTCCTCCTCGCACGCAAGCTGCTGACCGACGGCACCAGCCCGCTGTTCAACAGGGCCAGCCGCCGCAACGTGACCGAGGCGGTCTGGGAGATCGAGGACGCACTTGACAACGAGGGCCCGACAGTGGCCAGGATCCTGGAGGAATGACGATGAGCGAGAGTCAGTCAGCGGCGACCCTGGAGGAGCGCGTGCGCGAGCTGCAGACCGCGGTCGCGACGATCATCACGCACCTGGGCATCGAGGGCGACGTGACCGCCGCCGAGCGCGCCCGGCTGGACGAGGTCAAGGCGAAGGGGGACTTCCCGAGCGAGCACCTCAGCGAGCTGTATGGACGCGGGCCGGCCGCGTAGGGCCACGGTCGGCCTGGGCTTCGCGTTCGGCAAGCTCACCACCTGAGGAGGGCGTTGCTAGCCGGCGAGCCCGGCTATCCCGTTGCGGAGCAGCACGACGGCGAGCAGCAGCAGGATCGCTGCCGCGATCGTCCGGGCGTGCGCCTCGAGCAGCGCGCGGGCACGGTGCAGGAACCGCCGCGTCGGCTCGGGTGCGAGCGCGAGCATGACCAGCGCGATCGACAGGGGGAGCAGTGACACGGCGGCGAATGCCACCCACTCTGCGATGTAGCCCGCCGTGCTCGGGTTCGTCTCCGAGACGTCCTTGAGCGCGACGGGGATCAGCGCCCCCGGGTTGGCGAGCGTCGCACCCGCCGCGACGATCGCGATCACCGGGGAGGAGGCCACGCGGCTCATCTGCTCGATCATCCGCGTCACCCGCTTCGGGTCACGAGGGCGGCGCAGGAACCGCACGACGACCACGAGCACCGCAACTGCGGCGAGGATGTCGACCACGGCGACCCACGTCTTTGGGGTGCCGGGCCTGGGCGACGCGGCCGAGTTCCCGAGCGCGAACGCGGCGATGATCCCCACGATCACTGTGATGCCGAAGGCCCCCAGGTAGAACCACAGGCCCGTGCGCATCGGCCTCTCGCCCACGACCAGCGCGAGCACCGAGAGGAACAGCGTGACCGGAGCCAGCATCGCGCCGAGCGCGACCAGCACCAGCTCGGTGTCGACCGTCGTCACCGCATCACCCTATGCGCACATCGTTTGGGCGCGATAGCTGGCGCTGCGAGTAGATTCAGGCGGTCATGCCCAAGGACCGACTACCGGGAACCGACCTGGTGCCCCGGAGAGCTGACGGGGCGGGCCCATTCGACGCGGGGCCGCTGCTCGCCGCTGCCGACCTAGCGGTCGGGGTCACCTCGCAGGCGGCGCGCGCCGCGTGGAGGGCCGGCGAGCTGGGCTGGGGAGCGGGCGTAGCCGTCGGCCGGGTCGCGGCACGCGCCCCGGGTGCCGGAGCCGCAGGGCGACTTGCAGAGGGGGCGGCGCGGCCCTTCGTACGGGAGGGACGCGACGTGCGCGCGCGCATGACGCGAGCAGCGCAGGCCGGCACTCAGCGGATGCTCGACGCGTTCGTTCCCGGCGTCGTGGAAGCACTAGATGTCGACGCGATCGTTGGACGCATCGATATCGACCAGGTGGTCGGCAGGATCGAGATCGACCACCTCGTCGCGAGGATCGACATCGACACGCTGGTCGGCAGGATCGACATCGACGGCCTTGTCCAGAGGATCGACATCGACCGGCTGGTGTCCGGGATCGACATTGATGCGCTCGTGCGGCGGATTGAGATCGATGACCTCGTCCAGAGGATCGACATCGACCGGCTCGTGTCCGGGATCGACATTGATGCGCTCGTGAGCCGCATCGAGATCGATGACCTCGTCCAGCGGATTGACATCGACGGTCTCGTGTCCCGGATCGAGATCGACGCGCTGGTGTCCCGGATCGACATCGACCGGCTGGTCGGCCGGATCGAG
>Ga0209698_10001385_pt1 | contig 27918 bp, 24 predicted proteins | sample LitLauG_LLR_2012_FD_187203 | JGI IMG/M metagenome (GOLD analysis project Ga0209698, IMG submission 187203) | Freshwater sediment microbial communities from Pennsylvania, USA - Little Laurel Run_MetaG_LLR_2012 (SPAdes) (version 2) | ecosystem: Environmental > Aquatic > Freshwater > Creek >... | reverse complement strand
GCCCTAGCCCCCCATAAAAACCGCCCGCCTCGTCCCCTGATCCAGCGGCAACTCATACCCAATTAGGCAAAACTGATCCAGCGCGAACAGCACCACCGAGTCCATTCCTTCCCCCAGCGCCAGCCTCTGTTCCTTCCCCCAAGGTGTCGTGTAGTCGGCAATCCCCACCAGGTGGCTCGACTGAGAACTCGAAAACCCCAGTTGCATAGGTAACTCAATCGACGCCCGCGCCTTATCCAGGTCCCGATCTCCCGTGTATGTAAAGTTCTCGGTCTTGAGACACGCCAGGTTAGTGGGCGTCCAGTAGCTTGCCGGCAGATTAATGATCTTGTTTAGCGCCGTGTCGTTCACGTCGGGCGGATACAGCACCTCAAACTGCGCGTCCGGATGGGCCTGCCGCACAAAGTCCATGATTGCCTTCGTGAACTCGCCGATCAGCGCCGGCAGGAATGCGCACTCGTCCGGATATGCCGCCGGGTCGGCATTCTGGCTCGGGATTACCGCCATCTGCCGCCCATGCGCCGCCGCAAAGGTGCTCTTCGTGTAATCGTCGTAGAATGGCATGCCCGATGCCGCCGCGAAGTACCACCACTGCACTTCACCGAACTGCAGGTAGGGCGTCACCCCCGCCTCCGCCATCACACCCGCCATGTCCAGGTGTGCTTGCTGCCAGAACGCCGTGCTGGCCGGGCCGAAGTTGGTCTGCAGTGCCGGCGTATTCAGCCACGCCGCATCGCCGTTCGGATACCTTTGCGCGATCCCCGCCGCCATGCTGTCGTCCCCGTGCTGTAGTTCCATGCTGAATGCGGCCGTCACGCCGATACCGGCCCCCTTCAGCGCCGCGAAGAAGCTGCGGCTCCAGTCGCGCGCCGCGCGGTTCAGCCTCGGCATAGCTGCCAGGTCCGTTCGCCATGCTCCATCCGCGCCTCCCGCAAGGCCGGGGCCCGACGTCTGCGCGGTAAACCTCGTGCTGTTGGTCTGCACAGAGATCGTCAGCCCGTTCCCCGCCGCCCCCATCGTTCGCGCGTTGATCGCGATCGTCGCCCCGTTGGCCTGCGCCCACACCCCGGTCGAACCCGCGTTGATCAGCAACTCGAAGCACTTCGCCACGCTCTCTGCCGTATCCCCAATCAGGTTCAGATGCTGAATGAGTGTCGGCCCCAGGTATACCTGGGTGATCGCTCCGAACTCCGGCGATCCTTGAAAGGTGATGCTCGCCGACGCATACTGATGACCCGGCCGGACCAGCTCGTAAAACCACAGCGCGCCCGCGTAATGGTTGGCCCTACCGCAAAACCCCAGGGTTTGGATCAGCCAAGCTGTCCTTTCCGGCGCAATCGCAATCGAATGGTCGGTGTCCCAATCCGTCGCCAACGTCATTGTCTGGCTGACGTCGAAGACCGGCAAAGTCCCGCACGGCACGGCGATCTCAAGGAAGTCGAAGTAAAAGTAGGAACCCGCGCTGCCTGCATGCGTGGCGCAAATGCGATGCGGTGCGCCTCCGCTCATCTGGCCCAATGGCACTCGCACCAGCACATCCTCGCCGGCAAGCGCCAGGTTTACCGTCACGGGGGCGTTCCCATCCACCCGCACCGTGATCTGCGTGCCGGCATCCGCCATCCGCGTGCCAAGAAACAACTGGTGATCGCCAGGCTGCGAATACGTGCATTGAAGGTTGGAACCCGGAGTCGCTGTCCACCGGATGGACCCACCCGAGAAATTGCCTCGCGACTCCGTCCACGATCCCTGGTAGCCGATATCCGGCGCATCGTCTTCTATGCGGCGGCTTCCCGAACCAACAACGCTGTATGAAAGCTTCGTGCCCGTCACTGTCCAGTTCGTTACCACCACTGAGAATTCGCTGCGTTGGAACTTCCCTGGCTGTAAATCGGCCGCCCAGGTCCATCGTAACTTCCGCACATTAGCCGTCGGCACCAGCGCGCCGTTCACATCGTGGAGATTGCTGAAATCCAGGTCCACGTGCCACGTCGCGGGCGATGTCCCTCCGGCGAAGAGCGCCCACGACGGCGCCCAGGTTTCCGTCCCGGCGCCATGCACGGTTCCGTAGACTCCGATCCGGTTTCCGTTCGACCCGGGCGCTCCGTTGTACGTCAGCGTGATTTGTGCCCCCGATGCCACGGCGCCCACCGCGCCGGCCGCCTGGTTCGCCGTGATGATTCCAGCAAGTGCGGCGGCCGCCCTCTCCAGTGTGTCCCCCCCGGAGATCTGATAATTGAAATGTTGGTCCAACCATGCCAGCTCAATGTAGTCGCCCGGGGTTGGCGTCCCCTGCAATCGGAATGAGGCGGTAGGCGCGGCATACGCACCCGCGGTGGTTGCGTGATTCTTGAGCGGAACCTTATAGATGGTTTCAAGCCCGGCGGAGTCGGCCCAAACTCGAAGATACGGCCAGTCGACAGTCGGATAGAGCGTCGAGTCGAGCCCGATGCAGTTCGTACGAACCTCGTCGTAGGTCAGGTGAATGCCGCTGAGGTCGCCGTCCGGCAGGTTCCGAAGTGCAGGATGCTCGAAGACGTTGTCGCGATTCCACTCCACCACTGCCCAGTCGAACTGTTGTCGCCAACACCCGGACACCGTGAAGCCGCCCGCGCCGGTCGCGCTGAGGGCCGCCACCCCGGACGGCCTCTCAAAGTAGCATTGCAGATCCCTATCCGGCCGCAGCTTTCGAAGTTGTTCCGCCATTTACTTTCCGACCACTGGCCACCGGCCACCGACCACTAACCACCGGCCACTCACCACTGACGACTTCTCTTCACAGTCTCACAATCACCGTCAGGTCACTCCCCGGATAAGTCGTTCCTACCGACAGCACCGACAAGCTCACACTGGACTTCTCGAGCAGCGGCCCCAGAGCCTTTCCGTCCGCCGCCGTTGATGTGGTCATCCCCGGCGCAACCGTTAAACTGCAATAGGCCGTTCCATTTACGTTGACCTGAAGATTCACCGGCGCGTCCGCCACCTTGCCCAGCACCGCGAACACGTCCCGCACCGCGTGCGAGGCCTCGATCACCAGCGCTGGCGCTGCCGATTGATCCACCGCCAGAAACCCGTCGACCTGTATCGAGTATTGCCCGCCCGAAAGTGTGCGCAGCCCGCTGTCCAACGAGTTCGTTAGGCAGATGGCGCGAACCGGGCTGTTCCCTTGCTGGTTGGTCACATACAGTTCGGCCGAGGCAACCCGGACATCCGGCAGACTAATAGAGTAGCTCCAACTTCCGCTGTAGGGGCTGCCGAAGAAGTCGCGCGGGAACGACGCAATCGCCGTCTTGAAGGTGAGGCCGTACACCGGCGTCTGAACTGCATGTGCCGATGCCGGGCTGCCATGCAAGCCGCGCGTCACCTGGTATTGCATTCCATTGCTTAGCACCGATTCCACCAGCAACACCTCGTCCTCGATCTGGATGAAGCTGCCCGCCTGCGCCCCGCCCGCGCCGCTCAGCGCCACCAGGGTATCGGCGGCCCCTAGCGCGGCGGATAGCGAGATCGTCGGCTTGCCCCTCAGTTCGTCCCAGTAGTGCAGCATCAGGGTCGCCGCCGACACCGTTCGCGTGTTGGTCAAGTCGCTGAAGGAAACTCCGCTCAGTTCCACCGTTCCGCCGCCTGGCCCGGCCCCCAAGCCGAAGAACGGCAGAGGCGGAACTGCGCTGTCGCTGGTCCCACTTCCGCCGATCTGCCACCGCGTCACCGTCGAAAGCTCCGCTGTGCACTCCGTGTCGCTCGCGTTGGCCGACCGTCCCATCAGTTCCACCGTTTCGCCCGCGCGGTTCGGAACCTCAAACTCCACCGGACTGCTCTTCGCCAGGGCTCCGAAGTGCCAGCCGGCCTCGGCCACCACGAAGAAGCTGGTCGCATCCGGCATTGCTTCCCATGCCGGTGAAACCGTCAGCGCGGTCACCGTGTTGGCCGCGACGGCGCGTTCCTGTCCCGCGCCAGTCCCCCGCGTAATCCGCGCGATCATGCCGCGGTATCGGTTCGCAGTCATTTGCAGGCTATCGTTCCCCACCGTCGTCGCAGAGTGAATGGTCACCCCAATCTCCGGCTGCAGCTCCATGCGCCAGTAGAAATTGGCATGGTCGAAATTCGGATCGGGAGGTGCAACCGCGAGCTTCGGCGCCCCGGTATCAGTGAACTGTGCGGCCGCCGGCTGGTTCGATGCAATCTGAAATAGTTGCGCCGGTGTGCTTCCCCTGTAGACGTTGAACCCGTTCGTGCCAGGCTCAAAACTGAGACCGGTCAGGGTCACGCTGCTTCCGTCGCTCACCACCATGGCCCGCACGATGAACGACAGCAGCCCTTCGTTACCCGCGCTATCCACCCCGGATATCGCATAGTACAGCGTCTCGGCGCTCTTCAGGCTGCCGCCCGTGCCGATTGTCGCCGATAGGTCCACCATCGGAATCCCCGGCCCCGGAGTCGTTGAGGTAGTGGCCGGCGTAACGAAACTCACCGCCACGCTCGTTTGCACGGTTCCGTCGCTGCTCGTCGTGTCCGTCTCAGCCACACCGAATTGCAGGTCCCCATTGGCGTCCGCTACTGTCCCGATCAACGGTCTCGGCGGCCCGGCCCCTGCGCCCGCCTGACGCCGGCCTCCGCTCGCCGAAATCGACTGCCCGTTGCTGTCTGCATACCAGTCATCGTCGTGGATTTGCCCCGTGATCGTCGCCACCCGGTTGTTCAGTCCGGGCGCGATCTTCAGGATCCGGAAGATCTGCCGGTTGAAGCCTTCCTTCAGATACGTGACCGTGATCAGGTCGCCCGGCCGCACGCCGAATGACTTCACACTGGTGTCGAATTCAATGTAAGTATTGCCGCGGACTGACTTGTCCAGGTTCAGCTTAAGGATGCGCCCGGCCTGATCGAAATTCGGTATGCCGAGCGCCGGCAGCGTCGCCGAAACTTCCTGGTCACAGAGCGCGATGTCCGCCGGGTCCACCAGTTCGTAGCTGTCCTGCTGATATTCGTTCAACGCATCCTGGAACTCCACCGTGAACCGGTTGGGCGTGTCCGCGATACTTCGCGAATACAGCCGAACCGCCGGCTCTCCGGTCGCCTTCCGCAGAATCCCCGAAAAGCCATTGCTCCCGTCACCGAACTCATAGCCGGGCCACCCTCCGCCGCTGAGGCCGGAGGTGCTGTTGGAATATGCGGGTTTATTCGGCTGATCGAGCCCCGCGCTGTTTTCTACGCGCACCTGCAGCACCCCGTTCGGTCCGTAAGTCAGCAGCATCCGCGCTGTGGTGCGCACGCCCCGCACCACGTTCCCTGCGCTCTGCCGCTTCTGCAGCACCAGATTGCAGCCGAATCTCGGTAACGTGATCGGATTGCCGTAAATGTCCAGCGCCGCAATCGGCTCGTCGCAGTACGCCGCCGCTGCAGCGAAGCTCACCAAGTCCAGCTCCGAAGTACTCCAGCCCGTTCTCCGCAGCACATCCAGCAGCACCCAGGCCGGATTGTTGCTGAACTGCTCCGCTTGGAATGTGCCGTCAGCCGCGTAGACCGGCAGCTTCAGTCCTTGAACCAGCACCTTCACGGTCGGCAATGTCACTCCAGTGCTCAACTGGTTGGGTACCACCACCGAGAGATACGCCATGCTTCCGTACGGGTCCCCAGCCGGATTCCCGCTCCCATCCACGAAATTGCGGTCGAAGGCGCCGGTTCGCGTCCCCAGCGAGAGAATGTTGTACCACCCCGTCCCCGTCATATTAGCCCCTGACACTCCAAGCGGAATCTCCACGCCGTTCACCAGCACGCTGATGACGCCCTGCATCTCGCCCATGCCCAGCAACACTTCCATGCGCGTCAGGTTTCCGTCGTTCCGTGCAAACACCACCGGCGGTGCGCACCACGCGGTCCCATACACCATCGGAACGAAATCGTTGTATTGGGCGGTGTTGACCGATACAGCCGCGGTGTGCCAGTTCTTGTCGCCGGCCGTGCGTACCGAAATAGCCGGTGGAACAAACTCGATGCCGCCAAAATTGGCGAACATGCCGCGCGCTTGGCAATCGCCGCGCGTGTAGCCACACGAAATAAAGGGCGCGCCCCCGTTGAGGCTTCCCGTCCCGCCCGCCTCGCCTGCCGAGTAGCCGCATCTGTAGTAACGCGAGTATTTCCCGGACGCCCCGCCATTCACTGCCTCGGCCCTCTGGTCGGCGGTGGCCGGAAAGTCCCAGGGACATCGCCGTTGGATGCGGACCTGCGGCAGCAGCAGCCGTTGCAGGTTCATGCGGTTGGTTGCCGTGATGCGGAAGGTCCCCTCCCGAATCTCGTCCGGCGGATTGCAGGTCCCCTGAAAGATGACCGAAGTGTCGGTCAGCGCGGCGCCGTTCCGCAAATCGTAGAACAGGAACCCCACCGTGAGCCGCGCACCCTTCCACCCGCAAGACCGTTCGATCTCCGAAAAGTGCGAATCGGCGTTCGCCAGCACCATCGAAATTCGCGGCACACCGTCCACCCCTTGGTCGGACGCCGTCTGAATCTCGAAGATCGTGTGCTGCAACACCCGCGCCGCGTACGTGGTGCCCCCAGCCGTCACGCCGTGCGTGCTCCAGTGCTCCGTTTGCCCGTTGGGCAGTACGCAGTCGAACACCAGCAGCGGTGTGTCCGTGACCTCCGCGCCCCTTAAATCAAAGATGCTTTGCATTGAATGATGTTCACCGTGCAGGAATGCCGGTTGACTCCTGTGGTTGTTACCTGAAGCGCGTCGTCGGCCAGGCGCGCGCCTTCGAATACTCCGCCCGTGGTCGTCGCTTTATATGCCGAAGGCGCGCCCTGAGGCTCCACCTGCAACCCGAATACATCCAGGATGCTCCCAGCCGGTATCTCGAGACCGAAGCGGGTCGAGGACAACGCCGCATCCCCGGTCCATGCGAAGGCGAACCTCGTCCATTGGTTCGTCGCTGTCCGCGTCGCCCGTCCATTCCCAATCAGCAGGGTAACCGTCACACCCTGCGCCGACCGGACGTAGGCGCTTAGGCAGTAGAGATAGCCGCCTGGCGCCGCTATGGTCTGGGTAATATCTTGCGCCGCGGCGCCGCGGTTCGTCAGCCGCCATGCCTGTGTCCCGCCAAACGGATCGCCAATCCCCCCAGCCACGGCCAGCAGCGGTTCCGCCGCCCATACGTTGTTGTCCAACTTCCCGCTCCAAGCCAGGAGGTTGCCGATCGGATCGAGGAACGTGAAACTCTGGAGCGTCCCTTCCGCTGCCGCGAAGAACTCTTCGAGCGCACTGAGTTCCCCGTCGGACAACTCGGCATAAGGCAACTGCCATTCGGTGATTTCACCGGTCGGGTCGGCCAGCTTGATCGAACTCCCATCGGCGGCCCGGTTCGCCACGGTGCGCGTTCGGTGCTGCTTTCGGACCGGAAACTGGCTCAGTGCCCCAGTCCCGAGTTGTGGATATACCAGCATGTCTCTCTGTTACCCTCTGTTTTCCATCACAGTCAGTGACGTGCTGTCGCGCATTTCCGCCACCGCCTGGACGTCCAGCGTGTCGCCCAGCAGGCTGCAACTCGGGTACACCCGCCCGTCCCAAGGATCGGTGAAACTAAAGTTGCCGAACGCCCCTTGGTTCGCCTCGAAGAATTCCTCAATTGCCGCCATCTCGCTTTCATCCAGTTCACTCAACCGGATTTCCCAACGGTGCAAAGGTCCGCCGGCATCGCGATATCGCTGCTCCGTTCCATCGACAAACCGCACTGTCTGGTTTCGGAATTGCACGTACCGTGTTGCCGGATACTGTACCGCCGCAGTGGTCTTGAGAATCGGAAAGCTCGCCATAGTCAGAGATCGTTCACCACATCGTTGATGGAGCTCAGGTTCAACATCGCGTCCCGCACAGCAGCCGCGATATCGCTGCTCCGATCCAGGAAGGACCGCGCATCCATCGCCTGGACGTTGACGGTGATCTGCTGGGCCGGGCTGGTGCTGCCGCTGCCGTTGACACCGTTGCTGGTTGCCGTGCTCCCCGTTGCAGTTCCGGGCGTGTAAGCCCGCGCCATGCCGAACTGGTCGTAGTCCGCGCTGCTCAATCCGGAGCTGGTCTCCGCCGCCGCAAAATCCAGTTTTGCCGGCATCGCGTACTTCACCAGCGGCGGCGGCGCCGGCGATCCCCCGCCCCCGAATAGCCCAAACAACTCGCTTACCAGAGGCACTAGCCCAAATCCGCTCTTGAATACGGTGGTCGCTACCGACTCCACCGTATCTAGCGTGCTCGATCCTGTCGACGCCGCACTGCTCGTTTGCGCCGCTGCCGCCGGTGTTGCCGGCGCCGCCGGCGCCACCGGTTCCACCTTGCTGATCTGCGCAACTACGTCGGCCAGTGAGTTCGCGATCTCGTTCAGGTTCGACGCCTGTTTGCCCGAAACCTCCGCAAAAGTCTTATAGAGTTCCTCTTGTGTGTCGCTGTTCATCGATCGTCTCTCCGCCAAGTGCCTGTTCCAAAATCAGGAATGCCTCCACTTGCCGCGCGCTCAACTCCGATATCTGAATTCCGTTCAGCCGCCGCCTGACGAAAAACTCCTCCACCAGCGTCTGGCTCTCGGCCGTTATGTACGACTGCGGGCAGGTCTCTATCGCCACATCCTTCCGCGCCCACACTGGCGTGGCCCTCGGGTGCGGTCGCTCCGTCAACCACCCGCACCGCCGTCTCTGTTCCAGGCCGGCCCTCCTGCAAACGTCGCACTTCCACCCGGCCTGGTTGCCATACTGGTAGCGGAGCGCGACTAGAAGTTTTTTCGCTCTTCCTCCGTCAACCCCGTCTCCGCCCTGACCGCCGATAGCGCTTCGTGGAAGAGTTCCTCGGGGCCCGCCTCTGCCAGCAGCTCGGGGCTGGCGTGGCCGCCATCCAACACCAGCCCCGTTACCGCCCGCAGCCCCCAAGCCACATACAACCGGTCGATCTCCGCCCGCAGTAGTCCGGCATCCATGCGCTCGCCAGGCTCGCTGCCTGCCTCCAGAAATTCCACCCGGCGCGCCAATTCCCGTACCCGCCGCATCAGTTCTACCCGGCGTCCAAACGACATCCGTGCTACCGTGTACCTCACACCGGGCGCGGCCTTGGAGTCGATCTCCACTACGCTCTCGTAGGTCATGCGAATGCCACCGCAATTTCGTCATCGACCGTGCCCTGCGCCCGCGACGCCCGGAACTTCCACTGCAGACGGTTTTGCCCATCGTCAAACTCCGGCACCTCCGGAATCACGCTCTTCAGGTACACGCCCATCATCTGCCCGGCGACCTCGCCCAACTGCAACATCACGCAAATCGGCGATTGTTGCCTGGCTGCCTGGTACAGCCCCTTGGTGGCGTTATCGTCCAAACCATAGACGTCAAATGCTGCCGTCACCGACCGCTCGCCGGGCGACACGGCGAGGGGCAAGTTCGATCCGAATTCCCTCGACCTCGTGTCTAACGAATTCTTCATCACGATCGAAGCACTCGTAACCGTGAAGAATTGCGTCGGTGAAGTCCCAAGCCACGCCTGCCCCATGTTCCCTGGCACAATCGAGTAGTCAAACGCGTTCAGCCCCGGCTCGGACGGAAAACTCTGCAATTGGCCCGCGCTCCCCGAAAAACTCGTGCTGTCCAGGACGTCCTGCGCCAGCCCTTTGAAGTGGAACTCATGGTAGTCGCCGTTGACCAGGATTTCCATCTGGTCGATCGCCGCCCCGCATACCAGCCTCTGCACCGCGGTCGCTGGCGACCAGTAGTCGAAAACACTCACGCTGGGCAAGTCGGTCGCCGGTACGTAAGTGATCGCCGCGCCCAGCGTCGCGCCCGACGCCGGTAGGATCGTGAACGGCGCGCTCAACTGCACCGTACTTGCATCCACGATCGCGGCGACGAAGCGGATCTCTCCCCCGCTCGAAACCGCCTGACCGACGCCAAGCCCATGGGGCGCCGCGAAGCCCAGCCGGCCCGCTGCCGTGGCCGATGCCACCGTGCCGGAGGCAAACGACAACGGCGTGCCCCCAAGCGCCGCCTGGAACAACGGACCATACCCGGGACCGGCAGCCTGCCTGTTCCAGCTCGTCAGATACGTCTGCAGCTCGAAGTTGGTCCGCTTTCTGCCGCCCACCGGCAACCCGGCAAACGTTCGGCTGCCCGTCTTGTCCTTCCTGTGAGTAACCTCCAGTTGCTGTTGCACCGTCAGTTTCAACGCTGGAATTCGATTGCTGGACGTAATCGATCCCACCTGGCCGTACGCGCCTTCCATGGCCGTGTAGAACCGGTTTGCTTTAGAGGAAATATACGAAGCCATACTAGTTCTTGCTCACTCCAATCTCGAATGTAATCTTCGCTACCTGGATGAAATTTCTGCCACCCTGTTTCACCGCGCCGAATGCGACCTTGTATCCTCCGCTGTAATATGCGCCATCGCCCCAATCGCCGCGGCTGGCATCCAGGACCGCCGTCACCGCGTCGGCATAGAGGTCCAGGCCCGCCTGCAGCCCTTCCAACCGGTCCTGCGATTGCCGGATCTCAATCGCCATCTGCACCGTGCCGGAAAACGTCCGGAACTTCTCCGTCATCTGGTTTACAATCTGCTCGCAATACACATTGACGGCCGGATACTTGACCGTGCTGCCGCGCTCCGCCAGATCGGCGGCCACATTCTGCAAGCGAACCTGCTCGGGATTCAGCGGACCAGCCAGCAGTCGTTCCCCCTGCGTCAGGGCCGCCAGGTTCGAATTCACTCCCGCGGTCCCGGTGATCCGCCCAATCACCTTGCCCGCAACCGCGCTTCCAATTCTTGCCGTCATCAGCCCCTCTGTATCACTCTCGGCGCCGGCCGCAGATAGTTAGGCTCTTGACCGGATCCAGGAACTGGTCCAGCCGCCACGATTGTGTTCGGTTGAACCCATGTGTCGCCGATTGCGATGGGCAAGCTGTTCTGTTGCACCATCGCTTCCGCGCTGCCACCGAGATAGACCTTCCACCCCGTCGCGTTAGGCGGCGCGTTCCCCGCGCGCACCGAAAGTGAGCTGCTGGCGATAGTGATCACGGCGGGAACGGCGCTGGCTCCCTCTTCACCCGCCCGGTTGATCCATGCCGTCGTGACATAGTAAGTTCCATCCGGCATGGCGCCGCTCGCCGCGGTCACGTTGGGTGTCGGGGCTCTTGGTATTGGGTCGGACGCAATTCCCAAGCCCGCTTCCACCAACTTCTGGTAGGCCCACTGGGCTCGGGCGTGAAACTGGTCGCGTTTGCCCGCATACCGATCGTTTAACTGGCTGTTGTAAGCGTCGGCGTACACCATCTCCAAAGCACGGAACGTGTGCCACATCTTCAGCGGCGGCGTCACGACCACGGTGGCCAGTTTTGGCTGCCCGGTGTGCCAGAGCGGCTGCGCGGTGGAGTTGAGCCGCGTTAATAGCGCCTTCAGTTCCACCCCCAGCTCATCCTGCGCCAGCGCCAGCTTCCGTGTCACATCGATGTACTCCACACCCGCGACCTCCGAAAGTTGCGAGTCTTGCCCCATGAGGTCCTCGATGCGCGAGACCGGTCCGTCCATGAACAGTGCCATCTCGTCCCCTCTACTCGGTCGCTCCCGGTCGCGGCTCTCTCAACTGGTCTAGTTCCGCTGTCGAAAGCACGGTCAAGCGCACCTGCGCCGCCGCCGCCAGATGTTCTGCCACCCGCCTTGCCTCGGCCTGTGACCGCTGGAACTCCTGTCTTTGCTCCGGCGACGTCAACTGCGCCGTGCCGTCCACTAACATCTTCGCGGCGATCCGGCGCGATACCTCGGTCAGAATGCCTGGCCTTCCCCCGTCAGGCGTCTCCAGGCTCATCACAACCGGGAACTCATCCTCGATTCTTGCTTCGGTGTCTCGAATCTTCTGGTAATACAGCTTCAAGTCCATTGCCTCTTCTCCTGTCTCTCGTTCTGAAAAAAAACGGGGACTGCAATCAACCCCCGCACTCTGGGAGTTGGATGGCCGTCCCCATGTCGCCTTCCTACGATGCTTCAGACTAGGTGTTCACCTGCACGCCGCACGTGTTGCGCAATACTCCGCAACCGTACAAAACGTCCACCGTGAATTGCTGCGCCAGCGTATCCGGCTGGTAGCTCATCACCACCCTCATCCCGAAGTTGCCCAGTTCGGCATACTCCGCGATGGCGCCGGTCCCCGGCAGTGGCTGCGGCAGCCGGCGAATCACCAACCCGAGAGCGCTCTTGGTAAAAGCGATGTTGTGGGTCGTTACCGGGTTGCTTCCCGTCTTCGCCACGAACTGCGAGCGGAACAGGAAGAAGTCCTTGATCTTTCCGACACTCCCATCCACGATGGCCCGCAGCCCCGCGTCACCCGCCGTCTGAAATTCGCTGAACCGCGGAATCTGCCGCCAGGCCGAATAGGTAGCCGCGTCGACCACCATGAACTTCTGTTCGGTCGCCGGAATCTTCGCCAGAAACAGCGCGGTTTCCGCCGCATCGATCGTCGCTTCGGTGATCGTTGTGCCCGGCGTTCCCACCGATGCATTCGACGTGAACCCGGCGTACAAGCCCAGCAGGTCGGTCTCGATCTTCTGCGCGATCGCCGCCACCGCCGGCTCCATGTAGATCTTCAACAGGTCCGGAACCGCCAGCACTTTTGTGACGTCCGGAATCTGGAAGGTCGATTCGGCGTGCGTGTTCAGTACGATCTGGGCGTTTCCCAGGCTCGGGTTCTGCGTCTGAACTGTGCCGCCTTCTGCGATGTTGTTCGCCACCATCGTCGGTGGAATCGGAACATTGACCGTGTCGCCGGCATGTGCCAACACCGGCTCGTAATCGCGATTCACCAGGTTCCCCATCACGAGGTTCCCTACCAGTACCGGCAATGCGTCCGCCGCCACCAGCTTCACAATCGCGTTTGCGACGTTACTTGAGGTAATAGCTGCCATTCATTCTCCTTAAGTTGGCCCTGGCACAAGCAGTCCTGCCTGTGTTGCTTGGCCGTTTGCTTCCTACAGTCCCCGTAGGGTCTGCGACGCCACGCGTACGATTTCTTCTCGTACCCGTTGCATCTCTTCTTTGCTCATGCCCGGGCGGATCTGTTCGATACTCACCGTCTCTCTGCCTTCCAGAGGGGCCTTGAGGGTAGCCGTCATCCCGGTCCCCCCAGCAATGCGCGCCGGCAGAAATTCCGGATTCTCGCTGACAAATGCCGTCAGATAATCCTTCAACGGCACCTCGCCGCTGTCGCCCCGGGCTACGAGACGTCCGTCCTCCGCCCTGGCGATACCGTCCTTTACTGCCTTAAACGCAAGATCGATCTTTGCGACTCCCAGCCGTTGCAACTCGGCTCGTATCGACGAGCTGCGCTCGGCTTCTTCCGCGATTTGGCGGCTGCGTTTGTTCTCCGCCACCACCTCATTCAGCCGGCGCTCCAATTGTTCCCGCCGCCGCCGCTCCTCCTCGAGCTCCGCCTTGTAAGCCGGTTCACTCTTGGCAGTTTCGTGGCTCACGAACTCCTGTACCGCCTGCCGCACAATCGCCTGTATGTCGACGCCTTCCATAAACCTCCTATTTCGTGTCTTTTGTTACCGCGCTCCGAATCGTCCCTCCGGGCGGCTATCCTCCGCTTCCCGATTCCTCGATCTCTTGCGCCACCCGGTTCTTCACCTCCTGGCTTGCGTCGCACAGATACTTAAACGCCAGCCGCTTGAAGACCTGTTTCTTGAGCGTGTCCGACGCGATCCCCAGATCCAATAGCTTCTTGGCGTCGTCCAACTCAATGCCAAAATCCCCTATGTCGAATTCGTCCATCCCCGTGACGTCAATCGACACGCCATCCTGCCTTGCCTCCGCGACCGCCCGCAGAACTTGCTTCATCGTGTCCTTTACCGCGTCGCCATAGGCGCGCAGCACTTCCTGCGTCACGCTGAAGTCTCTCTGCTTGCTCATGGCCGACATCCGTAGCGCTCCTCCGCTGGGATTCTCGGCTTGATTCATCAAATAGCAAACCCGGTAGATCTCGTCCTTCAACCGAACCAGGTTGTCGGCCGCAATCTGATACACCTTGCCCTCCGGTTCGGTCCACCCGAACCGGTCCTGCGGCCCAAGCTGGATGTAGTAGGATTCGCCGACGATTTCGTTCCACTCCCGGTCCGTATACACTACCGGCATCGCGAACAGCCCCATCGTCAGCGCCCACGCCAGCGCGTTCGATTTGTTGAAGTGCTCTACTTGCAAAAGCGCGGCCTTGTTCATCAGCCACAGTCCCTCGGATACCTTCATCTCGAACATCGGCACGCGCCGAAGACGAGCGAAGCCGTGCTGCCCTTCATCGATCAGTTCCAGTGGGCTCGACTCATTGGTCTTGCGGAATACCTGGTAGTTCTCCCGGTCGTAGTAGATCCAGCGCGTCTCTCTCTCCCACTTCGCATCCGTTACTCTCGATTGCTGCAGGCACGATGTCCGGATCACCACCCAATCCAGTCCGCCCGCCGGGTCGTAGTTCCAGTTGATGACCTCGTCCGCGCGGTAGTCCACCAGGTAGGCCCGCGATCGCCCCGACGCATCTTCTTCCGCCCTCGTCAATGCCGGCCCCGAGCCGCGCGGAAAATCCACCACCACGAAGCTCTTTCCGCTTACCATCGTCTGGATGTACCGCTGCCGGAAGAACTCGTGGAGATTGGTCCCTTTCAGGTCGCAGTCCTCCGACAGCACGTTGTAAAAACTCTTGGCCGCCGCGTCGGTGCCGTCAAACAACAGCATCGGCTCCCGCCGCATCAGCGTCGCCGCGTACCAGTCCACAATCGATCCCACGTAATTCTCATAAAACACCCGGCTGAGCCGCTCCTGGTACACCTCGCCCGGTTCCTTCTGCCGCCGCAACAGATACTCTGAGGCGTTCCTGCGCAGCCGCTCCCCGCCTGCGTAGAGGTCTTCGTACTGCTTCCACATCGCCTTGTGGGCGATGTACTCCGGATGTTCTCGGTTGATGTTCTGCATGCCTATGTCACCACCAATGGCCTGTTTCTTTCTCCTGCTTCCTTCGCGCCCTTGCATTCCTGCCAGATCAGATATCCCACCGCGTCCGACGCGTGCGTCCGCAACCGGTCTCGCGTTTTGTCGATCTCGTTGGTGTCTGCTTTGAAACAGACCTGCTCGAAATCCTTAATCAGCTCCTTGCACTTTGGGTCCACCGTCAAACTGATCTCTCCGGACGCCGTCAGTAGCATCCGGTTGACCAGGTTCACCCGGTCCCGCACACTCGGGTTCGACTTCGGAAACCGGTACTTCACTTCCGTTGTCGTGTGCGCCGAAAAGTAGTCGCGAATCATCTGGAAGTCCGAAAACCCCGTGGTCTGCCGCTGGTTACCCGAGGCGTCCCCGTACACCACGATGTCGCCCTGGTGCTTGGGGAACTTCTTTCTGAATTCCTCGCAGGCCTGGTCCGTAGTGGCGTGCCGGATCACAATTTCGTCCAGCACCGAAACCCTGCCTCTGACGATCTGCGCGATTACCGAGCTCATGGGATCCACGTTGAAATCCAGCGCCCAAAATAGCGGCAGCCTCGGATTCACCTCAGCCGTTTTGATGTGCACGGTACGGTCGAACGTGCTGTACACCCGGCCGCCTGCCATGCTGAGGTACAGCCCCAGCACTTCCTGTTCGTAAAACTTCGGATCGTAACTGTCCTTCAGCCGCTTGTAGAAATCCGGTATCTTGTCGAGGAGAAACTTGTTCTCCTCCGGCGGCGCCGTCACCACCTCGTATCCCCGCAGTGGCTCGGCAATGAACTTTTGATAGACCCAGTCGTATCCCTTCGGAGTCCACACCGCGAAACCGCACAGCCGCTTCGCCATTGGGTCCCGCAGACGTCCTTGCAGCCGTAACCACGATTCTTCCTGCGTGTATGTCAACTCATCCAGCCCGAACCACGCCAGATTCGTGCCCCGAAGCCGCTCAAATTCGTCCACCGGACGGAATAGCACCCTCGACCCCGTGTCCTTCATCACCAGCGTGTTCTCGGCCTTGTTGTGGTCATAAGGAATATCGTTCCCGTCCAGAATCTCGAACAACGTCGCTTGCGTCGCATCCCGCAACATCGGGTAAGTCGGGGCGCCCAGCAGTCCTAACCTCCCGGGGTTCAGATAAGTTAACCGTATCGCCTCCTGACACAGTGCCTGGCTCTTACCTGACCCGATCGGTCCCGAAAAGCCCTTGAATCTTACATCGAGATCGTGAAACCGTTTTTGCGAAGGCAGCGGGTTATACTCTATTTCTCGGGTTCTGACGTCACCGCCGGTTCGACCCATGTGACCCTGATCTCCTTCGCGTCATCCTGCTCTAGTTCCTTCTCCAGTTGAACTAACTTGAGATATTCGGCAATAGTCGGCTTGAAATCCTCGGACCTGATCTTTGTCTCAGCCGCCTCGATCGCTTTCTGTAATGCCTCCGAAACCCTTACCCGTCCCTTAACCTCGTTCCAGCGCTCGCAATCCCGGCAATCCTTGGGAGCTGTTTCCTTGTTCTTGCCCATCGTGACCGTCCGTGCTCCTCAAATAAAAACGGCTTCGTGGAGTTCCACGAAGCCGCTCCAAACTGCACCCGGTGGCATTACCGCCTCCGTCGTCCAACTTCGCAGCCGCGAAGCCGCGCAACCTTCTTCCTGACTTGAGAGTAACACCCGCTACTTCGCGGCCGGATTCATCGAACCTTGTAAGTCGTTGAAAAAACGAGATAAAAAAAATTTAAAAATCAGTGATCGGCAAAAATGGGTCCCTCCGCCGCCAGGTAATACCGTTCCGCCGACCCCCAGAGCCGCCGGAAATCCTGGTCGCCGATGAACAAACCCTTCCGTGCATCGGGCGGCTAAGAACCGTAGTCTAAGCTATTTGTACGCGTCTAAGAGTGAGTACCCTGCGATACAAAGGTACTCTGTCGCCCCAGGTTCCGGTGCCATTGCCCTCTTCACTGGTTGGCAAAAAGCCACTTCCCGCCACTCATGATCTTTGTATGGAGCATGCCCCGGCCCACTAACTTTTCGAAGCGTGGCAACTGCGGCCCCTCCGCCATCAGATAATACCGTTCCGCCGACCCCCAGAGCCGCCGGAAATCCTGGTCGTCGATGAACACGCCCTTCGGCGCATCGGGCGCATAAGAACCGTAGTCTAAGTTATTGACGCGTCCGTTCAGCAACAAGGCCCGGCGGTTCGTATAGAAGAAAACCGACGAGAAAGTGTAGTACTGGTCGTCGACAATCAGCGTGCCCGGAGGCGCCTTGAGAAGCGCCTCCGCCAATGGCCGCGACGACATGTACGGGTCGAACACCACCAGCGCCAGCCTCGCCGCGTGGAAAAACAGAGCCATCATCACCGTCAGAGCCGCTAGCGGGACGCCCCGCCCGCTCCGCCACGCTCCCGCGGCGCCGATGGCGAAGGCCGCTCCCGCCACCCAAAGCGGCAGCCGCAAATACGCGAAGGAGGCCATCGTCAAATCGGTCATGTGCCCCAGTGACAGCGTATAAACCTCCGGGTTCGAATTGAGCGCCGACGCAATATCGCCGGGCGTCGCCAGCCCCCGAACCGTCCACAGAATCGCCACAATCGTCACCGCTGCCAGCGTCGCCATCGCGGCGATGGCTTTCGTGCCCTTCCGCAGCCACCCGTTCCCCTTCGCCATCGCTTCCCCTAAGAGTAGCGCCAGGGCCGGATAGCAGGGCATCGAATAATACTCCTGCGTGGTCGAGAACGTGAAGAACACCAGGATGAAGCCGGCCCAGCACAAACACAATAAGCGCACTCTCGACGCGCGATCCGGCTGCCTGTAGCTCAGCTTCACCGCCGCCGGGAAATACAGGCTCCACGGGAAAAACCACAGCAGGTGAAACAGCCAGAACCAGGCGCGCGGCACGGTATTGTAGTCGCGCGGATAGCGCAGGTTCAGAAACCTTAGCAGATGCTCATTGATGAAGTAGAACCAGAAGAACCCATGATACGAGCCCTTCTCGCTGTGCATCGTGAAATCGAAATACGGCGGATTGCGCAAGGTGGCCAGCACGTGCCACGGCGCCGCAATCGCCAGCAGCAGCGCCAACCCGTAGAACGGCCTTAAGCGTACCCACGTCCTGCGCGCCGCCAACTGGCCCGTCAGTGCGAGATAAATGAACCCCACCGCCACCGGAAATGCGGCCGCGATCAGTCCCTTCAGCAAAAGTCCGGTGCCAATCGAGGCCCACATCGCCATGGCCCACACCGCCGGCCGCCTCTCGTCCTCCGCGATCGCTCGCACCAGGCCCCACAACGCCAGCGCGATCGTCAGCGTCAGAATCACGTCCGGAATCAGAATGCGCGTGAAAAGAAACAGCCCGATGCTCGTCGCCATCGCGAGGCCCGCGTTCATCCCGCTGCGCCACCCGAACGCCCATGCCCCGAATCGCGCGGTCACCCAGCAGAGCAGCACCGTGCACACCGCAATCGGAATTCGCGCCGCCCAGTCGTGCACCCCGAACACCAGGAACGAGACCGCAATCATCCAGTATTTCAGCGGGGATTTCTCGAGATATTTGACGCCGTCCAACCGCGCCGTCACCCAGTCGCCCGATTGCAGCATGTTCTGCGCAATCTGCGCCTGCACGCCGTCCACGTCGTCCATCAACGAGGGTGGGCTCACGATGCAGCCCAGGAAAATCAGGGCCGCCACGAATACCACGGCTATCTGATAGCGTATACCCGGGCCGGCAAGAGACGGACCGATTCCTTCGGAGGCAGCACTTCTACTCGCCATCTCTTCATCCAAAGGAACAGCGTCAGCAGACCCCATAGGTGATATCCGACATTCGCGCGCCTCTCCATATGATCGCGTATCAGCGCTTCGATGGCGCCGGCGTCGAAAATCCCTGTCGCGGCCACGGCGTCTGAGGTCAACGTGTCCATCAGCAGACCACGCAGCGTGCCGCGAAACCAGTCGTGCGCGGGAATGTCAAAGCCCGTCTTCTTCCGGTTCAGCACAAACTCCGGCAGTTTACCGCGCATCAACTCCCTCAGCAGCCGCTTCTGCTGCCATCCGCGGATCTTCAGCCCCCCCGGCAACCCAGCCGCAAATTCCACGATCCGGTGGTCCAGAAACGGCGGACGCACTTCCAGCGAATGCGCCATACTCATCCGGTCCGTCTTGTACAGGATGTCGTCCGGCAGGTAGTAGTTCTGATCCACTCGCAGGTACCGCTCCAATACCCCGCTACGTCTGAGTGCCAGGCGGTCAACCAGCGTCCGCAGACTGTTCCCATTCGACCCCGGGCAGATCTGGTGGCGCTGTTCATTCGAGAATGTGCCGTTCCAAAAGAAATGCGCTTCGTCCGGATGTAGCCAACTGCCTTCGATCCACCGCTTCAGTTTGTATTCCAGGCTGATCTTTTCGTCCGAAACGGGCATGTACCGGTCCAGCGCGCCCAGCATCGCCCGGCGCACTCCGTACGGCACCATGCGGAACGGCCGCGCCATCCGGTCGGCCACGTAAGTCAGGTAGCCGCCAAACAGTTCATCCGCGCCCTCGCCGGAGAGCGCCACCGTCACGTGCTTCCGGCTCATCCGTGACAGAAACCAGACCGGCAGCGCTCCGGCGTCGGCACTCGGTTCATCCGAGTAGTACGCGAAATCCTCGATCGCGCTCTGCAACTCCACATCCGGGTTCAGATCGAATTCGTGATGGTCCGTGCCGTAGACTTGGGCGATCTCCCGAAAATACCGGCTCTCGTCGAAACTCCGTCCCCGGAACGACACCGAAAATGTTCTCAATCGCCCGGGGGTCAGATTGGCTGCGTAATGCAGGATTGTGGAAGAGTCCAAGCCTCCCGAGGCCCAGACGCCAAGCGGCACGTCCGATACCAGGTGCTCACGCACCGCGTCTTCCAGCAGCCGGTCCAACTCCTCTTTCGCCGCGCCCAGCCGCCAGCGGCGCTTCCCGTCTTCCGCCAGTTTCCACCAGGGCTCGATCCACAATTTGCCGTTCCGCCATTCCAGAAAATGGCCCGGCCGGACTTTCTTGATGCCCGCAATCAGGGTATGCGGACCTGGAACGTAATTGACCGAAAGATACGAATCGAGCGCCTCCAGATCCATCTGCCGGGGAACTTCCGGATGCTCGAAAATGGTCTTGAGTTCCGACCCGAAGAAAACATCGTCCCCGTGACGGTAGTAATATAGCGGCTTGATTCCCAACCGGTCGCGTACCAGCACCAGCCGTTGCCGCGATTCCCTCCATAACGCTGCCGCAAACATCCCGCGCATCCGCGAGAAGCACGCCGTATCCCATTCCATAAAGGCGTGCAGCACCGTCTCCGTGTCGCAACTGGAGTGGAACCGGTGCCCCAGACCTTCTAGTTCGCCCCGGATTTCCTGGTGGTTGTAGATCTCGCCGTTGAACACAACGGCAGTGTCCCCATCGTCGCTCACGAAAGGCTGGTGCCCGCCTCCCAGGTCGATGATCTTCAGGCGCACGGCGCACAGGGTCGCCACGCTGCCTTCAAAAACCCCCTGCTGGTCGGGCCCGCGATGCGATATCGTTTCAGCGATTCGCTCCGCTAACCTTCGGCTTCTCACCCCGTTAAGATGTGTAAATCCGGCGATTCCACACATTTACACTAAAATCCCCGTTCCTCGAAAGGAATCGTCTTCCAGTCCATTCTGCGATGGATTTTGTGTGTAATATACCACAATTCTGAGTTCTTTGCTGAATTTTTCCCAACGTACTAGGGTGAAACTAACGAGCAACTGCGGCAAGGGTCGTCCAGACCGCCAGCAAGATCACTGCGGCGATCGCCGTGGATCCCGCCACCCCGCCTCGGCTGTACCCCCACAACACGGCGCCGCCTAATCCAGCCAGCAACGCCGTGAGTCCCAGCCATTCGAAGGCGAACACACCCGGGTCGCCCTCCACGAAGAGCGCCGTGAACCAAAGGCCACTCGCCGCTCCCACGCACCACACCGCAATTCCCGCTCGGCCGGCCACACTGTGCCGCGAATTCACGATAATTAGTCCCGAAAGCGCCTAAACCTTTGCGCGTGTCGTGACGTCTAATCTCCGAGACTAGACCATGTCACCCTCCATGCGCAACCTGGCCGGCGCGATCCCGCTTCTGCTTCTCGCCTCTTGCTCGCGGTCCGCGCCCCAGGTCGCCCATGCATCGTCCGGCAGCCCTCCCGAGCCACCGCGCCTGAAGCGCGAGATCCGGATCACCGGCGCCCTCGAAGCCGTCCATTCTTCCAAGGTGCTGGTGCCCCAGATCTTCGGCCAGGGCGGCCCAATGACCCTCACCAGACTCATTCCCAACGGCTCCGAGGTAAGGCTGGGCGACCTGGTTGCCGTCTTCGACAGCACCCAGCAGGCCGACAATGCGCGCGACGCCCAAGCCAAGTTTGACGACCTCAGCCACCAGGTCGATCAGAAGTCCGCTCAAAACCGCGCCGACGCCGAGAAGCGTGCCGCCGATCTGCGTCAGGCCGAAGCCGATCTCGCCAAGGCGCGAATCGAGTTGCAGAAAGGCCCCACCCTCAGCGAAATCGAGCGCCTGAAAGACGAGGTCAAACTGAAATCCGCCGGCGAGCACGTCGTCAGCCTTCGCCAATCCATGGCCTCTCACGACAAGGCCGACGCCGCCGCCCTGCGCATTCTCGAACTGCAGCGCGACCGCCAGCAGGTAGCGCTGGAACGCGCCCGCAATAATATGGCGAAACTCGAACTCCACGCTCCGCTGGCTGGAGTCGTGGCTCACCAGAATCTTTACCGCAATAACTCTATGGGCCACGCCCAGGAGGGCGACCAGCTCTATCGCGGCCAACCCATCGTCAGCATTTTTGACCCCACCGAGATGCTGGTACGCTGCGCCGTCGGCGAACCGGATGGCGCCGCCTTGGCACCCGGCGCCAAAGCCACCGTCTACCTCGATGCCTACCCCAACCTCACCTTGCCGGCGCATTTCGAATTCGCCAGCCCCGTCGCCTCGTCCGCCCTCGGCAGCCCCATCAAGACCTTTGGAGCCGTCTTCAAGCTCGATAAATCCGATCCCCATCTGATGCCCGATCTTTCCGCCGCCGTCGTCATCGACGTGCCCCCAGCCCCCGAACCAGCCGCCGGGAGCCGCCCATGAGCGCCCGCGTGCGCCGATTCCGCGTTTGGGGCACGGTGCTCTCCTTCGTCCTCGTTCTGTTTGGAGCCTCGGCCGGCGTCTACCGCCTCCGCCAGGCACAGGCCACCGTGACATTTCCCGTAGCCCCGGCTCGTCTCGGCGATTTTCAGGTCATCATCCGCTGCCGCGGCGACATCAAGGCCAACCGTTCGGTCCAGGTCTACGCGCCCATCGTTCCCAACCTGCGCATCGCCTGGCTCGCCCCCGCTGGAGAAACCGCCAAAGAGGGCGCACCCATCATCCGCTTCGATTCCAGCAGCGCCCAGGAGCAGTTGCAGCAGAAAGAAGCCGCTCTCAAACAGGCCCAGGCGACGCTGGACCAAGCGGTCGCCCAAGCCCTCATCACCGCCGAACAGGACAAGAGCGATCTGGCCGACGCCCAGTTCACCGTCGAGCGCGCCCGCCTCGAGGCATCCAAGCAGGAAATCGTCAGTCGCATCCAGGGCGAGGAGAGCAAGATCGATTACGAGGTGGCCCAGCAGAAGCTGAAGGTTCAAGAGGCCACGGTCGCGCTGCACGCCGCTTCAGACCGTTCCAAGATCGCCTCCCTTACCCGCCAGCGCGACCAGGCGCAGAGCGATGTCGACGTGACCAAAGCTCGCATTGCCCGCATGGAAATCAAATCGCCCATCACCGGCTTCCTCACCTTCGCGCCCAACTACTCTCAGGGCTGGATGAATGCCAAACCGTTCAAGGTGGGTGACAACGTTTTCTCCGGGATGAATTTGGCGGAGATGCCCGACCTCACCACTCTCCAATTGGACGCCAAGGTCGAAGAGATCGATCGCGGCCGCATCTCGGTCCAACAGGATGTGCGCGTGCGCATCGATTCCCTCCCGGAACTCACCATGCCCGCCAAAATTGGCCAGATTTCGCTCCTCGCCGAACAAAGCAACGATTTTCCCCCTACTCGCAGTTTCCGCGCTTATGCCCCGATCCCGCATCCCGACCCGCGCCTGCGCCCCGGAATGAACGGTGGCATGGACATCATCATCAACCGCATTCCCAACGCCATCAGCATTCCCGCCAAGGCCTTGTTTACCCACAACGGCAAACCCACTGTCTACCTGCAAACCAAATCCGGCTATCGCCGCGTGGAAGTCCAGGTCCTGGCGCGCAACCCCGACGAAGTCGCCATCACCGGACTCACCTCCGGCTCCCTCGTAGCCCTTGTGGACGTCGAAAGTGGGGTAGGCCCCCGGCCTGGCCAGTAGCCAACCCCATGAGACTCTGCAACCCCCCACCAGCATCCGGCGAATTCATCTCTAACCGCCATCTGGCCGCCCCTCACCCTAACCGACATCCGGCATCCAGCATCTGGCATCGGGCCGCCCCTAACCGATATCCGGCACCCGGCATCTGGCATCCGCCTGCCTCTAACCGGCATCCGGCACCCGGCATCTGGCATCCGGCTGCCCCTAACCGGCATCCGGCATCCGGCATCTGGCATCCGGCCGCCCCTAACCGGCATCCGGCATCCGGCATCTGGCATCCGGCTGCCCCTAACCGGCATCCGGCATCCGGCATCTGGCATCCGGCCGCCCCTAACCGGCATCCGGCACCCGGCATCTGGCATCCGGCCGCCCCTAACCGGCATCCGTCATCCTGCATCTGGCATCTGGCCGACCCTAGCCGGCATCCGGCATCCGGCATCTGGCATCTGTCTGCCCCTAACCGGCATCCGGCATCCGGCATCTGGCATCCGGCCGCCCCTAGCCGGCATCCGGCATCCGGCATCTGGCATCCGCCTGCCCCTAACCGGCATCCGGCATCCGGCATCTGGCATCCGCCTGCCCTTAACCGGCATTCGTCATCCGGCATCTGGCATCTGGCCGCCCCTAGCCGACATCCGGCATCCGGCATCTGGCATCCGGCCGCCCCTAACCGGCATCCGGCATCCGGCATCTGGCATCCTCTATGACCCTCCGCGGCCTCCTCATCGTCCTCCTTGTGCTCGCCATCGTCAGCGCCATCGCTTGGGGTGCCATGCGCTTCGTCAAGTTGACCGGTGTCACCGCCACCGCTGAGCTACCCACCACCCGGGTAAAGCGCGGCCGCGTCGTTCTCACCGTGGCCGCCCGCGGCGAACTCCAGGGCGGCAACTCGGAGATGTTGACTGCCCCCATGACCGGCGGTGGCGACGTTGCCATCACCTATCTCCGCGCCCCCGGGGAACTGGTCGAAGCCGGCGATACGGTGGTCCAGTTCGACACTACTGAGCAGGAGTTCAAACTCAAGGAAGCCGAGGCCGACCTCGCCGAAGCCGAACAGCAGGTCATCAAGGCGGATGCCGAAAGCCTGGCTACCGAAGAAGAGTCCCGCTGGGCCGTGTTGTCCGCCCAGTCCGACGTCAATCAGGCCGAATTGGAAATCCGCAAGAACCCGCTCCTCGCCGCCATCACCGCCCGCCAGAACGATCTGGCCCTCGAAGCCGCCCGCAATCGCTTGCGCCAGGCCGAACAGGACTTCAACAACAAGAAAACCACCTCCGCCGCCGGCATCGCCATCCAACAGGCCGCCGAAAACAAGGCCCGCGTCGCCGCCGCGACCGCTCAGAAAAACATCGACAACATGACCCTCAAGGCCAAGACGGCCGGCTACATCAACGTCCAGCAAAACACCAACCTCAACATGATGTACTTCGGCATGGCGCTGCCGCCGTTCCAGATCGGCGACACCAGCCGCGCCGGCATGGCCGTGGCACAGATTCCCGACCTCAAAAGCTGGGAAGTCAGCGCCAGCGTCGGCGAGTTGGACCGCGGCCATCTCACCGAGGGCCAGAAGGTCACCGTCCGCGTCGTGGCCCTCGCCGGCAAGGAATTCCGCGGCCACGTGAAAAACATTGGCGGCACCTCCGGCCCTCCGTGGGACCGCCACTTCGAATGCCGGATCGCTCTCGACGACGTGTCCCCGCTCCTCCGTCCCGGCATGACCTCCAACCTCGTCATCACCCTCGAAACTCTCGTCGATGTTCTCTGGATCCCTTCCCAAGCCCTCTTCGAAAGCGACGGCCGAACCTTCGTCTACGCCCAGACCCCCAACGGCTTCATGCCGCAGGACGTCACGCTGGTCCGCCGCAGCGAGAGCCAGGCCGTAATCACCGGCGTCAAGGAAAGTACTGTGGTCTCCATGTCCAACCCGGACCAGATGAACAAGAAGGACGCCGCCCAGCAGAATGGCGCCATGAAGGCCCTCACCAAATGATTGTCTTTTCGGATCTCGGCCAGGCCGTCGCCAATCTGCGCGCCCAAAAAACCCGCACCCTGCTGACCGCGCTTGGCATCGTCTTCGGCGTGGGCTCCGTCATCGGCATGCTCGCCATCGGCTCCGGCGCGCGCGAAGAATCGCTGCGCTTCATTGAGCAGTTGGGCGTGCGCAACGTCCTCATCGATTCCCGCCCCGCCGCCAGCCAGCAGGAATTGCAGGAACGCCGCCGCTCCTCGCCCGGCCTTTCCGAGCGTGACCTGCGCATCCTTCGGGCCAACATCGAATCGCTCGAAACTATGTCGGCCCGCCGTACCCTCCACCCTTCGCGCGTTCTCCCCAAACCTGCCCGCGACGTTCCCGAACTCTACGGCGTCGATCCTTCCTACCACCTGATCCACAGCCTTCGCCTCGCCGAAGGCAAATTCTTCGACGACTCCGATAATGCCGCCAGCGCTACCGTCTGCGTCCTCGGCGAAGGCGCCAAAGTCAACCTCATCGGCTACGGCCCCGCCACCGGCAAATACGTCAAGGTCAACGACGTCTGGCTCGAAGTCCTCGGCGTGCTCAACGAACAGCTCATGGCCGGTTCCCAGTCGTCGGGCGGCGCCATGCAGGATATCAACAACATCGTCTACATCCCCATCAACACCCTGCAATATCGTTTCTGGGACCAGAGCTTCGCCAATCTGAAGGACGATCTCGATGGCATCGAACTCCGCCTGCGGCCCGAGGCCGACAGCATCGAAGTCGCCAAGGTCGTCACCGCCGTGCTCAACTCCACCCACCACAACATGCAGGATTTCACCGTCACCATCCCCGCCGCCCTCCTGGCCCAGCAGCAGCGCACCCAAACCATCTTCACGTACGTCATGGTGGCCATCGCCGCCATTTCCCTTCTGGTCGGTGGCATCGGCATCATGAACATCGTCCTGGCAACGGTCCTGGAGCGCACCCGCGAAATCGGCATCCGCCGCTCCATCGGCGCCCGCCGCTTCGATATCGTCCGCCAGTTTCTCACCGAATCGGTTTTGATCTCCGTGGGCGGCGGCCTCCTCGGCATTGCCTTTGGCTATTTCCTGGCCTGGCTGATCGCCCGCACCGCCGAGTGGAAGACCATCGTCACCACGTCGTCGGTCATCATCGCCTTCGGCGTGTCCGTTGCCGTCGGCGTCATCTTCGGCATCTACCCCGCCACCAAGGCCTCCCGCATCAACCCCATCGACGCCCTGCGCTATGAGTGACACAGCCTGTAGGGTAGGCCTCCTGGCCTGCCGCCTCGTCGTATCATAGTTTCCATGAGACTCTTCCTTTCCCTTTGCCTCCTCGCGGCTTCGCTGCCTGCTCAGACCAGTTCCAAGAGCCCCCTGATCGCCAGTTCGCAGGGTTTCTTCGCCATGGCCAGGAACAACGTCCTCCGATCCGCCGACAAGATTCCCGAAGAACTCTGGTCGTTCCAGCCAACGCCGGAGGTGCGGACCATCGGCCAGTTGTTCGCTCACATTGCCGACGCCCAGTATGAATTCTGCGGGATCGTGGCCGAGGGCAAAATGGTAGACAAAGGTATCGAGAAGGCGGCCAAGACCAAGCCCGCCATTGTATCGGCACTCAAAGAAGCCTTCGCATATTGCGACGCCGCTTATGGCAAGCTGACCGAAGCCAGTGCCGCGGAGACCGTCCCTATGTTCGGCAGGCAGGCAAGCCGCATTACCATCATGGACTTCAACATCACCCACACCTACGAGCACTATGGCAATCTGGTGACCTACATGCGCATCAAAGGCATCGTGCCGCCCAGCAGCGAACGCAGCCGCTGAGCGAAAAGCAAACCGTCTCCGCTCGCGGAGTCCGCCGCTCGATTTGTGTGGCCATGCCGAAGGTCGCGAATCAGATCAAACAAGCCGTGACTGGCACGGCTCAAGCGAATGCATCCCTCTGAGTCGGCCATGAGCCGCCAATCCTGGCCAGTCGCACACGAGCCTCTTGCCAAACTGGCGGAGAGTAAGCTTCATTGTGCCCCCAAGGGTGGCTGCCTGTCGGCAGCAACCGCTTAACTCAAAACATGGCGCTTTAAAACATATTCAGCCGTTTTGTTTTATTTCAGCGACTTAACGCAGATCGCCCAGGTTCTACAGAACCAACTTTTCCCGGTCTTGCAGCAAGAACTCGGGCAATGACCGCACCCGCCAAGCAGGTAGCCAAGGCCGTATACGGATTCAGCACCACCAGGCAGTGGCTGGATGCGCTGGCTCGTGACCCCCAATGGCGCCAGATCTGCGGCTGCCAACATGCCGGGCAGCTGCCGCATGAATCGACCTTTTCACGCGCCTTCGACGAGTTGGCGCGCATGGAACTGCCCCAGTTCGTGCACCAGACCCTGATCCACCAGTGGCATGCCTCTGTTTCCTTCCGCACCCCCGACTCTGGCGGCGCCAACCCAACCCCTGCTCCGGCGGCGCCTGCCCAAGATGCGGCTCCGCCGTACTGCCAGCCACCTCCGTTGCCGCGCCTGCGCCAGCCAAGAGGAGAGGGCGCCCGCAAGGCAAGCGCGGTCCACACAAGCGGTGGAAGGGCG
>Ga0209698_10001384_pt1 | contig 27926 bp, 29 predicted proteins | sample LitLauG_LLR_2012_FD_187203 | JGI IMG/M metagenome (GOLD analysis project Ga0209698, IMG submission 187203) | Freshwater sediment microbial communities from Pennsylvania, USA - Little Laurel Run_MetaG_LLR_2012 (SPAdes) (version 2) | ecosystem: Environmental > Aquatic > Freshwater > Creek >... | reverse complement strand
CCCGACCCCACCCTCGACGCCCATCGCGCTGACGCGGCCTACGCGGCGTTGTGGCAATCGGTCAGCGACGAGTTGGCTGATGCAGTCGCCTCGTGGTGGGACGACGAGCTCGACGAGGTGCTCGTCGCGCGCCTCGTGGTGCAGGCGGCGCATCGTCACGACGCGGCACTGGTGGTCGGGTCGTCGATGCCCGTGCGCGACGTCGAATGGTGGAGCGAGTCGCGTCGCGGACCGGTCTACGCGAATCGCGGGGCCAACGGCATCGACGGGGTGGTCTCGACGTTCCTCGGGGTGGCCAGTGGTGCCCGGGCCCTGGGACTGGTGGGTGACGTCACGATGTTGCACGACGTGTCGGCGCTCGTCGAAGGCGCGGGGGCCCACACGCACGCGGTCTTGGTGGTCAACGACAACGGGGGCGGAGGAATCTTCTCCTTCTTAGCCCAAGCCCGGGAGTTGCCGGCCGACCAGTTCGGAGAACTGTTCGCGACGTCGAGGGATCACGACCTGGTGGCGATCGCGCACGCCTTCGGTCACTACGCCCAGCGCGTGGGCAGCGCGTCCGCGTTGCGCCGTGCTCTGGACGATGCGGTGCAGCGACCGGGTCTGAGCGTCGTGGTCGCGATGGTCCCGTCGCGCGACGCGAACGTCGCTCGTCACGACGAGCTCAACGCTCGCGTGGGGCAGTGGTGGCGTCAACGATGATGGCCTCGCTCCCGGCCTCGCTGTTGGCCGCGTTCCCCTTAGCCTTCGCCGCCGGACTGGTGTCTTTCGTGTCGCCGTGCGTCCTGCCCCTCCTGCCGGGCTATCTCGCGTTCCTGGGCGGATCGGCGGGGAGCGCGACGCGGGCGGGTCGCGGACGGACGTTGGCCGGGTCGGCGGCCTTCATCCTGGGCTTTTCGGCGGTCTTCGTCAGTTTCGGTGCCCTCTTCGGGCAATTTGGCGCCACCCTCAAATCCCACCAGCGTCCCCTCGAGATCGCCTTCGGGTTGGTCACCGTTGTGCTGGGCTTCTTCTTCGCCGGGTGGTGGCCGTCGTCGTGGTTGCAGCGCGAACGACGCGTGCACTTCTTGCCGCGCGCGTCGGTGCTGGGTGCCGCCATGCTCGGCGTGTTCTTCGCGGTGGGGTGGACGCCGTGCATCGGCCCCACGTTGGCGGCCATTGACGGGCTCGCCGCTTCGTCGTCCGGGGCGACCGCCCTGCGCGGCTCGATCCTGGCCTTCGTGTACTGCCTCGGTTTGGGACTGCCCTTCGTGGTGGCGGCGTTGGCGACGGACTGGATGACGAGCGCTTCGGGATGGTTGCGGCGACACGCCCGAGTGCTGGGCACCGTCGGTGGAGTCCTCCTGATCGCCATCGGGGTCGCGGAAGTCAGTGGTCTCTGGCAGACGTGGGTGTTGTGGCTGCAGATCCACTTCCCGGCCACGACCAGTCTGTAGCCCCCTCGTAGACTGAACGTCATGCAACTCAGCGAAGATTGGCAATTCCGCGGACTCGTCCACCAGATGACCGACGAGAATGTGTTGGCCCGTCTCGACGCCGGCGGCGTCAGCGCCTACATCGGCTTCGACCCGACGGCGGCGTCGCTGCACCTGGGCAGTCTCCTCCAGTTGTGCAATCTCCGACGGCTGCAGATGGCCGGTAACCGACCCATCGCTCTCGCGGGCGGGGGGACGGGGATGATCGGTGACCCCAGTTTCAAGGCGGTCGAGCGCCCCCTGCTCACCCCGGATCAAATTGACGCCAACGTCGAGGGGATCAAGGAGCAGCTCGCCCGATTCTTGGACTTCACGCCCTCGGCCGGTGCGTCACGAGCCCTGTTGCTCAACAACGCCGCCTGGTTGACGACGATTCCGCTGACCGAATTCCTGCGCGACGTGGGTAAGCACTTCACGGTGAACCAGATGGTGGCGAAGGATTCGGTGAAGAATCGACTCGACCGCGACGACGTCGGCCTGTCGTTCACTGAGTTCTCCTACATGTTGCTGCAGGCCTACGACTTCTTGCGGCTCAATCTGGATTACGACTGCACGTTGCAGCTCGGCGGGTCGGACCAGTGGGGAAATATCACTATGGGCACCGAACTGATTCGTAAGTCGGGTGGTCGCGCCGCGGCGGGACTGACCTCGCCGCTGTTGTTGCGCGCGGACGGCCAGAAGTTCGGCAAGTCGGAATCGGGGGCGAACATCTGGCTCGACGCCAACCTGACGTCACCCTTCGCGATGCACCAGTTCTTGTTGAACGCCGATGACGCCACGACGCCGTCGCTCCTGCGCTTCTTCACCTTCCTCGACCACGCCACCATCAGCGAACTCGATGACGCGACGCGCCACGCTCCCCAGGAGCGGCGCGCCCAGCGAGCACTCGCCAATGCGGTCGTGACCCTGGTGCACGGGGAAGACGCCGCGCGAGCCGCCGAACGAGCCGGCGAGGCCCTCTTCGCCCCCTCCATCGCCCAACTCGACGAAGCGACGTTGCTCACCGTCGTGGCCGACGCGCCGTCGTCGCACCTGTCGCGGACCACGTTGGCGCAGGGACTCGACGCCGCCGACTTGGTGGTGCACTGCGCCCTGGCCAAATCCAAGGGTGAGGCGCGCCGCTTCATCGAACAAGGCGGAGTGTACGTCAACAACGTGCGGGTCGAGCCTGACGCGCGCGTGGGCCTGGAGAGCACTCTGCACGACCGCTACGTCCTCGTGCGCCGCGGTCGTCGTGAGCTCCACCTCGTGGTCGTGGCGTGACGGCTCGCGTCGCGAGGGCCCTCGGGTCGATCACCCTCGCCGCAGTGCTCCTCGCGGCCTGCGGCACGGTCAGCCCGACCACCGCGATGAAGAACTGGACGGCGAGTTCGAATCTGAGGGCCAATGCCGCGCAACTGGTCCTCGACGCGCGTCACGCGTTGGCCACCCTCGACCAGCCACGCTCGACGGTCGCCCAACTGCACACCGTGTGCGCGGTACTCAATCTCGAGACGCTCCAGGCGAACTCGGCGTTGCCCACGCCCGACGCGCAGACGACCTCACTGTTGGCGGGTGCCTATAACGATCTCGGCGCCGGCGCGAACGCCTGCTACCGTTCCGCCGCCTCGGAGGCACGGCGTCAGACGGCGCGCACCTACCTTCGACGCGCCGGCGCCCTCTTATCCGAAGCGCTGGCGAGGGTCGCCACCCTGGGGGCGTGAGACTCAGGACGCCGTGGGTCGGGGGCGTAGGTCGATCTCGAGGTGCAAGATACCGTCCTCGAGTCGCGCGGAGGCGTCACCGAGCATGGCGAAATCCTGGAAATCGATGGCGGCGGCTTGCAAGAAACGCTGCCGGTCGGGACCTTCCACCGGGGGCAGGCCCCGGCGTCGCACGGCGTCGGCGCGCTCTCGGAATCGGCTGATCATGTCCTCGGGATTGAACTCGTTCACGCCGTCATGTTAGGGGCTCGAAGGTGGGGCGGAGTTGGTACAATAATGGTTCGGTTCAGCGATGCTGGACCAGGTCGCCGCCAGTTATGGACCGTGGCCAGTGAGGAGTTGACGTGAAAAAGGGCCGCCATCGTCGGTTTGTTGAAGCTCGCGAACTCAAGCGTTCCACCGGTCCTCGAGCGACGACGTGCGTGGAGTGCGGTGCGGCGCCCGAGGACGTGCACGCGACGTGGTGCCTCGCCGAGGAGGATCGGTACGACGAAATCCTGGGCTCGCTACCTCGCACCTCCTTCAACGAAGAGGACCCGCTCGCGGCTGAGAACTAACCCCTGCGTCGAAAGACCGGGTGCGGTACCGGAGTGGCACGCGCGGCGCGTTCGTTGATCAGTCGCAGGAGCGTCGCGTAGTCGCGCTCGCCCATGATGGCGATGAGTTCCTCGGCCATCGAGTCCACGACGCGCGTGGCGCCGACGAACGCCGCGGGGTCCTCGGTGCACCACCAGTGGAAGTCCCGTCCACCCACCCCCCAGTCCGGGCGGTCCCACTGCGCGATGCGCGTCACCAGGTGACCATTGGCGAGCGTCACGTCCTCGCGGCGCAGGGGTAGCTGCCAGCACACTTCGGGCTTGAGCGGGATGTAGCTTTCGCCGGCGTCCATGGCCATGACGTGCAGGGCACAACCGGGACCGCGGTGGAAATCGGGACGATTCAAAAAGATGCAGGCGTCGTCGACCAATCGGGTGACGGCGTCACCGTTCTTCTTGATCTTGGTGGTGCCCTTGGCGCCGCGTGATTTGAATTGCCACTGGTCGCTCGTGAGTCGGGTCGCGGCCAGTTCGACGCGCTGACGGTCCGCCTCGTCGGTGAAGTGGGCGCCGTAACTGCAGCACCCCTGGACGAGTTCGGGGGTGGGACCGGTGAGGACCCCCTGGCAACCTTGACCGAAGATGCAGGTCCAATTGCTCTCCAGGAAAGTCACGTCCACCATCCAGGTGCGCTCGTGGTCGTCGTCGTCGAAACTCACCCATTCGTGGGCGTCGGGGGCGGTTGAGGTCACCCGCAAAACTTACCCGCTGAGCATCGCGTCGTCGCCCGTAGACTGAGCCCATGACTTCGGCTACCTCCTTTGACGTCTTGACTCTGACCGACGAGGCACGCAATGTCGTGCTCGACGCGCTCGCCAATGAGGAGATGAACCAGACCCTCGCGTTGTGGGTCGAGGTGACCGGGACCATGGGCGCGGGTTATTCCTACGACCTGTACTTCTCGGACCTGTCCGACGCCCCCGAGGGCTCGGCCATCGGACACGATGGTGACGTCACCATCGTCATTCCGCGCGCCAGCGTCGAGCGACTCCGAGGGAGTCGCTTGGAGTTCGCCACCGACGGTGGTGGGGGGCTCGTGCTCGTTAACCCCAATCACCCGACCAGCGAGGAATTGAACCCCGGCGTGCCCGCGGAGATTCTCGCCCTGGGTATCGAGAGCGACCTGGCGCGGCGCGCCATCGCCGTCTTGGACGAGAACGTGAATCCGTCGATCGCCTCGCACGGCGGACGCGCCGACCTGGTGGCCCTCGACGATGAACGCAAGGTGGCCTACATCAAGATGTCCGGTGGTTGCCAGGGATGTTCCATGAGCCGCCTCACACTCTCGCAAGGAATTGAGACCGCGCTGCGGGCCGCGATTCCCGAATTGAGCGACGTGCGCGACGTCACCGACCACGCGTCGGGCGTCAATCCGTTCTACGCCGACTCCCACTAGGGGGACGCGCACCCTAGAATTGGGAGATGCTGCGCTTCTTGACCGCTGGCGAAAGCCACGGCCCCTCCCTGACGGTCATCGTCGAAGGACTTCCGGCCGGACTGCCCCTCACCGCCGAACAGATCGGTGACGATCTCGCTCGCCGGCGTCTGGGATACGGCCGCGGACCACGGATGCGGTTCGAGCGGGACGTGTTGCGCCTCACCGGTGGCGTGCGCCACGGACGGACCCTGGGTTCTCCGGTGTCGATTGAGGTGCTCAATTCGGAGTGGCCCAAGTGGGAGCAGGAGATGTCGGCGGCGCCCGGCGAACCGACCGACAAGTTGACGACGCCCCGACCCGGACACGCCGACCTCGTGGGCATGCAGAAGTACGCCTTCGACGACGCGCGCGACGTCCTGGAGCGCGCGAGCGCTCGCGAGACGGCGGCGCGCGTGGTGGTGGGTGCGCTGGCGAAGGCACTCCTGGACCAGATCGGCGTGAGCATCGTGTCGCACGTCGTGCGGATCGGTTCGGTGGCCGCTCCCGCGGGTGCGCGTCCCGGACCCGAGGACTTGGCCCGGGTCGACGAGAACGAGGTGCGCTGTTTCGACGCGGCGACCGCCGAGGCCATGGTGACCGAGATCAAGGCCGCCGCCAAGGAGGGTGACTCGCTCGGCGGCATCGTGGAGGTCGTGGCGTACGGCGTGCCGGTGGGACTGGGGAGCTACGTGCACTGGGACCGCAAAATGGACGGGTTGTTGGCCGGGGCGCTGATGAGCATTCAGGCCGTGAAGGCCGTGGAGATCGGCGACGGCATGAGTCAGGCGTCCCAGCGCGGGAGCCAAGCCCACGACGCCATTGCGGTGGACGAGAGTTTCGCGCGCGGCGGGGGCTACGTTCGCCGCAGCGATCACGCGGGGGGTCTCGAAGGGGGCATGACCTCGGGGGCACCCCTGATCGCCAAAGTGGCGATGAAGCCCCTGGCGACCCTGAACCGTCCGGTGCTCGAGACCGTGGACGTCGCGACGGGCGAGTCGACGGTGTCGTTCAAGGAGCGGACGGACGTGACGGCGGTGCCCGCTCTGGGAGTGGTCACCGAAGCCATGATGGCCATCGTGCTGGCGAGCGAGGCCCTGCGAAAGTTCGGGGGCGACTCCGTGGAAGAGTTTGTTCGTAATCACGCGACCTACATCGAACACTTAGGTTCCACCGCCTCCGCGGCGCGACCGGCCTAGGTCGTGGCCGACGTCGTTCTCGTCGGGTTGCCCGGGACGGGCAAGACGTCCGTCGGGCGAGCCCTGGCCGACGTTCTCGGGCTGGCGTTCCGCGACACCGACGACGTCTTCGCCGAGCGCGAGGGTGAGAGCGTGCAGGAGTACTTGCGCGCCCATGACGAAGCCCAGTTCCGCCAGCACGAATACGAGGCTCTGCTCGCGGCTCTCGAGGGTCCGGGTGTCGTGGCCACCGGCGGTGGCAGCGTGAGTCTCGCGCCAGCGCGCGAGGCGCTGCGCCACGAAGTGACCATCTGGCTCGACTGCCCCGACGACGTGATCGTCACCCGCCTCGCCGACGGGGACCGTCCCCTCCTGGGTGAGGACCCCGCGGCGCGTTTGGCGGAGTTACGAGCCCGTCGCGGTGAGTGGTACCGCGACGTGTGTCGTTCCCGCGTGGATGCGCAGCGGTCGCTCGACGAGGTGGTGCAGGACGTAGTTCGACTGGTGCACGCGGCCAGGACGTCGTCGTGAAAATCCCCGTCGCCCTGGCGGCGACCCCCTACGAGGTCACCCTGGGGGCGGGCGTTCGCCACGAGATCGGCCAGTACCTCGCGCAACGCGTGCCGCGCGCGCGCGTCGCCACCATCATCACCTCGCCCCAGATTCGTCGTCAGCCGTGGTTCGATTTCGCCTTCGACCTCGAGACCCACGTCCTGGAGGTTCCCGACGGCGAGGCGGCGAAATCCCTCACGGTGGTCGAGGAGTTATGCGAGCGCCTCGCGCGCTTGCGCGTCTCGCGTCACGACGTCGTCGTCGGGGTGGGCGGGGGAGCGATGACCGACCTGGCGGGATTCGTGGCGGCGATCTACCTACGCGGCGTCGCTCTCGCGCAAGTCCCCACCAGCGTCGTGGGGCAGGTGGACGCCGCCCTGGGAGGAAAGACGGCGGTGAATCTCGCCGCCGGGAAGAATCTGGTGGGTGCCTTTCACCAGCCACTGGGCGTCTGGTGCGATAGTGACACGCTCGTCACGTTGAGCGCCCGCGAACGTACCGCCGGCATGGGCGAGGTCGCGAAGTGCTGGCTCCTCGAGGGGCGCGGTGCCGCGGAACTCGCTCGCACCTCCCACGACCAACTGATCGAGATGGCGGTGTCGCTGAAGGCCCGGATCGTGGCCGCCGATGAGTTCGAGCGCACCGGAGAACGAGCGCTGTTGAACTACGGCCACACCCTGGGGCACGCCATCGAGTTGGCGGCTCTCGCGCGCGGGAGTGACGAGTTGCGCCACGGGGAAGCGGTGGCCATCGGGCTCGCGTTCGCGGCCCGCTTGGCGCGCCGCCTCGGACGCGTCGGAGACGACGTGGTGCACGAGACCGAAGAAGTCCTTCGCTTCTTCGGTCTGCCGAGTCGACTGACGACGCAGATCGATGTTGAGGAGTTGCTCGCGGCCATGGGTCGCGACAAGAAGGCCCACCACGACCTCACGTTCGTGTTGGCGGGACCCCACGGGTGCGAAACGGTGGCCGGCATCGATCCGCAGCTCGTGCGTGATGAACTAGAACAGTTCCGGGAGGCGTAATGCAAGAGATTCTGCTGTTGTCGGGTCCGAACCTCGATCTGCTCGGAACCCGCAGTCCCGAGATCTACGGCTCGTTGACCCTCGCCGACCACGTGGCGGCCGCGAGTGCGCGCGCGCAGGCCGCGGGAATGGCCTTACGGCACGTGCAATCGAACTTCGAGGGGGCGCTCATCGAAGAAGTGCACGGCGCTCGCGAGCGCTCGCGAGCGCTGATCATCAATGCCGGTGCCCTGACCCACTCCTCGTGGGCGTTGGCCGACGCGTTGGCCATCTTTCCCGGGCCTAAGATCGAGCTCCATCTCTCCAATCCCGCGGCCCGCGAGCCGTTTCGCCACCTCTCGACGCTGGCGGGCGTGGTGGACGGTTCACTGGCTGGTCTCGGGGCCTTGGGGTACCCGCTCGCGGTGGACGCCGTGGTGGCGCTGCTGCAGTCCCGCTGACGCCGCACGGTTGGTCAGGCGCGTGGCCGTAGACTGTCCAGCGCACACTTGCACGAAAGGTAGTTGAGCCCCATGGCGGCCATTTCCACATCCGATATCAAGAACGGCATCACGCTGAAGATCGACGGCGGCCTGTTCTCCGTCATCGAGTTCCAGCACGTCAAGCCCGGCAAGGGCGGAGCGTTCGTGAGGACCAAGTTGCGCAATGCCCGCACCGGCGCCGTGATCGAACGCACCTACCGTTCCGACGAGCGTCTCGAGCAGGCCATCATCGATAAGCGCGACACCCAGTACCTCTACCGTGACGGTGACGATTACATCTTCATGGACCAGGACAATTTCGACCAGCTGCCCGTGTCGGCCAAGAGCCTGGGCGACGCCGCGAACTTCCTGAAGGAAACCGGCAAGGCGATGATTATCTCCCACGACGACGAGATCATCGGGGTCGAGTTGCCCGCGTCGGTCGAACTGACCATCACCGAAACGGAGCCGGGTATCCAGGGTGACCGCGTGTCGGGGGCTCGCAAGCCGGCGACCCTCGAGACCGGATTCGTCGTCCAGGTGCCGTTATTCGTGGGACCGGGCGAACTCATCAAGGTCGACACTCGCACCGGCGAGTACATGACGCGCGCCTAGTGAGCGAACTCGGCGCGTCGCGTCATCGGGCCCGGGAACGGGCGATCGAGCTGTTGTACGAGGCGGCGATGAAGGGACGAACCCCGCTCGTCATCGTGGACGAATTACCCGTGCCCCCCGACGCTTATACGCGAGTCTTGCTCGAGGCGGTGCGCCGCGACGAGACCCGAGCGCTCGCGCTCATTGAGCAGCATTCAATCGACTGGCCGCTCGATCGGATGGCGTTGCTGGACAAATTGATCTTGACCCTGGCCACGACGGAATTGCTCATGGACGAGGCGCCGCCGCGCGCCGTCGTGCTCGATGAGGCCGTGGAACTTGCTAAAACGTACTCCACGGAGGGCTCGCCCTCGTTCGTCAACGGCGTCCTGTCGGCCATCGCTGACGACATCATTCACTAGGAGTTCCAATGCCCGGCATGGGGTCGAACAGCTACAGCATCACGAATCCATTGGTCACCGCGGCGTTCACCCACAGTGTCTTCGTGACCTGCGGGATGTGGATCATCGCACTGGCCTTCGTCATCCTGCTCACCGCCGTCGCGTCGCGACGCGTCCTGGTCTTCAACCTCTCCGAGCGCGGGCTCGCGGAACCGCGAAACCGGACCTACCTGCGCACGGCCTTCGGCGCGATCTGGCTCTTCGACGGTATTTTGCAGTTCCAGGTGTCCATGCCACTGGGCATGGCGAATCTCGTCGTGTCGCCCGCCTCGAAGGGAACCCCCGGATGGCTGCACTCGCTCATGGTCCACGGCATCTCCCTCTGGAACAATCACCCCATCGCGCTGGCCGACGGGGTGGCCTGGATCCAAGTCGGCATGGGTATCTTGCTCCTCGTCTCGAACGCCGGTGTCGGGCGGATCGCCGCGGCTCTCTCGGCCGGGTGGGCCGCCATGATCTGGTTGGTCGGTAACGGAGCGGGCGGATTGTTCACGCCGGGTAACAACATCCTGTTCGGATGGCCCGGAGCGACGGCGTTCTACGTGATCGCCGGGGTGTGGTTGGCGATGAGTCCAGAGAACTTCCCGGAGCGCTTCTCGCGCGTCACGTTGCGTATCGTGAGTGTCATCTTCGGGGTCGCGGTCATCTGGCAAATCCTGCCGTCGCGGGGGTTCTGGCACGGGGGCAACGCCAACGCGATCACCGTCATGACCAAGGCGATGGTGGCGACACCCCAGCCGCACTGGTTGGCCTACGTGGTCAAGGAGACGGGGGTATGGGCGGGCACCATGGGAGGTGGCTACAACCTCATCGTGGTGGGCTGGCTGACGGCCAGCGCTGTTGGACTCTGGCGAGCCAGCACGACCGCCTGGCGCTGGCCGGTCTGGGTGGCGGTGGTGGGGTGCCTGTACTTCTGGATTACCGTCCAGGACGCGGCCATCTTCGGTGGCCTGGCGACCGACCTGAACTCGTTGATCCCTCTCGCGGTGCTGACGGCGTGTGCCGCACCGTCACTCGCTACGCGCGCGCCGGTGGCGCGGCGCCTGCCGCGCGAACTTCGTTCAAGCACGGGTGCGGTCCTGGCGTCATTCGCGGGCGGGATGACCGTGTTCGCGGTCGTCTCCATGGGCGTCGCGACCTTCGCGTCGGCGGAGACCACGCTGTACACGGCGGCGAACGGAACGGCGAGCGCGGTGAACACCCCGGCGCCCACTTTTTCGCTCGTCGATCAGCACGGTCACCTGTACCACCTGGGTGAACACCCGGGGCACTACACCTTGTTGACGTTTCTCGATCCAGTGTGCTACACCGACTGCCCGCTCCTCGCGGAACAACTGAAATTGGTCGCCGAGAACGTCGGAGCGAACGCGCCGCTGGATTTGGTCGCCATCGCGGCGAATCCACGCCACGAGAGCGAGGCGGACGTCCAGCATTTTATGGCGCTGCACCACCTGGGGTCGCTCAAGAATTTCTACTTCGTCACCGGCTCGCTGGCGACCCTGAGTAGGACCTGGGGGGCCTTCGGGATCCAGGTGATCTCGAGCAAGACCAGCATCATGAGTATCCACTCGGACCTCATGTTCATCATCGGTCCGCAGGGGCGCACGAAATGGATTGTTCCCGATGACCCCATCAGCGCAGTCTCCCTGCAGGCGTCCGCGGTCAGCGAATTGACCTCGCTGCTGCGCTACAGCGGTTTGAACTAATCACGCAGCAACGTGACGATCTCGTCTGTCGGCGAGGGCCACGATGAGGTGCCACGATCTCACCCGTGAGTTCGTGACGCGCCAAGTGGTTACTCTTGAGTAAAATAATTGGAGATTTGGTTACAGTTTGCGCTGGTCGGACGGGTCGTCGTCGTGCACCGCCGCCAGATACTCGTTCCAATCAGCGAGACGTTGTTCGTCCCTCTCGTTGGTCGGCGCGGGTCGCGACGTCGATGACGAGGCGTCGTCGGTCAAGAGTTTGCGCCACATGTAGACCGCGTAGGTCCCCAAAATTGGCCATTCCGCCACGTAGGCCCAACTCAAGGTGTTGCCCGACAACGCGCGCGAGAGCTCGAGGACGAAGGCACTGAGGCACAGAATCTCGGCAAAAAACAATCCCAGATGAATGCGCCACGCGTGCATCGTTTTGTTCGCCATCGGTGATACTCTAAGACGTTTGTAAGGGGAGCCACAGCGTCACATATGTGAGAGGTTTCACATAATCTGTGCTCGTTGTGGTTGTGAAGTGGTTAGAGAAACGTATTTAGGGGAATGAAGTCGGCGTACCCGCGCCGACTTATTAAGGAGTGTCGTATGTCGTTAACAGGAAGACTAAGCACAGCCATTGGTCTGTTCCTAGTCGCCGTCGCCTTGATTGCGTGGAGCCTCCTGGCCTTCCTGCATCCCGGTACCGAGGGGGGATACACGGATTACACCGTGGGTCACGTCGCGGGTGCGCCGGTGAATGTCACTCTCCAGAGCGTCGGTCAGATCGGCTTCGGCTCTCACCCCACCTGGGTCTCGTACCTGCAGAAGGACCCGACCACGGGCCAGTGGATCCACGACACCTCCATGGTGCTCCCCGCCGACACGGTGGTCAACGTGACCATCGTCCAGTACGACTCGGGCGGACCCCTGCGCAACCAGGAATGGGGTCAGGTGCAAGGGACCATTGGCAATGACGCGATGTTGAACGGCAAGCCCTACAAGGTCTACGACTCGAATTCCGGCAACGGTATCGGTCACACCTTCGCGGTGCCGGGTCTCGGCGTCACGGTGCCGCTGGTCGCGGTGTCGGGAAGTGCGACCAACATCTGCACCTCGGCGCCCTGTGGCACCAGTTCGGCGCACAACACGATTACCTTTAGCTTCAAGACGGGAGCAGCCGGCAGCTTCTACTGGCAGTGCTTCGTCCCGTGCGGCTTGGGGTACCTCTTCGGAAACGGTGGTCCGATGGCCACTCTTAACTACATGGGCGGATTCTTGAAGGTGGTTGCCTAGTCATGACGAATCAAACTTCTAATTCAACCGCTGGGGTGAACCACCTGCGTCGCATCGCGACGATCTGGGTCGTCCTGGCCGTCATCGTGGACGTGCTCTACGCGATCTTCGTCGGCCCTCACGTGCCGCCGGGACGCTTGACCACGTCGGCCGCTGACAACCAAAACACCTTCAACGTGTTGATCATGATTTCTCTCCCGGTGCTGGTGGGTGTGTGGGTCTACATGGCCTACTCCTTGCGCAACTGGACCGAGAAGCGCAACGGCGCCGATAATTTCGCCGGTGCCGTGGCGCAGACCAACAAGAAGGCCCAGGTCTCGTGGATCGTCATCACCTCGGTGACGGTGCTGATTTTGGCCGCGTACGGTAGCTACGCCGTGGTGTCGGAGCACGGATCGGGTGGTGGCGAAGGCCCGAACCCGGCGTGGGCTCCCGCTGGGGCCCTGAAGGCGGAGACGGCCGCTCTGGTGGGCAAGGCCACCTGGGCGCCCGGTTCGAAGAACGTCTTGCCGGTGCAGGTCATCGGGCAGCAGTGGAAGTTCACCTACCGCTACCCGACGTTCGGTGGTTTTGAGTCGACCCAGCTGATGCTGCCGGCCGACACCACCATCGCCTTCAACGTGACGTCGCTGGACGTGATCCACAGTTTCTGGGCCTACCAGTTGAGTGTGAAGGCGGACGCCAACCCGCAGGTCAACAACGTCGCCTTCACTGAGACCAAGGACCCGGGCAAGTTCACCGTGCGCTGCTCGGAACTCTGTGGCATCTGGCACGGGGCGATGTACAACAGCGGTGAAGTCCTCTCGCAGGCCGCGTTCGAAAACTGGGCGACCAGCACCGAAGCGGCCAACGCGGCCAACACCGCGTTGCTACCAGCCTTCGCGTGGACGTACGTTCCCGACGCCAATGGCGCAGCGGGCTCGTACTACCCGGACGGCACTGCGACGCCCTACAGCCCGGTGGAAACCTACGGCGCAAAGCAGCCGGCCTCGTGATGACGTCCCTTACCTCTTGTAATTTCAATCTTTTGTCGCCTGTAGAAATGGAGATCTCGCGATGACGATCAGCGCAGAACGCAGTACTGAAGTAGTAGGGGCGTCCTCGGGCCACGACGGTGGTTCGAAGGGCCTCTCATGGACTCAACGTCCTGGCCTTCTCAGCCAGAACCTCATCACGGCCATCGTCTTCGCCATCGTGGGATACGTGGTTGGTCACTGGTTCGGGAACTACCTATCGAGTGGCTACACCTACATTTCCAACTCGGGCCAGAACTCCATCGCCAACACGTTGGCCTTGACCTTTGGTGTGGTGGGCTGGTTGCTCGGTATCGGCGCCCTGAATTACCCCCTCGCCAAGTTGCTGGGGTACGACGGCCTCGAAGAAGAAGCGCCGGTCGATAACTGGACGAAGTACTTCCGCTACAGCCTCGACCACAAGGTGGTGGGTCTGCAGTACGTGGTGGGTGTCTTGTTGTTCATGTTCACCGGTGGTCTGCTGGCCATGGCGGTGCGCGCGGAGTTGTTGAACCCCACGACGCACCTGTTCTCGCCGGACACCTACATCAAGATTGTGTCAGAACACGGGACGATCATGATGATGATGGCGACGTCGATCATCGTCGGCCCGTTGGGCAACTACTTCGTGCCGCTGATGATTGGCGCTCGGCGTATGGCGTTCCCGCGTATCGAGGCCCTGAGCTTCTGGATCTTCACCGCGGGCTACATGGTGATCTTCTCGGCCCTGCCCTACGGTGGCTTCCCGACCGGTTGGACCGGTTACGCGCCGCTGCAGACCCAGGCCGGTCCCGGCATGGTCTCGTACCTGCTGGGTTTCGCGGTCATCGGTTTCGGTATGATCCTGGCCGGCTTCAACCAGGCCGTGACAATCATCAACTACCGTGCGCCGGGTATGACCTGGAGCCGGGTGCCGATCTTCGTGTGGTCGATCCTGGCCACCGCGTCGTTGCTGACGCTGGCCACGCCGGTGCTGTTCGCGGGCGGACTCTTCGGCCTGCTGGACAAGACGGTGCAGACGGCCTTCTACGTCACGGAGCACGGTGGAAGCTCGTACCTGTGGCAGAACCTGTTCTGGTTCTTCGGTCACCCCGAGGTCTACATCATGGCGCTGCCGGGCTTCGGTATCGCCGGTGAGATTCTGCCGGTGTTCACGCGCCGTCCGCTCTTCGCCTACAAGGTGGCGGCCGCGGGCATGATCGGTGTGGCGCTGCTGTCCTTCTTCGTGTGGCAGCACCACCTCTTCCAGAGTGGTATCAACCCCGACATGCGCCCGTTGTTCATGCTGACCACGGAGCTCATTTCGATTCCGACGGGCTTCATCTTCCTGGTGGGTCTGGGAACGCTCTATCGCGCGAAGTTGCGCTTGGAGATCCCGATGCTCTTCGTGTTGGCGCTGTTCTTCAACTTCTTGATCGGTGGAGTGACCGGCGTGTTCTTGTCGGACGTCCCGGTCAACGTGACGGTGCACGGCGGCTTCTTCGTCCTCTCGCACTTCCACTACACCATCATGGGTGGTCTGTTGTTCGCCTTCATGGCGGGCCTGTACTACTGGCTTCCCAAGATGACCGGCAAGATGATGAACAAGAAGATCGGCAAGGTGCACTTCTGGATGATGTTCGTGTTCTTCAACCTGACCTTCTTCCCGATGTTCATCATCGGTCTGTTGGGTCAGCCGCGCCGCGTGTTCACCTACGCCTCCAACTTGCAGGGGCTCAATGACTTCGCGTCGGTGAGCGCCTTCTTGCTGGGCCTGTCGTTCCTGGTCTTCTTCTTCAACCTGGTGTGGTCGATGTGGATCAAGCCCGAGGCCGCTCCGGCGAACCCGTGGGAGTCGCAGGGCCTGGAATGGCTGACTGCCTCGCCGGTGCCGTCCTACAACTTCGAGCGCATCCCGGTCATCTTGACCGACCCCTACCGCTACAGCGAGCCCGAGGCGCCGGCGTACGCCGACCTCGGCACTGGGGGACCCGCCGACCCGTCTACCCACTCGATGGCCTAGGCCGAGGAGAACAGAACAATGACTAGTACTCTCAACAACTCCCACGGGCCGAGTGAGACGCCCGAAGAGCGCGAATATGAAATGCGCGCGCACATCAGTTCGATCTGGACGGGGGGACGCCTCTTCATCGGCATCTACACGTTCATGCTCGCTTCCCTGGTGTTCTCGTACTTCTACTTGCGTTCGAGCAACAACGGATTGTTGTGGCGCCCCGATCACGTCACCGCGCCGCGTACCTACGGCCTGTTGATCTTCGGACTGAGCATGACGACCAGCGTCTTGGCCTACGTGGGCCGTAAGCGCCTGGCGAAGGGGTCCTTCTCGGACTTCAATGTCGCGGCGTGGACGGGACTCGGGACGGGCCTTCTCGCCCTTCTCCTGCAGATCCTTGAGATGAGCCACCTACCGTTCTTCCCGGGGTCGAGCGGTTACGCCTCGTGCTTCGTGGGTTTTGGCGTGATGAATATGATCACCCTGGCGATTAGTGCCTACTGGATCGAGACCACGGCGGCGCGAGGTCTGCGCGTCCGACGTGAGTTGCCCGGTGAGAATGCTGAATTCTCGAGCCACCCCCGTGCACGCTCGTTCCGGGCCGATGTGGCGTCGATGGCGTACTTCCAGGTTTTCGTTGGTTTGACTGGTGCGCTGCTGTTCGCCATGTTCTACTTGATGTAGTTCGACTCAATGCTCGTCCGCAGTTTCATATTTGAAAGAGGAAACACAAATGTTCGGTGATTCATATCTTCCGGCGCAAGTCGAGACCATGGTGGTCCTGCTGGCGGTCTTGGTCGGCGTTATCGTCTGGGGCTTCTTTCAGCGCAATCCCTCAGAATGACTCCTTCGGCAGTGACGAAGCCCTCTAAAGCTTGGGTTCCCGGCTTTAGAGGGCTTCTGTCTGTTACGAGCATCGTCGTTCTGGTGGTCGCGTTGATCCCGCCCATGTGGGGCTGGGCCCAGCGTTACGAGTTCGTTCAGGCCATCCAGTTCTGTCTGCTGGCGTTCTGCGCGCCAGCGTTACTGGTGACGGGCGCTCCCTGGAATGGCTTCCGTCACCGTGGAGAGACGATTGCGCTCGATGAGCAACTCGCGTGGTTTCGACGTTGGAACGCCACCCGAGTGCGAGAACACGCGCAACTTCGCACTCTCGTTGCCGCCGGGGCCCTCGTGGGGATTTCCATCTTTTGGCGCGTCGCGCCCGTGGTCAATGCCCTGGTGCACCACGGCGCATTGACGTTGGTGGAGGCCGTGACACTCTTCGTGCCGTCGGTGCTGTTGATGGTCGAACTGGTGGAGTCGCCGCCCTTGACGCCGGGCATTTCTCGTCCTTACCGCATTGGCGTCACGGCGGTCGTGATGTGGACGACGTGGGTAGTGGCCTACCTCGCGGGAATGAGCGGAACCTCGTGGTATTCGGCGTTCCATCACGTGGCGGGATCGGGAATCTCGGCGTCCGCCGACCAGCAGTTCAGCGCCGGATTCGTCTGGTTCCTCTCCGCGGCAGTCTTCGTGCCGATCGTGTTTTGGAACTTGATGCATTGGTTGCAGAGCGAAGAGGACCCCAACGAAGAAATTATCAAGCTGTTCCGCCAAGAGCGAGAACACGGATTCTTCGGGAGCGCCGACTAGTCCGGTCAGACCCGAGTTGGTCGGTGTGGTGCTGCTTGACGTCCCTTAATGAGCCGGAAGGGCGGTGAGGACTGGCACGTTGATCGGGTGCAACGAAGTGCCCAAGATCGTCGAAGCCCGAGCCAGGTCGTTGACGATGGTGAGGCGGTCCTGCGCCATGAGAGTCTGGAACTTGACCAGGTTGGCGCTGATGGTGGGGCTCGGACCGTTCTTGAAGTACTGCAAGATGTTGTAGGTCAGACCCACCGCGTCGTAGGTGACCCACTTTTCCGTCGCCTGATACGCCGCGTCGACCCATTTTCCAGCTGCGGTGTCCACTACCTGGATGTTGTTGGTCATGTCAAAGACGGGTCCGGAGGCGAAGGAGCACGCCGTTTGGTCCTGGAGCACGTAGTTCTTGACGGTCGGGAGATTGGCCGCGCCGAGAGTGTTGGCGAGCGCCTGTCGATAGAAGGTCTCGCTCTCGTGGACGGCGAAGGTGCAGGTCGCCATGTCGTTGTTGATCTGGGTGATCACCGCGTTTTGCTGGGAGACGTCCTCGGACTTGGTGACGTGGTGTGGCAGGTCCATGACCACCGAGATCGCGACGACGACGATGATGCCCACCGTGGCCAGGAACCAGGGCCGCCGGTACCAGACGGCCTTGGCGATCGACAGTGACGTCGACGGCATCGAGCCGGGGTCGAAAGTGGCGTCGGGGGTGTCGAACGGGCTCAAAGTCATTGAATAAGACTAATGGTCTCGTAGCGAAGGCCTTCAGCGAATCGCGTGATGTAGTCAGGTCGTAAAGAAAATCGCCCTTGGGCGTTGACCTGGGCAAACGGCACAGCGATGGCCGCGAGTTGGGAGGTCGTGGTGACGAAATAGATCACCGAATTGTGAGCGACTTGGGCGGCGGTCGCGCCCACTTTCACTTCGACGCCGTACGCGTTCCAAATCGGATTGAGGGTCGCTACGGGACCGGTGACGAAATGTACTTGCGGATACGCGGCCAGTCCCGTGGCGACGAGTGCCTGGGGACTGGCCGACAAACCGTACGAGAAGGGGTCGGTGTTGACAATGATGACGTTGACGCGCGACGCTTGAGGCCCGAGGCGATCGAGAAAGTCCTTGAGCTCACGTCCGAGTACCGGACAAATGTCGTTGCAGTTCTTATTGAAGAAGGTGACGAGCGTGACTTTGCCCGTGGCCGGTCCCGTGCCGTAGGGATGACCGGTTTGGTCAGTGAGGTTGATGACGGGTGCCTGGGCACTGGCGATGCCCTTGAGACCGATGAAGGCGGCGTCGGCCGCCGCCGGGCTGGCCACGGTGGTGGTGGTGAACGACGGTATGGTGGTCGGCGAGGTGAAGGTCGTCGTGGGGCCGGTGCTCGAGGGCAATCCGATGTTGCCGAAGTAGTGCTCGACGAACTGGCCACCGATACCCAAGACGGCCATGGCGGCCACCGCGCCCCAGAGAATTCTCTTGGGAATACGTCCCACGATTCGTCCCCCACCAGATTCGGGGGTGAGACGCAACTCCTCGCGAAAGGCGGCGCGGCGAGCGTCTTCACTGAGCTCGTCGCCGGGGGTGTGGTCGGTCATACGCGTGGTTGAGTCTATCGGTCGGTGTTTTCGGGGCTTTCGGACCGGTCGGTATGCTGAAACCACCATGTCCGTACCGCCACCCGCGCCGTCGTCGCCCGAGGTGCGACCACCCACACGTGAGCGGGTGCGACTCCACGTCAGCCTGGGCGCGGGCTTGGCGTTGTGCGCGGTGGCCTTCTGGTTTGAGCTCTCGCGCGCGCTCGGGGGCAACGCGCTGAGCTGGGCCTACGTGTTCGAGTGGCCCTTGCTCGGCGCCTTCGCCGTCTACATGTGGTGGAGCCTCCTGCACCCCGGTCGCAATAATCGCGTGAATCGGAAGGTCAAGAGCCTCGATCCCACGTTCGACACGATGCTCGCGCGGTGGGAAGAGTCGCGCGACGCCTTGGAGAGGTCTCGACGCGAGGGGGGCGACCCCGAGTCGGCGCCGCGCGACGCTGGGTAGTCTGGCTCCCATGTCGTACGTCACCCAGAACTGGTCGTTCGACCCGGTGGTCATTGTCATGTTGTTGACCGTGGTCGCCCACGAGATCGGTCTGGCCCGCCTCGCGAAGCGTTCGCGGACCTCGTCGCAACGCCAGCGACGACGGCGTTCTTTCGCGTACTACGCCGGACTCGTCACGTTGGCCCTGGCGATCGTGTCACCACTGGATTACTGGTCGTCGCAGTACTACTTCGTCCATATGATCGACCATCTGCTGTTGGCGTTCCTGGCGCCCATCTTGATCGTGGTGGGGGCCCCCTGGGTGCCGCTGCAGTTCTTTCTCCCGGTGCGCGCACGACGGGCTCTGGGTAAGTTTCTGTTCTTGTCGTCCGCGGCGGCTCCCCTGCGCGGCACCGGTCGAATCTTGCGCACCCCACTCTTCGCCGTGCTGTTCTTCAACTTCGTCATGGTCTTCTGGCACGTTCCGGCGGTCTACGACTTCTCGGAGACCCATCAGGCCGTTCATATTTGGCTGATGCACACCAGTTACGTCGTGGGCGGCGTCCTGTTCTGGCTGCAGATCCTCCCTTCGCACCCGATGCGCCCGGCCAAGGGTCCCGTCTGGCAGGCGGGAGCGATCTTGGTGACCAATGTCGTGATGACGATCATGGCCATGTCGATGAGCATTTTGACGAGTTCGAGCTGGTACCGCGTCTACGACCACGTGCCCGGCGTGACGATGGCCCCGTTCGTCGATCAACAGATCGGGGCCGCCATCTTGTGGGTCTGCGGTGACTTCTGGGCCCTGCCCATGCTGTACGTGGTGATTCGTCGAGCGATCGAGACCGACGGCTCAGTGAGTGATCTGGTGGACCGGGTGTTTCGTTCCCGTCACGAGGACCTCGAAATTGTCGCCGCGCCCCGACGCCGCGGGGGCTGACTGCTAGATTCGAGGTGCCGTGAAAAGGGTCCCGTGAGGCTCGTACGGTAGGAGGACAACCGTGGATGCGCACGCATCGCCACCGTCACGCGGCCGTGACGCTTTTGTTCCTCGCGCCCAACTCCTCTCCGCTGACGACGTGCGTCGTGCGTTGCGCCGTATGGCGCACGAAGTCGTCGAGCGAGTGCGCACCCCCGACGAGGTGGTGGTCCTCGGACTACAGACCGGTGGCGTCGGCGTGGGGCAGGCCCTGGTGGCGGCCCTGGAGGAAATAACGTCGTGCGTCGTGGCCCACGGCACGCTGGACGTCTCGTTCTATCGCGACGACCTGGGGCAGCGGCCCTTCGTGGCGTCGGCGTCCTCCGACGTTCCCCTCGATCTCAACGACCGCATCGTTCTGCTGGTCGACGACGTGCTGTTCACCGGGCGCACCATTCGCGCCGCCCTCAATGCGCTGAGTGATTTCGGGCGACCCCGCGCGGTGCAATTGGCGGTCCTGGTGGACCGCGGACATCGTGAATTGCCGATCCGACCCGACTACGTCGGCAAGAATCTTCCGACGTCACTGGCCGAGGAGATCGTCGCCACGCTGGAGGGCGTGTGGATTGGCTCGAAGGGTGCGTCGTGACGTCGAGCATTCGCGGGACCAACCTCTTGACTCTCGACGTCTTGGACGATCGCGCCATCGTCGAGGTGCTCGACACGGCTGAACTGTTCGTCGAAGTGAACCAACGGACGATCAAGAAGGTGCCCGCCCTCAAGGGTCGCGTGGTGGCCTCGCTCTTCTACGAGGAGTCGACGCGTACCCGACTGAGCTTCGAGACCGCGGCCAAACGGCTCTCGGCCGACGTCTTGTCCCTCGCGGTGGCGTCGAGTTCGGTGAAGAAGGGCGAGTCGCTGCGCGACACCATCGCCACCATTGACGCGCTCGGTATCGACGCGGTCGTCATGCGCCACCAGTCCAGCGGCGCGGCTCACCAAGTCGCGCGCTACGTGCCGCACGTGCGCGTCATCAACGCCGGTGACGGGTTGCACCAGCACCCCACCCAGGGATTGCTCGACGCCTTCACGGTGCGCCAGGTGCTGGCCGAGCGCGCCCACGCGCGCGGACCCGAGACGGGCAAGGAACTCTTCGCGGGCTTGCGGGTCCTCATCGTCGGCGACGTCCGCCATTCGCGGGTGGCGCGGAGCGATATCGCGGCGTACACCACCCTGGGGGCCGAGGTGAAGTTGGCCGCTCCGGGGACGCTGTTGCCGGCGTCGCTCGAGGGCTGGCCGGTGAGCGTCGCGCCCGACTTCGACGAGGCCCTCGAGTGGGCCGACGTCGTGGGAGTCCTGCGCTTGCAGCGCGAGCGCGGCACGGGGTCGTTCGTGCCCACTTTGGCCGAATTCACCGCGACGCACGGACTCACCGCCGAACGCGCCCGCCGCTTGCGACCGGGGACGATTGTTATGCATCCGGGACCCATGAACCGAGGGGTCGAGATCGACGCGGCGGTGGCCGATTCGACCGCGGCGGTCATCGAACGCCAGGTGAGCAACGGGGTACCCATTCGGATGGCCACGCTCTACTTGACCGTGACCGGAACCGCCGAGGAGGCGACACTGTGACTTATCTTCTGCGCCACGGTCTCGTGGTCGGCCCCGACGCCACCCGCGTCGCTGACGTGCTCGTGCGTGACGGCGTCATCGCCGCCGTCGGCGAGCACCTCGCGGCCCCCGCGGGCGCGGTCGTCATCGACGCCGAAGGCTGCTGGGTGGGACCGGGCTTCGTCGATCTCCACACGCACTTGCGCGAGCCCGGACGCGAGGCCGCCGAAACCATTGAGTCGGGAGCGCAGGCGGGGGCCCTCGGCGGCTACTGCGCCCTGGTCGCCATGCCCAACACCGAACCGGCCCTGGACAACGTCGCGCTCGTCTCGTTCGTCCTCGACAAGGGCGCTCGCACGGTGCTCGACGTCGCGGTCGCCGGCGCCATCACGCAGGGCCGCGAAGGTCGTCATCTGGCGCCCTTGGCCGAGATGGCCCATCTCGGGGTACGGCTCTTCACCGACGACGGCACGGGTGTGCAAGATCCCTCATTGATGCGACGCGCCCTGGAGTACGCCCGACCCCTGGGCGTGCGTCTCGCGCAGCATTGCGAGGACGAATCACTGGCGGCCGGGGGTTCGATGAACGAAGGGGTCGTCTCGAGTCGCCTCGGACTCGTCGGCCGTCCGGCCCTCGCGGAGGAATTGATGGTGATGCGTGATATCGAACTCGTGCGCTTGACCGGGGGGGCGGTGCACTTCTTGCACCTTTCGACTCGTCGCTCACTCGATTTGGTCACTACCGCGCGGCGCGAGGGGCTCGACGTCACCTGCGAGGTGGCGCCCCACCACTTCACGCTCGATGAGAGCGCGTGCGAAACCTTCGACCCCCACTTCAAGGTGCACCCACCCTTGCGACCCGCGAGCGACGTGGCTGCCCTGCGCGAGGCGATGCGCGGCGGACTCGTCGACGCGGTAGCGACCGATCACGCGCCGCACGCTCCCGAGCTCAAGGACCGGGCCTTCGACGAGGCGCCGGCCGGCATGCTCGGTCTCGAGCACGCCGCGGCGCTGACCTACGAAGCCCTCGGTGGCGCGCAGGCCGATCCAGTGCGTTTCTTTGAAGTGATGAGCCGCGGACCCGCGCGGGTGGCGCAACTTCGCGCGACCGATTCTCGACCGCGCCACGGGGCGCACGGGGGAGAGTTGCGCGAGGGCCACGACGCCAACGTGGTGGTCTTCGACCCGCGATCGCAGTGGACGGTGCGCCGCGACGAGCTGCACTCGCGCGCCCGTAACACGCCCTACGATGGCCGTCAACTGACCGGACGGGTCACGACCACGATTGCGCGGGGTCGTCTCGTCGTTCACGAAGGGAAATTGGTATGAGTCGCCCCCCGGCCACGCTGGTCCTCGCTGACGGGACGCGCTTCGAGGGGTACGCCGCTGGTTACCTCCCCGAACGTGGGGTCACCACCGGTGAATTCGTCTTCAATACGGCTCTGTCGGGTTACCAAGAGGTCATCACCGACCCCAGTTACGCGGGGCAGGTGATCGCCTTCACCTATCCCCACATCGGCAACTACGGCGTCACCCCGGCGGACGATGAGGCGTCGCGGCCCTGGTGCCGGGGCGTGGTCGTGCGCGAGCTCTCTCGACTTCGCTCCAACTGGCGCTCGCACGAGGATCTCGAGGAGTTCCTCGTTCGCCATCGGGTCCCGGTCATCACCGGCGTCGACACCCGCCGCCTGACGCGCCACTTGCGCCACGCCGGGGCTCTGGCCGGTGCCTTCGGGCACGGCGAACCGGAGGAAGTGGCGCACGAGGCCCGCCACGCCGCCGGCACCGACGGTCAGGACTACGTCAGCGACGTGTCGACGTCGCAGTCGTATTCGCGCGGCGAGGGCGACTTGCACATCGTGGCCTACGACTACGGCATCAAAGAAACGATGGTGGGTCAATTGGCTCAGCGGTTCCGCGTGACGGTCGTTCCCGCGTCCACCAGCGCGGACCAGGTGCGGGCCCTGGGTCCCGACGGGGTCTTCTTGTCGAATGGTCCCGGCGACCCGGCGGCGTTGGGCGCCCAGGTCGCCGAGATCGCCCAACTGGTGGGTACGGTGCCGATCTTCGGCATCTGTCTCGGACATCAGCTCCTCGCCACTGCCCTGGGTGCGACGACCTTCAAGTTGCCCTTCGGCCACCACGGTTCGAATCACCCGGTGCACGATCTCGCCACGGGTCGTATCGAGATCACCGCGCAGAATCACAACTACGCCGTGGCCCCCGACTCCCTCGCGCGCGGTGTCGTGAGTCACGTCAATCTCAACGACGGGGTGATCGAAGGCATCGCGACGGCCCCCGAACGCTGCTTCTCGGTGCAGTACCATCCCGAGGCTGGTCCGGGTCCCCACGACGCGCGCTACCTCTTCGAACGTTTTGAAACCCTGGTGCGCACCGGGGAACTGGAGAGCAAGTAATGCCCCGCCGCGACGATATCCACAGCATCCTGGTCATCGGATCGGGACCGATCGTGATCGGTCAGGCGTGCGAGTTCGACTATTCGGGGACCCAGGCGTGCCAGGCGCTGCGGGCCGATGGTTACCGCGTGATTCTCGTGAACTCGAATCCGGCGACCATCATGACCGATCCGGCGACCGCCGACGTGACCTACGTCGAACCCCTGGACCCCGATGTCGTGACCGACATTCTGGAGCGGGAGCGTCCCGACGCCCTGCTGCCCACCTTGGGCGGACAGACGGCCCTCAACTTGACCATGGAACTGGTGCGCCGCGGAGTGCCCCAGCGCCTGGGCATCGAGGTAATCGGCGCTCGACCCGAGGCGATCGATACCGCCGAGAACCGTGAGTTGTTCAAGGCCGCGATGGCCGACATCGGCCTCGCGGTGCCCGCCTCGGGTTTCGCTCATTCGGTCGACGAGGCACTGATCATCGCCGAGGACATCGGCTGGCCGATCATTATCCGACCGAGTTTCATCCTCGGCGGGGCGGGGACCGGCATCGCGCACAACGCGGCCGACTTCCTTCGTTTGGCCGGTGAGGGAATCGACGCCTCGCCCATTGGCGAGATCTTGGTGGAGAAGTCGATCGCCGGCTGGAAGGAGTACGAACTCGAGGTGATGCGCGACGTCGCCGACAACTGCGTCGTCATCTGCGGCATCGAGAATTTCGACCCGATGGGCGTGCACACCGGCGACTCGATCACCGTGGCACCCATCCAGACGTTGTCCGACGTCGAATACCAGGCCATGCGCGACGACGCCTTCGCGATTCTGCGACGCGTCGGCGTCGAGACCGGAGGTTCGAACGTGCAGTTCGCGGTCAATCCCGAGACCGGCGAGCGACTGGTGATTGAAATGAACCCTCGGGTGAGTCGTTCGAGTGCGTTGGCCTCGAAGGCGACCGGCTTTCCCATCGCCAAGATCGCCGCGCAATTGGCGGTCGGCTACACCCTGGACGAGATCCGCAATGACATCACCAAGGTGACGCCCGCGAGCTTCGAGCCGGTCATCGACTACGTGGTGACCAAGATTCCTCGCTGGGCTTTCGAGAAGCTGCCCGGGGCCACTCCCGAGCTGGGTACGCGCATGCAATCGGTGGGCGAAGTGATGGCGATCGGGCGTACCTTCGGTGAGTCGTTGCAGAAGGCCATCCGGTCACTCGAGCAGGGACGGCTCGGCTTCGCGTTAGGCGAGGCCAATGAGTTCACGGACCTCGATGACGCCACGTTGTGGCGGCGCTGCGAAATCGCGACTCCCGAGCGGCTCTTCGCGCTCCACGAAGTGATGCGCCGGGGCGCGTCGCGCGAGGAGATCGTGCGACGCACCCGCATCGATCCGTGGTTCGTGGATCAGTTACTCCACTTGGTGGAGGTCGAGCGAGAGATCGAGGCCGCCGAGCCGACGGCTTGGGACGCTCGTACCTGGCGCCGGTTCAAGCAATCGGGTTTCTCCGACCCGCAGATCGCGGCCCTGAGTGCGTCGACCACCGCCGAGGTGACGGCGGCGCGTCGCGGCGCGGGCGTCGTGACGACGTTCAAGACCGTCGACACCTGCGCGGCTGAGTTCGACGCTCTCACGCCGTATCACTACTCGACCTACGAAGACGAGACCGAAGTGCGCCCGTCGCCGCGCGACCGCGTCGTGATCCTCGGGTCCGGCCCCAACCGCATTGGTCAAGGTATCGAGTTCGACTACTGCTGCGTGCACGCGGCGATGGCGCTGCGCACGATGGGATACGAGACGGTGATGATCAATTGCAATCCCGAAACCGTATCGACCGACTATTCGACGTCGGACCGCCTCTACTTCGAACCGCTCACGCCCGAAGACGTCGCCGAGGTCATTGCCGCCGAGCAGGCGGCCTGCATCGACGGGGCGCGCGTGGTGGGGGTGATCGTGTCGCTCGGCGGCCAGACGCCGCTCAAGTTGGCGCACAGCCTCGATCCCGCGCTGGTGTTGGGCACGCCAGTGGCCGCCATCGATATTGCCGAGGACCGTGAGCAGTGGTCGGCCATCTGTACCTCGCTCGGCCTGCGTCAGCCGCCGGGCGACGTCGCGGTGTCGCTGGGCGAGGCCAAGTCCGTCGTCAGGGCCATCGGGTACCCGGTCCTCGTGCGTCCGAGTTACGTCCTGGGTGGTCGCGCCATGGAGATCGTCTACGACGACGCCGCCTTGGAACGGGTCATGAATGACCTGACCAGCGCCACCGGGTCACTGGCTCGCGAGGGCGGCGCGTCACAGAGTCGCCCGATCCTCCTCGACCGCTTCCTCGAGGACGCCACCGAAGTCGACGTGGACGCCGTGCGCGACGCGACGGGGGACATCTTCGTCGCGGGTGTCATGGAGCACGTGGAGGAGGCGGGGGTGCACTCGGGGGACTCAGCGTGCGCTCTGCCGCCGCAAAACCTCAGCGCTGACGTCATCGCTCGCTTGCACGACCACACCGCGCGCATCGCTCACGCGTTGGGCGTGGTCGGACTCATCAACGTGCAGTACGCGGTGAAGGACGAGGAGATCTTCGTGCTCGAGGCCAACCCCCGAGCGTCGCGCACCGTGCCCTTCGTCGCCAAGGCGACGGGGGTGGCCCTGGCCCAGGTCGCCGTCGAGGTCATGCTCGGCGTCACCCTCGCCGACCTGCGTCGGCGAGGGGTCGTGCCGGCAGAAACGCCGGTCCCGCACTACGTCAGCGTCAAGGAAGCCGTTCTGCCCTTCAACCGTTTTCCGACGGTCGACACGCTGCTCGGGCCCGAGATGCGCTCGACCGGCGAGGTCATGGGTATCGGGGAGAGTTTCGGCATCGCCTTCGCCAAGGCACAATTGGCGGCTGGGACGCGACTACCCGACGCTGGTCAAGTGTTCTTGTCACTGGCTGACGCCGACAAGGTCGCCGGTGTCGCGGTGGCCGCGGCGCTCCGCGAGCTGGGTTTCTCGCTAGCCGCGACCGTGGGGACCGCGGGATTCTTGCGCTCGCGCGGCGTCGAGGTCGACACCCTGGTGGGCAAGATCGGGGCCGCCGATCTCGGAGTGGACGCGGTGGCGCTCATCGCGTCGGGCCAGGTGCGGATGGTGATCAACACTCCCTCGGGGCGTTCGGCTCGGGCTGACGGCGCCGCCATTCGCATGGCCTGCACTGTCCACAAGGTGGCCTGCATGACGACGTTGAGCGCCGCGCAGGCGGCGGTGGTCGGAATTGGTGACACCCGCGAGCGCGGGTGGCGCGTGGCGTCGCTCCAGGAACTCCACGGGTGACCTCGGTGAGTCTGGCCACTCGCGTGGGCGACGTCGCACTGTCGTCGATGGTGATGACGGCCGCCGGCACCGCGGGTCACGGCGACGAGCTGGCCGGCTACGGCGACCTGTCCCAACTGGGGGCCGTCGTGACGAAGTCCCTGGCGTCCTTCGCCTGGGAGGGTAACCCCGCGCCGCGGGTGGCGGCCTGGGGTGCGGACATGATCAATGCGGTGGGACTCGCCGGACCCGGCGTGGCGGCTTGGCGTGACCAGTATCTCCCGGCATTGCGAGCGCGCGGCGCGAGCGTCGTCGGGTCCATCTGGGGACGGAGCGTCGACGAATTCACCGAGGCGGCGCGCGCCATGCGTGGCGCCGACATCGTGGCTTTGGAAGTCAACGCGTCGTGCCCTAATCTCGAGGGCCGCGCGGGCATCTTCGCGCATTCGCCGGACTTGACCGCGCGCATCGTCACGGGGGCGCGCGACGCGCAGGTGCCGCTGTGGGTCAAGTTGTCGCCCAACACTCCCGACCTCGTGGACGTGGCGCGCGCCGCCGTCGACGCCGGGGCCGACGCGCTGGTACTGGTCAACACCGTGCTCGGCATGGTGATCGAT
>Ga0209698_10001383_pt1 | contig 27948 bp, 21 predicted proteins | sample LitLauG_LLR_2012_FD_187203 | JGI IMG/M metagenome (GOLD analysis project Ga0209698, IMG submission 187203) | Freshwater sediment microbial communities from Pennsylvania, USA - Little Laurel Run_MetaG_LLR_2012 (SPAdes) (version 2) | ecosystem: Environmental > Aquatic > Freshwater > Creek >... | reverse complement strand
CCCCAACCCCGCTTCGCCCCCCATGCCCGATCCCCACAACCTCCAGCGCTTCCTCGACGCCCAGGACGGCCTCGTCGACACCGTCCGCCGCGAGCTTGGCGAGGGGCGCAAGCGCTCGCACTGGATGTGGTTCTTCTTCCCCCAGCTTGCCGGGCTCGGGCGTAGCGCGATGGCGCGGCGCTATGCGCTTGGCTCGCTGGCCGAGGCGCGCGCATATCTCGACCATCCCGCCCTCGGGCCAAGGCTGATCGACTGCGCGTCGCTGGCGCTCGCCGCGCCAGGGTCCGCCCATGAAATCTTCGGCGATCCCGACGATCTGAAGTTTCATTCCTGCATGACGCTGTTCGCCACTCTCGCGCCGGCGCCTTCGGTGTTTACCCTCGCGCTGGACAGGTTCTTCGACGGCAAGCGCGATGCGCTGACCGAACGGATTCTGAGCGACATGGAGAGAGCCAATGCAGTTTGAGACGTCTTATCTCAAGCCGGCCGGTTGCAGATGGATCAGACTTGAGCGCGCCTACGTCCCTCATCTTTATCTAAGTAATATTTGTTTTCAGTGCCTTGATAAATTTTCTTCATGATTCAGTGATACACAAGCAACCCGCCCTCGATGATAGCGCCGACGCACCTTTATTCGACGTTTCCGCGCATGAGGCCCTTCATCCTGGTATCTGATATTGCAGATCTTTTTTCCTCACCCCCCGTCCTCATTCTGATGCCCGCCCGACAGCGGCACAAAGGGAATGACCTTGCCGCCAAAGATGTCGGACCGAGACACCGTGATCGCGCCATCGGCGCCCGCTGTTTTCACCGCTTTGAGAATGTGCTGCGCGCCGGGCGGGCCGACGGGGATGACCATGATGCCGCCGGTCTTCAACTGGCGCAGCAGCGGCGGGGGAATGTGATCGATGCCGCAGGTGACGATGATCTTGTCGAACGGCGCCGCCTCCTCCCAGCCGTAGTAGCCGTCACCGATCTGCGTCTGGATCGCGGCATATTCGCGATAGCCCTTGTCGATCAGCGCGTCGTAGACGCCGCGCGTGCGCTCGCCGAGTTCGGGGATGATCTCGATCGACCAGAGGCGGGGGCTGAGATAGCTCAGCATCGCTGACTGAAAACCCGAGCCTGTGCCGATTTCGAGAACCTTGTCCGAGGGGCGCACCCCGAGCGCGCTGGTCATGCGCCCGACAACGCCGGGCGGGGTGATCGAGACGCCAAAGCCGATGTCGAGATAATGCCCGACATAGGCCTGCTCGCGATCCTCGGGCAACACGAACTCCTCGCGCGGCGTCATCAGAAACGCGCGCTTCTCCGAGGGCGTCCACAGATCATTGAACGACAGCAATTCCTGATAGCGATCGAAACGCCGGCCGAGATAGGCCGCGTCCTCGCCGCGGTTGGCGACCATCCAGGCGATGAAACCGGCGCGCTCGTCCATCGGCGGCCAAAGAGACTGCCGGAAAGGTTTTGGCGCATCGGCCCACGCAGCACGCGCCGCGAGACTGGCCGCCGCGCCCAGCAGGAAATCGCGTCTGCGCATGACTGTCTCCTTGCGCCGACGATGCTTGGCCAAGTCTGTGGCGTGATTAAGATCGCCCGCGCGCCCCCTATCGCGCCAGTTGCGCGGCGAGGAAAGCGCGCAGCGCCGCGGCGGATTGCCCGGCGGCGGTTCGATCATAGCCGAGCGCCATGCCCAGCGCGCGCTTGCCACCGGCGAAAGCGGGGTTGTCGAAGCCATGTTGCGCGCTGGGATAGACGATGAGTCTCGCGCGCTTGTCCGGCTGGCTGTTGACGAGTTTTTCGCAATCCGCCGCCGGGGTGACCGAGTCCTGTTCCCCGATGAGAATGAGCGTGGGGATCGCCAGAATTTCGGCGCCCACGTTCGCGCAAGGGGGATAGAACGCTGCCGCCGCCTTGAATGCCGCGTCCGTCGCGAAGGAGGCGGAGTAGCGCGGCGAGGCGATTTTGAGCGCGGCGTCGCCGCCCTGGGAATAGCCGACCGCCGCGATGCGTTTGGGATCGACAGCGGGTAGCGCGGAGAGGAAATACAGCGCGCCATAGGCGTCGGCGACGCCGTCGCCAAAATCAACCGCGCAAGTCTCCTTGAGGCCCCGTGTGGAAAAATTATCGACGAACAGAGCGGCGTACCCCCAGCCCGCGATCATCTCGCCGATCGCTCGCCGGTTCGCGGGCAAGCCGAGGCAGGAATGCAGCAGGATGACAGCGGCGAACGGGCCGGCTCCGTCTGGCGTGGTCAGATAGCCCTGAATGTGCTGGCCCGCCTGGCCCGATCGAGGCGAGGCGCTGTCGAATCGCACTGACTGTTCGGCCCATGCGGCGGAGATCGAAGCAAGGCCGATCAGCGCCGCGCCTGCGCAAACGCTCGCCAGCCGACCCAACCGCGAATGCCCCCTACTCCGCATCCTCCACCACCACCGTGCGCCCCGACAGCCTGTGCGCGAGCGAGGCTTCCATGAACGGGTCGAGGTCGCCGTCGAGCACCTCTGAAGGCGTGCCGGAGACGTGGCCGGTGCGCAGGTCTTTGACCATCTGGTAGGGCTGCAGCACGTACGAGCGGATCTGATGGCCCCAGCCGATTTCGGTCTTTGAGGCCGAGTCGGCGGCGGTGGCGGCTTCGCGCTTTTCGAGTTCGCGCTCGTAAAGCCGCGCGCGCAGCATGTTCCAGGCGGTGGCGCGGTTCTTGTGCTGCGAGCGTTCGGACTGGCAGGCCGCGACAATGCCGGTGGGGATATGCGTAATGCGCACCGCCGATTCCGTCTTGTTGACGTGCTGGCCGCCCGCGCCCGAGGCGCGGTAGACATCGATGCGGCAATCGCTCTCGTCGACGTCGATGACGATGCGATCGTCGACCACTGGATAGACCCACACCGAGGCGAAGCTGGTGTGGCGGCGCGCGTTGGAATCGAACGGCGAAATGCGCACCAGCCGATGCACGCCCGACTCGGTCTTCAGCCAGCCATGCGCGTTGTGGCCCTTGACCATGATCGTCGCCGATTTGATGCCCGCCTCATCGCCGGCGGTCTCCTCGATGATCTCACAAACGAACTTTCGTCGCTCGGCCCAGCGGATGTACATGCGGAGCAGCATGCGCGCCCAGTCGCAGCTTTCCGTGCCGCCGGCGCCGCTATGCACTTCGACGTAGGAGTCGTTGCTATCAGCCTCGCCCGACAGCAGCGCCTCGAGCTGGCGGCGCTCGCCCTCGGTTTTCAGGCTTTTGAGCAGCGCCACGCCTTCGGCTTCGGTCGCGGCGTCGCCCTCGGCCTCGCCGAGTTCGACCAGCGTCACCGCATCGTCAAGCTCGCGCTGAATCTTGGTCAGCGAGCCCACGCGATCCTCAAGCAGGGTGCGCTCGCGCATCAGCTTTTGCGCGGCTTCAGGATCGTTCCACAGCGCCGAATCCTCGGCCTTGGCGTTCAGTTCGGCGAGACGGCGCGTGGCGGTCTCGACGTCAAAGATGCCTCCTCAGCAGTCCCACGGACTGCTTGATCGTTTCAACGAGCTGCTCGGCTTCGGCGCGCATGGGTTTTGGGTGTTCCGGGAGAGGCGCCGCGACTCGCCGCGGCGCGTGAGCCGCAGTGTTAGTGGCGCCGGTCGGCGAAGTAAACCGGCGCGAGGAGCGCGCGCGAGCAACGGCGCTCGCGCCTCGTCTCCCATCGGGCCCGAGCCGATCCGGCGCCGCCGCGACGCGCTGGGCGAGGGGCGCCCTTTTCCGACACGATGAGGCGTTTTCAATGGGTTGCGAAGCAATTCTCCGCCGTTTCGGTGCTGCCGAGAGGCGGGTCGTGGAGCGGCTCGGAGCGTGCGATGGCGCGCGAGCGGCGACCCCAGAGCCGCCGGCGCGGCGTTGCGGTTCACGGCTGGGCGCGCGCGTGGGGCGAATGCATGCGACGCCGACCGGTGCAATGGACATTGTGGATCGCTTGAACATGACGCCTACTCTTAAAATTTCAGAAATAGTACATTAGCATATTTTCCTTTATTAGAAAATAATAAACGTCCATAACGCCGGCAGTGACGCAGGACTCGCGCTGGCCAGCGTCCGAGCGCATCTGGAGTGGACGCGACGACGAACTGGTCAGCGTCGCGCCGCTGCCGGAGCGTTGCGGCGCACGCTTTGGCGATCTTGTCGAAGCTCCCGCCGCGCCCGAACAAATGACCGCGCGGCGCGCCGCCGAGACGATCGCCGTCCACGCCATCACCGCCATTCGCGTAATACCCCTGACGACAAAGTGTTCAGATTCGAATAGGGTGAGGCCGATTTCCTCCGCAGCGAGAGCCGTCGATGACCAGCTACGATCGCGACAAGGTCTCGGATATCCATCGTCATCTCCATAGCGAGCTGCCGTCGGAACCGGCTCTGCGCGTCAAGGCGCTTGAAAGCCTGCTTGTTGCCAAGGGCCTTGTCGACAGCCAGGCGGTCGACAAATGGGTCGAGATGTTCTCCGACGAGATCGGGCCAAAGCGCGGCGCCAGTATTGTCGCGCGCGCCTGGGTCGATAATTCGTTCAGGGCCCGTCTGCTGGAAGACGGAACAACGGCCATCGCCGATTTCGGCTATGTCGGCCACGCGACCGGCTATCTCACCGTGGTCGAGAACACGCCGGCGATTCACAATCTCGTCGTCTGCACCTTGTGTTCTTGCTATCCCCTGGCTTTGCTCGGAATGGCGCCGTCCTGGTACAAGCAGAACGCCTATCGCGCTCGGGCGGTTCGCGACCCGCGCGGCGTTCTGTCCGAGTTTGGCGTCAAACTCGCCGAAGACGTCGAGGTCCGGGTGTGGGACAGCACATCGGAACGCCGCTACATGGTGATGCCTCAGCGGCCGCGAGGCGCCGAGCACATGGCGGAGGCTGATCTGGCGAAGCTTGTAACGCGTGATTCCATGATCGGGACGGCGATCTGCAGGCTCCCTTAGGCGAAAGGGCTTACCGATGGATGGCGTGCACGATCTTGGCGGCATTCAAGGCTTCGGCCCGGTCAATCCGGACAAGGACGAAAGACCCTTCAAGGCGACTTGGGAAGGCCGGATGTGGGGTATCAACAAGGGCATATCGGGTGTTCCCGGATGGTCCATCGATTGGTTTCGCCACGTCAGGGAATTGATTGAGCCGGTCGATTACCTCACGCGCCCATATTTCGACCAGTGGGCACAGACCTACGGCGCGATGCTCGTCGATTCAGGCGTGGTGACGATCGAGGAACTGGCGACCGGAATTTCGGCGCGGCCCGCCCTCGAACGGCGCCCGCCGATGCAAGCCAGCGCAGTCGCCGCCGCCGCGCGATCGATAAAGGATTTCTCGCGCGCCGCCAACGCCGCGCCGCGATTTTTGGCCGGAGACATCGTCACGACGAGGTCGATGGGCGCAGCCGGCCACACCAGGATGCCGCGCTACGTGAGGGGCAGGCGGGGACGCGTGCATGCTTGTCACGGCGCCTTTCTCGTGGCGGACGAGAGCGCGTTTGGTCGCGAAATAGCTGAGCCGCTCTATACGGTCGGGTTTCTCGCCACCGACTTGTGGCCGGAAACGGGCGCCCGAAACGATCGCGTCTTCGTCGACCTGTGGGAGAGATATCTTGAATAGCGGGGCGGTAAATCTCTCGCGTGGGTCGAGAGCTTTTGAGGAGCCATGGCAGGCGCAGGTCATGGCTATCGCCGCCAATCTCGTGGACGAAGGCCATCTCAAGGCCGGCGAGTGGTCGGCAGCGCTTGGCGCCGAGATTTCCGCCGCTGCGGCGCGAGGCGAGCCAGACACGTCAGCAAACTATTTCGCCTGTGCGTTGCGCGCGGTGGAGCGCCTCGCGCAGGAAAAGGGAATGACCAACAAGGCGAGTCTGGCGGCGCAAAAGCAGGCATGGATAGAAGCGTACGAAAATACGCCGCACGGGCGCCCGGTCGAACTCGCCGCGGCTCGAGGCGGCCGAGGAGCATGATTGTTTTCGAACGCGTGTTTTCCTTGCGCGTGGTTGGGCATCAGGCAATAGAGTAGGGAGTTACGCGAATATCGAGCCCGACGCCGTGACAGACGACAAATTCTTGATAAACTCGACCATGGACGGCTTCCCTCAGATGGGTTGTGGACGACCATCTTGGCACATCGATGCCGGTCGGGGCGCCGTCCACCCCATCAACGTAATACCGATATCCCGTTGCCGATATCTCAGGCGTTAACCGCGCCGAGCGCCTTGGGCTGGCGGGCGAGGGCGCGAGCCCCTCCCCCCTGGCGCCGCTATCGCTACGGCGCGCCGCCGAAGCGGTTGCTGGCGCCCGAGCCCGCAGTCGCCAGCCAAATGATCAGCACAATGAAGCCGATCAGCGGCACGAAGACAATGAGCTGCCACCATCCCGAACGATCCGTATCGTGCAAGCGCCGGGTCGCCACCGCCAGGGTGGGAATGAACGTGCCCAGAGACACGATCGCGCCGAGAATCGGATGTCCGAGGACGGTGGCATCGATGACGTTCGCGACAATCCCCGCCAACATCGTGGCGAGAACAAAATACCAATATTCCGAGCGCAGCGCCCGGCCCTGAAACGTCGCATATTCGTCAGGCAGCTTTGCACCGCTTCGGTAAGCGACATATTCACGTCCCCCTTGCCGCGCTCGAGCTGGCACACGCCCCCGAACGAATCATATTGCCAGCGGAAATCTAACGTCATTCGCAAGGCCAAAGCAAAGCTGCGGCGTCCTTCGGCGCCGGCTTTGCGGCGATGGCCTGCCAATCCCCAATTGCGGCGACGCAGCCTGCGCTCATTCCCGATCTCGACCGGCCGCGCTATTTCGAACGCTGAACAGACCGCGTCGCTGCGCAATTATCAACTACGGTGATGGTGCACTTAAGTGAGTTTGACTTGGCGATTTACTTTTGTTGGTTCATCGGCAGTCTATGTGAAATAAGTGCCCTGTCGCCGTAATTGTTACCGTACTTGGTTTGCAGGCGGCCGAGTCGCCTCAGCGGTCGCGCCGCGCCGCGTCGGCGTCGGAAGCCAAGTCGCGCAGCAGTTCAAAGAACTGGCCCGACTGCCCGATGAATAGCCCGTCTTCGGTAAGCGCCTTCACCGCGCCCATTGCAGCTCCCTTCGGATCCGTCGGACGAATGATCGAACACGGAGGGAACTGACGGCTCAGAAACACCGTTGGCTCCGGCATGATCAGATTGGTCTGAAAATCCTCTCCGCCAAAGGGCGGGGAATTCAAGTCAGGGAACGTCACGGAAACGCCGGTCACCGGGTCGATCACATTGGCGAGAATCTTCGCGTTGCCGGCTTTGTCGTGCCAGGTCTGGAAGTGGCAGATCTCTGTTCCTCCAATGCTTAGCAGGATGCGTAAGACTTCCACGCTGGCGGCTTTTTGCGCGAACTTCGGATAGAGGCTCGTGCCGCCTTGCTCGATCCAAGCGAAATGAAAGCCTGCGGTATTCGCCACGGCCTGCAAAAAATCGCCGGAGGCCGTGTCGGCGTCGGAGCGCGGAATCGCGGTGTGCTGTCCTTGCGCGAGCGTCGGGATGGCCGGCGCAAAGGAATCGCCGAAGTCGGGGTTCTTGTTCCGGCTGCGATAACGGGTCCACCATGTGGTGTCGACGGTGAGGCGCGTCAGATTGGTCAGGCGACCAAACGTCTTGTTCGATCCGGTCGCCTGGCTGGAGGGCAGCGTGCGGAACTTGTCGAGATTGACGGTCTCTGCGCCGTTGAAGGCGAGGTAAGCGTTGAGGAAGACCTCGTGGCTCAGCTCGTCCTCGGTGTTGTCGGATATGTATTGCGGCATGTCGCCGTCGAGTTGTTGCAGATCGGAAATGTATGGCGCGTTGCCGCCGGTGGGCTTGGCCGGATAGCCGGGAATGAGCTTGCTCGCCAAGGTAGAGAGCTCATCGCTCTGAATGCCGCCGAGCTCGGCATATTGCAGCCAGATGTCGCTCTCGATGATTTCGGCGGCTGCGGCGAAGCGCAACAGCGCCGCGTCGCCCTTGGAGATTCGGCGGTCCTCGTCGGCCTTGACCGCGGTCCCAGCAAATGCCGTGGCCGCGCCGGCCGCTCCAAGACCTTGCATGAACGCCCGCCTTCTGAGGCCAAGCGGGCGGGCCTCCGCGGCAATGTCCTCCTCCGCGTTGACATTCCCCGATGAAGCGGGCGTTGCACGGATTGTCTCGACGTCACTCATCATGCTCTCCTCTTTGTCTGCGGAGCGCGGCCGGCGCGTCGGCTCAATGCAGGCTAACCAACGGCGCGACTCCGTCGTCCGACAGGAGATGAACACGAAGGTGGGAATTTTTATTCGACGGATCGCAGTCCTCGTGAACCAATTTCACGATATGATGACCACGACGACGAGCGTCACTTCATTGGTCGAATAATTTGAACCCCAGAGCTGTTAGGTTCTCTGGCGCCGACGTCGTGGCGCGGTGGCGTGCGTCTTCGTGCTAGTACAGCCCGCCCGTTCCCGACCCCACAGAGCGGTCCGTCGCGGCGCCGCCGCTCACCGAGCCGCCGCTGACGCCATCGCCCACCGCATAGGAATCGGGCGGCGCGGTGCCGGGCTTGAACGCCTCGAGGATCGACCCCGCGCCGCTCGAGCGCATGCCGGAGTGCACGTCGACCGAGATCAGCTTGATGCCGGGGGGCACGCGGAACGGCGTGTCGGGCGTGTCCTTCAGCGCCATCTTCATGAAGTCGCGAAAGATCGGCGCGGTGTAGAGCGCGGCTTGCGCGCTGTCGCCCAGCGAGCGCGGCTTGTCGTAGCCCATGAACACGCCGAACGCGAGATCGGGGGCGTAGCCGACGAACCACAGATCTTTGGCGTCGTTGGTGGTTCCGGTCTTGCCGGCGAGATGCTTGCCGACTTCCTTGATGGCGATGCCGGTGCCGCGCTGGATCACGCCCTCCATGATCGAGGTGATCTGGTAGGCGGTCAGCGGGTCGATCACCTGCTCGCGCTTGTCGATCAGTTTCGGTTCGTCCTGATTGTCCCATTTGGCGGCGTCGCATCCCTGGCAGATGCGCTCGTCGTGGCGATAGATGGTGTTGCCCCAGCGATCCTGGATGCGGTCGATCAGCGTCCCCTTGATGCGCTTGCCGCCGTTGGCGAACATCGAATAGGCGGTGACCATCCGCATCACCGTGGTCTCGCCGGCGCCCAGCGACATCGACAGGAACGGCGGCAGGTCGTCGTAGATGCCGAAGCGCTTGGCGTATTCGACAATCAGCGGCATGCCGATGTCCCGGGCGAGGCGCACCGTCATCTGGTTGATCGAATGCTCAACGCCAAAGCGCAGCGTGTGCGGGCCGCCCGACTTGCCCTCAAAGTTCTGCGGCGACCACATTTCGCCATTGCCCTGATCGATTTCGATCGGCTCGTCGAGAATGATTGAGGACGGCGTGTAGCCATTGTCGAGGGCCGTGGCATAGACGAGCGGCTTGAACGACGAGCCCGGCTGGCGTTGCGCCTGGGTCGCGCGGTTGAATTCCGACTGATCGTAGGAGAAGCCGCCGACCATCGCGAACACGCGCCCGGTGAACGGGTCCATGGCGACGCAGGCGCCCGACACCTCGGGGATTTGCCGTAGGCGAAATTCGCCGGCGCGGCCGGCGACCGGCTCGACGTAGACGACATCGCCGGCCTTCACGAGGGCGCGCGGGCGTCGGCCGGTCCATTTGGCGCCGTCGGCCGTGACCGCGCCAGTCTGGCGATCCTGGCCTACCGCTCCCGAGGCATCCCGATCGGGCTGAAGGCCGATGCGGGCGGACGTGTCGTTGGCGTCGAGGACCACCGCCAGCCGCCACGGCTTGACGTCGCCATATTGCTGCACGTCGGCGAGCGGGATGCCCCAGTCCTGGCCGAGATCGATGCTGCGGATCACGCCGTGCCAGCCATGCGCCTCGTCATAGCGCACCAGGCCGTCGGCCAGCGCCTTGCGGGCCATAAGCTGAAGCTTCGGGTCGAGCGTCGTGCGAACGGAAAGGCCGCCCTCGTAGAGCTTCTGTTCGCCGTAGCGATCCGACAATTCGCGCCGCACTTCCTCGGCGAAGAAACCGGCGGCGATCGAATCGGGCGAGAAGACACGCGGGTTGACGGTGAGCGGTTCCGCCCGCGCCTTCTGCGCCTGATCCTGGGTAATATACCCGTCCTCGACCATGCGGCCGATCACGTAGTTGCGCCGGTCCAGCGCGCGATCGTGGTTGCGGAACGGATTGAGAGCGCTGGGCTCCTTGGGAAGCGCCGCGAGATAGGCCACTTCGGCGATTGTCAGCTCATGCACCGACTTGCCGAAGTAATTCAAAGCCGCGGCGGCGACGCCATAGTTGCTGAGACCGAGGTAGATTTCATTGAGATAGAGTTCGAGGATCTTGTCCTTTGAATAGGCCGATTCGATGCGAAGACTCAGCAATATCTCCTTGATCTTGCGATCGAAGGTGCGTTCGTTGGTCAGCAGAAAATTCTTGGCGACCTGCTGGGTGATTGTCGAAGCGCCCTGCACGCGTTTGGAGCCCTGCAGGAACACATAAGCGGCGCGCAAAATCCCTTCCGGATCAAAGCCGCGATGCACATAAAAATTCTTGTCTTCGGCCGAGATGAAGGCGTTCTTCACCAGCGGCGGGATCGCCGCCGAAGGCAGATAAAGCCGCCGCTCATGCGAATATTCCGCCAGCAGGCTGCCGTCCCCCGCATGGACGCGGGTCATCACGGGCGGTTCATAATTCTGCAACTGGCTGTAGTCGGGCAGATCCTGCTCGTATTTCCAGACGACCGCGCCCACCCCCGCCGCGGCGATGATGAAGAGGATGGCGCCTGTCGCGAAGACAAAGCCGAGAAAACGGGCGATCCCGCGCATCAAGTTTATCCTGTCAGGAACCGGCCCCTGAGTCGGCCCAGCCAGCGGCTTATACAGGCCCGAAGGAAGACCCCAAAGCCCGACTTTCCGATACGTCGGGCGCCAGCGCTCATCCCTTCACGCCTGACTGGGGCGAAACTATGAACGGCTGGCAATGCGCGCGCAAATCCGCCGGCCTTAGCGCGGGGGTTCGCCATTCTTGGCCACCGGCTCTTCCCCGCCGGCTGCTTTGGTTGCGGGCGGCTGGGCGTCGGCGTGAGGCGTGAAGAAATTGTCGATAGCGCTCGCCAGCGCGTCTGTCGCCTTGGTCCGCCATTCGAGCGATTTCATCGATTTAACGTCCTGGCGGCTGGAGAGGTAGCCAATTTCCAGCAGCACAGAGGGAAAATCGGGCGCCTTGAGCACCACGAAACCTGCGGAGCGCTCCGGGTTACGGTTCAACCGCGCCGCCGCTCGCCATCCCTGAACCACGTCGCGCGAAAACAGGTGGGCATAGTTGCGCGTTTCGCGCCGCTTGAGATCAAACAGAATGTCGGCGACGCCCGCCGCCTCCGCCTTCTGCTCGACGCCGGCCGCCTTGTCGGCGGCGTTTTCGCTTTCGGCGACGCGCGCCGCGACGGCGTCCGAAGCGCGGTCCGCCAGCGTGTAGACCGTGGCTCCCGACACGTCCGCGGCGTCGGTCAATGTGTCGGCGTGGATCGAAATGAACAAGGACGCATTGGCTTGGCGGGCGATCTTCACCCGATCGTCGAGCGAGACAAATTCGTCGCCGTCGCGGGTCAGAACAACCCGGTATTTCTTTCTCTGCTCAAGCTTTCGCGCCAGTTCGCGGGTAAAATCATAAACGATGGTCTTCTCGATCTCGCCCGCGGGACCGGCCGCCCCGCCGTCGATTCCGCCATGGCCGGGGTCGAGCACGACGACCGGCAAGCCTTCGGCAGACGCGGCTTTTGGCCTGTCTTGAGGGGCAGACGCGGAAGGCGCGGCGGCATCCGCCTTGACGATCTGGGCAAAGATCGCGGGATCGCAAACCGAAAGGTCAATTTCCAGACGGGCCGGCTCGGTGCCAGGAGCGATCGGCTGCACGCGGATTCTATCGACCTTCGCCGTTTCCGAGAGATCGACGACGATTCGAGACTTTCCAGGGCCCAGCAGGCCGAACCGGAACATCTTGATGAGGCTGTCGGGCGTTCGCGCGTGGACGCGTCCCACCGAGGGATCAATCTGGAAATTGATTTCCGGGACATCGATGACGATGCGGTTGGGGTCCGCCAGCGCGAACGCCCGCGCCTCGATCGGAGCGGACAGGTCGAAGGTCAGACGAGCGGTCTTGCCGTCCTCGACCAGTCTGGCGGCGACGGCGACCGGCGCGGCGGGGCGTTCGGCCTTGGCGATCTCATTGGCAAGGACAGCGTCAAGCGCGCAGCACAAAGCCGCCCCGGCCGCACATGCGGCCACGGCCGACCGCCATCTGGAAGTGAATGACGCCTTCACGGCGGTCCTTGCTTGAGGCATCGCAGCTGCCGACCGTTCGACCGTTAAGGCATAGCGCCGGCGGGGTTAACGAGTCGTAACCCATGCCACGCCGATTTGGCCGCGCTGTGGCGACAATGTCACATCCTGGAAAATACCTTGCCAATCGCGCGGGCATTCCCTATGAAGGCTGTGTTTTGCATTCGGAACGGTTCCGCGTGTCATCGGCCTGTCTCGTCCGAACGAGAGTTTGCCGGCTACAACGGTTTCCGTTTACGCGTTACGAAAAGTCCCCTTCAGCGGGCGTCTGTCAGTCTCGGTTCCGGCCATTCCAATGGTCTTTCGAGCGGCGGACCGAAAGCAGCTCGACGAGAGCTTCTCGGCGCGAACCGGAGCAAAACAATGGCGCTAAATGCGCCCCTCGACAGGCGACGAGGGTAAGCTCCGCCCGGATTTCGTTTCGCAATGCCTCGGGAAAGCAAACCAGAAGGGCGGGCCACGCAGTCGAATGCGGGCGCGTCTGTGCGTTTGCGGCCCGCAAAGTCCACTAGCGCGGCTCGCGCGGCTGTTTTTCCGCCGATTTATGCGTTCCTCCTCACAACTGAAACAGGCGCGGCGCGCCGTTTCCCCGACGGCCCGCTGTGGGCGCCGGGAGCTGCTTGCGCGCGCCCCAAGAGAGTTCACCATGGCCAACAAGATGATTATAGACGCCTCCCACCCGGAAGAGACCCGGGTGGTTGTGCTCAGAGGCTCGAGAGTCGAGGAATTTGATTTCGAGGCGGCAAGCAAGAAGCCGCTCCGGGGAAATATCTATCTCGCCAAAGTGACGCGGGTCGAGCCGTCTCTACAGGCGGCGTTTGTCGATTACGGCGGCAACCGCCACGGTTTCCTGGCGTTTTCCGAAATACATCCGGACTACTACCAAATCCCCGTCGCTGACCGGCAGGCGCTCCTCGAGGAGGAAGCCCGCTCGCATCGCGACGAGGAGGAGGATCCCAAGAGCGAGCGGCGCAGCCGACGCCATCGCCGGCCGCGCGCGTTGGAGTCCGAGCGCTCCCCCGGCGATGAACGGGTGTCGGAACCGGCCGCGGACGGGCCAGCGGCGGACGCTGGCGCGCGGTCGCCGGAGGTTAGCGAGGCGGGGCCACATTTTGCGGATGAGGCGCTAGCGGAGAACGTCGCGGTAGAATCTTCCGCGCCAGCGGCGCAATCCGACACTGAGCCGCGAGAACCCGCCGAATATGCACACCAGCATGAGGGGTCGCATGAAGCTCCCGCTTCCGCCGAAGGCAGTCACCCTGCCGATGCCTCGCATGACCACGACGTTGCGCATGACCATCACAATGGCCATGACCATAATGGCCATGACCACAATGGCGAGGACGATGACGAACCCGAGGTGACGACGCTTGACGGCGGCGCCGAGGAATCCTCCCCGCGCGCGCGTTCGCAGCGTAGCGAGGACGAGGGCGAACCTGTCGAGCACGTTGGCGGCGATGCGATGGAGGAAGTTCCACGTCGCGCCCCGCGCTCTCGCCGCCAGTACAAGATTCAGGAAGTCATCAAACGGCGTCAGATTCTGCTTGTGCAGGTCGTCAAGGAGGAGCGCGGCAACAAAGGCGCCGCATTGACCACCTACCTTTCGCTGGCCGGGCGCTATTCCGTGCTGATGCCGAACACCGCGCGAGGCGGCGGCATCTCGCGCAAGATCACCAACTCGCTCGACCGCAGCCGGCTCAAGTCGATAGCGGAGGAACTTGAAGTCCCCGAGGGGATGGGCGTGATCCTGCGCACCGCTGGCGCCGCCCGAACCAAGGCGGAGGTCAAGCGCGACTTCGAATATTTGCTGCGGATGTGGGAAACCGTGCGCGAACTGACGCTTTCGTCGAGCGCGCCGACCCTTGTCTATGAGGAGGGATCGCTCATCAAACGGGCCATCCGCGATCTCTACAACAAGGACGTCGAGGAGATCGTCGTCGCTGGCGAGGCCGGTTATCGCGAAGCGCGCGATTTCATGCGGCTGCTGATGCCGAGTCACGTCAAGAACGTGCAACTCTATCGCGATATCCAACCGGTGTTCGCCAAGTCGGGCGTCGAGGCCCAGCTGGACGCGATGTTCTCCAATCAGGTCACGCTGAAATCGGGCGGCTACATCGTCATCAACCAGACCGAGGCGCTGGTGGCGATCGATGTCAATTCGGGACGCTCGACGCGCGAGCATAATATCGAAGACACCGCGGTGCGCACGAATCTGGAGGCGGCGGACGAGGTGGCGCGGCAGTTGCGATTGCGCGACCTTGCGGGCCTCATCGTTGTCGATTTCATCGACATGGAGGAAGGCCGCAACAACCGTGCAGTCGAACGGCGCATCAAGGACGCGCTGAAGAACGACCGCGCGCGTATCCAGGTTGGCCGCATCTCGCACTTCGGCCTGCTGGAAATGTCGCGCCAGCGCATTCGCACCGGCGTGCTCGAAGGATCGACCGTCATCTGCCCGCACTGCGCCGGCGCCGGCGTGGTCCGCTCGACCTCTTCAGTTGCCCTGCATGTCTTGCGTGTCGTCGAAGATGCTTTGATCAAGAGCGCCTCGCACGACATCATCGTGCGCGCGCGGACCGAAGTGGCGCTCTACATCCTCAACCAGAAACGCGCTCACTTGCGCGACATCGAGCGCCGATTTGGCGTGAATGTCACCGTCGGCGCAGACGATTTGCTCACCGGGTCGGTCTACCACGCGATGGAGCGCGGCGAGCCGGCAACCGGCGTCAAGGCTCCTCAGGCGGCGATCGACTATGCAGCCGATCCGGCCGGTCTCGCCTCCATCGAAATCGAGGAGGAAAAGGACCTCACGGTGGAGGAGGATGAGGAGGAACTTGCGGCCGGCGAGGCAGCGATGGACGAATCGGAATCTTCCGAGCCGCCTGCTGCTGCGCGCCCGGACCGCGGCGAGGCCACGGGCGAGGAAAGCGAGGGTGGGCGCAGGCGCAGGCGGCGGCGGCGCCGCCGAGGGAGCGAACGCGGTCCAAGCGACGCTTCGCTCAGCAGCGATTCGCCGCAGCCGACCGATGCCGGTCTGGAACTTCTCGCCGAGATCGGCGGCGATCTTCACGCCCCCAGCCAGAATGAAGGGAACGACGCCGAGCCGCGCGAGCGCTCGCGCCGGCCGCGTCGCCACCGCGAGCAACCATTGCGTCCCGCGCCAAGTGGTACGGAACCAAGCGATACGGAAACTGCGGCGCCCGAGGAGGCTTCGGCGGACAGATTTACCTCCGACGGTCCGGTCGAGCTGCCGCTCATGCGCTTTGCGACCGAGCAAAAGGCGGACGAAACGGCCGCGGCGCCCGCTCCGGAAACCGCCTCAGCAGACGCGACCCATACGCTCAACCCCGCGCCGTCCGAAAAACCGGCTCCGCGACCGGCGGCCGACGATCCCTCGCGCCCGCGCCGTTCTGGCTGGTGGCAGCGCGCGAAAGCTTCCATCGTCGGCGATTGATCGGAACCCGAGTTTGATGACGCCTGACGGCAAATGCGATAGCGTTGCCGTCAGAGCGCGCCCACGGAGAGCGGAGTCATGAGACGAATTTGGTGTGTCGCCATCGCGGCATCGCTTGGCGCGGCGTCTGTCGGCCTGGGGATGGCTGGCGCCGTCGCGGGCGAATTTTCGCCGGCGCAGCGCGACGAAATTCGCGCGGTGATCAAAGACTACCTTGTTCACAACCCCGATGTGCTGCGCGAAGCGATCGACGCTTTGACCGAACATGACAAACAGGTCGAGGCGCAGGCCCGCCAAAATGTCGTCGCCGATCCGTCAAGCCCGCTCTTCACGTCCAGCCTTCAGGAAAATATTGGCAATCCCAAGGGAAACGCGACGCTTGTTGAGTTTTTCGATTACAATTGTCATTTCTGTAAGGGAGCCCTGCCCGATCTGACGCGCCTCCTGAAAGAGGATCCCAATCTCAAGCTGGTGTTGAAGGACTTCCCGGTGCTGGGCCCGGGCTCCGTCGAGGCGGCCAATGTCGCCAGCGCCGTGCGCAATCAGCTGCATGGCGACAAGTTCTGGCAATTTCATACGCGCCTGCTCGGCGGGCATGGACCCGTCGGCAAGGCTGAGGCGCTCGCTGTCGCGAAAGAGTTGGGCGTCGATATGGACCGTCTGGCCAAAGACATGGACGCGCCCGACGCCAATCGCGGCATCCTCGAGGCCGCCCATCTCGCCGACTCCCTGCGGATCAACGGCACGCCCTCATTTGTCGTAGGCCAGGAGGTCGTGGTTGGCGCGGTTGGCTACGATGAGCTCAAGGCGAAAATCGAAAGCGTGCACAAATGCGGGCGCGCGATCTGCTAGGAACTTCCGCAATTGGGCGGGTTCACGACGTGCTTTGACAAGTGGTCCGGCGTCGTATTGATCTTCGCCATTGTCATCGCTCTGAGTCGCGCTTTCCGGCCCGGTCGAAGAGATCTGTTTCCGCAAATCAGGGTTTCTTCGCATGACTTCCTTGCAAGCGATTGTCATGGCCGTGCTGCAAGGCGTCTCGGAGCTTTTTCCGATCAGCAGCCTCGGCCACGCGGTCATTCTGCCGGGCCTGCTGCACTGGGCGGTCGATCAGAAAGCCGCCGACTGGGTCGCCTACCTCGTGGTGATGCATCTTGGCACCGCGATCGCCCTCTTCATTTATTTCTGGCGCGACTGGCTGGCATTTGGCCTGTCGCTCATCACCCAGTCGGGACCGCGCTCGGCGGCCGATCGGCGCATCTTCCTACTGCTGGTCCTGGCGACGCTCCCCGCGGCAATCATCGGATTCTTCCTGCGCAAGAAACTCGGGGAAGCGTTCGGAACCCCCTCGGTCGCGGCAATCTTCCTCATCGTTAACGGCTTCATCCTGTTCGTCGGCGACAAGATCGGCGGCAAGGCTATCGGCACGCTCGACCAACTGAACTGGAAGGGCGCGCTGGCGATTGGCGTCGCGCAGGCCACCGCGCTGATCCCCGGCATCTCGCGCTCGGGCGCCACCATTGTCGGCGGCGTGGTCGCTGGCCTCCAGCACAAGGAGGCGGCGCGCTTCTCGTTCCTGATGGCGACGCCGATCATTCTGGGGGCGGGCGTGTTCGAAGCGCCAAAGCTGTTGCGCGAAGGCGCGACGCTGGGGGGCGTGGCGATTCTCTCGGGCATCGTCGCGGGAATTGTCGCGTATGCCAGCACAGTCTTTCTCATGCGGTATTTCCGCGGCCATGAGCTCGAGGCGCTCAATCCGTTCGCCTATTATTGCTGGGCCGCCGGGGCGATCAGTCTGGCGCTGCTCGCCTTTATCTGAGCATACCGCCGCCACGCGATCGGTTGTATGCTCGCGCCGCTTCGCTTGCGCGAGCGCCCAAAACCGGTGAGGCGGCAATGCTCGAAGTCATGCCAAAGGTTCTTTCAGACGAAGAATTGGCTGAACTGCGCGGAGCGGTCTCCGCGCTGGAGGGAGCCACGTTCGCCTCTCGCCTCACCAATCTTCTGGGCAAGCAGGTCGAAATGGTCGGTCGCTCGCTCCCGGCGCCCGCGCGAGACATCATTGTGCGGGCCTCGGAATCCGCTTTGCGCGCTGCCCTGCGGATCGCCGTCAGGACGATCGATTCTGGCTCTCCTCCGAAGGCCGCACGCGGCATGCACAAAGCGCTGGCCGCCGCATCGGGCGCTGTCGGGGGCGCTTTTGGCCTTGCCGCTGTTCCGGTGGAATTGCCCGTCTCCACGACGATCATGCTGCGGTCCATCGCTCAGATCGCGCGCGAGGAGGGCGAGGATCTCTCCCAGCCGGAGTCCTCCCTCGCCTGCATCGAGGTTTTCGCTCTGGGAGGGCGCTCGCCTGAGAAGGCGGCGTTTGAAAGCGGCTATTTCGCCATCCGCGGGATGCTTGCGCAGACCGTCACCGAAAGCGCCCGCTTTATACTGCAACGCGGTCTTGCCGACGAGACCGCGCCCGTCCTGGTGCGTCTCGTCGCACAGATCGCCGCGCGGTTTGGCGTAGTCGTTAGCGAAAAGCTCGCCGCACAGGCGATTCCGGTGCTCGGCGCGGTCGGCGGCGCCCTCGTCAACACCGCGTTCACGGAGCACTTCCAGAATATCGCGCGGGGCCATTTTGTCGTCCGTCGCCTGGAACGGCGGCATGGCGCCGACGCCGTGCGTTTTGAATATGAACGACTGCGGAACGAAGCTTGAGCGCCATTTTCCGGTCTGGCGGGGCAGCAGTTCGTGAACGGGGTCGCCCGCATTCCCCAACGCCGCCGAAATGGTCTGAGATCACAGTCAGTTGAACCACACTTCCTTGAGAAGACCGCCTTTTGCGTCTAGTGCTTCCCAAGCGATCCGAGGCTCACTTTCGCCTGCCTCCTGGATTTGGCAGAATGGTTTCGGAGACTTCCACGGATGGGCTTTCGTCGGTTTGCCAGCATCTTGATCCTCTGCGGCGGGGCGCTCGCTCTGTTTGGCGCGATCGCTCCGGACGTGGCGGATCGCTATCTGCCGACCGCGAGCCCGTACGCGCGTCAGCTTCGCACCTATCTGCCGGCGTCGCTGCTGGCGCTGCATCCGGATCCCGGAAAAGACGCGCCGCTCGCATCTGCCGCGGCGCCGGCTAGCGCCTCATCATCTGCAACAACGCGCCCGCCCGTGGTGGTCGTTGTCGGGCAGGCTGAAAAGCAAGACTTTCCGTGGGTCGTCGACCAGATCGGCACTGTCCAGCCGGTCGCCAGCGTCGCGCTGCGCCCGCATTTCGATTCCACCGTGGACAAGGTCTTCGTGGCCGACGGCGCCGCGGTCAAAGCTGGCGACGTCCTTATCAAGATGGATTCGCGCCAGTCGGAGGCGCAGCTCAAGGGCGCGCAAGCGCAACTCGCCAAGGATCAGGCCCAGCTCGAACAAGCCAAACGCGATGTCGCCCGCTATACCGATCTTGTCAGCCGCTCGGCGACCCCCGTGCTCAATCTGGACAATGCCAAGACGAGCGTCGCGGCCACCGAGGCCGCAATCCTCGGCGACCAGGCCGCCATCGATAGTCTCACCGTCCAACTGGGCTTCGCGACGATCAAGGCGCCAATTTCCGGCCGCATCGGCGCGGTAAACATCAAGGCAGGCAACGTCGCCAAGGCCAGCGACAACAGCGCGGCGGGAATCTTCGCGACGATCAACCAGATCTCGCCGATCTATGTTGCGTTTTCGGTCTCGCAAACCCTGCTTGCGCCCTTACGCGAGGCGATGGCGGCAGGGGCTCCCGTGACCGCGACGCCGCAGGGTTCGACAAAACAGGCTACCGGAAAGCTGGCGCTGATCGAAAACTCCATCGATGCGGGCTCGGGTTCGATCGTCGCCCGGGCGATCTTCGACAACGCCAACGAACTGCTCTGGCCCGGGCAATTGTGCAATCTGAAACTGACGCTTCGGATCGAACCCAACACAATCGTCGTCCCGCGCGAGGCCATGCAGAATGGCCAGTCGGGAACCTACGTGTTCGTCATTTCCGATGGCGTCGCTCATGTTCAATCCGTTGCCGTCTCGCGCACGCAAGGCGACAAGACGATCGTGACCGAGGGACTTAAAGGCGGCGAGGCGGTGGTCGTCGATGGCGCCCTGCTGCTGGTGGAGGGATCGAAGGTCGAGGTCCGCGCCGCCCAGAAGGGCGCCAGCTAATGTCGCTCCCCGAACTCTGCATTCGCCGGCCGGTGATGACGACGCTGTTGATGCTGTCGTTCATCATCTTCGGCCTGTTCGGTTACCGGCAATTGCCGCTGTCCGCGCTGCCGCGTGTCGATTTCCCGACGATCTCGGTTGCCGCCGACATGAGCGGCGCGAGCCCGGAAACCATGGCGTCGGCCGTCGCCGGGCCGCTCGAGCGCGTCTTCGCTACCATTCCGGGCATCGTCTCGATGGTGTCGTCGTCGGCGCGCGGCAACACCAATATCACCATGACGTTCGACCTCGACCGCAACATTGACGGCGCGGCGCTCGACGTTCAATCGGCAATTTCGTCCGCTTCGAAGAAGCTGCCCTTGCAGTTGACCGAGGCGCCCAACTTCAAAAAGGTCAATCCGGCCGATACGCCAATCCTGTTTGTCGGGCTGACGTCCAGCACGCTGCCGCTGACGCAGGTCGACGACTACGCCGAACAGATATTCGCCCAGCAGATTTCGCAGATCAACGGCGTCGCCCAGGTCGTCGTGTTCGGTCAGCAGAAATTCGCGGTGCGCATCGACGTCGATCCCGACAAGGCCGCCGCGCGCGGGCTGACGCTTGACAGCATCAGCACCGCCATCGCCGCCGCAAATTCTTCGGCGCCGCTCGGCGCGCAGCTTGGAAGCAAGCAGAATATCACCATCGACGCCACCGGCCAGATGGACCGCGCCGCTGAATACGGCCCGCTGGTGATCGCCTGGCGCAACGGCTCGCCCGTGCGGCTCGACGAGATCGCGCGGATCACCGATTCAGTTGAGAATAACCAGATCGCCGCCTGGAACGGCTCGGAACGAGCCATCGTGATGGCGATCTTCCGTCAATCGGACGCCAACACGGTCGACGTGGTCGACAATATCAAAGCAAAGATCCCCGGCTATCAGGCGCAACTGCCTCCGTCTGTGGCGGTTCATGTGCTCAACGACCGCTCGGTGTCTATCCGCCAGTCGATCAGCGACGTGCAGTTCACGCTCGCGCTTTCGATCATCCTGGTCATCGCGGTTATTTTTATCTTCCTTAAGTCCGCTTCGGCAACGATCATTCCGGCGCTCGCCCTGCCGGTGTCGCTGATCGGCACTTGCGCGTTCATGTATATATTTGGCTATTCGATCGATAATATTTCGCTGCTCGCCATCACCTTGTCGGTCGGATTTGTCGTCGACGACGCGATCGTCATGCTCGAAAACATAAGCCGGCATATCGAAAACGGGATGAAGCCCTTCGATGCCGCGCTCAAGGGCGCCAACGAGATCGCCTTCACAATTCTCTCCATCACCTTCTCGCTCGTCGCCGTCTTCATTCCGGTGCTGTTGATGAGCGGCGTGGTCGGACGCGTGTTCCGAGAATTCGCCGTCACCATCACCGTCGCGATCCTCGTCTCCGGCTTCGTGTCGCTGACTCTGACTCCCATGCTGTGCGCACGAATCTTGAGCGCTCCGAAGCACGGAGCGGGACAGGGACTTTTCGCTCGGCTCTCCGACTTTTTCGTTGATGGTCTTGCGAGCGCCTACCGCGTTTCGCTCGACTTCGTTTTGAAAATGCGGCTCCTCGTCCTCATCCTCACCTTTGCCACCGGCTACGCCGCCTTCGCGCTTTACGTCGGCGTTCCCAAGGGATTTTTTCCCGACGAAGACACCGGATTCCTGCGCGGCATCACTGAAGCGCAGCCCGATACGAGCGTTCAGGAGATGGCCAAGCGCCAGCGCGCCGTTGTCCAGGTCCTGCAGGGCGATCCCGCCGTCATCAACGTGACATCGGCGGTCGGATTCGGCGGGCAGACCAATCGCGGTTTCCTGTTCATCAAGCTGAAGGACAAATCGGAACGCGGGTCCATCAATGAGATCATGGCGAGGCTGCGCGGCGAAATGGCGGTTGTGCCAGGCCTGCGCACGGTTCTGCAACCCGTGCAAAATCTTGTCTTTACCGCAGGACGCCCGGCGCGCGCGCTCTATCAATACACGATGCAGTCGGGCGACATCGACACGCTGTTCGCCAAGGCGCCCGAGATGGAGAAGGCGATCGGCCAGTTGCCCGGGTTGCGTGACGTCAACAGCGATTTGCAGATTTCCAATCCTCAGACCAAGGTCGACATCGATCGCGAGAAGGCCGCGGCCCTCGGCGTCACCACGGACCAGGTGCGAAACGCGCTTTACAGCGCCTACGGCACCCGGCAGATCTCGACGATCTTTACGCAGGCGAACGACTATCAGGTCATCCTCGAGGCGGACCCGGCGTTCCAGAACGACCCCTCCGCTCTTTCGCGCATCCGCATCGCTTCATCCAACGGCTCCCTCGTATCGCTCGATGAAGTCACGACGATCACGCACAACGTCGGCGCCCTGCAGATCAATCGGCAGGCGCAGCAGCCCGCGGTGACGATCTCGTTCAACCTGGCGCCGGACGTTTCGCTCGGCCAGGCGATCGATGCGATCAAGAACGTCGAGCGGCAGGCCAATCTGCCGCCGCAGATCATCACGAATTTCGCCGGCAACGCGCAATTGTTCCAGCAGGCGCTGGCGGGACAAGGCACGTTGCTGCTGGCCGCGGTGCTGACGATCTACATTCTGCTTGGCGTGCTCTACGAGAGCTACATCCATCCCATCACCATTCTGTCCGGGCTGCCCTCGGCGGGCATCGGCGCGCTGCTGGCGCTCGAATATTTTCATATGGATCTCTCGGTGATCGCCATCATCGGCATCCTCCTGCTGATCGGCATCGTCAAGAAGAACGCGATCATGATGGTCGACTTCGCGCTCGAGCGACGGCGAGAGAAAGGCATGGACGCCTTGAGCGCCATTCGCGAAGCCGCGCTGGTCCGGTTTCGCCCCATCATCATGACGACGATGGCCGCCCTGCTCGGCTCGCTGCCAATCGCGCTTGGCTCAGGCGCTGGATCGGAGCTTCGTCAGCCGCTTGGCATCGCCATTGTCGGCGGCCTATGCGTCTCGCAATTGCTGACGCTCTATATCACGCCGGTGATTTACTATTACCTCGACAAGGTCGATTCGATGCTCGCCGGACGCAAGCCGGCCGCCAAATCCACGCCGCAGTTGGCGCCCGCTGGCGAGGCGTTCCCAACGCCGGCTGAATAGCGCTTGATTGGCAGGGTTGCGCGTTCGCACTGGAGAAGCGATTGTGCCGGGGGTGACGGAGCGCCATCGCCCGCCATGCTCCAGGGGGGGGGACTCATGTACACGCCGGCTATAGAGATCATCGACGAGCGATTCACCAAGCTGGTGTTCGGCAACGTGCATCTGGATAAGCTCTTCACCGGTTGCCGCTGGGCCGAGGGACCCGCCTATTTCCCGGCCGGCAAATACCTTGTGTGGTCGGACATTCCCAATGATCGCCTGATGCGCTTTGACGAGACGGATAGCTCGGTCTCGGTATTCCTCGCGCCCGCGTTGAACCACAATGGCCATACTGTCGATCGCGAGGGTCGCTTGGTAAGCTGCGAACATCGCGGCCGTTGCGTTTCGCGCATCGAACATGACGGATCGCGCACCGTGCTCGCCGACAAATACCAGGGCAAGCGCCTCAACTCGCCCAACGATCTCGTCGTCAAGTCGGACGGTTCGATCTGGTTCACCGACCCGACCTACGGCATCGATTCCGAGTACGAGGGCGATGCGGCGAAGGAGGAGATCGGATCCAGCAACGTCTATCGCATCGATCCGGTCACGCGCGAGGTGACGGCGGTCGCGACCGATTTCGTCAAACCCAATGGACTGGCGTTCTCCATCGACGAGAAGCAGCTTTACATTGCCGACACCGGCGCCACTCATGTCAAGAACGGTCCGCGATATATCCGCGTCGCGGATGTTTCGGCCGACGGCCGGGCCCTCGGCGGCTCCGCCAGGGTGTTCGCAACCTGCACCGTCGGCTTGTTTGACGGCTTCCGCCTCGATACGTCCGGCAACATCTGGACTTCGGCTGGCGACGGCGTTCACGTCTATGCGCCCGACGCGACGCTGATCGGCAAGATCAAGGTTCCCGAAGTTGTCGCCAACGTCTGTTTCGGCGGTCCCAAGCGCAACCGTCTCTACATCTGCGGCACGACGTCGCTGTATTCGATCTACGTCAATGCGCGCGGGGCGAGCTGGCCCAAAGGGTAAGGGCCCGTCAACTCAGCGTCTTGCGAGCGACAGCGAAGCAATCCAGACTAAGCCGTAGCAACAATGCCGAGTCTGGATTGTTTCGCTATGCTCGCAATGACGGCCTCCAATTCTAAAGTCAGGCGGACAGCAACGATTTCAGCTTGACCGAGGGCGAGGCCAGAGCCGCCGCGGCCGGCTCGGCGCGCCGGGCGATCAGCATTTCGGCAAGCCGTATCTCCTTGGCGATTTTGCCCAGCGGACCGACCGCGCTGGCCGCCGCAAGACGCCCATCATTGTTGAGATGGAACAGCATCAGCGCGCCGTCACCAAGATCACGCTCGACGGTCTGAGGCCCCTCGCCCGCGATGCCGGCGATTTGCAGGCATAGATCGTATTGATCCGACCAGAACCAGGGAACGGCTTGATAGACCCCTGTTTCGCCGAGAATGCTGGCGGCGACAAAGCTTCCGTGATCGAGGGCGTTGCGCCACGCCTCAAGTCGCACGCGAAGCCCGTTGTAGAGCGGGTGGGGAAAACTCGCGCAGTCCCCGATCGCGTAGATGTTCGGGTCGGATGTGCGAAGCTGGCCATCGACGGCGACGCCATTGTCGATCTGTAAGCCAGCGGCCGCGGCGAGCGTGGTCTCAGGAATCGCTCCGATCCCGGCGACGACGCAATCGGCAGCGATGACGCCGCCGTCGACAAGCAAGACGACGATGCGACCATCCGCCCGCTCCATGCGCGCGACACCGGCATCAGTCCTGATCTCAACGCCCGCCTGCCGGTGGCGCGCGGCGACGATGTCGGCGATAGGCGCGGGGACGACGCGCATGAGGATGCGCGGCGCGGCTTCGATAACGGCCACGTCGCACCCCAGCGCTCGGGCGCTCGCCGCCAGTTCAAGGCCAATGAAGCCGCCGCCGATGATGACAATTTTTCGGCCCCGCGCGAAATTCGCGCGCAACGCCAGCGAGTCTTCGTAGGTGCGCAGCGTCATCGCCGCTTCCGCGCCCGGCAGCGAGAGTTTGCGCGGTCTTGCGCCGGTCGCCAGCACCAGAACGTCGTAACCAAGCGTGCGTCCGTCGCTCAAGCTCGCCGTGCGGGCGGCGCAGTCTATCGCAAGCACCGAAACGCCGGCGAGCCGCTTGACGCCATGATCGGCCAGCGCCGCCGCATCGGCGATCGCCGGCAGCACAGGCGGCGCGGCGCCGACAATCACCGCCTTCGACAGCGGCGGCCGCTCATATGGCGCGTGAGCCTCTTCGCCCACCAGCGTCAGCGAGCCGACATGTCCCTTGGCGCGAAGGTCGATCGCCGCCCGAGCGCCAGCCTCGCCCGCGCCAACGATGATGATGCCAGCGTTCTTCACAGCATCAGCCGATCTTCAGGAAAACGCGCCCGCCCTCGACCCTCACCGGCCAGGTCGCAAGATTGACGCAGACCGGCGCGCCCTTCGCGGCGCCGGTGCGAAAATCGAAGCGGCCGTTATGCTTGGGACATTCGATGATCGCTCCCATCACCAAGCCATCGGCCAGGTGCACCTGTTCGTGCGTGCACAGGCCGTCGGTGGCAAAATACTGATCGTCCTCAGTGCGGTAGATCGCGTATGTCTTGCCCGCGTGATCGAAACGGATCACGTCTTCCTGATCGACACCGTCGCTCGCGCACGCGTCAACCCAACCTTCCGCCATGTCCAACTCCCGTTCAGTGCACCGCGACGAAGCGCGAACTCCACATCACTACCAAAATCTGGGCGCGCCGCGCGAACAATAAATTCTATTTCTAACAGATTTTGCAAAATTTCGTCTATTTGCGATTGCGCGGCAAAACCGTGCGCGCTAGGTTGGGCGAGGTTTCCACCGACCAGTACAGGCTTCGCAAGCGCCGCAGCGTGTGACCGAGCAGCCGCCCGGAGGTGACGAGCGGCCGCGAGCGCAGTAAATGCTGCGGTCGGGGATGGGACTGAGGACGATTCTCTTTTCCATCGCGCAGGAAGGGATGAATGAAGCATCGACTGGGTTGGGCGGCTGTTCTATTGGCCGCCCTCGTGCTGTCCGCCGCGGGCTTTTACCGCTGGCCGCTGTCGTCCGCCTTTATCGCCAGCCAGATCGGGGCGCGGAGTTGGCCGGCCGGCATCGTGATGCGCGGGCCGGGACGCGCATCACTGTCGATTCTGCCAATGCCGACGCTGCGCCTGCTCGACGCGGAGTGGGACGGCCCCGGCGGCGCGCCTGTCGTGACGGCCCAACGCGCCGACATTCGCCTGCGCGCGACTGCGTTGATCGCTGGCCGAATCGAGCCCGCCGCCGTGGTCTTGCGCCAGCCGACCGCATTCATCGATCTTGACGCGCAAGCCGCCGCCCCTGCGAAGCCAAGAGGCAACTCCGGCGATTGGCCGGCCGAGCTCACCTTCCAACAGGGTCTTATCCATCTCTCCAGCGCCGTTCGCCAGATCGATGAATTGATCGGAGACGTCGAGGGGACCCTGAGCTATGCGGGGCCGGGCGGCGCATGGGGAGGAAACTTGCGCGCGACATGGCGCGACGAACCGTTGGGGATCGCGCTGGAATTTGGCCAGCCTGCACAAGGCGCCAATAGCGCGACCGCGGCGTCGTTGTCGCTCGCCTCCGACAAGGCATGGATCAAGTTTGACGGCGATGTGATGAACAACGCGGCGCTGCAAGGATCGGTCAGCGCCGCCCTGCCTGCCTCGACCCCGCTCAAGCGCCTGTTCGGCCTGGCCGACGATAGGTTTGTTCCCTTGCAGGACATCGCGCTGGAGGGCGAGTTAAGCGCCAGCACGGCCTCCATCCAGTTGACGCAAGCTCATCTCTTGATCGGCGACCAGAGTTTTGAGGGCGCGTTGACGTTGCAGCTCAACGCTGCGCGCCCGGCGCTTGCCGGCACTCTCGCCGGAGACGAGCTGAATCTGGACAAATTCTTCGCCAGCGCTCCCGACGCGTTCGACGCATCCGGTGGATGGAGCGACGCGCCCCTCACGTTGCCATGGCTTCCTGCAGCGGACGTGGACCTGCGCATTTCCGCGACGCGCGTAACCTGGCGCGGGCGCCATCTCGACAATTCCGCCGCGGAGCTGGCGGGGCGGAACGGCGTGTGGACGCTGAGCTTGCTCGAGGCGGGGGCCTACAAGGGGCTGCTTAAGGGCGAGGTCACATTGGCGCGCCAGGGCTCGGGACTCGGCCTGCGCGTCTCCGCCACGATCTCCAACACGGACGTTGGGGTGTTGCTCGGCGAATTCGGCGTCAGCGCGCTGACTGGCCAGGGCGGCGGCGAAATGGCGCTGCACACAGAAGGCTCGAGCCCCGCTGAATTGGTGCGCGGCCTCAAAGGCGAGGCGCTGGTCCACCTCACCGACGGCGCCATCGAGGGCGTCAGCTTCGAGGAAGCGTTGCGCCGTAGCCTACGTCGCTCAATCATTCCGGCCAGCGACATGCGAATGGGACGCACAGTCTTCGCCGACGCGAGCGCCAGATTCAAAATCGTCGATGGGACGGCGCAAATTCTCGCCGCCTCCCTGAACGGTCCGGGCGTCAATATCGGCGCGGATGGCGCCGTCGATCTGGTGAAGCGGCGGATCGATGCGAGGATCGTTGCCCTGCAGACCGACAGCGGCGGCGCGCCAACCGCGGACGGCCCCCGTCTGACCTTTGATCTCACAGGCCCCTGGATGGCCCCCGCGGTGGCGCCCGGCAGCGGCGGGTGACCGGTCACGGCCCTGAACTCGGGTTAACGGGGCTATCGGAAGGTTGACGAGTCGGATTCAAGCGATGGATGCGTTGGAGGCATTCATGTTTGGGGACGACCGGC
>Ga0209698_10001382_pt1 | contig 27950 bp, 24 predicted proteins | sample LitLauG_LLR_2012_FD_187203 | JGI IMG/M metagenome (GOLD analysis project Ga0209698, IMG submission 187203) | Freshwater sediment microbial communities from Pennsylvania, USA - Little Laurel Run_MetaG_LLR_2012 (SPAdes) (version 2) | ecosystem: Environmental > Aquatic > Freshwater > Creek >... | reverse complement strand
CAGATGGCATAAGGAACAAAAGGCGCGCCGTCTTTCTTCACGAGTTCTTCGTAGTCGGCGGTATAGGTGGCGCGGCGAACGAGGCGGCCGGGCATGGGCCATTCATTGATGCCGAGCTTGAGAACCATCAGGAGATGCAGGCCGACAAAGGCGATCAGCAAACCGGGAATGACAAAGACGTGCAAAGCAAAGAAGCGGGTGAGCGTGGCGCCGGCGATGATCGGTCCGCCAAGTAAGAGTTTGACGGTGGCGGGGCCAAGGATAGGCACACGGCTGGAGATAGAGGCGCCGATTCCGAGACCCCAATAGGCGTCTTGATCGAAGCGGAGAACCTGGCCGCTGAAGGCCATGCCGAGGGTCATTAATAAAAGGAAGACACCGACGATCCAGGTGAGTTCGCGGGGATATTTGTAGGCGCCGAAGAGAAAGACCTGGACCATGTGGATGAGGACGATGGCGACCATGAAATTCGAGCCCCAGCCGTGGAGCGCACGGATGAACCAGCCGAGGGTGATGTCGTGATTGAGGAGTTGCAGAGAGTTCCAGGCTTCAGCGGCGGAGGGAACGTAGACGATGGCGAGCAGGATTCCGGTGACAATCTGGAGGATAAAGACGGTGAGCGCGCCGCTGCCGAAAATATAGAACCAACTGGCGGTGTTGCGCGGAACGCGATGCTCGGCGGTTTCGCGAATGCCGGCAGCGATTTGTAGGCGGTGATCGAACCACTCGCCGATCTGAGAGATCATGCGCATGGGGGATTCTCCGGTTGCAGTGAGGCTGTGGGAGCGCCGGGGGTGGGGAGTTCGCCGGCCTGAATGTTGATGAGGCCGTTTTCTACCTTGTAGGGATATTCGAAGAGGCCGCGTTCAGGCGGGCCCGAGGCGCGCGAGCCGTCGCGATAATAGGCGCCGCCGTGGCATGGGCAGAGAAAAAGGCCGGACTGCGGGAACCAGCGGACCGGGCAACCGAGATGCGCGCAGTTGATGGCGAAGACCTGGAACTGGTCGCCCTCGATGCGACGGACCCAGCAGGCGGTGTTGACGGTCTGGCCGTCGGCGGGCATGACGAAGGGATTCTTGAAGGTAGCGAGGCGTGTTTCGCCCTCAGGAAATTCGGAGATGTGTCCGATGGGAACCCAGGAGAGGTAGGCGTTGGCGCGTCCGCGCGTGACCGAGGACAAAACGTAGCGGAGAATAGGGACGGCGAGGCCGATGGCGACGAGACCGTTGAAAAGGATGCCCAGCTTCATGAAGAGGCCGCGGCGAGAAAGGGTGTTGTCATCGGGCATCGGGCTGCTCCTAATGTGAGGTGGTGCTGGCGTTGGGATAGGGCTGGCCGGGCGCGGCGACGCGACGGGATGCGAGCCAGGCAACGACGTCGGTGATTTCCTGATCGGACATGGGCTTGCCGGGAACATTGTTGCGCCAATCGGGAGCGCTACGGTCAGGGCGGCCAACGATGACCATGGTGCGGAGTTCCTGATCGGTGAGGAGAGCGAGGAAGGAGCCGTCCGTGATGGAGCTTCCTTTGGGGCCGCCGCGGCCATCGGGGCCGTGGCAGGAATCGCAAAAAGTCTTGTAGGCGGCCTCGCCGTGCACGATGTCGCCAGGAGTTCTTGCGACGTAGGAAGGCGGGTTGGCGCCTTCAAGAATTCCGGTCTTCGCCCAACGGGCGCGAATTTGCGTGGCGAGGACGTCAATCTGCATTGCGGTGAGCATGCCGCCGGCGCTTTCGCCGAAGGCGGCCATGGAAGTGCCCTTGATGCCGTTGGTGATTACCTTGCGCAGAGTGTCTTCATCGGCGATCGCGAGGTAGACGGGATCGGCGAGAGCGATGGCAGCGCCGCCGCGGCCATTTGGACCGTGACAAGCGGAGCAGTTTTCGGAATAGAGCGTGTTGAAGTCGAGAATTTCGTCGGGCGCCAGAGTTTCCGAGCCCTGCGTGGGGCGGCCCGGCGCGGAATCGCAGCCGGAAAGAAAGAGCGTGGCCGCCGCGAGAAGAAGCAAATTTTGTCCAAAAAGTTTCAAGGGCGCTTCTCCCCGCTTTCTTTTTTGGGCATCACGCCGGGAGCTTCGATGCCGGCGCGCAAAGCGAAGGGAACATTTTCGCGTGTGGGAACACGGGTTTGGCGCATGACGACGAGGCCAGCAACTACGCCGAAGGCGATTTGCGAGGCGGTGAACCAATACCAGTTGATGAGACTTTCGAGCAACGGATTCAGCAGGCCAAGAATGGAAGAGAGCAGGCCGGACCAGAAAAGCGGGGCGATGATGCCACCGAGCAAAATGGGGCGGCGGGGAAACATGGGCAGCATGGCTCCGTAGAGGAGGCCGACGAGCGTGGAGCCGGTGGCGTGAAAGATGAGCGCGACGACAAAAGTATTCAGGTGAAAAGAATTTAGTTGCGCGGGATCGAGGCGGAAGGATTCTTCGAAGACGATGGCTCCAAGGAGATTGATGGGATACCAGATGCTGCCGGCTTTGACGACGCCATAGGCGCAGGCCAGAACAGCCATGGCAATGCTGCCGGCCCAACCACCTTTAACCCCCGCGGAAATCGGATAGGTTTCGAGCGGCAGCCAGGCGCGAACGGCTTCGGGAGCAACGGGCAGGCGCTGGACCTGATGGCGATCCGTGCGGATCGAAATTTCCTGCGGGATGACGGGGACAAATTCTTCCTGTTCGTGGGGAAAAACATCGGAGAACCAGCCAACGCAGCCGACGAGGGAGAGAATCGCGCCGAGGATGCTGACGGAGACGCTGGTGAGAAGTCCGGCAAATAGAAGCGTAAAGCCGAAAGCGAGGATGAAGGGCCAGGCGGTGGGCGCGGGGAGTTCAATCTCCGCGGGAACGCGGGAGGCGGGATTCAGAGGTTCTGCGGAGTGTAGCGCGGCCATTGCGTCTCCTTAGCGGCCCACGATATAGACGACGGTGAACACAACGATCCAGACAACATCCACGAAGTGCCAGTACATCGAGATAACTTGCATGCGCACGGAATGCTCCGGGCCGAGGCGGCCGGCAAGGCCGAAGAATAGAACGATCAGGAGCATGAGCAGGCCTGCGGTGACGTGGAAGGCGTGCAGCCCGACGAGCGAATAATAAGTGGTGCCGAAGAGATTGGTGGAGATGGTGAGGCCCTTGTCGTAGATGAGGTGATGCCACTCGCGGGCGGTGCCGAAAAGGAAGAGGCCACCGAGGAGAATGGTGAGAAACCAGGCGGCGAGAAATGCGCCGCGCTTGCCGCGCTCGAGAAATTTTTCGGCAAAGTGGATGGTGAGGCTACTGGAGAGCAGGCAGATGGTGAAGAAGATGGGAGGCTCAAGGACTTCGCGGGGCGTGGGGCCGGAGAGGCTCTTCCCGGTGTAATAAAGGTAGGCTACAACGAAGATGGTGAAGATCGCGGATTCAGCAATGATAAGGCAGGCCATGGCGACCTTGCCGCGATTAGGCAGCGTCCAGTTCTGCGGCGATTGAGGGAGGGCGGAAGCGAGTTCGCTCACGGCGTGTTCCTTTTATTCATAGTGGCTGTCCGGATCTTCGGGATGCTTGAGATCCCAGAGAGGGCGGCGGCTGGCGACCGTGGGGATCACCGCGAAATTGTAGGGAGGCGGGGGCGAGCTGACGGACCACTCGAGGGTCCAGGCGTCCCAGGGATCGTTACCGGCGTCGCGACCCTTGAAATAGGAGTAGAGCAAGTTTGCGACAAAGATGAGGGTGGCGACACCCTGAACGATTGCACCGACGGTGCAGATGAGATTCCAGATTTCCCAGCCGCGGCCAGGTTCGTAGGTGTAAATGCGGCGAGGCATGCCGAGCAAGCCGGGGATATGCATGAAGTCGAAGGTAAGGTGGAAACCGATGAGGAAAAGCCAGAAATGCACCTTGCCCCAGGATTCATTGAGCATTTTTCCGGCGATTTTCGGATACCAGTAGTAGAAGGCCGCGAATAACGCGAAGAGGATGCCACCGACGATGACGTAGTGGAAATGGGCGACGACAAAGTAGGAATTGTTGAGCTGCCAATCGAAGGGAGCGGCGGCCAGCATGATGCCGGTGAGCCCGGCGATCAGGAATTGGAAGAGGAAGGCGATGCAGAAGAGCATCGGCGTTTTGAATTGCAGCTTGCCGCCCCACATCGTTCCAATCCAGTTGAAAATTTTGATGCCTGTGGGAACGCCAACCACCATGGAGGTGATGGTGAAAAACGCATTGGCGTAAGAGGCCATACCGATGGTGAACATGTGATGGGCCCAGACGCTCATGCTGACAAAGCCGATGCACACGGTGGCGCCGACCATGACGGGATAGCCAAAGATGGGTTTACGGGAAAAAACCGGCACGATTTCGGAGATGAAGGCGAAGCACGGAATGATAAGAACGTAGACTTCGGGATGGCCAAAGATCCAGAAGAAATGCATCCAGATGGCTGCAGAACCTCCTGCCTGCGTGTCGAAGAAATGGCCGCCGAGATAGCGGTCAACGAGGAGCATGATCTGCGCTGCGGAGAGCGGGGTGATGGTAATGAGGACCATGCCAGACATGACGAGGTTGAGCCAGGCGAGAAGGGGCATGCGGCTGAGCTTCATGCCGGGGCAGCGGAGACAGAGGATTGTAGCGATGAGATTGACGGCAGTGGCGATGGAGCCGAAGCCGGAGACGAGGACGGCGACGGTCCAGTAATCGGAGCTGTGACCGGGAGAAAAGGCGCGCGCGGTGAGCGGAGCGTAGGCCCACCAGCCGACGTCGGGAGCGGTGCCGGCACCGTAGAGTCCATTGCCACCGAGGAAGCTGAAATAGAGAAGGAAGCCGGAGAACGCGGTGAGCCAGAAGCTGAAGGCGTTGAGGCGGGGGAAAGCCATGTCTCGCGCGCCAATCATGAGGGGAACGAGGTAGTTGGCAAAGCCGAAGAGCACGGGCATGGCGACGAAGAAAATCATCGTAGTGCCATGCATGGTGAACATGCGGTTGAACACCTGCGGGGAGACGAAGTCGGCATGCGGGCGAATCAACTGGATGCGAATAATCATGGCTTCGACGCCGCCAATGACGAGGAAGACGAGAGCGTAGAGGATGTAGAGGATGCCGAGGCGCTTGTGGTCGACGGTGCTGATCCAGTCGTGAAGCGCGGAAACCCACGGCCGGGAGATTTCCGGAGCGCGAATGGCGATTGCATCCGATGCCATGTTCAGGCCTCCCCAAATTCTTGGTCAGCGCAGCGTCTCGAGATAGTCCACAAGAGCTTCGAGATCCACATCGCTGAGTTTCATCGCCGGCATTAACGAGCCGGGCTTGATGGCGTCTGGATCCTGAATCCAGAGGCGAAGATTGGCGCGAGTATTGTCTGCTGCGCCCGAAGCGAGCGTGGCACGGCTCATGAAGTGCGTCAGATCCGGTCCGAAGCGACCGGTGGCGGAAGTGCCGGAGATGGCGTGGCAGTTGATGCACGCGGTGGTTTCAAAGACGCGGCGCCCGGCGCTGACATTGCCCTGCTGGATCGCGGATTGCGTTTGCGCGTTTGCCCAGGCGGCGAATTCTTCGGGGCCGTCCACATAAACGCGCAGCAGCATTTTGGCGTGTTGCGTGCCGCAATACTGGGCGCACTGGCCGAGATAGAGGCCAGATTCGTGAGGATCCAGCCACATTTCGTTGACGCGGTTGGGGATCAAGTCGGTTTTGCCGTTGAGCTGAGGAATCCAGAAGCTATGGTCGGTGTCCGCGGAGAGCAATTTGAGGAAAGTGGGAGTGGGATGGGAGGGATCGCTGAGGGGAATGTGGAGTTCATTCGCAGTGACAATGCCCAACGCGGGATAACGGAATTCCCACCAGAATTGATGGCCGATGGCGATTACATCCGTAGCGGAGTGGGGCTTGGCCGCGTCTTGAATGGCATGAAGGACGCGCGCACTGGCGAGGAACAGGACCACGACGATGAGAATGGGAATTACGGTCCAGGCGAGTTCGATCTGCGTGCTGCCGTAGACTTGAGGAGGCTCGTGGGAGGTATCGTCTTTCCTGGAGCGGAATTTGATGATGACGTAGACGAGCAGGCTGAAAACGACAACGAAGATCAAGGCGCAGATCTCGAGTACGAAGTAGGAGAGATAGTCGATGACGGTGGCGGGAGTGGAGCGCGGCTGAAAGATATTCGGGATGGGATGATCCGGGGACGCGGCATGGCACAGGCCGGCGGCGAGCAAGAGCCCGGCGAAGAACAGCAGGATTCCCAGGATCCGGCTGATGACCGGGGAATGATCCGAATTGGGCAAGTTGCTTTCCATTTCCGGTTCCGAATTTTTCTATTGTCTGTTGAAGCGGTGACCTGAATTAGATGTTCAGAATAAGATTAAGGATGAAAATTTCTATCAAGGAAAAATGGCGGCCGGGTCACAACCTCCGGGAATAAAGAGCCGAGGGGGCTCGTTAACAAAACATTCGTTACTGATTTCCCGGATAGAGGGCGGAGAAAGAAGAGGTGAACCGGGAAATTGCCGAGCTGAGCCGCCGTTCACCTTGCGGGGAAGACTTCGGCAAAGCAGCCGGCAGAAGCCTTGCTATGAGGCCGGATGATACCCCACGGCAGCGCCGGGCGGCAACTGTCTTCGTGGACCACGCCAGGAGCGCAAGGAGCCACATCGACGTTTTAGCCCATCGCGGAGGCAATTTTTTGCCTCGCCGTTGGCAGCAATTCACCGTGCATGCAATCCACGATACAGATATTCGCGGAGATGGTAGGCTTACGGAACGAGCTAAGGCGGACAATCGCGGAGAAGGCAGTCGGATGAATCTGCAAGAAAAATACGGTAAAGAACGCTTCGGCGGGAAAATCGCGACTCTCTGGAATGTGACGGGGTTCGGATTAGTTGCTCGTTTTGCGCTGTGCTTCCTCATCATCACCCTCATTTGCGGAGTTGCTTATCACCACCTGGCCACTTCGGTACAAGCCGCGCTTGGCGCACGTGCCAGTGTGGACTCCACGTTTGCCCCGACGGTGCCAAACAAGCAGCTGGCGCCCGGCCCGGCTCCCAAAGGAATGGTCTGGATTCCTGGCGGCGAATTTTCCATGGGGGCGCAGGATCCGCCGGAGATGAATATGGTAGGGATGCAGGCGACGTTGGATTCCCGGCCGATCCATCGGGTCTATGTGGATGGCTTTTTCATGGACAAGACAGACGTGACGAATGCGCAGTTCGCGGCATTCGTGAAAGCCACGGGCTATGTGACCATTGCGGAAAAAACGCCAACCCAGGCGGACTTCCCCGGCGCACCGCCAGAAAATCTGGTTGCCGGCGGAGTGGTGTTTTCACCGCCGAATCATCAGGTCGGATTGAACGATCACTATCAGTGGTGGAGTTACGTTAAGGGGGCCAATTGGCGTCATCCCACCGGCCCGACCAGTTCGATCAAAGGAAAAGAAAATTACCCGGTCGTTCAAGTGGCGTTCCCAGACGCGGTGGCCTACGCAAACTGGGCACATAAGCGCTTGCCCACGGAAGCCGAATGGGAGTTCGCCGCGCGTGGCGGGCTTGCCGGAAAACCTTTTGTTTGGGGCGAAAAGTTCAAACCAAATGGAAAGTACATGGCCAACACGTTCCAGGGACATTTTCCCGATCATGACGCGGGAAGCGATGGATTTGCGGGGATAGCGCCAGTTGCGCAGTACACACCCAATGGATACGGGCTTTACGACATGGCGGGCAATGTGTGGCAATGGACAACCGACTGGTATCGTCCGGACTATTATGCCGAGCTTGCAAAGATAGGCGGCGTGGCGCGTAATCCGAAAGGGCCAGCGACCCCGTTCGACCCTTCCGAACCATCGGAGAAGAAGAAAGTTCACCGCGGAGGATCGTTTCTCTGCACGGATCAATACTGCTCACGCTATATCGTAGGGACGCGCGGCAAAGGCGAGGTCAGCACGGGAACCAATCATCTGGGTTTTCGGTGTATCGCAAATTCTGATCACAACAACTAGCCGGAACTCGGGATGAGCCTGGCGCAAATGGGACTTCTGCGGCCCTTTCCGTTAGCCGTTCGTAGGCGTGATCTCCTTCGACGTGATCTCATACTTGAAGTTATCCGGGTCCAGGCAATCGAGGCGGGCTTCGGAGGTTTCGGCTTGCGGATACATGAGAAATCCGACGGGCGCGCCGTTGGATCCGGGCAGAGCGACATCGTGGGCGAAGTTGTAGGCTATCCAGTTCATTTCCCAGGACCCGAATAGACGCGCGCGGGCCTTCTTGACCATGTCGTCGTCCAGCGGGCGATTTCCGGGTGGCTCCTCGAGCACGACCTTGCGCACGTCCGCGGGATCAACGGGGACCCAGCCATATTCGGTCAGGTAAACCTCAGCGCGGCAATGCTGCGCTTTGGTCACTGTCTCCGAAGACGGACCCAGGCTCTTGTATCCCAATTCGGACTTGGCGACGCGGATGCCATAAACGTCGCGTGCAGGAAGGCCAACCGAGCGGGCGAGGCCGACGTAAAGCGCGTTCAGGTCGGCGCACTTGCCTCCCAGATCTTTGGACTCCAACATGAAGCGGATGTCGCCGGTGCCGCAACCCCGCGTTTTCGGATTTCGAAAAGTATTGTCAACAATCCAGTCGTAGATCGCGCGCGCCTTGTCTACATCAGTAGTCGCGCCTTTCGTGATTTCAGCCGCGGTTGATTTCACAATGCCGTCAGTCGGCAGGAGCTTGGTTGGCTGCAGGTTATGTTCCAATTCCGCGCGGCGCTCTTTCGGCGCCATGCCCCGCGTGGCGAAGTCGACGCCGCAATCCTTCGTGGCGATGCGGCTGGTCACTGTGAGGACCGGCTTAACCCCGGCGGGAAATTCAGCGGCGATGATTCCGAGCGAGTCGGGCTTACTTTCGACCAGCTTCGCGGTGCCACCCTCGGAGTTGAAGGTGTTCGCAAGGGTCTTTTGGAAGGGCGTTTCACTAATGAGGGCCGCCGGGACCCATATGTGTGTCGTGCCGGAGGGCTTCAGCACTTCGACGTGGGTGGTTACTTGAAAAGTGCGCCAACGGTCGACCGTGGAATTTTGGGAAAACAAACGTCCGGGCTTCGCGAACACGAGGCCAAGCGAGGCAAAACTTCCGGATTGAAGAAAATCTCGACGGTTCATGGCCAATCCCTCTGCATCAGAATTTTCTCACTACCCTGCAGACAAATACCGTACACCGGACTCCGTGCTCATGACAATACCAGCGGCGGGGCGCTCGGCGGCAGCAGGGTTCACTTTCCATTGCAATCCCAAAACCGAGAACTAACGGTTTGCGAATTCACTGGCCTTTGCCAATCTGGAGCTGCGTGTTTCGGACGGGACAACGAAAGTGCTAGTGTTCTAAAAATGAACACGTTCAGAGAATGCGGATGGTTCCTCGCGCTCGCCCGGGTGCCGGAGGGAGATGAATGAGCGACGGCAAACCGGCACCTGCGGCTTTCATTGCGGATGCTCTCAAGCCAGAGTCCGGCATTTCGCTCGGGCTTGGGCTCACGAACGAATGCAATCTCTCCTGCTCCTTCTGCTACCGCGATCCCACCCGCGCGGACCGGCTATCGCTGGAACAGGTCAGGTCGGTCATGGAACGCCTCCCGGTTCGCTCCGTGAATCTGGGAACGGGCGAGAACGGAATGCATCCGGACTACAAGAGGATATTGGCTTATCTGCGAACCCGGCCGGTGAAGCTGACGATCACTTCCAATGGCCACAGTGTTGGCGTTCTGGGAGACGACGAGTTGCGTGCTTTCCATGACATCGAGTTTTCTCTCGATCACCCGACGCAAGCGGAACAGGATGCCCAGCGGGGCCCCGGCAACTGGAAACTGATTCAGCAACAGGCCGAGCGCTGTGTGCGCCTGGGTGTGCCGGTGACAATTATCGCGGTGATGATGAAGTCAAATTACTTGCGGCTGGCGGGGGTCGCACGTGTCGCGAAAAGGTTTAACGCTCCCTTGCGCGTGAACGTCTACCAGGCGGTGCGGTCCGATCTCTACGCACTCACATACGAGGAATACTGGCAAGGGTTCCGCAGGCTGTTCGAGACGAGCGATGTGATCGCGATCGGTGAGCCCCTGGTGCGGGCGATGGCCGGACTGCCGCCACTTGAAGGGGGATGCGGCGTCAGCACGGTGCGAGTTACGCCACGCGCCACAACGCAGCCCTGCGTTTATTGGCCCGGCCCCGGAGAGCCGCTGTCAGCTTTGATTGAGGCAGGACCCGAGATTCTTAACTCTGCCCCGTTTGAGCAGGCCCGTAGTTTGCCAGAAACTTGCCGGACCTGCGAGTTTCGAGAATCGTGTCATGGGGGATGCGCAGGCCGACGGCGCCTGCAAGGGGCTCTTCCGGAGCCGGACTTTTATTGTCCGATCATCCGAGGCGAGCGCCAGCCGCTGGACATCCGCATGGCGGCAGATCGCGATCTGCCGAAGTTCGGCAGCTCCTGCACGACCGTGGTGATCGCGCGAGAGTCCGCGTCGTGATGTTCGATCTCGATTGAGGGAACGGGCTAGCGAGCCGGCTATTTCGCGTCCATCCAGGTGTCCGAGCCCGCCAGCTTGACGGCCACATTCGTAAAGAAAATACGCGCCGGCTTGCCGTCCGCGGTGCCGCGATGGTCGGTGGAGACGAGCAGCGGGCCAGCCATTTTGTAGGTCGCCCAGGTGGTGGTGACGTTGCTCGGCTTCTTGGGGCCGCCGCGGTGATAGACGAATTGCGCGACTCGCCCATCCTTGCCGACGTAGAGGTCCCAGGTGTCGCCTGGCGTGTAGCCGCCAACCTCGGCTGGATATTTCACGGACATGAGCTTCGCCGTGCCCGTTCCGATCGGTAATTTCTCCTTCTCTTTCTCGGTCACAGTCGCGCTGGTGTCCCAGTAAACATGGAAGGGGAAGATGAACCAATAGTTGTCGTTGACGAAGGCCGGCTCAATGTCATTTTTCACATTGTCAGGCGCGGTGTTGATCTGCGAGCGGACATAAGTGACCTTGACCGGCTTGCCGTCCTTGTCTTTTGATTCATAGGTGACCTTGCCGGTCTTGGGCTCCCACTCCCAGGAACGAGAGAGCTTCAGGTTCAACGCCGGGAGATCCAGGTTGAAGGTGTAGCGGAGCGCCTCAATCTGGCCATACGAATCAAGGCCATAGGCCTTGGCAAGCTGCTCAACAACGGGTGGGCGCGTCTGAGCCTGGGAAGTGCCCGCAAAGAGCAGTACCCCCAGAAACAGGCAATGGAGCTCCAGGAACGGGCGCAATTTGGTCATTGATGTCCTCCTCGGGGAATGAATCAACCGTCGTTTTGGATGACTTTCGAAGGTCTGTGGATACGAAAATTGCATGTGGTGCGGAGTCCATTGTTCGATGTCGGCCGCCGAGCATTATAGTGCGGCCCAGCGAGAGCGAGTCAAGCTCGATGGCACCGAAGTCCTGGAGCCCCGCCGGGCTGTGAGGTTCACACGCCTCGCCCCTGACTTCGAAGCTGCGCGGCGGCTTGCGCCCATTCGCCGAACCAGGCTGCAGTCCTAGGGGCTTTGGCAGGAGCGAGCCGCAATTCGTTGCCCAGCCGAAGCAAGTCGGTGGCGACGTCGATGTCGTAGAACTGTTCCGTGAAGCTGATCGAGAGTTCCAGAGCCTTCGCACGGGCAAGCAATCTTTCGAGGGCGCTCCTCGTTCCCAGGCCATCGCTTTCGAACAGTGTGGAGTGAGCGGCCTTGGCGCCGACCAGATAGTAGCCACCATCGTGGGTTGGCCCGACGACCAGAGCATGTGCAGCTAGTAGTTCGAACGCGCTTTGCAAAACCGAAGGAGCAAGGTGGGGACTGTCGCTATTAAAGGCGATGACGTGCTGGAGACCGGCGGCAGTGAAGTGTCGAAAAACGGAGGTGAGTCCTGCGGCGAGGCCCTGCCCAGTTTGCGCCACGACTCGCACCCTATCACCGAATAGGAGCGTCAATTCGTCCTGATCCGGCTCTGGGCACATCACGGCGACCTCCACGCCCGTCAATGAATTCGCCAGCGTGAGGGTGTCGTCTAAAAGGCAGCGATAGAGCGCGGTGACTGCGGAAGCAGGAAGGCTTTGCGTTAGACGGGTCTTGACCATGCCGGGCTTTGGGGCCTTGGCCATAATGACTAATGTGCGAGTGGGATGAGAAGAGTGCACGGTGGTCTGGCTGGAGGATTCCATGAGAGATTGCTCGATTGGGATTTAAGCGGGCCGAGGCGCCTGCGACCTGCGGCGTCGAACAGAATACAGCACGATGCGGCTCAGGATAAACCACGCTGCTCCCAGCGTTCCCTTCACCGTGCCGCTGATTTTGGACTTCCCAATACGCGGGTGGTAGCTCACGGGGACTTCCACGATGCGGAATCCGGCAATTGCCCCTTTCAGGATCATCTCCACCGCCCAGCCGTAGGTGGGCTCCTCCAGAGCGAGGGCCCGCAGGACATCGGAGCGGCAGGCACGAAAGGGACCGAGGTCGCTGAGCTTCACGCCGTATAAGAGCCGGATCAGGACGGCGGCGAGGCGATTGCCGAATGCCTGGTGCCAGGGTAGCGCACCGGAGTTCGTGCCGCTGCTGAGGCGCGAGCCGAGGGTAATATCAGCGCGTCGCTCGATGATGGGAGCCAGAAGGAGCGGCAACTCCGAAGGACGGTCGCTGTAATCTCCGTCGAGGAAAACGACCACATCGGGATTTTGCGCACTGGCAAGCCCTGTCAAGCAAGCGCGCCCGTATCCGCGGCGAGGCTCCTGGAGGACGTGTGCCCCCATTTTTCTGGCGAGATCGAGCGTTCCGTCGGTGGAATTGCTATCGACAACGATGACCTCTGTGACGAGATCGGAAGGCAGATCGGCAAGCACGCGGCCAATGGCCTGTGCTTCGTTATGAGTGGGAATGATTACCGAGACGCGCACACGGATTCGCTAATCACCACAACAGGGACGATGGGTTTCGCCGCGCCAACAAGGCGTCGATGCCCCAGGTGCGACCTGCGCCGCCGAGCGCGAGACCGAGCGAGGCCATCACGGGAACAAGCAGTTCCCAAATCCAGGACGTACCCAATTCGGAGATCCACAGGCTGCCGAGAAGAAGGAAGGCGACCAGGGCAACTGGGCGCGTCAGAAGACCAAGGAGCAGCAGGATTCCGAGCGAAATCTCTGTTAGGCCCTGCATGGGAGCCGCCATGGAGGCATGGCTGGCCATGATGCCCATCACCCACTTCCACACCGCGGGAGAGTGGCTCGTCTTGATGTAATAATTGATCAGCCCAGCGTAGCCATTCGGTGTATAGAGACCCTTTCCTTTGTTCTCAAAGAAGACCCAGATGAACATGGCGCCGATTGTGATGCGAACCAATGACAGGCCCTTCGCGGCATCGAGTTGGCCGGCAAAGCCGGTTGCCGCAGATTGTGCTTGAGCTGCGCTTGTCGCCATTCAAAACCTCCACACAATGAATTTCACCCGTGACCGAGCTGCAATCTTGAACTATCGGACCCGCCCGAGGAATATGGATGCGCACAGAATAGCAAAGTTACAGTTATGTTGGAGCTTGCGCTCGATCAGTAGTTAATCGAGCCGTCGTAGCCGGGGCAGGGCAGAAAATCGGGGAGAGCGCCACGATCGTCCCGAAGAAGAATTAAACCAGCCGATTGAAAAGAATTGGTGGGCCCGCCAGGATTTGAACCTGGGACCAACGGATTATGAGTCCGCTGCTCTAACCGCTGAGCTACGAGCCCGTGGAGCGACCGTATCGTCATTGTACCGCAGGATGGTGGAAACGGCGGGTGGCGGATTGAGCGCCAAGCGGGTGGCGTTCCTACATATACGAGTTGCGCCTCGGCGGTTGTGGCGGAGTTGGAACCCAGCGCCTCCTCCGAATATAGTAAGAAACGCTGGGGCGCGGGTCTGCGCCTGGCTTGATAGGAGAACGAATTCATGGCCGAGGCTGGGACTCAAGCAAAAAGCATTTCACCTCTGGCGGGGAAACCTGCGCCAAAAGAGATGCTAATCGATGTGGGGAAGCTGGAGCGGGATTATTTCGAGAAACGGCCAGATGTTGGCGATCCCGCACAGTTGGTGAGCTTCGGAACCAGCGGGCATCGCGGCTGTCCGTTCACGTCTACCTTTACCGAAGCGCATATTCTGGCGATTACGCAGGCGATTTGCGAATACAGATTGGTACAAGGCATTGGTGGGCCCTTATTTATCGGGAAGGACACGCACGCAATTTCCGGGGCGGCGCAGCGAACAGCGCTGGAAGTCCTGGCGGCCAATGGGGTGGAGGCCATCATTCAGAGCGAGGATGGCGTGACGCCGACGCCCGTGATTTCGCGCGAGATTCTTGCTTACAATCGCGGACGAAAGAATCATTTCGCCGATGGGATCGTAATTACGCCTTCGCACAATCCGCCGCGCGATGGGGGCTTCAAATACAATCCGCCGAATGGCGGGCCGGCGGATACAGATGCCACGGGTTGGATTCAGAAGCGCGCGAATGAATTGTTGCGCGGAGGAAATTCCGCGGTTAAGCGCACAACCTACGCTTCCGCCATGAAGGCAGCCACTACGCACCCGCAGGATTTTGTGCAGCCGTATGTGGAGGATTTGCGGAATACCGTAAATATGGAGGCAATCCGCGGAGCTTCGTTGAAGCTGGGCGTGGATCCGTTGGGCGGAGCGGCGAGGCCTTACTGGGAACCGGTTAATGCGGTGTACGGACTGAACATTACGGTGGTGAATCCGGCGATGGATCCGACGTTTTCGTTTATGACCGTGGATCATGATGGAGTGATCCGCATGGACTGCTCGAGCCCATATGCGATGGCGGGCTTGGTGCGATTGAAGGATCAATTTCAAGTGGCGTTCGCCAATGATCCGGATTCAGACCGGCACGGCATCGTCACGCCTTCGGTGGGGCTGATGAATCCGAATCATTTTCTAGCGGTGGCCATCCGCTATCTGCTGACGCACCGGCGGAAGTGGTCGAACAATCTGATTGTTGGGAAGACGCTGGTGAGCAGCGGTCTGATTGACCGGGTTGTGCAGAAGCTCGGACGGCGGTTTTCGGAAGTGCCCGTGGGCTTCAAGTGGTTCGTGCCTGGACTGTTTGACGGGTCGTGGTGTTTCGGCGGGGAGGAAAGCGCTGGGGCAAGTTTTCTGCGGCTGGATGGCACGGTGTGGACCACGGACAAGGACGGGCCAATCATGGACCTGCTGGCGGCGGAAATCATCGCAGTGACCGGGAAAGATCCCGGAGAACATTTCAGAGAACTAGTGGCGGAATTTGGCATGCCATATTACACCCGGATTGATGCGGCGGCCACGCCGGAGCAAAAGGCGCGACTGCAGAAGCTTTCACCGGCGGACGTGAAAGAGTCCGGCATGGCGGGAGAGCCAATCTTGAGCAAATTGACGGCTGCTCCCGGCAACGGCGCGCCGATTGGCGGGCTGAAAGTGGTGACGAAGAGCGGGTGGTTCGCGGCGCGGCCTTCGGGAACGGAAAATATTTACAAGATTTACGCGGAGAGCTTTCAAGGCGAGGCGCACTTGCAGGCGATCGTCGGTGAGGCGCAGCAAATTGTGAACAATGCGCTGCGCTGATGCGGTTGGACGACAGCGTTAAAAATAAGATGTTCGATTAGCGACACGCCGGGTTGTCGGCGCCCCGCATTTCCCGTTAACATCATTGCGCTAATGCGATTGCTCTCCGGGTAGGGAGCGACGCAACCAGACAACTTTGGCCGAGTTCCACAGACCAAGGCTCTCTGCCAGACAGAGGAGGGAGCTGGAAATGTCACGCATATCCACGGGCCGACTCACCACTCCACTGATTCGCGATGCCAACGGACACCGAAACGCAAGCTGGGAAGAGGCGCTGGATCATGTCGCTTCCCGTCTGCGGGAACAAATCGCAAAGCACGGGCCGCAAGCGCTGGGGATGTTCAGTTGCTCGAAAACCACGAACGAGCTGAACTACATCGCCCAGAAATTTGTGCGCGTGGTCCTCGGCGGCAACAACATCGACAGTTGCAACCGCACTTGACACGCGCCAAGCGTCGCCGGTCTGGCGGCGGTTTTCGGGGCGGGCGGGGCGACGAGTTCGTATCAGGAGATGGCGGATACGGATTTCATATTGTTGTGGGGATCGAACGCACGGGAAACGCATCCCATCCTGTTTCACCACCTGCTGAAAGCGATCAAGCGCGGCGCGCGGATGGCGGTGATCGATCCGCGGCGGACCGCGTCGGCACAGTTCGCACAGGCATGGCTGGGGCTGGACGTAGGATCGGACATCAGCCTCGCGAACGCCATGGCGCGTGAAATCATTCACGCCGGGCTGGTGAATGAGAAATTTATCCGCCACGCAACGAGCGGCTTTGAGGCATACCGCGACGCCGTTGAAAAATACACGCTGGAACGGGCGGGACACGAAACCGGCGTACCGGCAGCGTTGATTCGCGAGACGGCGCATGCTTATGCAAAGGCGGAACGCGCCCAGCTTTGCTGGACCCTGGGAATTACGGAACATCACAACGCCGTGGACAACGTGGTGGCACTGATCAACCTAGCGCTGCTGACGGGGCACGTAGGGTGCTACGGCAGCGGGATCAATCCGTTACGCGGACAGAATAATGTGCAGGGCGGCGGGGATATGGGCGCCATCCCGGACCGTTTTCCGGGCTTTCAGCATGTGGAGAATGCCGAGATCCGGGCGAAATTTGAAAAGGCGTGGGGCGTGAAGTTGCCCGAGAAGCGGGGATTGCATGTGACCGGGATGTTTGAGGCGATGGAGCATGGAACGCTGACCTGCCTTTATGTGCTAGGTGAAAACCCAGTGGCTTCAGAAGCCGATGCGAAGCGGGCCAGCAAATTGCTGGGCGGGCTGGAATTCCTGGTGGTGCAAGACCTCTTTTACACGGACACGGCGCGAATCGCAGACGTGGTGTTGCCGGGAGCAGCGGGGTGGTGCGAAAGCGAAGGCACGGTGACGAACAGCGAACGGCGGGTGCAACGGGTGCGCGCGGCGGTGGCTCCGCCCGTGGGGGTGATGGACGATACGGCGATTTTATTTGAACTGGCGCGACGAATGGGGCACGAGTGGGGTGAGCCGCGAGCGGAAACGATCTGGAATGAATTGCGCACCCTCAGCCCGATGCACACGGGGATGAGTTACGCGCGGCTGGAAGCGCTCGACGGAATCCAATGGCCGTGCTACGACGAGGCGCATCCGGGCGAAAAGTATCTGCACAACAGACTGTGGCAGGAGCCGCTGATAGGTCCGCGCGCGCCGTTTTCCTGCGTGGAGTTTGAGCCTCCGGTGGACCGGCTGACGCCAGAGTTTCCGATTCGATTGACCACGGGGCGGCGGCTGGATTCTTACAACACCGGGGCGCAGAGCGGGAAATATTCTTCGCCGTTGCGCAGGCCAGAGACGCTTGACCTCTCGCCGGAGGATGGCGCGCAGTACGGGTTGCGCGAAGGCGAGCAGGTCCGGATTCGTTCGCGCCGCGGGTCCGTGGAGGCGCCGGTGCATCTGGACGGCAATTTGCGGCCGGGGCTAGCCTTCATGACGCTGCATTTTCCGGAGCAGGTACGCACGAATGATTTGACGATTGAAGCGCCGGACCCAAAATCGGGGACGTCGGAATTTAAGGCCACGGCAATTGCAATTGAGAAAATTCAGGAGAAGTGAGTGGAACTCCAACTGACAAGTGACCGGGCGACACCGGAGGAACAATTGGCGGTGGATGGGGCGGTGGGAACACCGGGTAGCACTAGGGCCGGAGTTTCGAGCCACGGATTTAGCGGAGAAAATGTTCTGCTGGCACCGGGGAATCGACGGCATTTGCTGTTGCCGGTGCTGCACGCAATCCAAGCGCGCATCGGATGGTTGAGCAAGGGGGCGCTGAATTACACGGCGGTGCGATTGGATATTCCGCCCGCGGAAGTGCACGGGGTGGCTTCGTTTTATGATTTGTTCCGGCTGGAGCCGAGTCCCGCTGTGAGCGTGCATGTTTGCGACGACATCGGCTGCAAGACGAAAGGGGCTGACGCGCTGTGTGCGCAGTTAAGGACGTCGCTGGGAGAAGAAGGCGCTCCCTGCATGGGCGGAAAAGCGGCGTGGCATCGGAGTCCTTGCCTGGGGCTATGTGATCAGGCGCCGGTCGCGCTGCTGCGGGCGGCGGGAGCGTCGCCGAAGGAAGGCATGGTCGCTCAGGCCACGGCGGCGACAGTGAGGGAGAGTTTACAGAATTTTGTTAAAGGTGGCGATGTGCCTAAGGAATCGCGGCCATTGGTGCGGGAATTTCTTCCGCAATTTGGCGAGCCGCAACTCCGGTTGCTGCGGCGCGTGGGACATGTGGATCCCGCGAGCCTGCCGGAATATCTCCAGACTGGTGGTTATGAAGCGCTGCGGCGCGCGATCGAAATAGGGCCGGAAGCGGTGGTGCAGGAAGTGATTGCGTCGCGATTGCTGGGACGCGGCGGCGCGGCATTCCCCACCGGTAAGAAATGGGAGGCAGTGCTTCAGCAACGGAAGCCGGATTCGGTTCACTACGTGGTTTGCAACGCGGACGAATCGGAGCCCGGGACGTTCAAGGATCGCGTGTTCATGAAGGGAGATCCGTTTGCGTTGCTCGAGGGCTTCACGATCGCGGGATTCGCCGTCGGAGCCGAGAAGGGCTTCATCTATATTCGGGGAGAATATCCCGAATCCTACCGGCACGTGCTGCAGGCTGTGGAAGCAGCGCGCGCGAACCACTTTTTGGGCGAGGGGATTCTTGGCGGGGCATTTTCGTTCGACATCGAAGTGCGGCGCGGCGCGGGCGCGTACATTTGCGGCGAAGAGACTGCATTGTTCAATTCGATCGAAGGCTATCGAGGGGAGCCGCGCAACAAACCTCCCTTCCCCACACAATCCGGATTGTTTCGCCAGCCGACGATCGTGAACAATGTGGAGACGCTGGTGAACATCCCGGAAGTCCTTTTGCAGAGAGGCGCGGCTTATGCGCGAATCGGGACGCAACAATCCACCGGGTACCGGTTGTTCTGCCTTTCGGGGCATGTGCGGAGGCCGGGGACGTACGAAGTGGCGTTTGGGATTACGCTGCGGCAATTGATAGAGCTCGCGGGCGGTGTGGGAGGCACGGGCAAGCTGCAGGCAGTGCTGCTGGGCGGAGCGGCGGGGAGTTTTATTTCGCCGGAGGAGTTGGATACGCCGCTGACGTTTGAGGGAGTGCGTGCGATCGGGGCAAGCCTTGGGTCGGGCGTAGTTATGCTGTTCGACGATTCGGTGGAATTGAGAGATATTCTCGCGCGCATCGCCAGATTCTTTCATCACGAATCGTGTGGCCAGTGCGTGCCCTGCCGCGTGGGGACAATGCGGCAGGAAGAAATACTGGCGCGGCTGACGGCGAATAAGCCGAACGGGTCAGCGGCGGCCGAGATTGCGTTGCTGAAAGAGGTGGCGCAGGCAATGCGCGACGCTTCGATCTGCGGGCTGGGGCAAACGGCGCCGAATGCGATGCTTTCCGCGGTGGACCGGTGGAGGCTTTTCCAATGAGCGATTCGTTGCAGGCGCCTTCCCCGTTAATTCCCGTGCCACAGGGGTCGTTGCCGGAGCTTCCGATTGGGGCGCCGGTGCGGATGGTGGAACTGCAGATTGACGGCCAGAAATTGTTTGTCAGCGAAGGAACAACGATTCTGGAAGCGGCGCGGCAGGTAGGAATTGAAACACCCACGCTCTGCTTCCTGGAAAATCTGACGCCCGTGAACGTGTGCAGATTGTGCGTAGTGGAGTTGGAGGGTTCGCGGGTGCTGGTGCCCGCGTGCTCGCGCAAGGTGGAAGCGGGGATGATGATCCGCACGGATTCCGAGCGCGTGCGGCTGAGCCGGAAAATGGTGCTGGAATTTCTGGCGTCGTCGGTGAATTTAACCACCTGGCCGGCATTCGCGGAATATGGCAAACGCTATGGGGCGAACTCTTCGCGTTTTGGAGAGGGCACGGCTACAAACGGGCAGCCTGTGAAAGTGGACAACGAGCTGTACGTCCGAGATTACGCGAAGTGCGTGCTCTGCTACAAATGCGTGCAGGCTTGCGGTGTGGAAGCGCAATTCACCTTCGCGATCGGCGTGGCGGGAAGGGGATTCAGCGCGCACATTGCGACGGAGTTCGAGATACCGCTGCCGGAATCGGCATGCGTGTATTGCGGGAACTGCATTGGTGTTTGCCCGACAGGGGCGTTGATGTTCCGTACTGAATTTGAAATGCGGGGCGCGGGGAGTTGGGACGAAGCACGGCAATCGAAGACGGATACGATTTGCCCCTACTGCGGGGTTGGTTGTGACCTGACAGTGCACGCGCAGGACGGCAAAATTGTGAAGGTGACTTCGCCACTGGATCACTCGGTGACCAACGGGCATTTGTGCATTAAGGGACGCTTTGGCTGGCAGTTTGTGCAGATTCAACCAGCGACCACGGAAATCCGCTAAGGCAAGCGATCACAGAGTCAGGCGCGCTTAATTTCCTGTAGAATATTTCCCCCATCCACAACCAGAATCTGGCCGGTGATGTAGGAGGCTTCTTTGGAGGCCAGGAAGGCCACGGCAGCGGCGACCTCTTCGGGACTGCCGGCGCGGCCAAGCGGGGTGTACTTCGCGGCCTGCAATTCTTCGGGAAGCGAAGAGCCGGTCTGAATCCAGCCGGGGGCGACGCCGTTGATGGTGATGCCGTCGAGGCCATGTTCGATGGCGATGGCGCGCATCAGGCCGTCCATAGCACTTTTTGCGGCGCCGTATGCCCCGGAACCCGCGTTGCTGACGAGCGGGCCGGTGACGGAAGTTACGTTTACGATGCGGCCGTATCGCTGCTTATTCATGACCGACAGCGCGGCTCGGGTCACGAGAAACGCGGTGTGCAAGGTCATGGCGATCTGCTGCTGCCAGTCGGCGAAGGTGAGTTGCAGCACAGTTGTGTTTCCGGGCTGATGACCGTTTTGGGCCATGCCCGCGTTGTTGACGAGGATATCGAGGCGGCCGGTACGCCCGGTGACTTCATCGATGACACGCCGGGCTTGGGATTCCTGGGTGAGGTCAGCGATGAAGGGATGGACGCGTTCGCCGGAGGGATCGAGCTGGCGCGCGCAGTGATGGATGCGGTCGGAGGTGGCGCCCAGCGCGACGAAGGCGCCTTGCTGGAGGAGATGCTTTGCGATGGCGAACCCGATTCCGGTAAGGCTGCCGGCTCCGGTAACGATGGCGGTTTGACCTTGGAGAGGAAGAGTCATTTTTTTCGCTGGAGCGAACATCGATCCCTTAGGGCTCATTCGAGAACTAGTATCGATCCGTCGGTGGCTAACCTCGGGGGCTAAAGCTCAACAATCTCGACGCGTTTACCGCACGACTGAAGTCATGCCCTCCCGAAAACAATTCAAGAGCCAGCCTTCATGATTTGATGCCGCCGATGCAGAGGTATTTGATTTCGAGGAATTCCTCGATGCCGTATTTGGATCCTTCGCGCCCGAGGCCGGATTCTTTTACGCCGCCGAAGGGCGCGACTTCGGTGGAGATGATTCCAGTGTTGATGCCGACGATGCCGTACTCTAGGGCTTCGGCGACACGCCAGACACGGGCGAGGTCGCGGCCGTAGAAATAAGCGGCGAGGCCGAATTCCGTGTCGTTGGCGAGGGCGATGGCTTCGGCTTCGGTTTTGAAGCGGAAGAGCGGCGCGACGGGACCGAACGTTTCTTCGCTGGCGACGGCCATCTGCGGAGTGGCATTCACGAGGACAGTGGGTTCAAAAAAGCGGCCGCCCAGTGCATGGCGATGACCGCCGGCAACAACCTTGGCGCCTTTTTCGACCGCGTCTTTGATGTGACTTTCGACTTTTTCGACGGCGGCGTTGTCAATCAGTGGTCCTTGTGATGCGCCTGGTTCGAGGCCGGGAGCGGGCTTCAACTGTTTCACGGCGGTGACAAGTTTTTCCGCGAAGGCGTCGTAGACGGAATCCTGGACCAACACCCGATTGGTGCAGACGCAAGTTTGCCCGGTGTTGCGGTATTTCGAGGCGATGGCGCCTTCCACGGCGGCGTCGAGGTCGGCATCGTCGAAAACGATGAACGGGGCATTGCCGCCGAGTTCCAGCGATAATTTTTTGATCGTGCCGGCGCACTGGGCCATCAGGAGCTTGCCGACTTCCGTGGAACCTGTGAAGGAGAGCTTGCGCACGAGGGGATTAGAGGTAAGTTCGGCGCCGATTTCTCTCGCGGGGCCGGTGATGACGTTGAGCACGCCTTTAGGCACGCCGGCGCGTTCGGCAAGTTCGGCAAGGGCGAGCGCGGAAAAAGGAGTTTGCGCTGCGGGCTTAATCACCACGGTGCAGCCAGCGGCGAGCGCGGGACCGGCCTTGCGCGTAATCATCGCCAGCGGAAAATTCCACGGGGTGATACAGGCGACGACGCCGATTGGCTGCTTAAGCACGACGATGCGCTTGTCGGCCTGATGCCCGGGGATGGTGTCTCCGTAAACGCGCTTGGCCTCTTCGCCAAACCATTCGAGGAACGCAGCGGCATAGGCCACTTCGCCGCGCGATTCGGTGAGCGGCTTGCCTTGCTCGAGGGTCATCAGGCGGGCGAGGTCTTCCTGATTTTCCATCATCAGGTCGAACCATTTGCGGAGCACGACGGCGCGTTCCTTGGCGGTCTTGGCGCTCCACGACTTGAAGGCATGGTTTGCGACTTCGATGGCATGGCGGGTTTCCGCGCCGGTCAGCTTGGGAACTTTTCCTAGGATTTCGCCGGTCGCCGGATTGTCCACCGCGCAGGTAGCACCGCTGGCGGCTTGGATCCACTGGCCGTCGACGTAGTCGGCTTCGCGGAACAAGCGCATGTCTTTGAGAGTTACCTGGGCGACGGCGGAGTTTGTGGCTGTGCTGGACATATAACACCTCGTGCTAGGAATCGGCTTTTGCTTTGCGAAAGGTTGGCCGACCTAAAGGTCGGCCACTACACAAGCAATTTCACAACCCACTACGCAGGCGGGATCGGGGGTGCTCGCGATTAAGCGTGCGAGAGGGCTGCCTGCTTGGACTCGGTGACGTGGGCTAGACCGGCTTCGAGGACGTCGAAGCCTTCGTCCAGTTGTTCGTCGGTGACGACCAGTGGCACCAGGATGCGCACCACGTTGCCGTAAGTTCCGGCGGTGATGGTGATCAGGCCGTGCTCGTAAGCGTATTTCGAAAGTTCCTTGGTTTGCGTACCGGCCGGCTCGCGGGTTTCGCGATTGCTGACGAGTTCCATCGCACACATGCCGCCGAGTCCGCGGATCTGGCCGATGATGGGCCACTTTTGCGCCCAGCGCGAGGCACGTTCCTCGAAGCGCTTGCCGATGGCCGTGGAGCGCGCCAGCAATCCGTCTTTTTCAATGGTTTCGATGGCTGCCAGTCCGGCGACGCACGCCGCAGGATTGCCGGCAAACGTGGCGCCGAGGCCGCCGGGTATGGGGGCGTCCATGATTTCGGCGCGGCCGGTGACCGCAGCAATGGGCAAGCCGCCGCCCAGGGATTTTGCCGTGACGAGCAGGTCCGGTTGGACGCCATAGTGCTCGATGGCAAACATTTTTCCGGTGCGTCCGATGCCGCTCTGTACTTCATCGGCGATGAAGACGATGCCGTATTTGTCGCAGATTTCGCGGATCACCGGGAAAAATTCGCGCGGCGGAACGACGAAGCCGCCTTCGCCAAGCACAGGTTCAGCAATGATCGCGGCGACCTGATCGGCGGCAACGACGCGCTTGAAGGTGTCTTCCAGGTGATGTGCGCAAGTCATTTTGCAGGAGGGGTAGGTGAGGCCGTAGGAGCAGTGATAGCAGTTGGCGTACGGGATGCGATAAATTTCCGGGGCGAACGGGCCGAAGCCGACCTTATATGGATTGGTTTTGCTGGTGAGCGACATGCCCATCAGGGTGCGGCCATGAAAGGCGTCCTCGAAGCAGATGATGGCCGATCGCTTGGTGTGGGCGCGGGCGATCTTCACGGCGTTTTCGACGGCTTCTGCACCGGTATTGATGAAAAAGGTCTTTCTTGCGCCGCTGATAGGCGCGATCGCGTTGAGCTTTTCCGCGAGCGCGATGTACGACTCGTACGGCGTGACGCCAAAGCAAGTGTGCAAAAACTTGCCGAGCTGCTCGCGGACCGCGGCTTCCACGCGCGGAGCGCGGTGGCCGGCATTTAGGCAGCCGATGCCACCGGCAAAATCGAGATAGCGGTTGCCGTCGACGTCTTCGATCCACGCGCCTTCGGCGTTTTCAGTGAAGATGGGCGTGACGAGCTGCGGGCCGCGCGGGATGGCGGCTTCGCGGCGTGCGAGCAGTGCTTTCGACTTGGGGCCGGGAACTTCGGTGCGGAGCTGAATGGTTTTCATATTTCCATTTCCTTTTTTGAATTCAGAAAATTGTCGGAAACTCAGTACCAGCCGATGGGGGCTTCGTCGAGATTGACGTAGACCTGCTTGGTTTCGAGATATTCCTCGAGGCCCCAGGGGCCGAGCTCGCGGCCGAAACCGGACTGCTTGTAACCGCCCCATGGCGCCTCGACATAAGTGGGCTGCATATGATTCACCCAGATAATCCCCGCGCGCATGGATTTCACAATGCGAAAGGCTTTGTAGATGTCGCGGGTCCAGACGGCGCCGGCGAGGCCGTAGGGCGTGTCGTTGGCGATTTTGATGGCATCGGCTTCGTTTTCGAAGGGAATCACGGAAGCGACCGGGCCAAAAATTTCCTCGCGGGAGATGCGCGCGGAGTTGTCCACGTCATAGAAAATCGTGGGTTCCACGTAGTAGCCCTTGCCGAAGCCCTTGGGGCGGCCGCCGCCGATGGCGGTTTTGGCTTCCTTTTTGCCTATCGCGAGGTAGGAACTGACGCGATCGTACTGCTCCTTGCTGACCAGGGGGCCCATCTTGGTGTCCCGGTCGAGCGGGGGACCGAGCTTGATGCGCTTGGCCTTTTCGGTCATGGCTTCGACAAATTTCGAATAGATTTTCTTTTCGACGAGCACGCGGCTGCCAGCGGAGCAGACTTCGCCTTGATTGATGAACACGCCGAACAGCGCGCCATCCACGGCGGCTTCCCAATCGGCATCAGCAAAAAAGATGTTGGGCGATTTTCCACCGAGTTCGAGGGTGACGCGCTTGAGTGTGTCCGCGGCGCTTTTGACGATGATTTTGCCGACGGCGGCGCTTCCGGTGAAGGCTATTTTGTCCACACCCGGATGGGCCACGAGCGCCGCGCCAGAAATTTCACCGACGCCATTGATGATGTTGACCACTCCGGGGGGCAAGCCGACCTCCTCCAGCCAGTTGGCGAACTCCATCGCGGTCAGCGGGGTTTGCTCCGCCGGCTTGAGGACGCAGGTGCATCCGGCGGCGATGGCCGGAGCGAGCTTCCACGCCGCCATCATCAGCGGATAATTCCAGGGGATGATTTGCCCGGCGACGCCTACGGGTTCGCGCAATGTAAAACTCAGCGCGTTAGCAGGGACAGGCATCACGTTGCCGGTGACCTTGTTGGCCAAGCCGCCGTAATATTCGAAACAGGTGGCCACATCAGTGATGTCGTACTCGGCTTCGACAATGGGCTTGCCCGTATTGCGGCATTCAATTTCGGCGAGCATGGGCAGATTCTGGCGGATCTTGTCAGCCAGCTTGAAAAGGATGCGGCCGCGATCCTGTGCGGTGGTCGTCGGCCAGGGGCCAGAGTCGAACGCGGCACGGGCGGCTTTCACGGCCTTGTCCACATCGGTGACGCTGGAGGCAGCGACGTGGGCGATCACTTCCTCGGTGGAAGGATCGTAGACGGGAAAGGTTTCGCCGCCGGAAGCAGAGACCCACTCCCCATTGACATAATTCTGATAGGTTTTCACGGCTGGTTTTGCAGGACTCGACATAAAACCCCTCCCACTGCCTAATTTCAGGCGGCCCGGGTACCCGCGGCCAATTTCTGAGCCGCTTTGCGGCTGCCATATACAAAAAAGAAAAATGCGGCGAGCCCGATGAAGCCGAGCGTGCCGCCGAACATCCAGATTTCATACGAGCGAAGCGAAGTGATCTGCTGTGCGGGGAAAAACGCCAGCGCGATACCGAGAATCGTGGTCAGCAGACCGCAGAATCCGGCGAACAGCAGCATGCCTCGGCCGTAATGCCCGCGCACAAAGTTCTCATCGATGGCGATCTTCAGCAGAGCGCTAAACATATAGAGAAAAGGGACCAATTGCAGCACCACGGCGAGTGACAGGAGACGTTGAAAGGATTCCTGCACGCCGGAACCGGTCAACGTGAAGTTCAGCACCACCAGGATCAGCGAAACGCTGGCGTGCACCAGAAGCGCCGGATACGGAGTCGCATACTTGGGATGAAGCTTGCCCATCCAGCCCGGTAAGTAGGAATCGAGCCCCGCGACAAAGGGGATGCGCGCCGAGCCGCCAAGCCACGCCGACCCGATGCCAGCAATCGAAAGGCTCAGGAGAAACGCGAAGGGCGACAAGATCCAGGAAGCGCCGACGCTAGAGGCCATATGACTGACCGCCTGCACGATGCCTTGCAGGACGCTGATGCTGTCTTTACTGATGGCGATCAGCAGCGTGAGCGTCGCGCCAATGTAGAGAAGCCCGGAAAGCACGCCGCCCCAAGCCACGGCACCGGGCAGCGTTTTGCGGGGATTTTCGATTTCGTCGCCCATGATGGAGGCCAGCTCCAGGCCAACCAGGCCGAAGCAAATGACACCGAACGAATTCAGAACCGAACGAGGGTTCGCCGGAATTTTGAAGTCGCCCCAGTGGACGGTGGTGCCAAATTTCAAACAGACCACGACGCCCAAGCCCATCAGCAAAAACGCCGCGACGAAGGTGCCGATGCCACCGAGGTTGTTGATCCATTTGCCGACACCGAGGCCCAGGATGTTCAGGATCACCAGCAGCGCCAGGAGCACGACGGAGACCGCCAGCGCGAACGGCTTATTATCCGCGAGTGTTTCATGGCCGGGTCCGAGAATGAAGACCGAGACGCCGACGAAATAGAGCATGACGGTGGGCACATACATCATGTTGTTGGTCCAATAGCACCAGCCGGAAAGAAAACCGTGAAAATCGCCGAAGACTTCCTTGGCCCAAAGGTAGACGCCGCCTTCCCCGGGATAGCGGTGGGCCAGTTCGATGACGGCGATGCCCTGGGGCCAGAAGAAAAGCACGAGCGAAATCAACCACAGCCAGATGGTGACGCCGCCGTTCGCGGCAATGGACGGCAAAACGTTGAGGTTGAAGACCGCGACAACGAAAAGGAGCACGAGGTCGCGCTTTCCGAGCACGCGTTTGAGATGCGTGGTTTCGGAAGGGGATGGCGAAACGATGGCCTCGGTAGCCGCGGCCTCGTGACTCACTCGCTGGTCTCCTTAGCCTTAGTGGCCAGCAGCGCCAACGTATTTGGCGCCGCGTTCTTTCTGGGCCTTGGCGAGGCCGGGAGCAACTTCCTCGAAGACGGCCAGATGCTTGTCAATGTCGGCTTCCGTGTGCTGCACGGAGATGGTCCACTGCTCGTCCCACCAGTAGGGCATGGCAAGAACGCCGCGATTGACCATGCCGAACCAGAATTGACGCCAGATATCAACGTCAATGTTGAGCCAGTCGCGATAGTTGCGGATTTCCTGCGGGTAGAGCATCAGCGCGCCGTTGACGCCAGCGCTGGCAACGTAGCCGGTGATGGCGTTTTTCTTGACGATGGCGCGATAGCCTTCGGTGAGTTTCTTGCTGAGCTTGTCCACATGCGCGTAGTTAGCGCGGGTGAGGACTTCGCGGAAGCAGGCGAGGCCTGCGGCCATGGCGTAGCGGTTGGTGTTGTAGGTGCCGCCATGGAAGACCTTGTGCTGGACGATCAGGTCCATCACTTCCCTGCTGGCCCCGAAAGCC
>Ga0209698_10001381_pt1 | contig 27952 bp, 24 predicted proteins | sample LitLauG_LLR_2012_FD_187203 | JGI IMG/M metagenome (GOLD analysis project Ga0209698, IMG submission 187203) | Freshwater sediment microbial communities from Pennsylvania, USA - Little Laurel Run_MetaG_LLR_2012 (SPAdes) (version 2) | ecosystem: Environmental > Aquatic > Freshwater > Creek >... | reverse complement strand
CGGCGGCTTCAGGCGCGGGTTGCCGCGCTTGCCTTCGAGCGAGTCGAGCAGGCCCGTCTCCTCGCCGCAGATGTACGCGCCCGCGCCGCGGTGCACGACGAGGCTCAGCGAGTGCTCGGAGCCCAGGATCCGCTCGCCGATGTAGCCGGCCTCTCGGGCTTCTGCGAGCGCCGCGTCGAGCGCGTCCGCCTGCTGCACGTACTCGCCGCGGATGTAGATGAACGAGCGTGACGCGCCCGCCGCGTAGGAGGCGATGATGATCCCCTCGATCAGCGTGTGCGGGGTCTTCTGCATCAGTTCGCGGTCCTTGAAGGTGCCGGGCTCGGACTCGTCCGCGTTGCAGACCAGGTACTTGTCGATCGCGCCCTTCGGCAGGAACGAGATCTTCGTCCCCATCGCGAAGCCCGCGCCGCCGCGGCCCCGGATCTGTGACGCTTCCAGCTGCGCGAGGACGTCCTCCGGGGACATCGCGAGCGCTTTGCGCATCGACTCGTAGCCGCCACGGCGCTCATACACCTCGCGCGTGTTGAGCCCGGGCTCGTCGATGTCGGTGAACAGCAGCAGCGGCGATGAGCCGGTCATGCGCCCCGCCCCCTCTGGGCCGGCGCCGCCGGATGCAGCGGGTACTCCCTGCTGTTCGCGCGAGGGTCCGCGACGGGACGGCGGCCGAGCTGCTTGTCGGGGAGCACGGGGCGCTCCGCGCGGATGTCCTGCAGCAGCGCGGGCACGTCGGAGAGCTCGAGCGGCCCGACGTAGATCCCGTCCACGGAGGCCATCGGCGCGATGTCACACGCCCCGAGGCACTCGAAGGCGCGCACGTTGATCTCCTCGTCGCCCTGCGCCGCGCGGATCATCTCCTCGCACAGCTCGTCCGCGCCCCGCAGCGAGCACGAGATGTTCGTGCAGACGTAGACGCTGTGGCGGCCTGCGGGGGCGTTCTCCAGCATGTCGTAGAAGGTCGCGACGGAGTCCAGGTAGCCGGGGGTCACGCGCATCACGCACGCGACCTGCTCGATCGCCTCGGGCGAGCACCAGCCGTGGACCCGCTGCGCGGCCTCCAGCGCCGGCAGCGCGGCCGAGCGCCGGTCCGGGTAGTTGGCCATGTGCGCCTCGATCTCCGCGCGGAGCGCCTGCGGGACTTCGGTCCGCTCGGGGTCCGGGATCAGCGCGGGATCCTTCGCGAGGTCGGCGGCGCGGTCCCAGCCCGGCACGCGCGAGCCGTGCGCGTAGCGCTTGACGCTCATCGGTCGATCCCGCCGAGCACCGGGTCGAGCATCGCGAGCGTCGCGATCATGTCCGCGATGTAGGAGCCCTCGACCATCTTCGACGTCGCCTGCAGGTTCACGAACGAGGGGTCGCGCATGTGCACACGGGCTGGCTTGGATGAGCCGTCCGAGCGCACGAAGCAGCCGAGCTCACCGCGCGGTGACTCGATCGGGAAGTACACCTCGCCGGGCGGTACGCGGAAGCCCTCTGTGACGAGCTTGAAGTGGTGGATCAGCGCCTCCATGGACGTCGCGAGCTCATGGCGCGGCGGCAGCGCGACCTTGCGGTCCTCGGTGATGTGCGGGCCCTCGGGCAGGCCTTCCAGGGCCTGCGTGGCGATCTTCACCGACTCGTACATCTCCGCGAGCCTGACCGCGTAGCGGTCGTAGTTGTCGCCCACGGTGCCGACGGGGATCTTGAAGTCGAACTCCTCGTAGCAGCAGTACGGGTCCGCCTTGCGAAGGTCCCACGGGTAGCCGGCGGCGCGCAGCAGCGGGCCGGTCACGCCCAGCGCGAGCAGCGAGTCGGCGTCCAGCGGGCAGGTCCCGCGCAGGCGCTGCAGGACGATCTCGTTCTTGTTCAGCAGCGCGCCGTACTGGTCGGCGCGGCCGGGCATTTCCTTCAGGAAGCCGGCGAGCTTCGCCGCGAACCCGTCGGGGATGTCCTCGATGACGCCGCCGACCTGGAAGTAGCGCGTGTGCATGCGCTGGCCGGAGGACATCTCGAACAGGTCGAGGATCTTCTCGCGCTCGCGGAAGCAGTACCAGAACATCGAGATCGCGCCGAGGTCCAGGGCACTCGTCCCGAGCCACACCAGGTGGGACATGATCCGGTTCAGCTCCATGTGGATCACCCGCAGGTACTGGGCGCGCCTTGGCACCTCGACCTCGAGCAGGGTCTCCACGGCGCCGCAGAACGCCATCGAGTTGAAGTAGTAGGACAGGTAGTCCATCCGCTCGATCACCGGGATGACCTTCCAGTAGGCCTTGTCCTCCGCGGTCTTTTCGATTCCCGTGTGGACGTAGCCGATGATCGGCTTCACGTCGCGGACGAGCTCTCCCTGGAGCGTCACGAGCAGTCGCAGCACCCCGTGCGTGGCGGGATGGTGAGGCCCGAAGTTGAGCGTCAGCAGTTCCTGGCTGGTGTCGACCTGCTCTTCGACGGGCGAGAGCGTGATGCTCTGCTCACGGCGGCGGTACTCGGACATCGTCGGCTGGCCGCTCACGGCTCGGTCCCCATCGCCTCGTTCTCGTTGTGCGTGAAGATCACGGGTTCGCCGCCGACCGGGAAGTCACGGCGCTGCGGGTGCCCCTCATAGTCCTCGGGCATCAGGATGCGGCGCAGGTCGGGGTGGCCGTCGAAGACCACGCCGAACATGTCGTACACCTCGCGCTCCTGGTGGTCGGCGGTCGGCCACTGGGGCGTGACCGAGTCCACGTGCGGATCATCGAGGGAGACCCGCACCTTCACCGTGATCCGGTCCACGCGCGCCATGTCGAGCAGCTCGTAGATCACGCCGAGGCGCGGCTCCTCGGGGTAATGGTCGACCCCGTGGACGCTCGACAGGAATCCGTAGCCCTTCCCGCGCAGCTGCTCCAGCACCGTGCGGATGCCCTCGCGGCGCACCAGCAGCGTGCCGCGTCCCCGGAAGTGGAGGGTCTGCAGGACGGGGTCCTCACCGTCCGGTGCGCTCCCCGCGAGCTCCTGCGCGATCAGCTCGAGTCCGGTTGCGTCAGGCACCGGACGCGTCCCCCTGCAGGGGTACGCTCGCCGTCGCATGCGGGGAGGGGATGACCTCCTCGGTTCCGCGCGCGCCGTAGCGCTCGCGCCAGCCCATATCGGGGTCGTCCTGGACCATCTTGCGCAGCTTCAGCACGCCGTGCATGAGGGCCTCGGGGCGGGGCGGGCAGCCCGGGACGTGGACGTCCACGGGCATGAACTTGTCAGCGGGAACGAGGGCGTAGTTGTTGAACACTCCTGTCGAGCTGCAGCAGGCTCCCATCGAGATCGCCCACTTGGGCTCGAGCATCTGGTCGTAGATCCGGCGCACGATCGGGGCCATCTTGATCGAGACGCGCCCCGACAGGATCAGCAGGTCGGCCTGGCGAGGGGAGGCGCGGAACGCCTCGAAGCCGAAGCGGGCGACGTCGACGCGGGCCGCGACGATCGACATCATCTCGATCGCGCAGCACGCGAGCCCGAACGTGGCGGGGAAGAACGAGTTCGAGCGGGCCCAAGCGACTGCTTTGTCCAGTGTCGTCGTCATCACCGACTCTTCGACGTACTTCTCGAGCTCGGTGCCCTCGAGCCGCGCCGGGTTCGTGATCCCCTGCAGGTCGCCGCCGCGCAGCAGCTGGCGCGAGTTCAGCCCGCGCACGCGCAGATCGTCGGGGCTGACGCTGGTCGGGCCCGCGCTCGGGGCGAGGGGCTCCCGTTTCACTTCCACTCGAGAGCACCCCTTCGCCACACGTAGACGAACGCGACGAACAGCAGGACGATGAACACGACGGTCTCGACCATCGCGTAGCTGCCGTATGCCTTCAGCTCGACCGCGATCGGGTACAGGAACACGACCTCGATGTCGAACAGGATGAACAGCATCGCGATCAGGTAGAAGCTGATCCCGAAGCGCATGCCCTGCTTCACCTCGGAGGGGAGGCCGCACTCGTACGGGTCCTGCTTGTGCGGCGTGACGCGGCGCGGGCCGAGCACGCTGTTCAACATCGCGAACGCGCCGCCGACGGCGCCCCCGAGAATGAGGAAGACGATCGCCGGTAGATAGCTGCGCAGCACCGCGCGCTGTTATATCACTGCTTGTGGCAGAGTGTTACATGTGGCAATCGGCTCGATATCCGCCGCATGAAAGAGGCCGTGGTCGCGGGCGCGATCGCGGTGGCGGCATTCAATGCGGTCGCCGGACTGATGGGCGCATGGCTTTGGTATCGGGGCGATCCTGTCGTTGAGCGCGGGGCGCGTGCCTTCTGGGTGATGCTCCGCCTCGCCCAGGGCTCGGCGCTCGCCTACGCGATCGCCGTCGGGTCGCTCGCGGCCACCGGCCACTACGCCTCGGAAAAACTCTTCTACCTGTACGCGCTGCTGCCGCTGGCCGTGGGGTTCGTCGCCGAGCAGCTGCGTGTCGCGTCCGCGCAGACGATCCTCGACCAGAGGGGCCTGGAGGGCTCGGAGGCGGTCGCGGCGCTGCCCGAGGGCGAGCAGCATGAGCTGGTCGCATCGATCGTGCGCCGCGAGATCGGCGTGATGGCGCTGTCGGCCCTCGTGGTGGTGTTCCTGGCCCTCCGGGCTGCAGGCACGGCTCACGGGTTCTGAGCGGGCCTATATATTCCTGGCGCATGAAGGCCCTGATCACGTCGATCGCCCTGATCGCCTGCGCCGCTGCGCTGGGCGCATGCGGCTCCCAGGAAATCTCGCTCTCCAAGGCCAACCCCGACTACCACGGGGCTGTCCTGTTCCGCGAACACTGTTCGGGATGCCACACGCTGGCCGTCGTCGGGGCGCAGGGCTCCGCCACCAGCATCCAGAACCGGCTGAGGACGAACGGGCCGAACTTCAACATCCGCAAGGAGACGACCGAACAGGCGCTCTACGCGATCCGCAACGGCGGTTTCTCCGGGGCGATCATGCCCGAGAACATCGTTGTCGGCAGCGAAGCCCAGGAAGTCGCGAAGTTCCTGGCCGAATACTCGGGCCTGCAGTCCCAGAAGGTCCCGGCGACCAACATCACGCTGTCAACGAAATAGGCAGCACCCCAGGCGGGATGGGCTCGTGCTCGACCTAAAGCGAATCAGGGACGAACCGGCTGAGGTCCGAGCTGCTCTCTCCCGTCGTGGCGAGCACGCGGCGGCCGGCCTCGATGGGGTGATCGACCTCGACCGGCGCCGCCGCGCGCTGCTGCCCGAGCTCGAGGGCCTGCGCGCGGAGCAGAACGAGGCCAACACCCGCATCCGAGCGGCCTCGGACGCCGGCGAGCGCCAGCGGGAGATCGACGCCATGAAGCTCGTCGCGGCCAGGGGCAAGGAGCTCGAGGCCGAGCTCGCCGAGGTCGAGGCGGCGCTGCAGAGCGCGCTCGCGCCGCTGCCGAACCTTCCCGACCCGGCCGCAGCGCCCGGTCCCGAGGACGAGCTCGTCCGCGAGCGCGGCGAGATCAGGGATCTGGGCTTCGAGCCGCGCGACCACCTCGAGCTCGCGGGGTCGCGCATCGACATGGACCATGGCGCGAACCTGTCCGGGTCGCGCTTCGCATATCTGCGGGGGGACCTCGTGATGCTCGAGCTCGCACTGGTGCGCTGGGCGCTCGAGAAGCTTCGCGGCCACGGCTTCGAACCGGTGATACCGCCGGTGCTGGTGCGCGAGCGGGCGCTGTTCGGCACCGGCTTCCTGCCGGACACCGAGCAGCAGATCTACAGCCTGCCCGAGGACGAGCTGTACCTGGTCGGCACGTCCGAGGTGGCGCTCGCGTCGCTGCATGACGGCGAGATCCTCGAGTCCGAGGGGATGCCGCTGCGATACGCCGGCTTCTCGCCGTGCTTCCGCCGCGAGGCCGGCGCCGCCGGCAAGGACACGCGCGGGATCTTCCGGGTGCACCAGTTCGACAAGGTCGAGATGTTCAGCTTCATCGCCCCGGAGGAGTCCGAGGCCGAGCACGAGCGGATCCTCGCGATCGAGGAGGAGATCCTCGGCGAGCTCGAGATCCCCTACCGCGTCGTCAACATCGCTGTCACCGACCTCGGCAACTCGGCCGCCAAGAAGTACGACTGCGAGGCGTGGCTCCCCAGCCAGGGCCGCTACCGGGAGCTGACCTCGTGCTCGAACACGACGGACTACCAGGCGCGGCGCCTGGGCATCCGCATGCGCCGCGACGGCCGCACGCAGACGCCGCACACGCTGAACGGCACGGCGGTGGCGGTCGGGCGCACGATCGTCGCGCTGCTCGAGAACGGCCAGCGCGAGGACGGCAGCGTGACGCTCCCGGACGCCCTGGTGCAGTTCGGGGCGCCGGCCGAGCTGCCGGCGGCCTAGGGCCTCAGCCGATCTGGAAGAGCAGCGTCCGCGCGGGCCCGTGCGTCGGGGCGATCGTGAGCCGGTAGACGCCCGCCGGCAGCTGTGAGCGGCCGCCGAGGTGATGGCTGCTGCGCCCGACGGGCACGGTCAGGCTCATCGCGCGCGCCGCGCCCGCCCACACGAGCCGCCGGTGCGAGCGCCTGCGCCGCGACAGCGTCACCGTGACGCGGCCCGCGACCGTCGAGCTGAACTGGAATCCGACCTGGGAGACGTGGGGGTGGCGCGAGTTCAGTGCGATCAGTGCCCTGAGCGTCAGCGACAGGCCCGTGAGCTGCATCGTCCCCGGGGGCACCGGCGTGCTGCCGGCGCCGGTCGGAGCGGGAGGAGCCGCGGGCGGGCCCGTCCTGGGGGTTTCAGCCGGCGGGAAGCCGCTCGCTTCGCGCTTGATTTCTTCTTTTTCGGGTGGTTCTTCGCCCTTGCCGGCGCCTTCTTCGGTCAGCGTGAAGTCCGCGATGCCGCTCGGCGTGCCGACGCCCGTCGGCCCGTCGTAGCCTTCGCCCGCGAGGCAGGTGCCCCGCGATTTGCAGCTGGCGGCGGCCTCTTCCGCGGGCGTGCATCCCGACAGCCCCGTCGATTCGCTGAACGGGAGGCCGCATTTGCCGTTCGAGCCCGTGACGACGTCGTGCAGCGAGGCGGGCGTGGCGGCGGCGTCTTCATAGAGCGTCCGGGCGGGGTAGGCGACGCCTTCGCTGCCGCCGGCGAGCGCGAACACCGCGGCGATCACGGGCGAGGCGAGGCTGGTCCCGCCGATCGTGCACCAGTGCATCACGTGCACGACTTTGGATTCTTCATAGCTGTATTCGCAGGCGGGGCTGGTGTAGTGGACGGCCAGGCCCGTGTAGGGGTCGGCGACGGCGGACACGTCCGATACGGACCGTTTTTTCCCGCAGCCGACCGCGGTCCAGCCGGCGAGCGTCTGCTGCCAGGCGGGCGCGGTGAAGTCGACGCTGCATCCGCCGCCCCCGGCTCCGTCCCCGTTCCAAACGCTCTCTGACTTCCAGCCGCCTTCGGCGTTCAGCGTCAGGCGCGTGCCGCCCACCGAGACCACATGCGGCGATGACGCCGGGTACTCGGCGTATCCCTGTTCGAAGGAGTTGGGCGCATCCCATCCGAGGTAGCCGTTGTCGCCCGCGGAGGCCGTGATGACCGTGCCGGGGTGGTTGAACGGGCCGGCCGAGTCTTCCGCGGGGGTGACGCCCTGCTCCAGGCCTCCCCAGGAGTTGCTGATCTCGCTGGCGCCGAGGCTCTCGGCGGCGTGCTCGGCGGCTTCGAGGTCGCTGTTCGCTTCGGAGTTGGCGAGGACGAGCAGGATCTTGCACGTCTGGCAGGTCGCGTGCGCGGACTCCATGTCGAGCGAGAGCTCGAGCCCCCATCCGGTCGCCGCTTCGGCGTGTTCGGCTTCGCCGATGCTTCCGCCGCGTGCCGATTCGAGTTCCCCGAGTGTCCTCGGGAACGGCGGTTTGCCCGTTTCGCCGTTCTGGTTGACCTGTGTCAGGCAGCCGTTGGCAGCTGTGCATTCCGGCAGTTCGAATTCCAGGTCGTAGGCCTTCAGGTCCGCTTCCGCGTTCGGGTCGTTGTAGGCGTCCACGATCGCGATCGTCTGCTGGCCGCCGGAGGGGGACGTCGGCAGCGAGTAGGCGCTGTGAAGGTCCTTCGGGCGCAGGCCGAAGTTGCCGGCCGCGGGGGAGGGCGCGGCGCGTGGCGCGCTGAGCGCCACGCCGAGCGGATGGCGCCGCGCGAGCGCTTCGCGCGTCACGGGCACGAGCTGCAGCGACAGGCACGCGGCGCGGCCCGGCGAGGCGGGCGGGCACACGGGCTTGACGGAGTAGTCGGAGCGCGGCAGCTGCGTGAGCGGACCCGCGCCGATCGCGGAGGGTGCTCCCGCGAGCACGGAAGCGAGCATCACCGCGAGCGCGGCGAGCGCCCGACCCCTCATTGCTCCTCTTGCGCTGTGGGTTGCTGTCATCGTGGTTCCCGGGTGCTTCCATGTCATCTTCGGCGCGCCCGCAGCCCCTCTTGAGTGTTCGGCCGCGCGCCCGACGGACCGCGTCGTCACCGGATCGTCACGCGATCGTCACCGGAGGGTCACGCGCGCACCCCGGCCCGCCGGGAGGATGCCTGCGAGGACGGTGAACGCCGCAAGGATGTGGCATGGCAGGCAGTGCAGGCACGCCCGCTCCCAAGATGCACCGCCCTCTTCGTTCCGCGCCTCACGAGGTGCAGGGCGCAACGGGCGGGCGGGAGCATGCTCCCGCCCCGCCCGTCCTATCCACCTCCCACCGCATTACTCTGAGGGCAATGGGCACGCCGCTCGGTTTCCTGATCGCCGCGAATCCACCATCGCGCAAGGTCGGTGCGCTCATCGCACTCGTGGCGGTGGCGGCCTCGACGCTGCTGATCTATCCGCTGAAGGAAGTCGCGCCGGTCGTCTCGCTCGGCGTCGTCTATCTGCCCGCGGTGCTCGTCATCTCCGCGACGTGGGGCGCCGCGCTGGGGCTCACCACGTCGATTCTGAGCGCTGCGGCGTTCAACTTCTTCCATCTGCCGCCCGTCGGGCAGTTCACGATCTCGGACTCGAGCAACTGGGTCGCCCTGGTCACGTTCCTCGTCGTGGCGGTGCTCGCGAGCTCGGTCGCAGACGTCACACGCGAGCGCACCCGCGACGCGGAGGAGCGCCGCCGCGAGGCGGACCTGGCCGCTGAGATGGCGAGGCTCCTGCTCCGCGGCAACTCGCTGATGGAGGCGCTCCCGACGGCCTCCGCCCGCCTGGCTCAGACGCTCGACCTCGGCTACTGCTCGATCGTGATGGAGGCCGTCGAGGGCGACGAGCGGACCGTGGCGTTCGCCCTGCGCGAGGGGCCGCGCCGGCTCGGCACGCTGCTCGTGGGCGGAGCCGCGTCCGAGGCGACACTGCGCAGGCTGCAGGAGCGGGTCGTCCCGGCGCTCGAGTCGCTGCTCAGCGCGGCGCTCGAGCGGGAGAGCCTGCTGACAGGAGCGGTCGAGACCGCGGCGCTGCGCCGCGCGGACACGATCAAGACCGCGCTGCTGCGCGCCGTCTCACATGACCTGCGCTCGCCACTGACCGCGATCTCGGCTGCGGGGGAGGCGGTCGGATCACCATCCATCTCCGCCGAGGAGCGCGAGGAGCTCGCGAGCGTCATCCAGGAGGAGACGAGCCGTCTCTCTCGCCTGGTCGACAACCTGCTGGACCTCTCGCGCCTGGAAGCGGGCGCGGCCGAGCCAAGGCGCTCGTGGACGTCGGTCGATGAGCTGATCAGGGCGTCGATCGCCGAGATCCCCGCCACGGCCGGGGACTTCGCGCTCTCGATCGACCGCGACATACCGCTGCTCAGCCTCGACCCCGTGCAGATGGAGCGCGCGTTCGTGAACGTCCTTGAAAACGCGCGGCGCCACTCCGGCGGGCATCCGGTCTCGGTTCGTGCCCGCGCCGTGCGGAGCCTTGCGGCTGCGGCGCCCACGAGCGCCGCGCCGAGCGGCGACGAGTCGCGCTCGGGTGACCGCGTGATCGTTCGGATCGTCGATCGCGGGCCCGGGATACCGCCCGCCCAGCTCGAGCGTGTCTTTGAGCCGTTCTACCGCGCGCGAAACACCGGCGGTGAGCACCGCGGGTCGGGTCTGGGCCTGGCGATCGCGCGCGGGTTCGCGGAATCCAACGACGGCACCCTGCATGTCGAGTCGCTCCCCGGCCAGGGAGCGACCTTCGTCTTCGAGTTCCCGCTGCGCTCCGGGGCGGGTGAGAACGGTGTAGCTGCGCTCGAGACGGAGTCCCGGGCGGGGAGCCCCGCCGCGTGAGCGGCGCCGACGCCGCGCCCGCTGCACAGCCGCGTGTGCTGGTCGTAGACGACGAGCCGCAGATCGTGCGCGCGCTGAAGGTCGTCCTGCGCGAGGCCGGCTTCACGGCGGTGCCGGCCGAAAGCGTCTCGGAGGCGCTCGACCTCGCGGCCGTGCGCCCTCCGGAGGCGGCGATCATCGACCTCGTGCTCCCGGACGGCGACGGTGTGGAGCTGACGCGGCAGCTGCGTGAGTGGAGCGAGATGCCGATCCTCGTGCTCTCCGCCGTCGGTGAGGAGGAGCAGAAGGTCAGGGCGCTCGAGGCCGGCGCTGATGACTACATCACCAAGCCGTTCGGCACCCGCGAGCTCGTCGCGAGGCTGCAGGCCGCTCTGCGGCGCGCCGCCGGCTCAGGGGACGAGCCCGCGATCGCGGTCGACGGTCTCGAGATCGACCTCGCGGCGCGCGTCGTGAGCTGCGACGGGGAGCCCGTCCACCTGACGCCGATCGAGTTCGACCTGCTGCGCTCGCTCGCGCGCAACCGCGGGCGCCTGATGACTCACCGCAAGCTGCTCGCCGAGGTCTGGGGGCCGGAGTACGTCGATGACATCCAGCCGCTGCGCACCCACATCGCGCGTCTGCGGGCGAAGATCGAGCCACAGGACCCCGGCCGGCCGCGGTACATAGTCACGGACCCCGGCGTGGGCTACCGATTGGCCGGATAGCTCACCGTCACGAAATCGTTATGCCGCGCCCGCGGATCGTCATATGAGCGTGACGGGGGGCGCGGAATAGTGGCCCCATGGACGTCGTATCGATAGCTCTGGGGCTGATCTTCTTCATCGCCTTCCTGGCGATGATCGAGGGGATCGACCGGATATGAGCCTGTCAATCCCGCTCGGCGCCTTCGTCGCGCACATGAGCGCGGCCGACTTCATCGGGCTCGTGGTCGCGGTTCTCGTGATCGCGTACCTGTTCTACGCGCTGGTCCGGGGGGAGAACCTCTGATGACCGCCGCGGGCTGGCTGACGATCGTCCTGTTCGCGGTCATCCTGACCGCCCTCGCGTTCCCGCTCGGGACGTACATGGCCGGCGTCTACAGCGGCCGCCGCGTCTTCCTCACGCCGGTCCTCGGCGGGGCGGAGCGCCTTCTCTACCGGGTTCTCAACGTCGACGCCGAGCGCGAGCAGGACTGGAAGTCCTACGCGAAAAGCCTGATCGTCTTCTCGCTCGCCGGCTGGCTGTTCCTGTACTTCCTGCTGCGCACGCAGACGCTGTGGAACTTCACCGGGCTGAACCCGACGGGCTTCCACTCCGCGCCGTGGAACGTCACGTTCAACACGACCTCGTCGTTCATGACGAACACCAACTGGCAGTACTACGGCGGCGAGACGACGATGAGCTACTTCAGCCAGATGGCCGGCCTGACGGTCCAGAACTGGCTGTCGGCGGGCGTCGGGATCGTGGTCGCCGTTGCGCTGATCCGGGGGATCATCGGCCGCTCGGGGACGAGCCTGGGGAACTTCTGGCAGGACATGGTCCGCACGATCCTCTACATCCTCGCGCCGATCGCGATCATCGCCGCGATCGTCCTGATGTCCCAGGGCGTGCTGCAGAACCTCGCGAACTACCTGACGGCCCACACCATCACCGGCCTGACACAGACGATCGCGATGGGCCCGGTCGCCTCACAGGAGGCGATCAAGATGCTCGGCACGAACGGCGGCGGGTTCTTCAACGTGAACTCCGCCCACCCGTTCGAGAACCCGACGGCGTTCACCAACTTCTTCGAGATGCTGCTGGTGCTGATCATCCCGGCGGCGCTGATCTTCACCTATGGGCGTATGACAGGCAACCGCCGCCAGGGCTTCGCGATCTACGGCACCGTGATGCTGATGTTCCTCGGCGCCGCCGCCGTCGCGTACATCGCCGAGGCTCACGGGTCGCCGGCCCAGCACGCCGTCGGCCTGCACACCGGTGTCATCTCCGGTTCCACCGGCGGCAACATGGAAGGCAAGGAGCAGCGCTTCGGGATCGCCGGCTCCGCGCTGTTCGACGTCGTCACCACCGTCACCTCGTGCGGCGCGGTCAACAGCGCCCTGGAGTCCTTCACGGGCATCGGCGGCGCGGTGCCGTTCGCGAACCTCTCCGCGAGCGAGGTGATCTTCGGGGGTGTCGGAACGGGCCTGTACTCGATCCTGATGTACGTCCTGCTCGCGGTCTTCATCGGCGGCCTGATGGTCGGCCGCACGCCCGAGTGGCTCGGCAAGAAGCTCGAGGCGAAAGAGATCAAGCTCGCGGGCCTGGGCATCCTCGTCACGCCGCTGTCGGCGCTCTTCGCGACCGCGCTCGCGACCGCCAGCCACGCCGGCCGCGTCTCGATCGCGGAAGTCGCGACCACCAAAGCCGGCGGCAACACGCCGCAGGGATTCTCCGAGACCTTCTACGCCTACCTCTCGCAGGCGAACAACAACGGCTCCGCGTTCGCCGGCTACACCGGCTTCGTCCAGCCCAACGCGGGCAACATCGGCTCGCACGGCATCACCTTCGCGGATCTGCTCGGCGGCTTCGACATGCTGTTCGCGCGCTACGCGCCGATCCTGTTCGCGCTCGCGATAGCGGGCGCCCTCGCCGGCAAGCGCGTGACCCCCGCGGGCCTCGGCACGATGCGCACCGACAACCCGACGTTCGTGGTGCTGCTGATCGGCGTGATCGTGATCGTCGGCGCGCTCACCTTCTTCCCCGCCCTCCTGCTCGGACCGATCGTCCAGGGCCTGACCGGACACCTCTACTGAGATGAAGCGCGACATCATCACCTCCGCAATCGCCGTGATCGTGTTCACGCTGCTGCTCGGCATCGTCTACCCGCTCGTGATCACCGGCGTGGGCCAGGTCGCCTTCCCCGGCAACGCGAACGGTCAGCAGGTCAAGCTCAACGGGCAGCTGATCGGGTCGAAGATCATCGGCCAGAGCTTCTCAAGGCCCGTCATCGGCAAGAACGGCAAGCCCGAAGAAAAGAAGGGCGTGATCGTCACCGAACCGGACCCGCGCTATTTCCAGAGCCGCCCGTCGGCCACCGAAGGCGGAGCCAACAACGCCGCTGCGAGCACCTTCTCCAACAAAGGCCCGAACAGCACCAGGACGGCCGAAGCCGACGAAGAAAACATCAAGGCCTACCTCGAACTGAACAGGCGTTATGACCCGGCGCTGACGGTGGCGAAGATCCCCGTCGACGCGGTCAACACGTCCGGCTCGAACCTGGACCCGGAAATCTCACAGGCGAACGCCTGGATACAGGCCCACCGGATCGCGGCGCTGCGCCGGCTGTCGCTGGCGAGGGTCAACAGCCTGATCGCCCAGTACACGAGCGGCCGGGGCCTGGGCTTCTCCGGTGAGCAGGGAGTGAACGTGCTCGAGCTCAACCTCGCGCTCGACAGGCTGACCGGAGGTGGCAACTGATGTCTGTCCAGACGCAGGAGAGACAGGCGGTGTCGCTGTTCCAGGGCGCGATCGTCAAACGCGCGCTGATCGACAGCCTGGTCAAGCTCGACCCGCGGGTGCAGATCCGCAACCCCGTGATGTTCGTGGTCGAGATCGGCTCGGTCATCACGACGATCACGTGGCTGATCCAGGCGTTCGGCGGCAAGCCACTCGGCGGCGGTCACGAGCCGTCCTGGTACACGTTCACGATCGCGATCTGGCTCTGGCTCACCGTGATCTTCGCGAACATGGCAGAGGCCTTCGCCGAGGGACGCGGCCGTGCCCAGGCGGACACGCTGCGCTCGATGCGCAAGGAGACGGTCGCGATGATGAAGGACGGCTCCTCCAAGGCCGCCTCCGAGCTCACCCGCGGCGACATCGTCGTCGTCACGGCGGGCGAGCTGATCCCGGGCGACGGCACGGTCATCGAGGGCATTGCGACCGTCGATGAGTCCGCGATCACGGGCGAGTCCGCTCCCGTCATCAGGGAGTCGGGAGGGGACCGCAGCGCCGTCACCGGGGGAACGCGCGTCACCTCGGATGAGATCCTCGTCGAAATCACCCAGGAACCGGGCCAGTCCTTCCTCGACCGCATGATCGCCCTCGTCGAGGGTGCCGAGCGCCGCAAGACCCCCAACGAGATCGCGCTGAACATCCTGCTGGCCGCGCTGACCCTGATCTTCGTGATCGTCGTCGCCACGCTGCGCCCGTTCGGGCTGTTCGCGAGCACGTCGATCTCAGAGACGACGCTGATCGCGCTGCTCGTCGCGCTGATCCCGACGACGATCGGCGCGCTCCTGTCGGCGATCGGCATCGCCGGCATGGACCGGCTGGTGCGCCGCAACGTGCTTGCCCTCTCGGGCCGCGCCGTCGAGGCGTCCGGGGACGTCGACGTGCTGCTGCTGGACAAGACCGGCACGATCACGATCGGCAACCGCCTCGCATCGGAATTCGTGCCGATGCCGGGTGTGCCGGAGTCGGAGCTCGCCGAGGTGGCGCAGCTCTCATCGCTCGCGGACGAGACCCCCGAGGGACGCTCGATCGTGGTGCTCGCGAAGCAGTACGGGATCCGTGAGCACGACATGAGCACCCTCAAAGCAGAGTTCGTGCCGTTCACCGCGCAGACGCGCATGAGCGGGATCGACATGGGCGGCCAGCAGCTCCGCAAGGGCGCCGGCGACTCGATCATCGCATTCGTCGAAAAGGAAGGCGGCTCGCCGCCACCGGAGCTCCAGGAGGCGCTCGACCGGATCGCCCGCGAGGGGGGGACCCCGCTCGCCGTCGCCCGCGACAGCCAGGTGCTCGGCGTGATCTACCTCAAGGACACCGTCAAGGAGGGCATGAGCGTCCGCTTCGACCAGCTTCGCGCGATGGGGATCAGGACCGTGATGGTGACCGGCGACAACCGCCTCACAGCCGCCAAGATCGCCGAGGAGGCCGGCGTGGATGACTTCCTCGCTGAAGCCACCCCCGAGCGAAAGCTCGCCCTGATCCGCGAGGAGCAGTCCGAAGGCCGGCTGGTCGCGATGACCGGCGACGGCACCAACGACGCCCCGGCGCTCGCGCAGGCGGACGTCGGGGTCGCGATGAACACGGGCACCCAGGCCGCGCGCGAGGCCGGGAACATGGTCGACCTCGACTCGAACCCGACGAAGCTCATCGAGATCGTCGAGGTCGGCAAGCAGCTGCTGATCACGCGCGGCGCGCTGACCACCTTCTCGATCGCGAACGACGTCGCGAAGTACTTCGCGATCCTCCCCGCCGTGTTCGTCGCCACGTACGCGACGAGCCCCGGCGGCCAGGGGCCGCTGCACGTCCTGAACATCATGAACCTGGGCACGCCCGAATCGGCGATCGTCTCGGCGATCATCTTCAACGCGCTCGTGATCCCGCTGCTGATCCCGCTGTCGCTGCGGGGCGTGCGCTTCCGCCCGATCGGTGCGAGCGCGCTGCTGCGCCGCAACCTGCTGATCTACGGGCTCGGCGGCCTGATCGCCCCGTTCATCGGCATCAAGCTGATCGACCTCATCATCCACAACCTGCTCGGGGCGTAGGCGGCCGCAGCACTCGCCTCGCGGGTGCCGGGCCGGTATCCTGATCGGCGGTGAGCCGGGAAGCCTGGTCGGCACGTCAAGTGCTGCCTTCCCGGATGCCCCGCAGACACCCGCCAGCCACCCGCAACCGATCAGCGTGCGCGCCGTGCACGCGGGGGCTGCGATGAAGCCGCGGGGGATGTGGCCGTCGGCGTGGCGGCGCGAGGCGCTGCGAACCAACCTGTGGCTGGTTCCCACGATCGAGATCGCGCTCGCGGTCGGCCTTTTCGCCTGCACCTACGCGATCGACCGCGCCGCATACAACGGCTCGGTCCAGCTCCCGAAATTCGTGATCAGCGGGACGCCCGACGCCGCACGCCAGATCCTGACGGCGATCGCGGCCGCTGTGATCACCGTCGTGACGCTGGTCTTCTCGATCACGATCGTCACGCTGACGCTCGCCTCGACCCAGTTCGGGCCGAGGATGCTGCGCAACTTCATCCGCGACCGGATCACCCAGGTGACGCTCGGCAGCTTCGTCGCGACCTTCGTCTACGCGATCCTCGCACTCGTCTCGATCGGCTCGGGCAGCCACGGCGGCCTCGTGCCGCACCTGTCGATCACCGTCACGATGGCGCTGGTCGTCGCGGACGTCATCGTGCTCGTCGTGTTCATCGACCACATCGCGAGGTCGATTCAGCTTCCGCAGGTGATCGCGAGCATCGCAAAGGACCTCTCCGGGGCGATCGCGGCCGAAGCCGGCCCCCGCTACTCCGGGCCGAAGGCGGGCCCGTCGCTGTCGGAGATGCTCGTGCGCCTGGAGGAGGACAGTGGCGTCGTCAGGGCACCCGGAAGCGGCTACCTGCAGTACGTGAGCATGAGCACGCTGATGGACATCTCGACGCGCAGCAACTCGGTGATCCGCCTGCTTCACCGGCCCGGGCATTTCGTCGTCGAGGGCAACCCGCTTGCGCAGGTCTGGCCGGCGGGAGCGGCGCCGGGGGTCGCCCGCGCGCTCGGCGGCGCTCATGCGACGGGGCCCCACCGCACCCTCACCCAGGATGTCTCGTTCGCGGTCGACCAGCTCGTCGAGATCGCGATCCGAGCACTCTCGCCCGCCGTCAACGACACCTTCACGGCGCTCGCATGCATCGACTGGCTCGGCGACTCGCTCTGCAAGCTCGCCGCCCAGTGGCAGCCCGCGGAGGTCCACAGGGACGCGTCCGGGCACGTGCGGGTGATCACCGTAACCGTGAGGTTCCACCGGCTGGTCGAGCGGGCCCACGACAAGATCCGCCAGGCCAGCCGCGGCATGCCGGCCGTGATGATCCGCCAGCTCGAAGGGCTCGAGAGCGTGATCGCCTACACGGACCTGCCCGAGGACCGCGAGCTCCTGATCAGGCAGGCGCAGATGATCCTGCGCTCCAGTGAGGAGTCGGTGCCCGAGGAGGCCGACCGCGCGGACGTGCGCCGCAGGTATGAGGCGGTGCTGGCCGCGGCCTAGGGCGGTGCGGCCGGTTCCCTGCGGGCTATCCACTCGGTGCCCGGCGTGTCCGTCAGGCCGTGCACAAGGATCGAGGCGAACACGGCGAGCGCCGCGAGGTTGAAGATCTCCCCGGCCGCTTCGATCTGGCGGGAGAGGATCAGCAACGAGAAGGTCATCGTGGCGACGCCCTTCGGCCCGAACCAGGCCATGAACGCCTTCGCCGGGCGCGAGAACTGCGTGCCCGCGAGCGCGATCCAGATCGCGAGCGGCCGTGCGAGCAGGAACGTCCCGGCGACGACCCCGACAGCGGCCCAGCCGTCTTCAAAGAGACCGCTCACGGTCAGCAGCGAGCCGAACACCGTGAAGATCGCGAGCTTCACGATCTCGATTATCTCCCTCATGCCTTCCTCGAACTCGGTCCGCAGGTCCGGCCTGCGCACCCCGACGACGATCGCGGCGACGAACACGGCGATGAATCCGTTCGCCGGAGGGATCAGCGCCGTCAGCCCATAGGTCAGGAACGCCAGGCCCAGGCCGTAGAGGGCGCGCTGATAGCCGGGTATGCCCCTGCCCGCCCCGTCGGCCGAGCGGGCGGGCATCGCCAGCGACCCGAGCACGCCGAGGGCGAGACCCATCAGGAGACCGAGCCCGATGTCTTCGACGAGGAAGCGACCGACGTCAAAGCTCCCGGTGCGCGGTTCGAGCACCGCTGCGAACGCGAGCACAGCGGGCAGTGCGAGCCCATCGTTGAGGCCGGACTCGAGGTTCAAAGAGTGCCTGATCACCTCCGGCACGCGCGGGTCCGTGACGACCCCGGAGGACAGCACCGGGTCGGTGGGGGAGAGCAGGGCGCCGAGCAGGAACGACTCCGTCCAGCCGAGGCCGGTCAGGGCGTGCGCGAGCAGCGCCACGACGATCCCGGTGATGGGCATCGCGATCATCAGCTTGCGGAGCGGCAGCTGCCAGTGGCGCTGGAGCAGCTCGCCATCGACCTCGAGGCCGTCGCGAAAGAGGATCACGATCAGCGCCGTCGTCGCGAGATCGGCGACCAGGCCCGAGTTCGGCTTGAACTGAAGGACGCCGAGGGCGCCTTCTCCGAGCAGGAAACCCAGCAGCACGAAGATCGCCGTCAGCGACAGCATGCTGCGTCTCGCGAGCCCCGACAGCAGCGCGCCGATGAGCAGCAGCCCGCCGAGGACCGCCGCCGCCGTCTCGAATGAGGTCACTGCTGTAGCGTCCCACAAGCCCCCCATGGCAGATGAGAAAGGACACCTCAAGGTCTTCATCGGAATGGCCCCGGGCGTGGGCAAGACGTTCCGCATGCTCAACGAGGGCAGAGCCGAGGCGGTCAGCGGCCGAGACGTCGTGATCGGCTACCTCGAGCCGCACGGCCGGGCCGAGACGGTCGAACAGGCAGGCGACCTCGAGCTCGTCCCGCGACGGCATCTGAGCTACCGCGGCCGGCCGATGGAGGAGATGGACCTGCCCGCGATCCTCGCCCGCAAACCCGAGCTATGCCTGATCGACGAGCTCGCCCACACGAACGTCCCCGGCGTCGAGCATGAGAAGCGCTACGAGGATGTGCTGCAGGTGCTCGACGCGGGCATCGACGTGTTCTCCACGGTCAACGTCCAGCACCTCGAGAGCCTGAACGACCAGATCACCCAGCTGACCGGGGCGACCGTCCGCGAGACGGTGCCCGACCAGGTGCTCTCCGACGCCGACGAGGTCGTGCTCGTCGACCTGACACCCGAGGCGCTGATCTCGCGCCTGCGCGCGGGCAAGGTCTACCGCCCCGAGCGGGTGCAGGCGGCGCTGAACAACTTCTTCAAGATCGAGAACCTGGCGGCGCTCCGTGAGACCGCGCTGCGGCAGGTCGCCGACGAGGTCGAGGTCAAGCGGCTGATCCGGGAGGAGCGCCCGCTGCCGCGGCGCGACGAGGAGGGAAGGACCGTCTTCACCGAGGCGGGGCCCCAGGCGATCGCCGATCGCCTGCTCGCGATAAGCACCCTCACGCCGGACTCCGAACGGGTTCTGCGCAGGGCATGGCGATCCGCGCAGCGCCTTGACGCCGAGCTCGACGTGCTCGTCGTCCGCGACCCGCGCCGGCCAGCCGCGAGCGAGGACCGCGCGAGGCTGGAGGAGCTGCGCCGCCTCACGTCGATGCTCGGGGTGCGCCTGCGCGTCGAGGAGGGCGAAGATCCCGCCGAGGTCGCGATCCGCGTCGCGCAGGAGCTCGGCAGCACCTACGTGCTGATCGGCACACCGCCCGCCCCGAAGGGCCTCGCGCGCCTGGGCGGGGGCGGTGACCGCTCAATGCTGATGCGGCTCCTGCGCGGACTCCCCGGCATCGATGTGCGCGTGGTCGCCGACCCGACCCTGCGGCGCTCGGCGCAAGGCGGCGCCGCGCCCGCGGACGGACTGCCGGGCGCCCTCTCGCTGCGTCCCTCCGAGGACGGCTGACCCCGCCGGCAACCGGCGCGCACGTCATGCAACGCCACTAACATCGCGCTCCGAATGACCCGGACGTCTGTTACAACCACCGCAATGCAGCGCACACGAATCACGTCCAGGCTCCTGGCTCTCGCCGGCGCCGTACTGCTGGCGGGCCTGCTGGCCGTGCCGAGCGCGATCGGCAGGCAGGCCAGCCCGCGCGCCCGCGCGGCGTCCTCGCTGCTCGTCGGCGTCGGCGACGAGCACGCGAAACTGTTCAAGAACCCGCTGTGGCAGCAGCTGCACACGAAGATCGTGCGCTACATCGCCCCGTATGACGCCGCGGTCCGCGGCGACGAGCTCGGCAAAGCCCGCGAATGGATCCACGCGGCCGAAACACAGCACCAGCAGGTGCTCGTGGCCTTCTACCACTCCGAGCACACGCCGACGGTCCTTCCGAGCGTCGCCACCTACCAGCGCGACGTCAAGAAGTTCGTCGCCCTGTTCCCGCGCGTTCACCAGTACCAGTCCTACGACGAGGCGAACCGCGGCAACGTCCCCGGAGCGTTCTCGAGCCCGTCTGCGACGCTCGCGGCTCAGTACTACCAGGCGCTGCTGCGCTCCTGCACCATCCGCTGCACCGTGATCGGGCTCGACGTGCTGGACGCCAACAACATCGGGCCGACACTGGAATACATCTCCGAATTCAAGCGCGAGATCGGTCGACTGCGGACGATCATGCCGAAGATCTGGGGCCTGCACGACTACTCCGACGTAAACCGCTACGAAAGCTGGCGGACGAGGGAAATCGACCGTGCGCTCGGCGGCCAGGTCTGGCTCACCGAGACCGGCGGCATCGTCCAGTTCGGGTCGTTCACGAACCGCAACGGCTCGGGCCTGACGCGCGCAGCGAGCGTCGTCAAATACGTCTTCGCGCTCGCGCACTCCCAGCCGCAGATCACGCGCCTTTACCTGTATGACTGGACCGGCGGGAACGCGAGCACGCGCTTTGACGCCGGCCTGATGAGCGCGCGCGAACAGCCGCGCCCCGGCTACGTCGTGCTGTGCCGCGCACTCCACGCTGCCAAGTGCAACGTGAAGCTCAGCCGCAACTAGCTTCAGGCCGCAGCGGCCGCGCGGGAGTCGTCCGCCGCGCCGGGTCCGGCGCGGCGCGTGCGCTCGGGCGGCTGACTGCGCAGCAGCGCCATCGCGCACAGCGCGAGCAGCCCGGCCGCGGCCGCGATCGGCGCGAGCGCCTTCAGCGGATATGAGCCAAAGCCCTTGTGGAGCGCCGTCTTGTCGCCTGCGCCGACGATGCTGAGCAGGCCCTGGTGGTCGATGCCGAGGACCGTCGGGGCGACCGCGGCGAACAGGCACCAGCCGGCGAGGCAGAGCACGCCGACCGCGATCGAGCGGCCCGTCAGGGCAAGGCGCGGCGTCGCGAGCACCGCGAGCACGACGGCGCCACCGGCCGCGAGGAAGAACGGCCAGATGCCGCCCCATCCGCGCCCCAGCCCGTAGGACGTCGCGATCGTCGGCTGGAAGAAGCCCTGGCCCAGGTAGCGCGCCCACTTCACCACCTCGGTCTCATAGCCCGTCAGCGGATGCGTGATCGTCGCCACCACCGTGGTCGTGATCGAGACGCCGGCAAGCGCGATCGTCGGCCCGGGGAAGCGCTTCAGGGCGAGCGCGATCGGGAACGCCAGGAACGGCAGCATCGTCGTCAGGAACCGCGGCCCCATGAAGCCGCCGCCGAACGGCAGGTAGTAGCCCGAGTTGTAGAGCAGGTAGCAGAAGCAGATCCCCGCGCATGTCAGCGCCTCCGCGCGCCGGCCGCGCTTGTAGAGCAGCCACAGCCCGACGGCGCCCAGGATCAGCACCGGCGAGATCGTCAGCAGGCCGCGCGAGTCCAGCAGCAGCGTCGAGAGGACCTTCAGGCTGGGCGCGCCGATCCCGAAGAAGCCTTTTTTCTGGCGCGGCACATCGGAATAGGCGAGGTGCGTCCACGAGCGGAACGCGTAGTGGTTGTAGAGCAGCAGCGGGATGATGCCGACGATGCCGCCCGCGATGTACGCGCCGGCCCTGCTCAGGACGCCGCGGACGTTCAGCGCGTCCCTGCGCGAGAGCAGGAACAGCCCGAGCACGAGCGAGACGAAGAAGACCGGATACTCCGAGGCGACCGCATAGCCCATCGCCAGGCCCGCGAGCGCTAGCAGCATCGGGCTCGCCGGGCCGTCGCGCTCACGCAGCATCAGCCAGAACGCCGCGAAGCCCAGGAACGCCGCGAACACGTGCGAGAACAGCAGCGTGGAGAGGGGAAGCACCATCGTGCCGAGACCGAGGATCACGGCGGCCGCGACGCCGTAGCCGGGCTCGAAGCGCTCTCCGACCCGCCACACGAGCAGCAGCAGCAGCAGCCCGGGCAGCACGTTGCCCCACAGCCCGACCAGGTAGATCATCTCATCGTCGCCCCGCTGCGCCTGCGATTCCTTGGCCCACGCATCCGCGTTGACCAGGTTCAGCGTGTCGTAGAACGGCAGCACGAACAGCGCGAGCCCGGGGGCGCGCGCCGAGTAGTAGTGGCCCTTGTAGATGACCTTGTCGCCGGTGTTCGACTGGAACTGGTCGATCGTGGTGCCATCGTTGTCCAGCGAGCGCACCAGGTCGTAGTGGGAGGCCTGGTTCCAGGAGAAGCTCTGGATGATCGTGGCGTAGGACACGCCGACGAGGAGGATCGCGATCAGGGCCAGGCGCGCCTTGCCCTTAGGGAGCAGGCTCCGCCGCTTCGGCGCGCGTTCGCGCTCCTGCTCGCGCTGCGCCGCTCTGGCGGCGGCGGGGGACTCCGGAGCCGGCGGTGTGTCCGGGCGCTCACCCATCAGCCCGCTCCGTGCAGGGCGCTCGGCCCGGGGCCGATTTCGTAGATCACGAGCGAGCCGACACGCCTGCGGGTGACGCCGAGCCCGGTGACCGGCTTTTCAGCGGCCTTCGCCGGATCGCCCGGCTCGGGCACGACGAGGCTGTGGGTCGCGGGCAGGCCCTTGAAGGGCACCGTGTGCAGGACGACCGTCTTGATCCCGTAGTAGCGGAGCTTCTCGATGCTCGCCTTGTCGGGGAACCCGCTCATGCCGCCGCGCAGGTCATCGAGCGATTCGATGTCGAAGGTGCTGTTCCCGACGGGGATCTTGTAGAAGCCGTTCGTCGAGAAGTACTGCCAGATGCGGTCGTTCGCGCCGTCCGTGGGCAGGTCCAGGATCGGGCTGCGCAGGCCGATCTCGGCCGCTGCGGGCTGGGGCACCTTCGGGTTCGAGAGGTGACCGGCGCCTTCGCCGACGATCACCAGCACGAGCACGGTCCCGAGGATCGCGGGCAGCGCCCGCAGGTGGTTGCGCTCGCCCCAGCCGCCGATCTTGCCGGCGAGCAGCTGCACCCCGGCGCCCGCGAGCATCGCGTAGAAGAGCGTTGCGAGCGTGAAGATGCGGCCCGGCACACGAACGCCGTTCCAGCCCGGCGCGAAGTCGTAGAGAAGTTTGTAGGGCCAGCCGCCCCCGGTCAGGCCGAACCCCAATGCGAGCACGGAGACGATCACGATCCCGGCCGCCAGGCCGATGCGCAATCGCTTCGTATAGAACGGCGCCATCAGGCCGATGACCGCGAGCACGAAGATCACGCCGCCGGGGAAGAAGACGTCCTCGTTCTGGGAGTGGACGTGTTTGCGGGCGAACGAGGTGATCGGTCCCCAGATGCGGTTCTCGGAGGAGGCCGCGAACCACGCGATCGGGCCCGACGAGTAGTTCTTGACTTCCTTGATCGAGCGTTTCGCGTTCGGGTAGTCCTGCGAGATCTTCAGATAGGGGCGCGACTGGTAGATACCGACGATCCCGCAGAGGCCGACGCCGACCAGCGTCGCGAGGAGGACACGCCGCGCCATCAGCGGCCCGCGCGAGCGGGTGCCTCCGGGCTCGGGCTCGGCCGGTGGCGCCCCCGGCGTGCCCCTCCCGCGCCACCAGTAGATGATCGCGATCGCCCCGAGCACCGCGAGCAGATACGTGAACTGGAGGCTGAGCGTGAAGCCGAGGCTGATCTGCCACGCGGTCACCGCCCAGCCGGCGAAGACCAGGCCCGGCGAGGAGCGCCGGTAGCCGCGCAGCAGCAGGAACAGCGCGAACGGGAGCCCGCCCGAGGAGATCACGTGCAGGTGCCCCGCCTCGGTGACCCTGTAGGGCGCGTACGCGAACGCCGCGCCGCCGGCGAACGCGCCGATCTTGCCGAGGCCGAGCTCGCGGGCCAGCAGGTAGGCGCCGAAGAACGCGAACGACCAGGCCCACAGGAACAGCAGGTTGTAACGGACCAGCGCCGCGACGGTGCCCGACCCGAACCATGCGGCCGGCCCGTACCCGATCAGCGAGTCGGAGAAGGCGAGGCTCAGCGGGTGCGGGTAGAACGCGTTCGAGTCGAACAGGTGAGCCGGGTCGTTGAGCATCGCGTGACCGACCCACGCGATCTGCCACGCCGTCCTCACCGGGTCACCCAGATCCGGCGAGATGTGGCTGCCCATGTGCAGGACCAGCGGCCAGCTCGTGATGATCGCGAGCGCGATGCCGGTCAGCGCCGCGAGGATGATCTCCCTGGCGCCGAGCGAGGGCGAGCGCGCCCAGCGTTCAGCGACCGCCACTCGCCGGGATGCGCGCTCGCTGCGCCCCCGCGCGCCCTCAGCGGAGGACGCGGAGGACACGGACGGCAGGGGCGGCGGGGTTGGGAGACCGGTGCTCACGGCCTGAAGCTGTTCTGGGCCAAACTGATCGGGGCAGCATACGTCAGGCACCCGGTGCCACGCCGCGCCTGCGCGTGGCCGCGCGCCATGTGCCGGCGCGATCCGTCAGACTTGGCCGCATGAGAGTCCTCGTTGTCGGCGCCGGTGGCGTCGGAGCCGCGTTCGCGGCGATCGCCCAGCGCCGTGAGGTGTTCGACCATGTCGTACTCGCGGACGTCGCGATCGAGCGTGCGCAGGCGGCCGCCGACCGCCTCGGTGAGGCGGACCGCTTCAGCGCGGAGCGCGTCGACGCGTCAAGCCGCGAGGACCTCGTCGCCCTGATCGAGCGGGTCAAGCCCGACGCCGTCCTGAACGCCTGCGACCCGCGTTTCAACGAGCCGATCTTCGCGGCCGCGTTCGACGCGAAGGTCACCTACCTGGACATGGCGATGACGCTGTCGCACCCGCACCCCGAGAAGCCCCACGAGCTGCCGGGCGAGAAACTCGGCGACAAACAGCTCGAGATGCACGAGCAGTGGGAGAGCGCTGGCATCCTCGCGCTCGTCGGCATCGGTGTCGAGCCGGGCCTGTCGGACATCTTCGCCCGCCACGCCGCCGATGAGCTGTTCTCGAGCATCCAGGAAGTCGGCGTGCGCGACGGAGCGGACCTCGTCGTCGAGGGCTACGACTTCGCGCCGACGTTCTCGATCTGGACGACGATCGAGGAGTGCCTGAACCCGCCTCTGATCTGGGAGCGTGAGCGCGGCTTCTACACGACGGCGCCGTTCTCCGAGCCGGAGATCTTCAACTTCCCGGAGGGCATCGGCCCGGTCGAATGCGTCAACGTCGAGCATGAGGAGGTCGTGCTGATCCCGCGCTGGGTGAAGTGCGAGCGCGTGACCTTCAAGTACGGGCTCGGCCAGGAGTTCATCGACGTCCTCTCGACGCTCCACAAACTCGGCCTCGACTCGACCGACCCCGTGTCCGTGCGGGGCACGATGGTGTCCCCGCGCGACGTCGTCGCCGCAGCGCTGCCGGACCCCGCGACGCTCGGCGAGCGGATGAGCGGCCGCACCTGCGCCGGCACCTGGGTCACCGGCACCGGGACCGACGGTCAGCCGCGCTCCACCTACCTCTACCACGTGGTCGACAACGAGACCACGATGCGTGAGTACGGCAGCCAGGCGGTCGTGTGGCAGACGGCGATCAACCCCGTCGTCGCCCTCGAGCTGCTCGCGACCGGGACATGGCAGGGAACCGGCGTGCTCGGCCCCGAGGCGTTCCCGCCGAAGCCGTTCCTCGCGCTGCTCGCCGAGATGGGCTCGCCGACCGGCCAGATGGAGCTCCCCGCCTAGAGGTCTCGCCGGTGCCTCGGCTCGGGAATCACCGCTGCGGCGGCTGCTGGAGCGAGAGGGTGTTGCCGTCAGGGTCGGCGAACCATGCGATGAGTGAGCCGCCGGGCGCTCTCCAGACGCCGTCCTCGTCCTGCTCCATGGCGTCGAAGCGAAGCACGGGGATGCCCGCCGCGCTCAGATCCGCGATCGCTGCGCGGACGTCCGGGACGCGCCAGCCGAGCACCGTGTGGCCCGCCGGCGCGGCGCCCGGGACCAGCGTCACCCGCAGCTGCGTTCCGCGTGCGTCGTAGGCGTCGGCGAACTCCGTTGATTCGATCAGCTCGAGGCCGAGTGCGTCGCGGTAGAAGCGGCGGGAGCACGCGAGGTCGCGCGTCGCGACGAACGCCACGATCTCCGCGTCGGTGAGCACGGTGCGCGCCGGAGTCTGCCTCCCCGGCCCGGAGCGCCGGGCCGGGGACGCTCAGCCGACGATTAGAACTCGACGGGTGCCGGCAGGATCGCCGAGGCGGGCTGGTCGAGGATCCCGGCAGGCGCCACTTCGCGCTTGCGGGCGAAGAACTCCTTGAACACGGGCCTGGAGACGATCATGATCACCCCGCCGAGGATCATGCCGCCGATGCCCATCCAAAGCGGCAGGGTGAAGCCGAGGTACTGGTGCCCGCCGTTTTCGGTTTCGTTGTAGTAGAGGGCCGCCTTGATTCCGACCCCCCACATGGCGAGCCCGCCGATCAGTGGCGCGACCCCGAGCAGGAGCACGTTGCGCGCCGATTTTTTCAGCTCGTGCCGGTAGTAGATCGCGCACGCGATCCCCGTCCAGCCGTAGTAGAAGCAGATCGGGAAGCCGACCGCCGAGATAGACGCTTCGAGCACGTTTTCGGAGGCCAGCAGGACACCGATCGTGATCATGATCGACAGCAGGCCGAACCCGAGCGTCGAGACCGTCGGCGTGAGGAACTTTTTGTGCACCCTCTGCAGCAGCGAGGTCACCGCTTTCCAGTGGGCCATCGAGAGCGTAGTTCGCGCCGTCGGCAGGATCGTCGTCTGGGTCGACGCGGACGCCGATGTCAGCACCGTGATGATCAGGAGCTTGTTCAGGGTGCTCCCGAGCACGCCGCCGCCGAGGGCGTTCAGCACGTCTTCTTTGTTGTCGACCAGGTACTGAGGGCCATGCACGGCGATCGCGGCCGCCGAGACGACGACATAGATCAGGACCAGCAGGATCGTCGACACGACCGCGGCCTTTCCGGGGCCGTTCGCCGGGTCTTCGGACTCCTCGTTGACCGCGACTCCGGAATCCCAGCCCCAGTAGATGAAGAAGCCGACGAGCAGCGCGACTATCAGGTCGCTGGAGCTCATGCTGAATGGATTCAGCCATTCCAGCGATGGATTCACAGAGGCGTAATGGTGCAGCGCCTTCTGGCCTTCTTCGTTTTCGACGATCGCGTGGCTCGCGGGGATCTTGTTCGCGAACACCTTGTAGAACGCCACGACCGAGAAGAGCCCGAGGATCGCGACCTCGGTGCCGAGCAGGATCGCCTGGATTTTGGCCGACAGCTCGATGCCGCGGTAACAGATCCACGTCATCAGCACGATCCACAGGACGGCGACGATGATGATCGCCGCTTTCGATTCGCCGAGTTCGGTGAAGCCGAAGAGCTTGAAGGTGTAGATCGCCGCGATGTCCGAGAGGGAGACCATCACGACCAGGTCGGCGAGGAAGATCGCCCAGCCGTTCATCCAGCCCGTCATCGGCCCCACGGCCCGCGTGGTCCACGCGAACGTCGTGCCGGCATCGGGATCGGCCCGGTTGAAGTATTTGTAGGCGGCCGCGACGAGCAGCATCGGGATGAACGCGACGAGCAGCACGGCGGGCGCGTGAAGGCCGACCGCTCCGACGGCCACGACGGCGCCCAGCGTCGTCGCGAGCGAGTAGGCGGGAGCCGTCGAGGCGACCCCGATGACGATGTTGGAGACGTAGCTGACGGCCCCCTTCTTCAGTCCCTTGTCCATCACTCCCGGGTGGGCTGAGGTGCCTCCCGGCGGGACTTGACTCTCGGTCGCCATCTGCTGCTCCTCTCGTCGGCGGGGCGAATACGGCTGCGCTAGTGGCGAAAGTTACGCCATGCGCGTGATAGTTGGCGGAACCTATGGCGAGGACGGGTCTCTGCGCAAGTGGCGCAAGTCCCAAATCAGCGCGCCGCGACTATACATTCGGTACAATCGACGCAGGGCATCTTGAACTCGCGGTGGCTTGAGCCGCGCACACCGGGTGGAGTAC
>Ga0209698_10001380_pt1 | contig 27952 bp, 9 predicted proteins | sample LitLauG_LLR_2012_FD_187203 | JGI IMG/M metagenome (GOLD analysis project Ga0209698, IMG submission 187203) | Freshwater sediment microbial communities from Pennsylvania, USA - Little Laurel Run_MetaG_LLR_2012 (SPAdes) (version 2) | ecosystem: Environmental > Aquatic > Freshwater > Creek >... | reverse complement strand
AGCGCTCTGGCCTTCGCCTGGGACAGCGCCGGCAGCAGCAGCGCCGCCAAGATGGCAATAATGGCGATGACCACCAGCAGCTCGATCAGGGTGAAGGCAATCCTGTGGTCAACCGAGGTCACAGCAGAAATGGCTGGTTGGTCATTCATTGCCGACGAACGCGTAACCCGAAATCAAAAAGTTGACATCGTCCTGGGTGGATGCTGCGCTGGGCGGGGCGCCGTATTTATTGGGATCATTGCTGCCGGCGTAGGCGCTGGTGGCACCATCTATCCAGCGGCGTGAGGTGGCATGCCCATCCGCCCAACTGAAGGTGCTGGAAACACCATGATTTACCGCGGGCGAATCCAGAATGGTCGTGCCCGACCAATTCGGCGCCGAACCATTCACACTCATGACCCAGGTGCCCTCGTTTTGCCCCCGCGGATCGTTCTCTTCCACGAACAAAAACTTGGTGGCTGGGTGCTGCAGTTGCGGGCGTTTGGTCAGGATTTCCATCGGGCCCGGGGCATTTCCGTTCGGGGCGGTCGGATGGTTCCACCACGACTGGCCGTTGAGTCCGGTCACCCCCGAATAAGTGCAGTAGGCATACCCATTCCCCGCCGGCCGCTTGTAGCGCAGATCGCCCGGGCAATGAACCACATCCGGATTCTTCAGATACGGGCCGAACGCCCCTTGCTTGACACATTCCTGGGACAACAGGGTGATGTAGGACTGTGCATCCATGGTTCCTTGTGGCGGCACCACGGGCAGGCTTGAGCTGACCATCGTCGTTTGGTACTGGTAACGCCACGGATGCTGGGTGAGTCCGGGCAGGTTGGCGTAGTCCACGTTGTTCATGTTGACCAGAATGTCCCGGCTGTCGTCCGCATAAAGGGTCCAGGCCAACCCCATTTGCTTTTGATTGCTCAGGCAGACCGCCGTGGACGCCTTCTGCTTGGCCTTGCTCAACGCGGGCAGGAGCATGGCCGCGAGGATGGCGATGATGGCGATGACCACGAGCAGTTCAATTAAAGTGAACGCTCTACTTTGCACTTTTGTTTTCATAAGCTTCTATATGGATTAAAAAGGGGAGCCGGTCAACCCAAAGCCGGCTCCCCTCACCAAGTGTCACCCAACCCCATGGGTGACCAAAGCGTGCGGCGGCTCAGGGCGAACGCAGCCGATAGAAGACCGAGGGATTTGTTGGAACCACCGGATTCGTGACGCTGTTCACCGAAGCGGAACCCGCCATGTCCACCCAATTGGTGCCGAGGCCGGTGGCAAGTGAATTGGTCTGGCTTTGCAGGATCCAACCGAGGTGATCCGCCGGCCAGCTCACGACCAGGCTGCCGCCACTCACGGTGGCGGTAAGGTTGGTTGGATTGGTGGCAATGCTTGAACCCACCAGCAAGCTGCCGGAACCGGTGATATAACCTCCGGGCGTGCTGCTGTTGTAAACACCCGGAGATTGGGTGGAACCACCCAGCACGAGATTACCCACCGTGTTGGTTACCGTGAAATCCAACTGCAACACAGCTCCGCTGGCCACGGTCACGGTTGAGTTTGTGGCAATCGCCGGCTGGACGATTTCCAGTGTGCCGCCGTTAATCGTGGTGTTACCGGTGTAGGTGTTCGCGTTGGAGAGCGTCATGGTGCCATTGCCGGCCTTGGTTAGGGAACCGATGCCGCTCAACACGCCGGAATAAACCGTGTTGCTGCCGTTACCGCCAACCGTCAACGTGACCGCCGCATTGGCGCCATCGGTCAGGGCAAAATTGCCGGTGCCGGCCAGCGCGCCGAAGACCGGCGTGGTGACGCCGGTGGCAAAGGCCAGAGCCTTGTAATAATTGTTGGCGCTCGAAGGGGTGTGATTGTCCACCACCGTGGCAAAGGTTAGAGCCGCGTTGGTATCCACCGCGAGGGCGCCGCCGTTTCCGATGGAGGGGTCAACGATGGTGAGCGTGCCCGAATAGGTGTTGCCCGGATTGCCAAAATGGGTGTAACCCTGATGGGTGGCCGCATAAGGAGCATTCTCCACGTTGATGGGACCTGAACCGGACACCACCCCGTCAAGGAAAAGGTCTTTGCCAATATAATGGGTGATGGTTGTCAACCCGCCGCTGTTCACGATAACACCACCTAGAAGTTGTTGTCCGCCATCCGTGACATTCAACACACCGTTATTGATGGTGAAACTGTTCACGCTCGGAATGGAGTAATAAACCACGGGATAGCCGCTGGTGCCACCGAATTTAAGCGTGGCACCGTTGGTAATCACCACATTGCCGGAGCCGAGGGAGTCCACGTTTTCATTGGCCCCATAGTCGGTTCCCAATGCCAGGGCGCCGCTGCCGATGGTTGTTCCTCCACTGTAGGTGTTGGAGCTGGTGGTCAGCGTCAAGGTGCCGTTGCCGATTTTGGTGAGCGAACCGGAACCGCCAAGAACAGCGGCGTAGGTGGAGTTGTTGGCACCAACGCTCAAAGCGACAGGTGCCCCGGCGTTGTTGGTCAGATCGATGTCATAGCCTAAGCCGGCTGCCGGTGCCGCCAAACCTCCGAAGGTGAAGGTGTTATTCGTGACCGAGCTGTCAAACACCAGGCTGCCGCCGTTCATGGTCAGTGTGCTCGCTTGCAGGGCGAACTGACAGGCCAGATTAAGCGTTCCCGCCGAGTTGGTGGTGGGGCCGGTGAAAGTATTTGTGCCGCTCAACTGCACCGTTCCCGTACCCGTCTTGATCAAGGCGCCGTTCTCACCGCCGTAAGGACTGAGTTTTCCAGAAAGCAGGAGATCAATCCCGTTGGCTGTCGCGCCGGTATCTGCGTTGAGCGTAAGCTGATTGCCGCGGAGCGTCAGCGGCGCGCTGACCACCGAGGGATTCACACTGGCTATTGAGGTGATGGTCTGGCCGCTCAGCACATACGAACCACCGGATGAACTCATGGTGCCGGCGTTCAGATTGTAACTACAATTATAACCTTCATTGCCACCGGAAGCATTGGCGAGTGTGCCGCTGTCGATGTTGACCGTGTTGACGCTGTTGCCACCATAACCCAAAGCATCAACATAGTTCAACGAAACCGTCGCATTGGGATTGATGGTCAAGGTGCCGCGAATCGCGCCGACGCTGCCACCCACTGCGAGTTTCAAGGTTCCACCATCCACCGTCGTTCCGCCGTTGTACGTGTTATAGTTGGAGAGCACCAATGTGCCCGATCCCTCCTTGTATAAAGCATGGGCGCCGTTAATCGCACCGCCGACCGTCAAGGTGTTCCCTGAGACCGTGACATAACGGTCACTCGCCAAGGTCACCGCGCCGGCACCCAGGTTCAAATTATGCGCGCTGCCGGCGTAGGTGAAGTCGGCATCCCAATTCTGGGCGATGAGCGGTTGAATGGTCACGTCCCCGGCGCTGGTGTTATCAATCGTGCCGGTGCCGGCGATGGTCAAGGGACCGGTGCCGATGGCCGAATTGGTTGGGCCGGAACCCCCGTTGTTGATGTTCAACTGGCCCGCCGACAGGACGGTGCCGCCGCTGAAGGTATTGGCACCGGCTAAAGTCGCCGTGCCAGAGTTCGTCACACTGGCTGTCCCGGAGATGACGCCCGCCCCGTTTTCGGTGAGGGTGGCGGCGGGGTCAACGGTGACCGCCGAGTTTTTGAGCGAGCCGCTGAGTGCCAGCGTGCCTTCCGTAACCGTCGTCGGTCCGGTGTAAGTATTGGCCGTGCCCAGAGTCAGCGTATTCGCACCGGATTTGGTCAACGACGCAGCGCCCGCAATACCACCAGTGCCGCTGATGGTGTAATTTGCCGACGGATTAGCCACCGTGATCGCCAGGGGCGCAACATTGGCGTTCAGGGTTACCGTGCCGCCGGAGCCGACGGTGTTGTCGAAGACCACCGTGTCACCCGGCTGATAATAAGTCAAGGCGCTGGCGCTGTCTTTCCAAATATTGTTGGCAACATTGTTGACATCCCAGGTGCCGTTGCCGCCCGCCCAGCTAACCGGTTCGGTCGAGCCACCGGTTACATCCAGGTAAAGTGTGTTGCCGGCAATTGCCAGATGCCCGGAAACCCGCGGCAAGACGAGCGTCACCCCGTTTGTAGCGGGAGCCGACCCGGAACCCCAGGTCAGCAACGGATAGTTGCCCACGGGAACACTGGAGCCAAAAATGGTGATGGTGGGCGCGGTGGTGAAGGCAACCGCGCCGCTGACATACAGCGGAGCGGTCGTGGTGCTTGGGGTAACGGCGCCAAAGTTGAATTGCAAACCGGAAGTGCCGCCCGCGTTGTTAACGGTTAGACTTGAACAAGTCCATTGCATGGTATTGTCGGTGATGGAAATGCCGAGCGTGGCGGCGTTGCCGGTCGTGCCCGCCACGGTCACGTCGCTGCTGACGCAATAACCGCCCACCACGCCTTGCAACATGCCTGCGCTGATGGTCGTCGCCCCGTTGTAAGTGTTCGGGCCGGAGAGGGTCTGCGTGCCGGTGCCGATCTTGGTGAGCGCCAGCGTGCCGGCAGTGTTTTGAATGGTGCCGCTGAAACTGGCGGTGGCATTGTTGTTCCCCACCGTGAAGGTGGGCGTGCCACTGACGCCATCCACTATACCGGAGCCGTTCAAACCGTTGATGGTTTCATTAAACCCACCCAGATTGAGTGTGCCGTTGTCGGTCACGTTGCCCGCACTGGAACCGTCGGGAATCTGATTTGCCAAAGCCAGCGTCAGGGTGTTTTGACTGTTCAAAACGGTCGTGTCACCCTGGTAATTGTTTGCGGAAGCTGTTCCATTGTTGAGGATGACGTTGAGCGACTTGCCGGTCGCGGTGGTGCCAACCGTCAAGCCGTAAGAACCGGTGGTCTGTCCGGTCAGATTGACCACTCCGGGCGCGCCGCCAGAAGAGAAATAGGCCGGCGCCAAGTTGGCCGTAATGGTGCCGGAGAGCACGTTGGAAGTGTCGCTGCGAAGGCCCGGTTGGTCCGTGCCCAAGGCAGTATTGAAAATGATGTTGTTGACGATGTTGATACCCGAAATGGTATCCAGCAAAATTCCGGCCTTGTCCGTGGCCGCCTGGCCAATCGTGATGGCGGCGGTGCCCAAAGGACTGCTGGTGATGGCTCCCGGTGAACCCACGGTCGTCACCGCCCCGCTGACCCGCAAGCGCGTGCCGCTGGCGTTGTTCAACAAGGTCAAACCACCGGAAAAAGTGCTGGGCGTGGTGTAACTGAATGGCATCGTGGCACCGTTGGCGTTAACCATCGTGACCGCCACCTTCCGTGTGGCCCCATCCTTGATGGCAGTCGCGGATGTTGCGGTCTGATTGCTCAATTTGAGAGTGGCCGTGCCGGTGCCGGAACTGTTGTCCGTGATCGTGGCGGTGCTCGCTCCCAAAGTAAGGGTGCTGACCGTGGCATTGGTGCCGTTAAGGTCAAAGACGGCCGTGTTGGTAACATTCAGCGCCATGGCTCCGGTAAACGTGCTGGGATCGCCCACCTTGAGCGTGCCCGCGTTCACGGTGATGGTGCCGGTCTGGCCGGTAGCCACCCCGCCGGGCTTGCCCATCGTCAGAGTGCCTGCGCCATTCTTGGTAAGACCGTTGCAATATTGCAACCACCCCAGCTTCATGTCGGCCGAGACGGTGTTCACGGTCAATCCGGCGTTGTAACTGTCAATGAACCCAATGCTGAGGGCGTAGCCGTTGCCACCGGTGACCGTCACGGTGGTATTGTAAGTGTGAGTGCCGTTGTTATAGATCGAGATGGTATGGTTGTTATTTCCGCCGGTGACCTGATTGACATCAAACGAGGCCGCGCCGGAACCTCCGGTGCCGCCGATTTGAGGACCGACGGAGGCCATGTTACCAAAGGTTACATCGCTGTCTGAACGCAACTGCACCGCGCCGTTGTTCTGAATGTTGAAATTGACGTTGGTGGCGTTGTAAGCCGCTGAATAACCACCGCTCGTGTTCGCCGCGTTGGCCACCAGTCGTACGGTGCCGCCGCTGTAACAGGTCATGGTTCCAGCAAGGGTGTTGCTGCCAGACATGATCAAAGTGCCGCCGTTATTGACCGTCGCTCCACCGGCAGTGGTGTTGGGGAGGTAAAGCGTTCCGGCACCAACGATTGTGCCGCCAGTGTAAGTGTTCGCGTTGGTGAGCGTCAGGGTGCCGAGGCCCAGCTTGGTCAAACCCGCCGCGCCGGCGAGAAGCGTCCCAATGTTGTTGCTGCCCGAGCCGGTGGTGATCAACCCATTCCCCAGAGTCAACGTGCCGGAGCCGCCCAAAGTATAGCCGTCCGTGCTGAATACCATGCCGGCGGCGCTGACCGCGCCATTGACGCTCACAGTGCCGGCCGTGCCCTCAAAAAATGCCTGCAAACCCGAGCCGCCACCGGCCGCCGTCCAAGTCTGGTTGTAAGGCCCACCACTGGTCGTGCCCCAGTCGGAAGTCGTCGCTGCATCCCACACCGAGCCGGAGACGCCGCTGAAATGTGCGCCTGTGAGATCGCGCACCTGGATGGCATTGATCTGGGTGGAACCACCATTGGAGTTGGCCTGCAAGGTGAACGCCTGGGTGGTGGCACTCGCCGTGAACGTGCCGATGGTGTATTGACCGACGCCGCCATTGGTACCCGTGTTATTGTAGGACATCACGACCGTGTTGCCGCTGCTGTTCGTTTCGTTTCGACCGCTTCCGGAGTTGCGGCTGTCATCCACCCAGACCTGCACCTGATAGTTGTGACCGACAACCAAGTTGTTCAAGGTGATGGTTCCGGCACCGGTTCCACCGTAAGCACCGCCGGTCAGCACTGTCTGGTAGCTGCTGCTCAAATTAGTCCAGGGAGCGGCGCTGGCACCAAACCCGCCATAGGTACCGGCAGATATTCCGCTAATGGTCACGTTGCCGCCAAGTGAGGTCGTGCTGTTTCCCGCAGCGAAAGTCACGGTGTTCACGACGGCACCGACGCCGGACTCGTCATAGGCATAAAGCAGACCGCCGTTGGTGGAGACATCCGTGTCGCCGGAGATGGTCACGGGCGTGCCCCAGGTGATGCTGGCCGCCGAGGCGACCGGCGGCAACGCCAGCGCCACAACGGCGGCCAACATTGAAAGAATGCTTTTGCAGAGGTTTGGTTGGGCTGTCTTCATATTTTTGCAATTGGCTGTATCGTTCGATTTTAACAGGACATTGTTTAAATAAACATTTACCGAAAAAATGGCTTCGCCGTTTTAATCAGTGAACTCGAAAAACACTATCACGTTTTCAACGACTGGCCATACATAGAAACCTATGTATGCCCCGCGGTCATAGAAACCGCAAAGGTGGCCGCGTCCCTTAATTCCCGCAGGGGTCCCGGTTTGGCGGAAGGGTTCCGCTCAAAACAGGTGCCGATCCAAGCCGGCTCATTTTCGAGCGGCATTTGCATCGGAACCGCCCGGGCCGGGCAAGGGACGCAATAGTTGCAGGGCTTGCGCCAAATCGCATTTGCGAAAAAAACCGCTGGCACCCGCCGCCTGGCCCTCGGCCGCCCGCTGCACATCAAAGAACGTTGAAAACATGAACACCCGGGTTCCCGGCGAGAGCGATTGGATGGTCTGCACCGCCGTCGCCCCGCTCATTCCCGGCAGGCTCATCTCCAGCAGCATCAGCTCCGGCCCCGGTGACTGGCTCAAGGCGTCAATCACCGCTTCCGCCGAGCCGAACTGCCGTGGACATTCAAACCCGCCATCCTTCTGCAGAATATCGGCACAGAGTTGCCGGAACTCCACGTCGTCATCCACCAGCCAGAGCGATGGGCAGGCTCTCTTGGCGCCGCCGGTTGTCACGGGGTGCGCAGCCCCTTCAGTTGGCTTTCCCGTTTTCATTGATTTATGTCCTTTCGCCGTGTGGTTCAGCAACCAAAGCGACCCGGCAGGTCCCAAACCATCACCAAATTTTCATGCACCAGTTCAGGCGGGAATCCTGGCGGAAGGGGGCGCCATTTTCCGAGAGCCGCGATAGCGGCGAGTGATTCCCACTCCGATAAGGCCCACACCAAAAATCAGCACCGCCACGTTGACCGGCTCCGGCACGGCGGTGATATCCAGACTCCAGCCGTTGACCATGCTCGTACCGCCACCAGACACCAGGTCCGCAAAGAACAGCGTCCAGGTTCCGTTCGGATTCATCCCACTAAACTGGCCGTCCAGCGTCACCCGCCCCGCCGTGTCAAAACTCACCGCCGGGGAGATCGGCGAAATGGAGCGCCCGTCCGCGCCAAACGCTCCGCTCAACACGCCGCCGCTAGCGCTGGCCCAGTGCACGTCCGAACCGGTCGAGTTGAGCGTCACGGCGAACCCGCTGTCTGCCGACCCAAACGCCGTCCCGCCGTTGATCGTCCCCAGCCCCACCCGGTTCACCAGCGGCATCACCACCCCGCCGTAACTCAAATACGCATACAAATCACCGTTGTAACCGCCCGAGACGTTCAACGAGACCGTGATGTCCGAAATTGCGGTCCCCTCGCCGCTCACCGTCAGGCTGCTCGCCGCCCCCACCGGGTTGCCGTCCGGCACCGCATACGCCCCGCCACTGTAACTGTAAACGCCCGCCAGCGCTGAACTCGCCACGCTCAGACTCAGCAGCCCGGCCATGATGTGCTTTTTCATATTCTTTCCAAAGTATGTTTGTCTCTGATTCTGTCAGACCTGCCGCTCACGGCTGCCACTTCAACCGGTAATAAGCCGAGGGCGGCTGGTTGCTCCCCAAGTCGCCAAAGTAATCCGTCGTGTCGATCTCGCCGCTGGCCGCCGCCGCGTTGGTCGCGACATCCACCCACACCGGCCCGACCAGGTTCGTCGCCCGTTGCAGGGTGTAGTTGAAGCCCGGAATGCCGAAGGACGTCACGGTCGTCGGATTGCCGTTGACGATGCCCGTGATCGAATTGGTCCCACTCACATTGCTCTGAATCAGCAGGTTCACATAGCCGATGTTGGTGCCGCCATAACCGTCGGCGAGGCTGTAGCTGAATTGATCGCCGACGTTCGGCCCGTTGGTGTAAAGAATCCAAAGGCTGTTGGTCAGCAGGTTCACGCCGTTGGTGGTAGCCAGGTTGATGCCCGTCAGCGCGACGGCGTCCCCGTCCGCATCGCTCCAGTTGGTGGCCAGGTCGCTCAAGCTCAGCCGCAGGCTCAAACCCGCCGTGCGCGTCACCGTCATCACCGCGGCCATCGGCGGATGATTGGTCACGATTTGATTCAGGGAGTTCGTGCTCGGCAGATAGTTGCCATCGCCCGAATAGAACGCCGTGATCAAATTCGTGCCCCGCGGCAAAGTGTTCAAACTGGTGCTGACGGACCCGGCCGTCAAACCCACCGGACCGCCAAAGGGCGCACCGTTGGTTTCAAACTGCACGGTGCCGGTGGCGTTGCCTGCCATGACACCGTTGGTCTGCACCGACGCGGCAAAGGTCACGGTGTCCAGGTAGCCGTTGGTCAGAAGGGGTGAGGAAACCAGATTGAGCGTGGTTGCGCCCACGACCAGATAAAGTTCGCCACCGACAATCTGTAACGAGGCATTGGCCGTTGTGCCGCCCCCCGTCACCACCACTCCGGGCACCGTGCCGGAAACGGCACCCCCCGGCAGGGTGCCGAGGAGTTTGTAACTGCCGGCACCGAACGCCGCACCGGTGTTATTGACTTTGAAGACCGTGGCGCCCGAAAGCGTCAACGTGCCGCCAGCGATATTAAACGCCGGTGTGCCGGAGGCGAAGGTGAGGGAGTTGGTTCCAGAACCGGTGTTGATATTGCCAACGAGATTGGCGGCATTGGTGCCGTTGTTGGCCAGCGTCTGACTGCTGCCGAGCGTGAAAGGTGAACTCAAACCAGAGACGTCAAACGTCGCACCGCCCGCAACGGTAATAGTTGGCGAAGTCAACGAACCAGTGCCGCTCAAGGCCAAAGTGCCGGCGCTGATGGCGGTGGCGCCGTCATAGGTGTTGGCGCCGGACAGAGTCCAAGTGCCGCTGCCGTTCTTATACACATTGAAGGCGCCGCCGCTCGTGCCGTTCTTGGCGATGACGCCGGTCACCTGGTTCCCTGCGGTGGTGCCGTCCAAAACCAGTTCCGAGTTGATGTCGCTGGCTGAAGTGTCCGGATAACCAGTCACATTGCCCAGCGACACATTTGCCGATGTCGGATTAAAGTCCAATTGGAGATGGCGATGGCCCGAGCTGGCAGTGGCCAGGTTCTTGATAACCACCGTGGGAACCGTGAGCACGTAAGCATTATTGCCCGTAACATTGATCGTTTCGGTATGGGTGCTGCCGCTGGTGAGATTGTAAGAATAATTGAGGCCATTGGCCAGCGTCAGTGCATTGCCGCTGCCGGTGCCGTTGTTGTTCACATCAACGTTGACATTTGTATCCACTCCCGAAACCAGCACGGCTCCTGAGGAATTAAACGACACCGCCGAATTGTTCCGCAACTGGAGCGCCGTGCCGCTGTTCAAGGTCAGGGCCGAATTCTGAACCGCATTGGGATCGCTGAGGGCCAGCGCGCCCGTGCTAAGCGTCGTCGCTCCAGAGTAAGTATTCGCGCCCAAGAGGGTCAAGGTGCCGGGGCCTGCCTTGGTGAGGCCGTAGCTGCTGCCCGAGATGACGCCGCCCACGGCCAAACCATATCCGCTATTCGCCACCGTGACCGTGCGTGTGGCACCCAGCGTCACCGTCCCCGCTCCAAGGTTCAAGGCTCCGGTGGTGTTGGCTGTGCCGAAGGTAAAGTCGCTGCTCCAGGTCTGCGCCGGGGCGGCACTGATGGTCACCGTGCCGCCGCTGGTGTTATCGAGGGTAACCGCACTGTTAATGGCCAGCGTCGAGAGGCCGGTCAGCGAGCCATTGTTGTTCAACGCCAGCGTGCCGGTGGTGGAGATGGTTCCCGCCGCCGCTCCGAAGTTGTTCGCACCGTTCAGTGTGATATTGCCGGAGCCGCCGAAAGTGGGAGTAAGATTATTGCCGGGGTAACGGGTCAGTGGCCCAACACTGATGTTTCCCGCCCCGCCGAGGGTCAGGCTATAGCTAAAACCTGCGTTGACAGACAGGCCGCCCGGCATGGACAGTGTAACGCCGGTAGTCGTGGAATTGACCGTGATATTGTTCCAGAAGTTCATGGCACCTGTGCCGGCGGCCCCGCCACCCATCTGCAAGGTGTAACCATTGCCGCCCGAAACATTCAACGTGGTCATAGTGTAGGCGTAAGCGCCCATTAGCTGCCCCACGTTCTGCAGGATCAGGGTAGTGTTTAGATTGCCGGCGTTGACGTTGTTGACATCAAGGTTCCACACAAACGGATTGTTGTTTGCGGCCGCGGTTACCCCCGTCGTGAGGAAAGTGGCATTGGTATCACTGCGGAGGTTCAGAGTGGAGCCGGAGGCATATTGCAACGCCGAACTGGCGATGGCGCTGGGATTTTGGAGTTGCAGCGTGCCCGCACTCACGGTCGTCACTCCGGAGTAGGTGTTTGCACCGGAGAGCGTCAAGATGCCGGAGGTGGTCTTGGTCAGCGCGACGCCGCTGCCGGCCAAAATGGCGCTGACCATGCCACCCTGTCCGGCGTAGGAGGATCCGGTCAAGGTGCCGTTCGTGATTGTGCCACCGGAGATCGCCACCGCCCCGACAGTCGGGCTGGTCAATCCGCCCAAATCCAGAATGCCGCCGCTGCCGGTCAACGGAGAAGTGCCGTTGCCCAAAGTGCCGGAACCACTCAACGCCAGTGTGCCGGCGGAGAGCGTGGTAGCGCCGCTATAGGTGTTCCCGCCTGACAAAGTCCAGTCGCCCGCCCCCGATTTGGCCAAACTCGTTGCCCCGCCATTGTCACCAATGACTGCGGCCAGCGCATTGGCCGCCGTGTTGGTTCCGGTGAGGGTGAGCAATCGGACCCCGCTGCCGCTCAAACCGGCGGAACCCGAGTTGTTCAAATTCAACGCACCGGTGCCGGAAGCGTCGAGTGTGGCACCCGAAGTGCCGATGGCGAACAACCGGTCGCTGGTGGCAGCAGCGCCGGTGTATTGCAACGTGCCGCCGTTCAGCGTCAGATTGGCGGCGGAATTCGCCGAGGAACCGAGGTCACTCGCCGAGCCACCGTTGGCCAGGGTGCTGACACTGAGCGTGCCACCGTTGATGGTCGCCGGGCCGGTGTTCGTGTTGACGCCGCCGGAAAGCGTGAGCGTGCCGCTGCCGGCCTTGATCAGGGAACTGCTGCCGCCGATGAATTTGCCGGCAGTGGAGGTGATCGTGTAATTCTTGGCGCTGGTGTTCACCACCACACCGCCAGGCTGAACAACTTGATTGACGGTGACGTTGGTGGTGCCGGTGGCGGTGTCATCGAAAAGCACGGCATCACCATCGGAATAAATCGTCGCGTGACCGGTCCAGTTGCCGGTGACGGTCGTGTCCCAGTTGCCGCTGCTGACGCCGGTCCAGATGTCGGAAACGGAATCAATCACCAGATTGATGGCGTTGGGACTGGTATTTGTAACCAAATGCCCGACGACACCGATGGCGAGCAAAGAGACCGCGTTAAGACTGGTGGCCGGAGCGCTGCCGCTGGTCCAGGTGAGGAGCGGATAAGTTCCATTGGCAGTGAAGGTGCCGCTGTTCACCTTGATGACCAGAGTTCCGCCCGAAGCGATGGTTGTGGCGCTGATGGGAGCCACGGTCATGCTGTTGACGCCGTTGAATTCAAGGGTAGCACCCGTGGTGCTGCCCAGCGTGAGCGTCGCCGGCTGCAACTGGCTGCTGCCAGAAAAAGTCACCGTCAAATCAGCTCCGTCCGCCACGGTAAAATTTCCCGTTCCGGTCTGCGAGGACTGGACGACCAGCGTGCCGGAGTTGACGGTGGTAAGTCCGCTGTAGCTGTTGTTCCCGGAAGACGGCGCGAGTGTCAGCGTGCCCGCACCCTGCTGGGTCAAGGCACCGCCGCCGGAGATCTGGCCGCTCAGAATTTGCGCCGCGCTGCTGTTGTAAACCAGGGTGCCGCTGTTGGCGATATTCCCGGCGTAGTTGCCGCTGCCCAACTGGCCGGTGCCGCCGATGGCCAGCGTGCCGGCACTGATTGTGGTGTTGCCGGAGTATGTGTTCACTCCCGAAAGGACCAAGGTGCCTGCACCGGCCTTGGTCAAATTGATGGCCCCGCCACCAACCGCCCCGCCCACCGTTAAGGTATTGGCATAAACCGTGATTTGACGGCTGGCGTTTGGCGTCACCGCGCCGGTCCCGAGGTTCAAGCCGCCGGTGGTGCTGGCTGTGCCAAAGGTGAAGTCACTGTTCCAATTCTGTGTCGGGTTGCCACCGAAGGTAATGGTGCTTCCGGAGATGTTGTCAATGGTGGCCGCCCCGCTGATCGTCAGGCTCGACAGGCCGGTCAACGCAGCGGCGTTGTTGAGCGCCAGGGTGCCGGTAGTGGAAATAGTGCCCGTCGTTGCTGCAAAGTTATTGGCCCCGCTCAAGGTAATCGTGCCGGATCCTCCGAAAGTGGGTGTAAAACCATGATTGCCATCACTATTGCGCGTCAGCGCCCCAAGTCTGATATTGCCCGCGCCGCCAAAAGCCAGAGTGTAATTTAAAGGATAGTTGTCGTTGATACCGCCTGGAATGCTCAGGGTGACCCCGGCGGTGCTGGAGTTGATGGTGGTATTGTTCCAGATGTTTAACCCGCCCGTGCCAGCGGAACCACTGCCGAGCTGCAGCGTATAATTATTGCCGCCCGTGAGGTTGAAGGTGGGCGTTGTGCTGCCCGGACCAAATTGGCCCAAGTTAGCGAGGATCAAAGTTTGACCGCTCCCCGATCCGTTGTTGTTGACATCAAAGGTAAAAGTCCCATTGCCACTCTCGTTTACGCTCGCTGGCGCAAAGGTGGTGCCGCTGTTGGCCCGGAGCTGCAACGTTGTGCCGCTGTTCATGGTGAAGGCCGAAGCGCCGGGAATCGCGCTGGCGTTCTGAAGTTGCAGCGTGCCGCCGGTGAGCGTGGTAGCCCCGCTGTAAGTATTCACGCCGGAGAACGTTTGCGTGCCGCTGGTGAGGTTCACCGTGACCGCCGTGTAAGCCGTGTTTCCAGTCGCGGGATTGATCGAGCCGGAAAAAGTATTGCCGCCGCTGCCGGTGATGGTCAGGGTCTTGGCCGAGGTGGCACCGCCGGTGTTCACAATCGTCCCCCCGCCAGTGAGGCCGCCGAACGAGGCGCTGGAGTTATTCAGGTCATAAGTGGACCCGCTGCCCACATTCAAAGCTCCGCTGATGGCATAGCTGCCCGAATTGTTCTGCAAGGTAGAATTGCCGGTGACGACCACCGGCCCGGTCCACGGCGAACCGCTCGTGAAGTCCGCCTTTAAAGTATTGCCACCTTGAATGGTAAATGTCCCAGTGCCCGTGCTTCCGGTGTAACCAAAACCGGAACTGCTCGTGATGCTGCCACCGGTGGTGTCCACCGTTCCGCCGCCAGCGAGAATGAGAATTTGCAAGCTACCTCCAATGCTGATTGCGCCAGCGGATTTCAGCGTGCCACCATTAAACTTCAATGCATTGTTAGCGCCCCCCGACGTCACGGTGTTGGCGCTGGCGCTGAGTGTCAGCGTCCCGGATTGGAGGGTGGCAGAGGTGTTCGCAGTGTTGCCGGAGAAGCTCAGCGTGCTACCCTTGACTTCGCCTGAGGTATTGAGCGACAGTGCTGCCCCACCGCTCACCGTATAACTGCCGTTACCCGAATTTCCGCCGGAGCCGGTGTATTGCAGTGTGCCGGCGCTGATGGCGGTCGCACCACTGTAGGTGTTTGCGCCGGTGAGGGCCAGCGTGCCCACGCCAACTTTGGTCAAACCGACGGCCCCGCCTCCAATTGCGCCGCCTACGGTCAGGGTGTTCCCGTTGACTGTAACCTGCCTGTTTGCACTCGGCGTCACCGCGCCCGTACCGAGGTTCAGATTATGCACGCTGCCGGCATAGGTGAAATCACCGTTCCAATTTTGCGCAATGGCGGGCTGAAGCGTCACATCCGCCGCGCTGGTGTTGTCAATGGTGCCGCCATTAATTGTAAGCGCACCCGTGCCGATGGCAGAATTGGCCGAACTGGAGCCGCCGTTATTGATGTTCAATTGACCCGCCGACAAGGTCGTGCCGCCGCTAAAGGTGCTGGCGCCGGAGAGAGTCGTGGCGCTGGCGCCCTGTTTGACCAGCAGGCCGGTGCCGCCAAGGGTTGCTGATATGGTGTAAGCGTTGACGCTGTTATTGAAGATCACGGAAGCCGGCGAGACGGAGCTGCCGCTGCTGACGGTGAAATTTCCGGAGGCCGTGTCGTCGAATGTCACAGAATCACCGGCGGTGTAAGCTTGCGAAGCGGTGCCATTCCGGGTCCAGTTCAAAGCACCGCCATCCCAAACGCCGGACACGCTGCCTTTCCAGGTATCCAAGCCCAAATTTAGGCCGCCCGAACCGACCGTGACCTGGACATTGCCACTGTTGACGGCGAGTGTGGCATTGCCCATGGTGGTTGCGCCATTTTGAAAGGTCAAAGTGCCGGAACCAGTTTTGGTCGCATAGGTCATTAGCGTGTACGTGCCAGCCGGAATCGCGCCGTTGGGGGCATTGAGCACCATGGTGTTTGCCCCGTTCAAAACCAGGGTGCCAGATACTCCGGAAATGTTAATCAAGTCGCAAGTGGTTCCGGTGTTGGGAAGATCAAAAAGAAGTGTATTGCCATTCAAGGTGAGCGAGGTGGCACTGTTGTTGGCTAAAGTAAGCGTGCCAATGGTGTTGACGCCGCCGGGCGCCAAGATGCCGCCGGCGGAAACACTGACCGTGCCATTGATAGTGCCACTGCCGCCGAGGGTCGCGCCGGATGCAACCGTCACCGCGCTGCCGGAAGGCAGCGAGCCAGAGCTCCCGATGAGGAGCGTGCCCGCGCTGACGGTCGTGGCGCCGGTGTAGGCCTCCGCCGCGTTCAACGTCAATTTGCCGCCGCCTGTGGTGTCGCTCAAGGTCAAGCCTCCGGACTGGGAACTGGTCAACGCCGTGCCAAAAGTCACGGACTTGCCGTTCACATCAATCTTGACCGCACTGGCGCTGGTGCCGGCCGCGATGCGTGAAGAAGGATCCCAGCCGGCGCTCGCGGTGCTGAACTGTAACGCGCCGCCGCCAAACACAATATTACCGCTCGCACCCAACGGACCGCTGGTCGTGCCATTTTGGGCAATTCCTGCATTCAAGATACCGCCGCTGATGGTGGTGGCGCCGGTGTAAGTGTTGGCACCCGTCAAGGCGATTGTTCCTGCCCCGCTCTTGGTCAGAGTGGCTCCCACAGAATATTGGCTGATGATACCTGAAATCAGAAAGTCAATCCCGCTGGACGTCGTGCCGGCAGCCGCGCTCAAAGCCAGAGCGCTGTTCCGAATTTGCAGTGGGGCGCTGAACACGGATTGCACAGAACTGGCGAGCGAATTGACCGGATTATTTATCTGGAAGACTCCACCTCCCGAAGAAATAGTGCCTCCGGTAAGATTGAACGTCGTCTGATACCCTTCATTGCCTCCGGAAGAATTGTTCATAGTTCCGCCGTTGATATTGGCGGTGGTGACGCCGTTAGCAGCGCCACTGTTATACCCCATCGCATCTGCCACAGTCAGGTTAACGGTCGCACCGGAGTTGATGGTCAGCGTGCCAAGAATCCCGCCGACCGCTCCACCGGCACCGACCGCCAAGGTGCCCGCATTGACCGTGGTGCCGCCGCTGTAAGTGTTTTTGGCCGACAAGGTCACCGTGCCTGTGTTGGAACCCTTGGTCAGCGCACCGGTGCCGGTGATGATGCTGGAAACCGTAAGATTTTGCGAGCTCGAGGCATCCAGCGTGCCCCCGCTGGAACCCAGAGTGATGCCGCGATTCGCAGCAATCGTCGTGCTGGTGTTATCCAGCAGTCCGCCGCCGTTGAGCGTCAGATTCGCCGCCGCAACCGAACCCGGATAAGCTCCCAGCGGATTGCTAGCACCCGTTCCGTCGCTGGCAATGCTCACCGTTCCGCTGCTGATGGTTGTGCCTCCGGTGTAAGTGTTCGCGCCGGAAAGGGTCAGCGTGCCGCTGCCATACTTGGTCAGGCCCACTGTGCCGGCGAGGATGGCGCTGATGGTATCACTGCCGGAACCCGTGGTGATTGCGCCGCCTAACGATCCCAGAATCAATGTGCCGCTCCCCCCCAGCGTATAACCGTCCGTGGCAAAGGTGATGCCGCCGACATTGATGGTCCCGCTGGCACTGACGCTTGCTGCCGTGCCTTCAAAATCCGCAAAGTAGCTGGAACCGCCGCCTGCGGCAGTCCACGTCTTGTTATAAGGTCCGCCGCTGGTTGTGGACCAATCCGCCGTCGTGTTCGCATCCCAAGTTGTGCCGGAAGCTCCGCTGAAAAACGCCGTGATATCCCGAACCTGGATGGCATTGAGTTGGGAGGAAGCACTTCCGGTCATGGTGAACGCTTGCGTCGTGGCGCTTGCCGTGAACGTGCCGATGGTGTATTGGCCGACACCACCTTGGGCACCGGTGTTGTTGTAGCTTAGGGTGACGCTGTTGCCCCCGCTGCTGGTGACCGCCTCCGTCCGGCCGATTCCGGCGGTGCGGCTGTCATTCACCCAGACTTGCACCAAATATGAATGGCCGACGGTGAGGTTATTCAACGTGATGGTCGCCGCCGCCGTGCTGCCGTAGGCCGCGCCATTCAGCACCGTTTGGCAACTGGAACTCAATCCGTTCCAGGGAGTGCCGCTTGCGCCAAAAGTGCTGGCGACGTTGCCGCTGAACCCGCTCATCGTCACGTTGGCACCAAACGCCGTGGAACTGTTTCCCGCAGCGAAAGCCACCGTGTTCACGGTGGCAGCGGCATTCTGGTCGTTGTAGGCATACACCAGCGTGCCGGAGGTGGAGACATCGGTATCGCCGGAGATGGTCGTGGCCGCGCCCCAAGTGATGCTGGCGGCGGAAGCGGTAGGCGGCAAGGCCAGCGCCACTGTGGCAGCGAGCAGTAAACAAACCTGTTGGAAATAGTCTGATTGGGATGTTTTCATGGTGTTGCGCTTGCCGGTCTTTTTCGATTTTTACGAGGACATTTTACGATAATCGTCCACAGCAAAAAAACTCGACACATTCAACTGTGAATTCCCATCACCATAGCAGATTTGCGAGCACTGGCCATACATAGGAACCTATGTATGCGCCGGCGCCCAGGTTCGGAAATCCCGCTTTGCAGTTGTTCGCCAAAACGGTAAATTCAGCGAAATGGCCCAGACATTCACCAGCCACGCCGCCGCGGTCCCACTGGGATGGCAAAGTCGCATCCTTGGACGGCGTCTCGGTCTAGGGCTGCTGTTTTTCGGCATTGCTGGATTCGGGAGCGGGCCGGCCGTGACGTTGGCAGCCGATGCTATTTCTCAACCTTTTGAAACGGTCAGCAACCTGGCCCAGATGCGCCAATGGTCCGGGACATTGCTCGAAACCAACTTGCTGGTTGATCTTGGCGGCGTGGTTGGCGGCATCTTCCCGCAAATTTCGCTGGTGGTATTGCACGATGACACCGGCAACGCCGGCATCAAACTCGATCTGCAGCGGTTTCCATTTCTAAAAGAGGGGCAGCGAATTCGCGTTGAAGGACTTGGTCATTTTGGGGGCGGTGAAGCCTCCTTGCTGCCCGGGGAGTTGATTGACAACGACGGGCTGCACGCCGCCAAGGAAGTCCACGGCCGGTTGTATTTAACGCAGGGAATGCACCCGTTTTCTTTGAGTTACTTTCAAGCCGTCAGACAACAGTCTCTGAAAGTCGAATTCGAAGGTCCCGGCATCAACCGGATGCCACTGCCACAAACATCACTTTTCCATGTCGCCAATCCAGATGGCACGGAAGCGCAATCCGAGCCAGGACTGAATTTTGATTATTACGAAGGCATTTGGGATGGTTTGCCGGATTTCAGACAAATGGAACCAGCCAAATCGGGCAACACCCGAGATATCAGCCTCGATCTGCGCCAGCGGGAGGAAAATTATGCAGTGCGTTTCAATGGACTGCTCAAAATTGAAAACCCCGGGGAATACGTTTTTCATTTGACCTCGGACGACGGAAGCCGGTTGTTCGTGCAGAATATTCCAACTTCGGTGAAGATTCTCTCTCGGAATGAGCCGGTGGCGACAGGCACGCCAAAAGCGATCCGAGTTGGCCGATCCCTTTCGGCAGACGAAGACTATTTTTGGGGGCTATTCGAGGGCAGAATCAATTTCATTGGTCGCACCGGCAAAGGTTGGAATTTGGTGGTTGATTCCGATGGCGCGGAAATGAGGATACTACTCAACTATGCCAGCCTGCCAGCCGGTCTGGTGAATAATTGCCTGATTCGTGCGAAGGGTTTTTGCCAGGCCGCCTTGGACGAACATGACCGGCGGATGCCGGGGACTTTGTTGGTTCCGCTCGCCGAAGACCCCTCCCGTTTGCAAATCTTGCCAGCCAACCGATTTTCCAAAACCAAACCCGCCACACCTTGGAGCAAATTGAGCTCGAACTATCAAAGCGTGCTCCAGGGCGGCGCCTACGCTAATAACAACACACCTTTGACTGTTACCTTGAACAATTTGTCTGCCGGTCACACTTATCAAGTGCAGTTGTGGGTAAACGACAGCCGTTCCTCTGGGCAGGACCGAAACGAGATAGTCACCGACAGCGAGGGCAATTCCGTGCCGCTCCAATACAACAACACCGGCACCAACGGGGGTGTCGGTCAATACACCATCGGCACCTTCACCGCGGCTGCGACGACGCAGGCTTTCAGCTTGAAGGGAATTGCGCCGGCGGGGGATAACGCGGCACAGGTCAATGCCATTCAAGTCCGAGATCTGGATGTAACTATCGGTAGTAATCACTGGAGCCGCCCCGCTTTTATTTCCGGGGACATGGATGTTTCCACCAATGGCAGCCTGCTTTATGCCTGCGCCGGGTCGGGCGTGGCTGCCACCGTCAACACGGTGTCGTTCGCGGCGGGTTTTAGCCCCAATGTCTCCGTGAACGGTGCGGCTGGCAATGTCTCCAGAGTCTTCGGCGTCACCTCCGAGACGCCGCTGCCGGTGCTGACTTCGGCTGACCAAATCCGGCAGTTGAAACCGGAGGAGGCGGAAAAGGCTTACCCGGTGCGCCTGCGCGGGACAATTACTGCGCGCCAAACGATGCCTGAGGGAATTATTCAAGACTTTAGCTCCGCGGTTTATGTGCGATTTAGTTTGCCCAAGGGGCAGCAAGTGTCCGCCGGCAATTATTACGAACTGACCGGGGTGACCTCACCCGGAAACTTTGCCCCGGTGGTCGTCGCGCGTGAAGTGACCAATCTCGGCCCCGGCCAATTTCCACCGCCACTGCATCCCGACTTCGCGCAAATGCGCGGCGGCAGCCTGGATTGCCAGTGGGTGGAGTTGCAGGGCATGATCAGCCATTTTGACAGCAAGACACGCGAAGCACAATTGGTCGTCAAAGGCGGCAATGTCGGGATATTTTTTATTTTTAACTCTGACTTGAGTTTTGTTGAAACTTTGTCCAACGCGTTTGTGCGTATTCGCGGCTGCGTTGTCCCGGCCAGAACCGCCACCGGTGAATTGGCCAAAGATGCCAGTCTTTGGGTGCCTTCGTTATCCTGTCTGACCGTTGACCAAAGCGCTCCCGTGGATCCGTTTGATGCGCCGCTACGGAAGATCTCCGAGTTTTCCAAGTTTGATCCGAACCCGAACTTTTACCAAATGACCAAAGTGCGCGGTCAGATTCTCCATCTCGCGGAGACCTTGGTTTATTTCACCGATGGCACTGATGTCATGCGCATCCTTCCTAAAAGCCTGCCCGAACTATCGGTTGGTGACATGGTTGAGGCGGTTGGCCTGCCCGAGGCAGGATTTGCTTCCCCCCTGTTGATCGAGGCATCAGTTCGGAAAATCGGCCATGCAAATTTGCCCGAACCTCCGCTTATCCAGGCTGAACAGGTTTCCGAACCGGGGTATGATGCGCACTGGGTGCGGATGGAAGGAAGGCTGATTGAAATCCGGAATGAATTGCATCAAACCGTATTGGATTTACAGTCCGGTTTGCGGAACATCCAAGCCGTGGCCCCAAGTAATTTTGTGAAGACGGCCATCCCGCCGCCGGGCAGCCTCATCTCGCTGCGCGGCGTGGTCGCGCAATTGCAGAACGGCAAGGCTGGAATCACGGGAACCACCAGGCTGCTCTTTGAATCCCCGTCCGACCTGACGTGCTTGGCACTGCCTCCGTTTTGGACCCAGCAGCGCACCTGGTGGGCAATGGAGGCTTTGCTTTCCACCGTCCTGCTGGCGGCATTGTGGATTTACCTCTTGCGGCGGACGGTTTCAAAACGCACCCATGCTTTGCGATTGGAAATGAACGAACGGCAGGCCGCCGAGGAAAAAGTCCGTGGCTTGCAAACCCAGCGCGCGCTGGAGGAGCAGCGCGCCCGGATTGCCCGCAATATTCATGATGACCTCGGGGCACGCGCCACCAAACTTAGTTTGCTGGCCCACCATCAGCCTAGCTCCGGCGCTGATCTTCGAGCGCACCTCGATAATATCTCCACCACTTCACGGCAGATTGTTGAAGCCCTGGACGAAACGGTCTGGACAGTCAATCCGGCCAATGACTCCTTGGTCCGGCTGGCCGGCTACCTGATTCACTTTGCCCAGGATTTTTTCCGGAACACCGGCATTCAATGCCGACTCGACATTCCAACCGATCTGCCGGAACTAACCGTCACAGCGGAATTCCGCTTCAACATCTTTTTAGTGGTGAAAGAAGCGCTCAATAATGTTTTAAAGCACTCCGGAGCACAAAATGCCCTTTTGCAGATGCGAAACTCAACTGACCAATTGCAATTGATTATTCAGGATGATGGCCGGGGATTTGTCCCGGATTCCGTGGCGCGGAAAAGCGGGCTTGACAATCTCCAGACGCGGGTGAGGGCGCTCGGCGGGCAAATTTCCATTGAATCCGCCCCCGCTGGCGGAACGCGAATTTATATTACCACTCCTCTGACTGATACCAAGGTCAAAGCAACCAAGTAATTTACCAATTATGTTGAAGACCAAGGCAAAATCCAAGCTCCCGGCAGCGGATCCAGTCCAGTCCATCGTGGTCAGCATTGTGGAGGACGATGAATGGCTGCGCGAAGACTTGGTTCGCAAAATATCCACCGCCAGCGGGTTCTCCTGTGCCAGCAGTCACCGAACCGCCGAGGAAGCTCTTAGTAAAATTCCGGCAATAACTCCGGATGTGGTCATCATGGACATCAATTTGCCCGGCATGAGTGGCATTGAATGTGTCAGCCGCCTCAAAGAGGCCGTTCCGGAAATCTGCATCCTGATGCTGACCGTTTACGAGGAAAGCGAACTCATTTTTGCCGCGCTCAAAGCCGGGGCCAACGGCTATTTGCTCAAGCGCAGCATCCCGAATGAGTTGCTGGGAGCGATCACCTTTGCCCACCAAGGCGGCACGCCAATGACTTCATCCGTGGCGCACGAAGTGGTGCGCTTTTTCTCCAAGCCACCTGCCAAGGATGAGCCGATGGAAGGCTTGAGCAATCGGGAAAAGGAAATCCTCAACCTGATTGTCGAAGGGCATGCTTACAAGACCATCGCCGACAAGCTTTTGATCAGCATCGGCACTGTGAACATGTTCATCAGCCGCATCTACAAGAAACTGCACGTCCATTCCCGTGGCGAAGCCACCGCAAAGTTCCAAAAGCCTTAACAGGCTGTTGAAAACGATTCTTTGAGTAAAAACCAGGCGTCTTTCCAAGAAAATATGAAGGCGAATTTTTCAAAACAAACCTATTTCAATCGCCTGTTAAAAGTACTAGCTCCTGCCGGCACTCACAACCCCTTGAAACCGTTGCCCAATTTCAAGCAGATGTTTTTACAAAGGGATGAAAGCGAGTTCCAAATCTATCTGAATGCAAAAACCCCTGACGGCACCGTGGCAGAAGTCGTTTTGCCGGACAAAACGATTCACTTGAAAGCCGGTCGGCACCATTTCGAGTCGTTACATAAACGCGCGTTCTGGCGGCACAATTACTTTCAATTTTTTATCGCTAAGCAATAATTTGAATATGCTTAAACAATGCCGACTCGCTATCGTGCTCGTTACCATCGCGTCAGATCTGGCCGCCGCCTCGGTGGCCGATCTTCGTTGCGAATATCTTTCTAATCCGCTGGGCGTTGATACGGTTCAGCCGCACTTGAGCTGGAATATTGATTCCGATGTGCGCGGCGGGCGACAAACGGCTTATCAAATTCTAGCTGCCTCGGAGCCGGAGTTGTTGAAAAAAAACCAGGGTGATCTGTGGGACAGCGGCAAAGTCATTTCCGACGAGAATGTTTCCGTGCCGTATGCCGGAGTCCCGTTCAAATCGCGCGCGGAATGTTTTTGGAAGGTCCGCGTTTGGGATCAGGCTGGCCAGGTTTCAGACTGGAGTGCGCCGGCTTCGTGGACGATGGGCTTGTTGCAGCCGGAAGACTGGTCGGCGAAATGGATCACGGCCTCAAAATGGTTCATGCCGCCGGACGTGCGGCCGGCCGGACTGGTGGTCGCCGCCGGCGGCTGGGCGGATGTGGATTTGGGCGTGCCGCTGCCGGTTGACGAAATCCGGCTCTTTTTCAATGACACTAATTCCGCCCCGACGCGTTTCCTGATCGAAGGCGCGGACGAGCCGCAATTTTACCAGCCGGAAATTTTGGTGGATCAAACGGCGCAACTCTTCCAGCCGGTGGCGCCCGGCGTGCAGGTGTTCCCTGTGAACCATCTCGTGACGCGGCACGTCAGGCTTTGGATCAAGGGAACGCGCGGCAAAAGCAAGGCGGTGATACGACAGATGGAAATCATTTCCGGCGGGCGCAACGTGGCCTTGATGCGGCCAACGCGCGAAACCGGCACGGACTGGAGTTCCGGTCACGCGGTTTTCCTAGTGGACGGTATGCCTTCGGCCGGCGACGGCAATGAGTGTCCGCCGGACGCGTGTCCGACAACCGCTGCGCCGCTGCTACGCAAGTCGTTCACGATTGAAAAGCCGATTCGACGCGCCACGTTTTATGTGGCTGCGCTTGGCATGGCGGACGTGACGATCAACGGCCGGCGCGTGACGGACGCGGTGCTGGGACCGCCGTTCACGGATTACACGAAGCGAGTGAATTATCTCACGCTAGATATCACGACCCTGCTGGCGCACGGCGAAAATGTTTTGGGCGTGACCGTGGGCAACGGATTTTTCAGCACGCCACGCCGTGGCTTTGGCGAACGTCACGGCGGCCACGGCCCACCGCGCGTTTTGGTGCAAACCGAAATTGAATATGCAGACGGCTCCCGCCAGACCATCGCTTCGGATGGCTTTTGGAAATGGTCGCGCAGCGAGATTGTGGAGAACGACACCTTTGCCGCCTACACCGAAGACCGCCGGCTGGCGAAACCAGGTTGGGATCGTCCCGGTTTTGACGACCGCGATTGGCGGCCGGTTGCCATCAGCAGTTCGCTCGGCGCAAAACTTGTGTCGCCCATCGGACCGCCGATTCGCGTGGTCGGCGAACTCAAGCCAGATCATGTGGCCGGCGACCGCGCGTATTTCAAAGTCTTGAGCGCCGGCTGGCCGCGCGTGCAAGTGAACGGCCACGCCGGACAGACCATCACCATTCTCGGCAAGTCGGGAAATTACAAAACGCCGCCGCTGGTCTTCACGCTGGCGACGAACGGGCCGGCCGTTCTGGAACCGCGTTTCATGTATCTTTCCGGCCCGCTGGAAATCGAGGTGAAGGGATTGACCGAACCGCTCGCGCCGGACGCGGTGAGCATTCAGCTCGCGCACGCCGATTTGAAATTGGCCGGCAGTTTTTCCTGTTCCAATCCGTGGTTCAACCAGATCTACGCGGCGCTGTTGCAAACCCATCTCAATTATGACGGCGACCAGCCGATGGATCCGATGCGCGAGAAGCAAGGCTGGACGCAAGACATGCAGGGGATGTTCGAGACGGCGGCGTATCTGACCGACGTGGCGGGAATCTATCGCAAATGGTGGCGGGACTTCGCCGACGGCCAGGATGAGTCGGGCTATGTCGGATCGGTGCTGCCGGTCGTCGGCCGGCAGGTCTATGACTGGAATTCGCCGTGGTGGAGCGGCGTGGTGGTGCTGTTGCCGTGGCAGCATTATCAATACTACGGCGACCGGCGCGTGCTGGCCGAGAGTTACGACACCATGCGCCGCTATGTGGACTTTCTCGGCAAACTGACCGCCAGCGGCTCGGTGCGCGGCTGGGGTGACTATCCGTATTTGAACCGGGGCAATACCAATTCACCGGAAGCCCGCGAGGGCATCTTGAGCTGGAAAGGCGCCGGCGACTGGCAGAATCCGTTTGGCGGCAAGGACGCCGTGCCCGCGCCGCTGCTGGACATGCCCGCATGGTATCATTACGCAACCATCGTCAGTGAGACGGCGGCTTTGCTCGGCAAGAACGAGGATTCAAAAAAATATGCTGCGATTGCCGATGATGTGAAAAATCGCTTCAACGCAATATATCTCAATCTCGATACCGGTTTATATGGCAGCCAAACCAATAGCCAGACGGCGCAGGCGCTGCCGCTCGCTCTGGGTGTCGTGCCCGCCGCCCAACGCGAATTGACGTATCAGCGTTTACTCGCGGCCATCCACGCGCAAAAGGATCATCAAGGCGCGGGCTTTGTCGGCCTGCCATTTCTGCTCCACGCCCTGACCGACGCGCGCGAAACCGCGCTGGCCAACAAGATGGTCAACCAGCAGGATTATCCAAGTTGGAAAACACTCATCCACGACGGCGTCCTCGCCGAAGGCTGGAACGGCGGCGGCGCACAGATGCCGTCCTGCGGCGGCGCCATCGGCTTGTGGCTTTATCAGTCCGTTTTGGGCATCCGGCCTGATCCCGCCGGCCCGGGATTCAAGAAGTTTATCCTCGCCCCACAACCGGATCCGGCGACCGGCCTGACTTCGGCCAAGGGCAGTTACGAATCCGTGCATGGCCGCATCGTGAGCGATTGGAAAATCGAGTCGGGTGTCTTTACGCTCAATGCCACGGTGCCGGCAAACACGTCCGCGAAAATTTATATCCCAACGCAGGACAAACATTCCGTCAGCGAATCCGACAAGCCAGTCAGCAAGGCACCGGGAGTGAAGTTTCTAGGGCGGGAAGGCAGTGCCGCAGTCTATTCAGTCGGCTCAGGCTTTTATCATTTCACCGCCAATTTTCCAACCAACTCATTTAAAACCGCAGTGCAGCGCGCCGTGCCGGTGGCTGAGAAACAGGTTGTCATCAAACCGCATCTCGGCGACTTCGCGAATGCAGAAGGCGTGGAAATCTTTTCAAAGACCACGAGTGATTCTCCGGCTGGCCTTGAAACTGACATCGTGAGAACCGGCCTTGTCAGTATTGCGTCAGCCTCGGAAGAAAATGTTGCTCACGACGGCGGTGGCAAAGACGCGAGCGCATGGTTCAACGGCACGACCAAAAACGGCGCGGGCGGCGACGAAACATCGAATGATGGAAAAACATTTCGCGGCTACGGCGCAGGCAGTTCCTTGACGATTCGATTTGATCATCCCAGCGACATCGCACGTATCATGACTTTCGCCGGACACGGCGACGCGCGTGCGAATCAGAGCTACACGCTGTTTGCCGCCTACGCCGAAGCGCCGGCGACATTTGCGAAGCTCACCCAGGCGGCGGTGCAATGCGAGGGCGGCGCATCCAAGTTGAAAATAAACCTCTCGGCCAAAAGCGTCGTTGCCTTGCGCTTTGATTTTGAGAACGGCCCGCTTGGGTTCAATGTCTACCGCGAAATCAACCTCATCGGCAAGAAGTCGGGACAGTGAATAAGTCCGTCAATCCTTCGATCTGCTCACAAAGAGTGCCAGGATCGAACAAAAATGGAAGTGTAAAGGGAATGGAATTTGTTATCGTAAAATATCATGAATAGCGACGCAAAACTCAAAAGCCTCACTTCTCGTTTGGCAGAGAAAACCCATCAACTGAGCTGCCTGCTACTAGTAGGTTTTGCGGTTCTGGTTATGGGACGCCCGATTCACGCCGCCGATTCGCCCGATCCCTATGCGATTGAATCCGCCGCCCAGCGCGACGCGCGGATGGCATGGTGGCGCGACGCGCGCTTTGGGATGTTCATTCACTGGGGCGTTTATTCCGTTCCGGCCGGCGAGTGGAATGGCAAACACGTCTGGGGCGGCGGCGAATGGATTATGAATTGCGGCGAAATCCCGGTTGCTGATTACTCCCAATTGCCGGCGCAATTCAACCCGGAGAAATTCAATGCCGATGAATGGGTGAAAATCGCCAAGGACGCCGGCATGAAATACATCGTCATCACCGCGAAGCATCACGACGGTTTTGCGATGTTCAAGAGCGCGGCGAGTCCGTTCAACATCGTGGACGCGACGCCGTTCAAGCGCGATCCGCTGGCGGAACTGGCTGCCGCTTGTCGCAAATACGGCCTCAAGCTCGGATTTTATTACTCGCAGGCGCAGGATTGGAATCATCCCGGCGGCGCGGCCAACAAAATAAACAAGCGCACCACCGACCACTGGGACAAGGCGCAGGACGGCGACATGGACAAATACATTGATGAAGTCGCCGTGCCACAAGTGCGCGAGTTGCTAACGAACTACGGCGAATTTCCCGCCGTGCTCTGGTGGGACACGCCGCGCGACATGACCAAGGAACGCGCGGACAAGCTGGCCGAACAGCTCAAACTCAAGCCCGGCATCATCATGAACAACCGACTGGGCGGCGGTTACAAAGGCGACACCGAGACGCCGGAGCAAAAAATCCCGGCGACCGGTTTTCCCGGCCGTGATTGGGAAACGTGCATGACGATGAACGGCACCTGGGGCTACAAGAAGTATGACAA
>Ga0209698_10001379_pt1 | contig 27975 bp, 23 predicted proteins | sample LitLauG_LLR_2012_FD_187203 | JGI IMG/M metagenome (GOLD analysis project Ga0209698, IMG submission 187203) | Freshwater sediment microbial communities from Pennsylvania, USA - Little Laurel Run_MetaG_LLR_2012 (SPAdes) (version 2) | ecosystem: Environmental > Aquatic > Freshwater > Creek >... | reverse complement strand
CCGGGCGAGGGAATCGAACCCACACTTCTTTCGAAACTTGATTTTGAGTCAAGCGCGTCTACCAATTTCGCCAGCCCGGCACGGCGGCAAATGTACCACCGCCGCCGGGAGCGGGTTGAAGGCCACCGCCGCACGGCGGGTGAACTGCGGCGGGGCCAAGTCTGGCAGCGCCGCCCTCAAACTTCGACGTTGTCGATGAGCCGGGTGCTGCCCAGCTTGGCCGCAGCCAGAACCACCAGCGGGTCGCCGGCTTCCAGGCCGGCGGGCGTGGGCGGCTTCAGGTCGGCCTGGCGCCGGACGGCCACGTAGTCGGGCTTCCAGCCGGTGGCCGCCAGCGCCAGCACGGCCTGGCTTTCCAGGGCAGCCAGATTGCGCTCGCCGCCTTGCAGGCGGTTTCTCAGGTGCGAAAGCTCCTGGAACAGCTGGGGCGCAAGGCGCCGTTCGGTTTCGCCCAGGAAGCGGTTGCGCGACGACATGGCCAGTCCGTCGGGCTCGCGCACCGTCTCGTGGGCGATTATTTCCGTGGGCAGGCAGAACTGCCGGCACATGTTGCGCACGATCATCAGCTGCTGGTAGTCCTTTTTGCCGAATACCGCCACCTTGGGCTGCACGCACGAGAACAGCTTGAGCACCACGGTGGTCACGCCCGTGAAGAAGCCGGGGCGGAAATGGCCCTCGAGGATGTCGCCCAGGTCGGTAGGCGGGTTCACGCGGTAGTTCTGCGGCTCCGGATACATTTCGGGTTCCGTCGGGGCGAACAGCACGTAGACCTGCCCGTCTTCCTGCAGCTTGTCGATGTCTTCCTGCAGGGTTCGCGGATAGCGCTCGAAATCCTCCGCAGGGCCGAACTGCAGGCGGTTGACGAAGACCGACGCCACCACCGGGTCGCCATGGCGGCGGGCCAGGCGCATGAGCGAGAGATGGGCGGCATGCAGGTTGCCCATGGTCGGCACGAAGGCGATGCGATTCTGGCCATGGAGCTGGTCACGCAACTCCTGCACACTGCGGACGATTTTCATGGGGTGCGCCTGGGCACGGAAAGGCTACTCAATGGGCTCGATCACCTGGTCGCTCACCTGCGCGAGCAAATGGGCCACCGGCCCGTAGCCCGGTATCTGCAGTTGCGGATCCAGGTCAAGCAGGGGGCGCAGCACGAAGGCACGCTGCTGCAGGCGCGGGTGCGGCAGGATCAGCGGGGTAGAGCGCACGATGAGATTGCCCACCAGGAGCAGGTCCAGGTCGATGCTGCGCGGCGCGCTGTGCGCGGCATCGGTGGCGCGGCGCTTGCGCCCCAGCATCATTTCGATGTCAGCCAGGTGCAGCAGCAGGCTGTACGGCTCGAGCTCCGTGTCGAGCGCGGCCACGGCGTTGGTGAAATCCGGACCGCTGGCATCCACCGGGGCGGTGCGGTAAAAAGGCGACAAGGCGACAAATTGCGAACGCTCGATCGAGCGCAGCGCCGCGACGGCAGCGTGCAGGCCGGCCATGACGTCGCCCTGGTTGGCGCCCAGGCCGATGTAGGCGCGGCGCACCACGGGCGCCGGAGTAGCATCAGCCGTTGTCATCGCTGCCCCCCACGGCGGCAACCGCCACGGCATCGGTGCCGGCCCCGGTCTTGCGGCGGGCACCGCGCCGGCGCTTGCGCGGTGCCGGATTGCCTTCGACGCGCTGCTGTGTCATGCGAACCCGCGTTTCCTCGTCGGCGCTCATGAAATTGGTCCACCACTGGCCGAGCTCGGCTGGCGCTTCCGCGCAATCGCAGCGCAGCAGCAGGAAATCGTAGCCCGCGCGCAGGCGCAGGTGCTCGAGCAGGCGCAGCGGCGCCTGGCCGGTGCGCCGCTCAAAGCGCGGCTGCATCATCCAGATCTCGCGCATATCCGAACTGTAGCGGCGCTGGATGGCCAGTTTTTCCGTCTGCGCCTCGAGCACCCGGTCGATGGCCATGTCCAGCGCCGGCAGGCGGTGTTCGCCCGCCGCCACCCGCGCGTTCCACTGGGTAAGCACCTCGTTCCACAGCAGGGTGGCAAAGAGAAAGCCGGGCGCGATGTGCTTGCCGGCGCGAACGCGCTCGTCGGTGCGCGACAGCGCCAGCATGACGAAGCGCTCCCCCTGGGGCTGGTCCAGGATCACGTCGAGCATGGGCAGCAGGCCATGGTGCAGCCCTTCGGCGCGCAGCCGCTCGATGCAACCCACAGCATGGCCGCTGGTGAGCAGCTTGAGCATCTCGTCGAAGAGCCGCGCCGCCGGCACGTTCTCGATGAGCCCGGCCAGGCGGCCGATGGGCTCGCGGGTCTCGGCGTCTATCTCGAATCCCAGCTTGGCGGCAAAGCGCACCGCGCGCAGCATGCGCACCGGGTCTTCGCGGTAGCGTCCTTCGGGGTCGCCGATGATGCGCAGCCGGCGGCGCCGCACATCGCGCACGCCGTCGTGGTAGTCGAGCACCTCCTGCAGGGTGGGGTCGTAGTACATGGCGTTGACCGTGAAATCGCGCCGCGCCGCATCCTCATTTTGCTCGCCGAAGGTGTTGTCGGCCAGCACCCGGCCATGCTCGTCGGTGTCCTTCTCGCCCGTACCCAGGGCACGAAAGGTCGAGGTTTCTATGGTTTCGTTGCCGAACATCACGTGCACCAGCCGGAAGCGCCGGCCGATGATGATGGCGCGCCGGAACAGCGCCTTGATCTGCTCGGGCGTGGCATCGGTGGCGACGTCAAAATCCTTGGGGGCGATGCCCAGGAGCAGGTCGCGGACGGCCCCGCCGACGATATACGCGCGAAAGCCCGCAGCCTGCAGGGTTTCGCAGGTGCGTATGGCGTATTTGGATACCAGGGCCCGGTCGATACCGTGCTCCGCGGCTGCAATGCGCTTGGGCGTGCGCCGCGAACGGGGCTTGCGCGTAAGCAGCGTCTGGACGCTGTCCTGGACCCGTTGGACGAGCCTTCTGATCATGATGCGAGGGCTGACATTGCCCGCATTCTACTGTCCGGGCGGGCGGGCGCTGCCGGCCGGGTCCGCGGGCTGCTGGGCAGGGTCAGCCGCGGCAGGACTTGCCACGGAGTCCGGCCCCTCCCCCGGGGGCGGCGGCACCGGCCGCAACTGGGGGAGGTTCATTGGCAGATTCATCTGGCGGGCAACGGGGCTGGTCTGCCCGGTCTCGGCAAATGCTGCCTGGGCTTGCTGCTGCAGCCACTCCCGCAGCAGGGGCACCGTCAGTGCCCGCTGGCGGGCCAGGGCGAAGGCATCGAGCGAATCGAGCACGGAGACCAGGGTGCGCATGTCCCGCGGCAAGCGGGTCAGCATGTAGGCAACGAGGTCCTCTTCTACCCGCGCGCCGCGCGAGCGTGCGTACGCTTCCAGGGCGGCAGCCTGCTCGGCCTCGGCTATGGGGTGAAGCGCAAAGACCAGGCCCCAGCCCAGGCGTGTGCGTACGTCCTCGCGCATGGCCAGCCGGGCCGGGGGCAGGCTCGCGGCTGTGACCAGGAAACATCCGGGGTTCTGGCGGATCTGGTTTTGCAGGCCGAACAGCCGCGCCTGACCATCGGCATCGAGCGCCTGCACGTCGTCGGCAACGTAGACCTGCCGGGGCGGCGCGAATGCCGGTACGGCAGGGGGCCGCCCCGGCGGCTGCCCGTCCGCAAGCCTTTGCGTGACCGCTGCCGGGTCCGTGACGGCGGCGCGGTCCACGGCGGCCAGCAGGTGGCTGCGGCCGCTGCCCGGGGGTCCCCAGAGGTGGACGAACGACGGGCCGCGGCCGGCCAGCAGGTCGCGCAGCGCGGCCAGTGCGGCGCCGTTGGGGCCCGCGACGAAGTTATCCAGCGTCGGTTGCGGCAGCGCCAGCAGGTCGAGCGTGAACTGGTGGGGATTCACGGCCGGATCAGGTCCGGTTGTAGAAGCTGCTGGCGAGGTAGCGCACCCGCACGCGGCGCAGGGCCACCAGCAGCACCGCGCTGGTGGGCAGTGCCACCAGCACCCCCAGGAACCCGAAGACGTGGCCAAAAGCCAGGAGGGCGAAGATCACGGCCAGCGGGTGCAGGCCGATGCGCTCGCCCACCAGGCGCGGGGTGAGCAGGAAACTTTCCACGACATTGCCCACGCCGTAGATGCCCAGGATGGTGAGCGCGGCTTCCCAGGAGGCAAACTGCAGCAGCGCCACCAGCGAGGCCAGCACGAGGCCCAGCGCGAAGCCCACGTAGGGAATGAAGATCAGCAGACCCGTGAGCAGTCCAATGGGCAAGGCCGAGTCAAAACCGGCAATGGCCAGCGCCGACGAGTAATAGACCGCCAGGACCAGCATGACGGTGAGCTGCCCGCGCAGGAACTGCGAGAGCACGGCATCGATGTCGGCCAGGAAGTGCAGCGTCTGGTCGTGCCAGCGCCGGGGAATGGCCGCTTCCAGCCGCTCCGTGAATGGGCCGATGTCGAGCAGCAGGTAGAACAGCACGACGGGCACCAGGACCACGGTACCGATGACGCCGATGACCGCGATGCCGCCGCTGCTGAAGCGCGCGAGCACATTGGCGACGAAATCCTGCTGCCCCACGTGTTGCATGGCCATGCTGCGCAGCACCGCCGCATCGAAACGCACGTGCAGGCCCAGGTAATGCTGCAGCGCCGGCGCGACGCGCTCATTGAGCATGACGATCAGCCCCGGCAGGCGTTCATCGAGCGCGACGGCTTCGCGCTCGAGCACGGGAAAAAGGATGAGCAGCAGGCCCAGGGCCACGGCAACGCTGAGCACCACCATCAGCAGGCATGCGATGGTTCGCGGCACCCGATGCCGGGACAACCAGTTGGCCCCCGGCAGCAGCAGGTAGGCCAGCACCGCGGCCAGCGCGAAGGGCATGAGTATCGGCGCCAGCAGGTAGAAGAAGGCGAGCGTGCACAGCGCCGCGAGCGTTATCCAGGCGCCGGCCGACAGCCGCTCGCGCGGCGTTGCCGGAGCCAGGAAATCGGCGGATGGCGGCGCGGCTGCATCGGGCCCCGGCGTGGACCCAGCGGCGGAACCGGCCATGGGCCCGTCAGGCGGTGCGGCGGTGGAGTCTGACAACGGTGGCCTCCCGGGTCCCCGGTACAATGGTTTTGGACGCTGATAGCTTAAGCCCACCGCTCCCGCACGCCTAACCGTGACCTCGCCGACACAGCCTTCGCTCACCTATGCCGCCGCCGGCGTCTCCATCGATGCCGGTGATGCGCTGGTCGAGCGCATCAAGCCGCTCGCGCGGCGAACCATGATTCCTGGCGTACTGGCCGGCATAGGCGGCTTTGGCGCGCTTTTCGAGATGCCCAAGGGTATGCGCGAGCCGGTCCTCGTGAGCGGCACCGATGGCGTTGGCACCAAGCTCAAGCTGGCGTTCCTGCACGATGGCCACGATACGGTCGGCCAGGATCTCGTGGCCATGAGCGTGAACGACATCCTGGTGCAGGGCGCGCGGCCGCTGTTCTTCCTGGACTACTTCGCATGCGGCCGCCTCGACGTGGCCGTTGCCGAACGCGTGGTTGGCGGCATAGCGCAGGGCTGCGAGATCGCCGGCTGCGCGCTCATTGGCGGGGAAACCGCCGAGATGCCCGGCATGTACCCGGAAGGCGAGTACGACCTTGCCGGATTTGCGGTGGGCGTGGTGGAAAAGTCCGCCATCATCGACGGCAGGTCCATTGCCCCGGGCGACGTGGTGCTGGGGCTTGCCTCGAGCGGGCCGCACTCCAACGGCTATTCGCTGGTGCGGCGCATTGTCGAGGCCGCCGGCGCCAACTACCAGGCGCCCTTCGCCGGGGACCCCCAGGGCCGAACCCTGGCGCAGACCCTGCTAGCGCCCACCCGCATCTACTGCAAGCCGGTGCTGGCGGTCCTGGAGAAAATCCGGCTCAAGGGCCTGGCGCATATCACCGGCGGCGGCCTGCTGGAGAACGTGCCACGCGTGCTGCCCGAGGACCTTGCAGCCGTCATCGGACGCGATGCCTGGCAGCGCCCGGCCATATTCGACTGGCTGCAGCGGATGGGTCGCGTCGCCGAGGACGAAATGCACCGCGTGTTCAACTGCGGCATCGGCATGGTGCTCATCGTTGCGGCCGACGATGCGCAAGGCGCCGTCGCAGCGTTCGCGGCGCAGGGCGAAGCCTGTTCTGTCATTGGCAGGATCGAACCGCGGCCGGGCGGCGCACCGGCCTGCCGGGTCGTCGCCTAGGGTGCCCGCGGCCCCGGCGCATTGCGCGGCCGGGGCCTAGGTCCCCGCCTCGGCCTGGGGGAGGGCGTCCGCGTGCGCGCCCCGCACGGCGGCGAGCAGCAATTGCCCGGCGTCCGATTGCAGCGGGTCGATCACCAGTGCGTCGTCCATCGCCCGCAGCCAGGTCAGCTGCCGCCGGGCCAATTGCCGGGTAGCCGCGATCGCCGCCTGCCGAAAATCGGCTTCGCGCGTTCCCGCGGCCAGGTGTTCCCAGGCCTGCCGGTAACCCACGCTGCGCATGGACGGCAGGTCAGGATGCAGGTCGCCGCGCGACTGCAGCGCGCGCACTTCGTCCAGGAATCCGGCCGCCAGCATGGCATCGAAGCGCTGCGCTATGCGCCGGTGCAGTTGGGCGCGATCGCCGGGCATCAGCGCGATGGTGCGCACGCCGGGCGCGCCCGGCACGGTTGCCTGCTGCAGGTCGGAGAGGCGCCGGCCGCTGAGGATGTATACCTCCAGGGCGCGGGAGATGCGCTGGCGGTCGGCGGGCGCCAGGCGCATCGCCGTCACCGGGTCCACCGCCTGCAGCCGGGCGTGCAGCGCCGGCCACCCCAGCGCACTTGCATCCGCTTCGATGCGCGCGCGCACGGCGGGATCGGCGCTGGGCAGGTCGGCAAGGCCCTGGCGCAGCGCGCGCGCATACATCATGGTGCCCCCCACCACGAGCGCCAGGCGGCCGCGCTGCGTGATGTCGGTGATCGCCGCCGTGGCGTCGCGCAGGAAATCCGCCGCGGAGTACGGGTCGGCCGGATCGCGCAGGTCCACAAGGTGATGGGGCACCCGCGCGCGCTCGGCGGCGCTGGGTTTGGCCGAGCCGATGTCCAGGCCGCGGTACACCTGCGCGGAATCGATGGACACGATCTCCAGGGCGACCTGACGGGCCAGGTCCAGGGCGAGCGCGCTTTTGCCGCAGGCCGTGGGACCCAGCAGCAGCACGGCTGCGGTCATCGGCCGCGCAGGAACAGCCGGTCCAGGTCCGCGTAGCCCAGTTGCACCCACGTGGGACGGCCGTGATTGCATTGGTCGGAGCGCTCGGTTCGCTCCATCTGGCGCAGCAGCGCGTTCATCTCGTCGATGGTGAGCATCCGGTTGGCGCGCACGGCGCTGTGGCAGGCCATGGTGGAGAGCAGTTCATCGCGGCGCTCCACCAGCACCCGCTCGGCGCCGTATTCGCGCAGGTCGGCCAGCACCTGGCGCACCAGCGGCGGGACGTCGGCGTTTTGCAGCAACTGGGGCAGGGCGCGCAGCGTGAGCTGCTGGGGTCCGGCCGGATGCAGGTCCAGGCCGATGCGCGCGAGCGTGGTGCCGTGCTCCTCGGCCGTGGCCACATCCAGCGCGCTGGCGGCAAATACATGCGGGATGAGCAGCTGTTGCTGCGCGAGCTCACCCGCGCCCAGCGCCGCCTTGAGACCCTCGTAGACGATGCGCTCGTGCGCCGCATGCATGTCGATGATGACCAGACCGTGCGCATTGCGCGCCACGATGTAGACGCCGCCGATCTGGGCTACCGCAAAACCCAATGGCGGAGCACCCGCGTCGACAGCTGCATCGCCGGAGGCGCAATTTGCACCGGGGCCGGCCTCGGCTGCATGCGGGGGCCGTGGACCCGGCGCTTGCGCCGCCATCGCCAGCAGGCCCTGGGCCGCGGTGGGGCGCAGGGCGTCCAGCCGGCGCTGCACCGCGGCCCAGTTGCCGGAAGTCGAATGGGACGCACCGTTGGCGTCACGGTAGCTTGTGCCCAACCCCGCAGCGGCCGCCACGCCGGATGCACGTGCGGCTGCAGTGTCCGGCCCGTAGTCGGCACCGACGCCGCCGGGGGCGGTGTCAGGGGAATCCCGCGCGCCAGCAACGGCGGCCGCCAGCGCGGCCCCCGGCAGCGCCAGCGCGCGTTCAACCGCGCGGCGCACGAACTGGTGCACCGCGGAGCTGTCGCGAAAACGCACCTCGCTCTTGCTGGGGTGCACATTGACATCCACCGCCGCCGGATCGATGCGCAGGAAAAGGCAGTACATGGGCTGCGACGAGCCATGAAGGACGTCGGCATACGCGGCGCGCAGAGCGTGCGACAGCAGCTTGTCGCGCACATAGCGATCGTTCACGTAGAAATATTGCGCGTCGGCGCGCGGCCGCGAGGCAGTGGGCGCACCCACCCAGCCGCCCAGCGCAATGGCGCCCGATTGCGCATCGACCACCCGCGAGGCCGCGGCAAACGCCTCGGGCATGAGCACGCGGGCGCGCTCGAGCAGGCTGCCCGCGGGCGCGTCGAGCACGCAGCGCGCATCGTGCCAGACGGCAAAAGCAACCTGCGGATGGGCAGCGGCTACGCGTTCGACCACCGCGATGCAATGGCCCAGCTCCGTGCCTTCGCTGCGCAGGAACTTGCGCCGCGCCGGCGTATTGTAGAAAAGATCAGCCACGTCGATGCGCGTACCGCGGTTTCCCGCCGCGGGCTCGATCGCACCGCTGGCTGCCTCGATCCGCCAGGCGTTGGGCGCGCCTTGCGCGCGCGAGACGATGTTCACCGCCGCCACCGAGGCAATGGCGGCAAGCGCCTCGCCGCGAAAACCCAGTGTGCCGACCCGCTCGAGGTCTTCCAGGCTGGCGATCTTGCTGGTGGCATGCCGTTGCAGCGCCAGGGCCAGTTGTTCCCGGGGGATGCCGCGGCCGTCGTCGCTGACCACGATGCGGCGCATTCCGCCGCCCTGCAAGCGCACCTCGATTCGCTGCGCGCCCGCATCCAGGGCGTTTTCCACGAGTTCCTTGACCACCGAAGCGGGGCGTTCGACCACTTCGCCGGCTGCGATCTGGCTGATGAGTCCGTCAGGCAGCACCCGGATCGGCGCGGCGTGTCCGTGGAAATCGGCTGCGGCGGCGTGTGGCGCGCTGGCCTCGCCCAGGGCGCCGGGCGCGGTTTCGGGGCTGTTCATGGCCCATTATAGGTAGGGTGTCGAGTACCATCGCGGTCCCTCTGGCGTTTCGGCGGTTCTCCGGTACTCATCGTGGATGGCATCAACTGGCTGGACCTTTTTGGCGCACTCGACCGCTTCCTGCTGGCGGTGGCGCACGAGCACGGCGCACTGGCCTACGGCCTGCTGTTCCTGATCGTCTTTGCCGAGACCGGACTCGTGTTCATGGCTTTTTTACCCGGCGACTCGCTGCTGTTCGTGGCCGGCGCCATAGCCGCAGGCGGCGCCCTGCACGTGGTGCCGCTGGCCGGAACCATCGTGCTCGGCGCGTCGCTGGGCAATGCGCTCAACTTTGCCATCGGCAAGTGGCTGGGCAGCAAGATCTACGATGGTTCGATCCGCTGGATCGATCGCCGGTCGCTTGACCGAACGCATGCCTTTTTCGAGAAGCACGGGGGCAAGACCTTGATTGCCGCGCGCTTCGTGCCGGTGGTGCGTTCCTTTGCGCCGCTCGTGGCGGGCGCCTCGGCCATGAGCCGCCAGCGCTTCCAGGCCTACAGTGTGAGCGGCGCGCTGCTGTGGAGCGTTGCGCTGGTGGGTGGCGGATTCATGTTTGGCAACGTGCCCATCGTGCGCGATCACCTGGGCATGGTGCTGCTGGTGGGCCTGGCCAGCGCATTCGGGCCGATCATGCTGCTGGGCCTGGTCCGCCTGGTGCGCGGCAGCGGGCCGCCGCGCGCACCCTAGGGCCGGCCCGCGGTTCCCCGCGCCCGCGTCAGCCTACCGGGTTGCGCACCAGCGGCGGATGCCGCGCAAAGTAACTGCGGATGCCGTTGAAGACCGCGGTGGCCATCTGGCGCTGATAGGCCTGGTCGCGCAGCCGCGCCTCTTCGTCGGGGTTGCTGATGAAGGCGGTCTCCACCAGGATCGAAGGAATGGTCGGCGCCTTGAGCACCGCAAAACCCGCCTGCTCCACGTGCCCCCGGTGCAGTCGATTGATGCCGCCCAGTTCATGCAGCACCGCATCGCCCACGCGCAGGCTGTCGCTGATCTGCGCAGACGTGGAGAGGTCCAGGACCACGCTCTTGACCAGCGAATTGCGGATGGCCAGGCTTACGCCGCCGATGCGGTCGGCATCGTTCTGCTGCCGTGCCAGCTCGGCGGCCGCAGCGCTGCTTGCGCCACGCTCGGACAGCGCGAACACCGAAGAACCCTGCGCATCGGAGCGCACCCAGGCATCGGCATGGATCGAGACGAAGAGATCGGCTTCGACCCGGCGGGCTTTTTCCACGCGCATGCCCAGCGGCACGAAGTAATCGGCATCGCGGGTCATGAGAACGCGGTAATCTGCCTGGTCGTCGATCAGCGCGGCCAGTTGCCGGCCGATGGACAGCGTGACCATTTTTTCGTGGGTGCCGCGCCGGCCCACTGCGCCGGGATCTTCTCCGCCGTGGCCCGGGTCCACCGCTATGGTGATGAGGCGGCGCATGGCGCGGGCATTGCGCCGGGCGGCTGCGCGCTCGCTGCCGGTGTTGCGGCCAGCCGCTTCCGGCAAAGCTTCCGCCGCCCGCGCGCCTTGCGGCCCATCGGCTGCCTGCGGTGCGTCGGCCGCGCCCGGAGCGTGCGCCACTGCGTCCTGCGGCGCAGCCGCTTCGGCGCCTGGTGCTGCTGCGGGTGCCTGCGCCAGCGGGCCCTGGGTGTCGCCGGTAGCGGGCGGCGCTACCGCGCCATCGGGCTGCTGGGCGTCCGCAACATGAGGCGCGCGCAGCAGCGCCATCAGCGGGTCGTTGGCGCCTTCCGGATAAAGATCGAGCAACAGGCGGTGCTGGTACGGCCCCGCCGGTTCAAGCGAGAATACCTGCGGGTCGACGGGTGCCTTGAGCTCCACCACCAGGCGCACGACCTGCGGCCGGAACTGCCCCACGCGCATCCGGGCGATATACGGGTCCGCCGCGTCGATGCGCTTGATCTGCTCGGCGAACTGCGGCGTGAGGTCGATGCCTTCTATGTCGACCACGAGCCGCAGCGGCTTGGCATCGCGCAGCAGGAAATGGGTGAAGCGCAGCGGCGCGTCGTGTTCGATGGTGACGCGCGTGTATTCGGGCGCCGGCCAGATGCGCACGGCAAGCAGGGTTGCGCCGCGCGCGATATGCGGCGTAAGCGCCAGCACCACGGTGCCCGCGGCGCCCTGGATCAGGCGCCGGCGGCCGCTTCCCGAAGGAAAGTCTCCAGTTGATCCCGGCATGCTGTTCCGATCTCCGTGCTGGCTCCAACGGCGGCGTGCCGTCCCGTATCGAGCGCCTGCAGCGTTATGCGCAGGTCCGCACCGGGCAGGAATTCCCCGGCCTTGCCGGGCCACTCGACCATGCAGACCGCGCCCGGCCCGAAATACTCCGAGAATCCCGCATCCGAAAATTCCCGAGGATTCTTGAATCTATAAAAATCAAAGTGATACAAGTGTAATCTCGAAAGCTCATAAGGTTCAAGCAAGGTGTAACTCGGGCTCTTGACCGCGCCGTCGACGCCCAATTCCCGCAGCACGCCCCGCACCAGGGTGGTCTTGCCCGCACCCAGGTTGCCCTCGAGGTGCACGGTCAGTCCCTGCGCCCGGATCGCGGCGTCGATCGCCAGGAGTGCGCGCGCCAGCGTTGCTCCCAGGGCAAGCGTTGCCGCCTCATCGGGCAGACGGAAGTCCAACGGCGGCTTGCCCTGTGTCATTGCTGTCATCGCGCCCCGCACCGAGTATCGTCTCCGGCGTCGCCGTGCGTGCCCGCTGGTTCCTGTAACGCTTTCAACTTTTCATTCCCGGAATTGACTTCCCAGACCCCTGCCCAGCATAGCGATTCAATGGACGGCGCAATGGCGCCGTCCGCCCCGTCAATATGGGCCGATCTTGCGGATCGCATCCGAGCCTGGGGCGCGGAGCTGGGCTTCGGTGCCGTGGGTTTTGCCGACCTGGATGTGGCGCAGGCCGCCGAGCGCCTCAACGCCTGGCTGGCCCAGGGCCGGCATGGCGACATGGGCTACCTGAAGCGCCACGCCGCGCTGCGCGGCGCGCCCGCGCAGCTGCAGCCAGGCGCACTGCGCGTGATCAGCGTGCGACTCGATTACCGGCCCCGCGCCGATGACGATGACTGGGTGGCGCGCGAACAGGCGCGCCTGGAGCAGCCCGGTGCCGCCGTGGTATCGATTTACGCGCGTGGCCGCGACTACCACAAGGTGCTGCGCGGACGGCTGCGCGCGCTCGCCCGGCGGATCAGCGGTGCGGTGCAGCGCCCGCCTTACCGAGCCTACTGCGACAGTGCCCCGCTGCTGGAAGTGGAGCTGGCCCGCAAGGCCGGCATCGGCTGGCGCGGCAAGCACACCCTGCTGCTCACCCGCGAGGCCGGGTCGATGTTCTTCCTGGGGGAATTGCTCACCGATCTGCCCTTGCCGCCGGACAGCCCGCGCAGCGAGCACTGCGGCTCGTGCACGAGTTGCATCACCATCTGCCCGACGCGCGCCATCACCGCGCCCTACCAGCTCGACGCGCGACGCTGCATCTCGTACCTCACGATCGAGCACCTGGGCGCCATACCGGAGGAGCTGCGCCCGCTCATGGGCAACCGGATCTACGGCTGCGACGATTGCCAGCTGGCCTGCCCGTGGAACCGCTATGCGCGGCGCGCCGGCGTGCCCGATTTCGATGTGCGCAACGGGCTCGATGGCGCCGGACTGATTGCGCTCTTTGCCTGGACCGCGGAGCAATTTGCGCAGCGCCTGGAAGGCAGCCCGATCCTGCGCATAGGACATGAGCGCTGGCTGCGCAATATCGCCGTGGCGCTGGGCAATGCCCCCGCGACACCCGAAGTTGTGTCGGCCCTGCAAAACAGATGGGACCACCCGTCGGCGCTGGTGCGCGAGCACGTGGGCTGGGCGCTGCGGCGCCACGGCCAGAGCTGAATCTGGCCGAATGCGTTTGTAATCAAGGGCAGGCAAAATGCGCCAGGGTCCCGGAACGTGGTCCAATTAGCCGGTTCGCCCGGATCGCGGCTCCGTCTATAATCTTGCGCTTCGCTGCTGTAGCTCAGTCGGTAGAGCAACTGATTCGTAATCAGTAGGTCGGACGTTCGATTCGTCTCAGCAGCACCAAATACCAAGCGTTTGCGTGATGGCGTGAACGAACGCCGAGGCGATAAATTGGCTGGTGGCATACAGGTGGCATACAGGTGGCAGACCATGCGTCTCGGTACCTGAGGTTGGGACACGGCGCTGTCCTCGTCACCCACGGAAATAGTTCGGGGATTGCGCAAGTCGCCCAATAGTTTCCGCCGCGTGCGTGCCGTGCCACGGGGCTGGCGCTTGCCAGCCATTCGCAAGCCCAGCGAGAATCGCACATAGCACAGTTAGCGCTGTCGGCTTCGGGGCAGTAGGCTGATGTCGCTAATTGGCCAGGAGCAGAAGCTTGAAGCCACAGATAATGTCCCCGATAGCAGTCATCGGCAATGTCTGTCGATTCGCGGGAATTGCCAAGTCAAAGCCATGACCACTGGTGCTTCCCATGCTCGCATCGCTTTTCTTTCCGTGAGCGTAGGTCTTTTCCTGATTTGCCTCGCATGTGACGGCTACTACGTCGAGGGTCCTAATCCGCGCGCGTGGGCCCCGGCCATTGGGTTGCTCCTTCTGGGTTGGATCGGATTGCTTTACGGTACGTTCGCCTGGCTCGGCAATCCATTGATACTGATTGCAGCGGTCATGTTTTGGCGACGCCGGTACCGTTGGGCCATCGCATTTTCTGCCGTGGCGCTGATGCTTATGTTGAGCTTTTTGCTCGTCCGGACGGTCGTTTCGAGCGAAGCACCGACATTCTCGCGGGTTACGGGTTACGGACTGGGTTATTGGCTTTGGATAGCCAGCGCATCGGTTCTTCTTGGCGGATCGCTTTGGGGCTCCGCCGTCGAGCGTTCCCTGTCACCGTCAGCGGATGCTCCGTAGGCGATTCTGGCGCCGATTGGTTTCCATGATGAGTGACCTGCCCCCAACGTGCCCTACCAACCCGTAGTTCGGAAGTCCGCCATTTGAAGCGCTCCCTTTTGCCTTACCAAACCCGGCGCTAGTTTTCGACGTCGCTGCCGATTTGTGGAAGGTTCAAGTCGTGCTGCCGACGGATTAAATGTCCGCTTCCAAAATGGCCAGGACTTCCACTTCGGGTCGACAGGGCGGCAAAACGCCTGCTATTGGTTCCGCAGCACAATGTCCGGTGTCCACCTCGAAACGGCAAATAGCAAAAAGGATGTAACCGACTGGCTCCCTGGCTGCCATTGGCGATCCTTTGTTGGCGGGCCCGATCTGCTGGCGTCGGGACGCATGAATTTGGGTGTGGAGCGACAGGCCGGCAGAAATTCTGACCGTGCCATTGTATATTGAAATATATGTAAGTATACCAATATCAAGATATACATCCGTATACTTTGATGTATTTGATTGCGAAGCCAGACATATGGACCCAGTTCGGAACCCCTTTGCACCAGGTGCCGGAAACCGGCCGCCGGAACTCGCCGGCCGTGAGCCCATTATTGAAGAAGCCTCCGTGGCGATTCAGAGGGCGTTGCTGGGCAGGTCGAGCAGGTCGCAAATGCTGCTTGGTCTACGGGGCGTGGGCAAGACCGTGCTTTTGAACAAGATTCAAGAAATGGCTGAAAGCGCGGGGCACTTGACCTCGATTGTCGAGGCTCCTGAAGGCAAGTCCCTTGGAGAGCTATTGTTGCCAAGGGTCAATCAGACCCTGCGAAAGCTATCGGTCATCGCGTCTGCGCGTGGCAAAGCGCTGGCTGCGCTTCGGGCTTTGCAATCATTTGCGTCCGTATTCAAGCTCTCGTATGGCGAAGTAGGCTTGGCAGTGGACCCAGAGGTTGGCATAGCAGACAGCGGTGACCTTGAAAACGATCTCCCCGAACTATTCGTACGCATCGGCGAGGCCGCAAAGGCGGCAGGCAAGGCGTGGACGCTCCTGGTCGATGAGGTTCAGTACTTGGAATCAAAGGACCTAGCAGCGCTGATTGTCGCCATTCACAAGATAAACCAGAACAATTTGCCGATACTTTTCTTTGGCGCCGGGCTTCCACAGGTCGCGGCCCTGTCCGGCGAGGCAAAGTCCTACGCAGAACGCCTTTTTGTCTACCCGGCTATTGGTGCCCTTCAGCCCGACGATGCCAGGACCGCAATTAGACAACCGGTCAACGACGAGGGCGCCTCGATTTCGGAGGAGGCGCTCGACGAGGTCGTTCAGCAGACGCACGGCTATCCCTATTTCCTACAGGAATGGGGTTATCAATGCTGGAATATCGCGCAAGACGACCGGATTGAAGTCAACGACGCCCGGCGGGCTTCGCAGGAGGCGACAAAACGCCTCGACGATGGATTCTTCAAAGTGCGATTTGATCGCCTCACCCCCAAAGAGCGCGAGTACGTGATCGCAATGGCCAAACTTGGTTCCGGTCCGTATCGCTCATCTGACATTGCTGATGCGCTAAGCGAGAAACCGCAGAGCCTCGGACCGCGGCGTGCCCAGATCATTAGCAAGGGCATGATCTACAGCCCATCGCATGGCGATATCGCATTTACGGTTCCGCTCTTCAACGAGTACTTGATCCGCAATTTTGTGAACACCTAGCCCGCGCACGTGGAGCGCTTTAATCGAACGGTTCGATACGATTGGCTGGCGCAGTATGAATTCGACAGCCTGGACGAGATGCAGGACTACGCCACCCGTTGGATGTGGTCCTACAATCATGACTGCCCGAACAAGGGCCTGGGCGGAATCACGCCACGACAGCGGCTGGCCAAGGCCGCATAGCTCTACTTCTCGCGCCCACCAAAATTGGGGGGATTACCGTTCCACGTTGAGGTCTTGAACCGAAGCGGAGATTCCTATGAGCATGATCGGCTACATCCGCCGTATCACGGTCGAGGAGGCCGGCAAACTGCGAAACGATCCTGAACAGGTCAGGAGTCTGGTGCGCCCCGGCGGCTTCCAGGGCGCTTATTTCGACCGGATGCAGGGCAAGGCCTCACCGAAACTTGATGAGATGAACGCTGCGTTCGCGCAGGCGCGGAAGATCAAGGAGGAACTCATGCAGTCGGGGCGCCCACCCGGGCCGCCGACGCCCGAAGAGTTGGAACGTTTGATGAAGCCCCTGCAGGATGCAGGCGTCTTCGGCGACGATCCGAGGGTCCGAAATCTTCAAAAATCCTGGCATGCACTTCATTACCTTCTATGCGGAAGCGCGGATCCGGTCGACACCGCACTTGGCAAGGCGATTCTCGGAGGCGAAGAAATCGGGCCTGATGTCGGGTACGGCCCCGCAAGGTTGCTGACTCCGGATGAGGTTCGGGTGGTGGCTCAAGCCCTGGCGGCGGTATCGAAACCCGAGCTTGCGGCGCGCTGCGATCGTAGGGCGATGAAGAGCGCCGAGATCTATGCCTGCAGGGGGACTGACGACGATATCGATCTGGCACTGGAGTGCTTTGATGACGTCCAGGCTTTGTATGCGGATGCGGCCGTCCATGGCAACGCTGTGCTCTTGTACATCAAGTGAAAGGTCGGCGCATCGTCGACGTGGAGTTCCCAGGATTCTGCGGAGGCTTCCTGAAAGTGGCCCTGACTGGATCACGCCTCCGGGTCGGTTCCGTGAAGTTGGGGCCGCTTACGGCGCAACGCGTCCAGGCCCGGTGCTCGCTCGTAAGCGGGCATCTTGACCTCCGATGGCCGGTATGCAACGCTTCGCGACAACCGGCGCAGAGATAGTGGTCATCAGACCATTTATCGCACGCGGCCAGAAGCAGGTCTGACGGATGGTCCGCTTCACGGCAACGTAATTCCGAGGCGGGCTAAAGCCGGAGTAGCATCGTTCCATGCCGACGATCCTTTCCATTGGCCCGTACCGGTTTTTCTTCTATTCGAACGAGCATGGAGAGCCCATGCACGTCCACGTTCAGCGCGATACAGCAACGGCCAAATTTTGGCTTACACCGGTTGCGCTGGCTCGCAGTCGGGGATTTCAAGCGCAGGAGTTGACTAGACTTTTTCGCCTTGTAATGGAAAATCGAGACAAATTCGAAGGTGCGTGGAATGAATATTTTGGCAGTTGACAGCGATCCTCGGGCACTTGAGGTCCGTTGCACGGACGATGAAATCGTCGTTAGGCTGAGCGATGGCCGGACGTTAGCGGTCCCGATCGTTTGGTTTCCGCGCCTCGCTGCCGCCGATGCAAAGTCACGCGGCGAAATCGAGCTGATCGGAGGCGGCGAAGGGATTCATTGGCCCAGTGTCGACGAAGACATCTCCGTCGCTGGACTATTGGCCGGTCGCGCGTCAATCGAACATACCGTCCGACGCTAACCACTCGGGGGAAGGAATGCCCGCCACAGATGGGGCGGGATCCGACCCGGGAGCCGCGCGGTTTCTGCGACCGCCACCTAGTAGATAGATTCCTGCGTCCGTTTCTTGGCGGCAGAATCGTCAACGCATTTGGCCGCTTTGGGTCGATTGTTCAAAAAATGGCCTGCTGTCGGATTGCCGCCGGGCTGTCCGCAATACGCCGTATAGTGATCACTGCGCGTCAACCTCCCGCGATCAGTTCGACACCCGCCAGTCGCGCGGACTTTGCATCGAACGTGAGCAACGGTGTTCGAGCCTGCATTCCACAAATGCCCGTGTGTAAACAGTCAGCGAATTCCGCCGGGCCGCGGCGATACAGGTGCAAGGCTCGCTCAAGGGCGGCCTCGTCTTGGAATTCAATTTCCTGAGTTTCGAGCAACGCGGTGAAGACTCCCATTAACGTAGGCTTGTCGAAATTGTATCGTGAGCGCAATACCCACTCCAGTTCGAGCGTGACGGTAATCGGCACGAACAGCGTGAATGCATCGGCGCGCGCAGCTTCAAGCAAGGAGAGCGCACGATTTGATTGGCGTTCGTCGTCTCCAACGAGCCACCGCACCAGGACATTGGTGTCCAAGCTGGGCATCAGCTTTGCCCGATATTCATGTCCTGAATTCCAACCTTTTTCTTCTTGTCCCCGCGCACGGGCTTGAGCATCCCTCTCAGCTCAAGGATTGACCGGGTCTTCGCCCGCATCACCGTCGTCCCATCATCCAGCTGCGTGAATACGACGCGCTCGCCGGCATTTAGGCCCATTGCCTTGCGAATTTCCGCTGGAATGGTGACCTGACCTTTGCTCGTCATGGTTGCTTCGGACATGATTGCCTCCGGGGATTCCTTACTTAACATCGAATTGTAATGGATTCGTTGGAAAACGGCGGTGTCCGCTTCCAGAGAATGGGTGCTATCGCTGTCCGTGATCCGGGAAGTCCGGTAGGGGTCGGGTTCGACGGAAACGGTCCGCTGAAGGGCGAGAAGGCCCATTTCTGCAATGCCCCTGTAAGCGAGTAAAGACCGTCCGAGCGTCGAGAATTCCACCGGATATGGCCAAGACGCTATGACATCAAGCGGTACCCGCTGAAGGCCTTTCTGCCTAACTGAAACCGACTCGTCACTTGGGCGAAACTGACCTGCCCCCTGTAGCCTTACCACTGGGCGGCTCGGAAATCCGTTTTCAAGGTTAAAGGATTCCTTCTTCCTTCGGTTGCGCGGTATCGGCGGCTTGCTGACGATACCGCGCTGCGAACTGGGCTGGTGGCATGCGATCGCAGCTGCTGTGCGGTCTCACCTCGTTGTAATCCTGCCGCCGGACGGACGCATTAGAACCGCCGGGCGGGTGCCTACGAGGGCATTGCCAGCAACCGCGGCAGATGCGCGGCCGCCTCGGCAGCCTTGAGGCCGGTCTGGCGCAGCAGCGCCAGGCGCGCGCCATCTTCCGGCAATATGCCGCGCGCCATCACGGCCTGGCTGTTCAGGCGACACCCCTTCAACCAAGCGTTCAGTGCAGGATGTTCCCGCCAGCGCGCAGTGTTGGCCAGTGTGACGGCCCACATGCGCATCCAGTCCCGCGGCACTTCCGGGCTTGGCACGACCGTGCAAAGCGCGTTGCGCTGGCCATCATCTGCCCCATGGCTTTCTACGAAAGCGATGAGGGCCGCGTTAAACAGCGGCTGGCAGAAGCGCACCATGAACAGATTGATGCGCGCTCCGTCGAACACCGGCAGACCGGGCAAGGGCTGGAGGGCGCTGGCACTGCAGTCGACGTACAGCGCGTCGGGATCCGCCTTCATGACTCCCCTGTCGAGCACAATGCGCGTCGGCTCGATGGCGCGCAGCCGCCCCAGGCGGACCACGTCGCCGATGGTCCGCAGCAACGCCAGTTCGTCGCGCGATACCGTGCCACAGCGGTAGGTGCTGGGCTCGACCGCGGGGTCCAGTCGCAACAGGGCGCCCATGGCCTCGAGCCGCGCGAACAAGTCGGCGGGCGATTTCGCTTCCACGATCGCGCTGAACTGATCGAGCGAATAGCCCATGTTGCGTTCGAAGTTCTCCAGGCCCGGCTGAAAGTTGGCGCGGTCCAGAAACCACGCGTCGCGCGGCATGATCCAGCGGATGCGCGCGGGTTCGACACCGTGATCGAGCAGCCACAGGCAGGCGTCGATGCCGGTCTTGCCGGACCCGACGACGGTGTAACTGGCGTACGGTCGTCCGAGCGAGGCCAGCGCGTTGATCGGGACGCACGCTACGCCGGGAGCTACGGTATACCGCGGCGCGTGGGTTGCCGGAACCTCCGTGCGCGCATGCGTGCCATCGACCACCTTACGCCGCACCTGTACCGTCTGCGCCTGTCCACTCACCAGAGAGGTCACCCGGTGGGTGCCATCGGGGCCAGCCTGGTAGTCCGTCATTGCCAGCCAGCGCACCCGGCCAGAGGGCAGGAACCGCTGCTGCATCACCTGCTCGAAGTGTGCCAGCACCTCGGCGCCGGAGGCCATGCTGTACAGGCCGGCGTTCAATCCGACCTTGTCTTTGTCGCCGCTGGCCAGTTCGCGCGAGGCCACGCCGTACCACGCCGAGGGCTGGTGCACGCGTACCCACGGGTAGGCGTGATTCCAGTGCCCGCCCGGGCGGTGCTGGCGGTCGACCATCAGCACGGTGGCGTCGGGCTGCTCGTCCAGCAGCGTGTCGACGAAGGCCATGGCCGTGGCCCCAGAGCCGATGACGAGGTAATCGGTTTGGAGTTGCGCGTTGTTCATTGCCCGAATTGCGTGTGGCGCGTGCGATTGCTATCTGAATATTGTGTCACGCATTGCAGGGCATGGACGACCGGGCGAATGAGGCTTGCGTTGTGTCCGGCGCCGGGATCAATGTTTCGCTAACCGATTCCAGCCACGCCCGCCCGGAACCCTCAGCACAGAATCGCTCGTGCGGGCGTCGGTGCAATACGACAACACGGAAGAGGAAGCCACCCGCCTGTGCACGGCGCTCACTGACGGGAAAGGTCGCCAGACGGTCAGGGCGTGAGCGGCTTCAGTCGCCCCAGGATGGTGGGCAGGAACTCGGTGACCGTCGGGTGGATCGGCAGGGCTTGTTGCAAAACGCGCCACGAAGCGCCGGTAGCCATGAACGTGCTGATGACCTGCACGATCTCGTCACCGTTGATGCCCAGGATGCTTGCGCCCAAAAAACGTTCGGACGCGGCATCCACGATGAGGGTGATGAGGCCGTCGGTTTCGCCTTCCTCCTTGGCCCGGCTCACGTCCTTCATGGCCCATTGCGCATACAGGATGCGCGCTCCGTCGCGCACGCGCCGGCGGGCCTCGGCCAGCGTGATGCCAACGCGCCCCAGCGGCGGGTCGGTGAACATGGCGTAGGCCAGAATGCGTTCCTCTGCGTCGCGCCAGGCTGACCCACCTTGCTCGGCAAGGGCAATCTCGTGGTCGTCGTAGCTTGTATGGGTAAAGGCACCGCGGCCGTTGATGTCTCCCAGTGCCCAGATCCCGTCCACGGCAGTTCGCAAGCGGCCGTCGGTGTTGATGAATCCGCGGCCATCGGTCGGCAGTCCTACGCTGGCGAGGTTGAGCCGGTCGGTGTTGGGCAGCCGCCCGGTGGCCACCAGCACATGCGAACCCGTCAATTCCCGGCCACCGGCCAAGCTCAGGCGTATTCCTTGGCCTGAACCGTGCGCGGCGGGCTCGGCGCTTTCGATGGCAACAGCGCAATGCACATCGACACCTTCGCGCTCCAAAAAGGCGGTGATTGCCGCAGACACCTCCGGGTCCTCGCGAGCTGCAACGCGGCTACCGGTCTGGACGATGCTCACCCGTGCCCCCAGCCGCCGGAAGATCTGGCCCATTTCAAGACCGATGTAGCTGCCGCCGATGATGATGAGATGCTCCGGCAGTTCGGTGAGTTGCAATAGGCTGGTGTTGTCAAGAAACGGCAGCGCCGCAAGGCCGGGAATGGGCGGGACAAAGGCCCGCGTACCCGTATTGAGGTAGACCCGCCGCGCGCGCAGAAGATCCGCGCCTGCCCTCACGATGAAGTCCGCACCATCACGCCCCTCAAAGCTGCCCCAGGCGCGGTACAGGCGGATGTTGGTCTCGCTGGCAAGCCAGCTTTCCAGTCCCCCACGTGACGCATCGACGCGCTGGCGCATGCGCGCCATGGCCGCAGGGAAATCCACGCGCACCGGGCCCACGTCGACGCCGTAGTCCCGGGCCGTGCGAGCCATTTGCGCTACGCGTGCGCTCTTGCGCAGGGTCTTCGTGGGGGTACAGCCCACGTTCACGCACGACCCACCCACAAGGCCGGCCTCGATCACCGCCACGCGTTCGCCGCCCTGGGCCAGGGCAACGGCCAGCGCCGGCGCTGCCTGACCCGTGCCGATGATGATGACGTCAACGCTGCTCACGTTGGCGCCCGCCGGTACCCGCGCGGGTTCGGCGTTGGCCGCATCGGTGATGATGCGGCTGTCGGTGTTCATGGCCATTTTCGTCCTTTCAGACCGGTTGAATGCGTTGCGAGAGGATTGCGCCTTGGCGGTGCGGCGCCATATTCGGTGCCCAGGCGAAGACGTGGGAAAAGTCGCGGCACGCGGCGCTTGGCGCGGCGGTGTGCGCCCCGTAAGTGGATGGCTCGCTTCGCGCGGTCATCCATTCGCGAGGGCCAAGGGCAGGACGCGGCTTCACGGGTTCCTCGCTAGGCGCAGCCCGCTGAACTGCCACCGGGCCGAAGGCGCAAAGAAATTCCGGTAGCTGGGACGCACGTGTCCGATCGGGGTGGCATGAGAGCCGCCCCGCAGCACCATTTGATTGATCATGAACTTGCCGTTGTATTCGCCGACCGCAGTGGGCAGGGGCGCAAAGCCCGGATAGGGCGTGTACGCGCTGCGTGTCCACTCCCACACCCGGCCACTGTGCGCAAGCCCGCCGCTTCGGGCCGCATGCTCCCATTCCTCCTCCGTGGGCAGTCGGGCACCGGCCCAGCGCGCATAGGCGTCGGCCTCGAAGTAACTCACATTGCTGACCGGAGCGATCGGGTCCAGGTCATGCAGGCCTTCGAGGCCAAACACCTGCCAGGCGTGATTGCCGTTGCCGGCGTTCCGGGCCGTGCCCGGCTTGTCCGGGGACGCGCGCCAGTACACGGGATGCTCCCATGCTTCTTGCTGACACAGATCCCAGCCTTCGGCGAGCCAGAATTCAGCACGGCGATAACCGCCATCGGCCACGAATCCGGCAAATTCGCCCTGATTGACCGGGCGGCTGGCCAGGGCGTAGGGCTCCAGCCACACGCGGTGGCGTGGCGACTCATTGTCGAACGCAAAATCACCGGGAGCGGCGCCCGGGTCGTGCCCAAGCTCAACCAATCCCCCCGGATAACGCTGATAGCGTGGCCCGGATGCCCCGTCGCGCTCGGGCGTCGGTAATGGGATGGCAGCCCGTTCGCGATAGGCGGGTAGCAGAGGATTGCAGGAAAAATGATGCAGCAGATCGGTGAGGATCAGCTCCTGGTGCTGCTGTTCATGGGCGATACCGAGTTCGACCAGGGCTTGAAAATCCACAGGCAACGCGCCGCTCAGCGCCCGCAGAAGGCGTCGATCCACGTCGCTCCGGTATGCCATCACCTCATCGAGACCGGGCCGCGAAAGCACGCCACGGGCCGCACGTGCATGCCGCGGACCGATGCCGTGGTAATAGGAGTTGAACAGCATGCGAAATTCCGGGCGGAAAGGGCGGAACCCCGTTTCAAGCCGCTCGAGCAAGAAGGTCTCGAAGAACCACGCGGTGTGCGCCAGATGCCACTTTATCGGGCTGGCCTCGGCCATGGACTGCACCATGCAGTCTTCCGCGCTCAGGCCGCTGACCAGACTATTGGTCGCGGCACGTGCGGCGCTAAAGCGTTCGGAAAGGGATGTCGGGTTCAAAGGTTTCGTGTTCCGGGACATTGCGATCCAGCGAAAATCGCACGGCGTTATGCTGCGGCAAGGCTATCGGCAATTGGGCATACTATGCTTCGGGTTGTTCGCAATTCCCGCCAAATCCTAAAGGGAAAGTTGCCGAACGCGGCATCCAATAGGCCCATAAGGGCGGCGCGTCATCCCAACAACTTCAGGAAGGTTCTTATGAAAGCCATCTGGAACAACACGCTTATCGCCGAGAGCGACGATACCGTCCTTGTCGAAGGCAATCATTACTTTCCCGAGAGTTCGCTGAAGCGGGAATTCATCACCTTCAGCAACCACAAGACCACCTGCCCGTGGAAGGGCCAGGCCAGTTACTACTCCCTGAAGGTCAACGGTGAACTCAACGCCAATGCAGTCTGGTACTACCCGGATCCAAAGCCGGAAGCAGCAAGCATCAAGGGCAGGGTCGCCTTCTGGAAGGGCGTGAAGGTCGGCTGAAGGGCACGGCATTTGCCTGCGCTTGCTGCCCAGGCCCGTCATTCGGCCGCCGTTCCAGTGATCAGCCGTATGGCACTCCGGTAGGTCAGATAGGACCAGAACCAATTGACCATGGTCGAAAGCCGGTTGCGGATGCCCACGAGCAATCCCACGTGAACGACGCCCCATAACCACCACGCCGGCGTACCCCAGAGGCGTACCCAGCCAAAATCGACGACCGCATATTTGCGGCCAATGGTTGCAAGGCTGCCCAAGTGCCGGTAGGCGAACGGTTCAGCAAGCGTTCTGCCGTTGACGCGCGCGATGATGTGGCGCGCAACGTATTTGCCGCCTTGCTTCGCGGCCGGCGCGAGCCCTGGCACTGCCGCCCCTTTCCATCCTTGCGAGGCCGCCGTATCGCCGATGGCGTACACATTGGGCAGCTTGTCCACGATCAGGTCCTCGCCCACCTTGATGCGGCCGGCGTTGTCGGCGGCGGCGCCGATCCATTGCGCGGCGGGCGATGCCACCACCCCGGCAGCCCAAAGCACGGTGCGCGCGGCAATCGGCGTCCCGCTCACCCTGACGCCGTCTGCGTCGATATGCTCAACGCGGCTGTTGAGGTATACCTCGACCCCGAGTTGCTCGAGCGAAGCCTTGGCGATCGCCGACAGGGATTCCGGGAAGGTGGGAAGGACGCGTGGCCCCGACTGGACCAGCAGGACGCGGGTCGTGGCCGGATCGAAGCGCCGGAACTCTTTTTCCATGCCGAACCGGGCTAGTTCGGCAATTGCCCCTGCCAGTTCCACGCCGGTTGGGCCTGCACCCACGATGAGAAAGGTCAGCAGGGCACGGCGTTCGTCCGCATCCTGCGTCGCCTCGGCTTTTTCAAAGGCGGTGAGAAGGCGACGGCGGATCTCCGTGGCGTCTTCGATTCGCTTGAGACCCGGTGCATGGGCGCTCCATTCGTTGCGGCCGAAGTAGCCGTGCGTTGCACCCGTGCCCAGCACCAGATAGTCGTACGGGATGCGCCGTTCGCCCAGCAGGACCGCCTGGCCGGCCGTATCGACCCCGGTGACATTTCCGTACACCACGTCGGTATTGAAAGCCTGGCGAAAGAGGGGGCGCACCGGCGCAGCCACGTCACCCGGCGAGAGGCTCGCCGTGGCAACCTGATAGAGCAAGGGTTGGAACAGATGGTAGTTGACCCGATCGATCAGGGTGACGGCGACACGGGCTCGCGACAGTGCCGCGGCGCAGCTCAGTCCGCCAAATCCGGCACCGACGATGACAACGCGCGGTAAACCCTCGAGAGAAAAGGACGGCTTGCCATCGAGCTCCGGATAGCGCTTGCGAAAGAAATCATTGCCGACGCTGTCCACGGACCAGCGACCTGCCCCCTGAACGGCAAGCAAGCCCAGCAGCGCAATCCAGTAAAGATCGGCGAACATGCTTTCTTCCATCACGCCCAGCACGCTGGTGCCCAGGATCAGCAGTACGGCCACGTACCGGGTACCCAGGCCAAGCGCCAGCGCGGCGGCGGCCCCGGTCGCAATCACGAGCGGAAACCGCGGCGCCGATTCCGCCGGCAGCCAAGACGGCGACGCTGTCCCGGCCAGCAGGGGGACCGCCAGCTTTGCGCCCGCCAGTGCTGCCGTCACGACCGCCAGGGCAATCCATAGCCGAAGCGCAAGCAGGAAAATCGGCCCGGCAACCCGGCGTACCCAGGCGGCAAGCCGCAGGGCCGGTGCAGCAAACGGGATCGCGCTGCCGGCAAGCCCTCGGAAAGCATGGTCCAGTGACAGCGGGCCTGCACCGGCAACGGTGAACCAGCCCAACAGTGCTATCCAGAGCAATTGGGCGTCCGTCTGCCGGTAGGTGACCTGCGTAACGACGGTCAGCACCAGCATTGCCAGCGCAGCCGGCCGTGTGAGCAATCCGGCAACCAGCAGAACCGGTCCGACGAGCTCCACGGCGGCGCCGGTATAGGCAGCGACGACCGGGTCCATCCACGAGACCGGGTATTCGTTGGCGGCGAGCCATAGCGCAGCGCTCCAGCTCATGAGCTTGACCAGGCCGGATGCGAAGAAGATTTGCCCTATCCAGATCCGCACCGCCAGATCCAGCAGCGGCGAGGCGGTGCTCTCAAGCACTATCACCAGGCGGGCGTGCCAGCCCGCAGCCTTGGGAAAGACACGGGAAAAGCTCGATGGGTGCTGCGCGGCGCTCGCGGCAGGGCTTTCATCAGGCATGCGGTCTCCGTTCCTTTGGCTCAGGGCCGGCCCGCTGCGCTGGCGATCGACGCGGCATGCCCGTCGGGGTCACGCAGGACGAATCCGCTGCCGATGCCCAGTAGCGGCGATTCCAGGTCCACCACGGCACCGGAAACGAGTACACCCGGCAACGTTGCGACGGCCGCGAACAGCGACTGCGGCTGCCATGCCAGGAAGTTGACCTGCCAGTACCAGTGGTCATTGGCCCGCGAATCGTCGGGAATCGGGCGCCCCGTGCGCGGAGCAAGATACTCCAGCAGTTCAATACCCGGTCCCTGCGGTGCACGCAGCGCCGTGATCCTCAGGCGTGCGCCAAAGACGCCATTGAGATGTTCCTGTTCGGTTCCGTAGTTCTCGCTCTCGCCGGCGACCACCAGACCCAGCAGGTCGCGGTAGTAGTGCAGGCTGGCCTCCGTATTGGCCACGACGATCGCGGTATGGTCGATGCCCAGAAAAAGGGCGTCGCGGGATTGCCAGCGCGCAGCGCCCTTGCCTGGCGGAAAATGCAGGATCTCCAGGTAATTGCCGTCGGGATCGCGAAAATAGAAGGCGGATATTCCTCCGGCATTGTGGTTCCAGGCGGGCAGCTTTTGCGGGGCCGACGAGGCGTACTCGACGTGGTGCTCCTGCAGCCAGGCAAAAGCCTGGTCCATGTCGCTGACGATGATGGCGATGTGCTGGAAGGCACGGTCGTTTGGGCGCAAGTCGGCCGGCAGCGGACGGCCGCGCGGGGTCAGGAACTGCAGCAGTTCCACGTGCTCGTCGCCCAGCCGCAGCCGGGCTACGCGCAGCCGGGCGCCAAACACGCCGAAGTAGTGTTCGCAGGCATCGCCAAGCTCTTCGCGATCGCCTTCCATCCGAAAGCTCAGGACGTCCCGATAAAACGCGATCGATCGATCCATATCGGACACGGGTATGACGACCGAAGCGACGGCTTCAACGCGCGCCCCACCTGCCGCATGGACCCCCAGCGATAGGCAAAGCCCGGTGATGCCAATAATGGCCAACAGGAACCGCTTCATGTAAGGCTTCCTCCCTCTTGGTGAGCTGTCGCGGCCGTGTTGCTGCCCGGTTGCCCCGTGATCGCGTCGGCCAGATGGTCGGCGACCCGCAGACCCCAGGCAAAAATCGACAATGACGGATTGACCCGACCGGAGCGCGGCAGGATGCTGCCATCCACGACATAAAGACCCGTGGTGCCGTGAACGCGCCCCATCGCATCGACCACCGAATCCGCCGACGCGCTGCCCGTGCACAAGGTCCCGCAGGCATGCGCCGTTCCCGCCAACCCGATCGGCTTGGTGAAACTGATGAACCCGGCCCGCAGCAGCGCCCGCTGAAAGCCGCTCGTCATCGCGCGGTGTTCGCCCGCCGAGGCCGGCACGCGCGACTTGTCATAGTCGAATACGCGTTCGCTACCGTCAGCCGATGCGCGCTCGTAGATGCGGTTGTCGGGATGCGTGGCGTCCTCGGTCTGCAGGAAAAATCCGTATGCGCGCTCGCCGACCATCCGCGCCACCGGCCGCGGAACGATCCCGGGTACCAGCGAGGCTATCAGCTCGGCATCGAATCCCAGCGGCTGGACGCTGCTATGCGGGTAGGCGCTATGCGTGAAGATCCGGGTCTTGCGCAGGACATCCGTCTGCCGCGCCGCCGACACGGCGACCAGGGCCGTCAGGTGATGCAGCTTGAGGCCGCGCCCGATCGGCGTCCCGACGGCTTGGCCCACGCCCGCGCCATCGAAAAAGCGCTGCAGCAGGCGCGGTGAGTGCAGCGC
>Ga0209698_10001378_pt1 | contig 27983 bp, 30 predicted proteins | sample LitLauG_LLR_2012_FD_187203 | JGI IMG/M metagenome (GOLD analysis project Ga0209698, IMG submission 187203) | Freshwater sediment microbial communities from Pennsylvania, USA - Little Laurel Run_MetaG_LLR_2012 (SPAdes) (version 2) | ecosystem: Environmental > Aquatic > Freshwater > Creek >... | reverse complement strand
GAGGCCATGCGTTTTGCTCCAACTTGTCTTCGTGCGACCGACCGTCGTCGCACAAGGCTAGTGGAACATCCCGCCACGGTCGAGGGGCTTTGGTGAGGTTCGCAAACGGGCGATGGCGGCAATTTTGCCGAGCGTACAATGAGCGGAACACCATCATCGCAATCGTGCGCTACTTCTCCTTCGACATCACGTGGTGCATGCCGCGTTGTGCGAGTGGTCGATGCTGCAGTGCGGGAACCAAAAAAATCGAGGCGCCGGGACGGGTCGTGGTCGGCCTCCGGCAAGATCGATTTCGGCAGCCCTCGCCGGAAGCTCATGATTAAGAAATTTCGGCAGCGCCAGCACGATTGACACCTTGCAAACCACTCGCTTAGACTTTCGGCGCATTCCCGTTCTCAGTCATCGATTTGACCGGTGGTCGGCGACGATTAAGGATGAGAGATGACAGTCCGCTCACACCTTAGGATCTCTAAAAAATTGACGAGCGGCAGGGAGAAAGACGCTAGAGTCAAGATTCAGTCTGTGACCTGGAGGGTCAAATCATGCGAGTTAATGTCTATGAACAATTGATGGCGATGCAGGCTAGCCGGCGCCAGGTCCTCAAGGGAGCAGCTGGAGGAGCCGCATTGGCCGCTGGCGGAACGATGGGCCTCTTGAGTTCGTCATCGTATGCCGCCGACAGCGTGGTCGCCCAGATCATGAAGATCCCCGGTTCCGGCAATGGTTCCCCGACGGATGCCGATTGGCAGAAGGTAGGTGAGCTTTGCCTCGGCCCGACTAAGGCCAACGTCCAGCCCGGCGAATTCAAGGGTACCGAATTCTCGTTCATGGGCCTCAACAACCAGAACCTGCACAACTTCCTGTTCCGCGGGTTCCTGACCCCGTGGGAGGCCTACACAGGCGCCAAGATCAAGTGGATCGACCTTGCACAGGCTGACTACAACGCGCGTCTTCAGCAATCCGTCGCCACCGGCACCGTCGATTTCGATATTATCGAGATGGGTGCGCCTTTCGAAGGCGATATGGGCGTCAAGGACCTGCTCTCGGAAATGCCGGACTGGGTCAAAACCCAGATCGAATTCGATGACATCGTCGACTACCTCAAGCCGCCGGTCGGCACTTGGAATGGCAAAATCCATCGCATTACCATCGATAGCGATTGCCATACGATGAACATACGCACCGACGTGTTCTCCGATCCAGACCTCGCCAAGGCCTGGAAGGACGCAGGCAACAAAACCGATTGGGCCGCGCCGAAAACCTGGCAGCAGGTGCAGGCCGTCACCAAGTTCCTCAAGGGCAAGAAGTTGAAGGGCAAGGACGTTTTCGGCTTCCTCGATCAACCAAAGCCTTGGGGTGGCTTCCAGTTCTATTTCACGGCGAGCCGCGCGACCGCCTATGCCAAATATCCCGGGGAGAAGAATTGGCTGTTCGACGAAAACATGAAACCGCTCGTCAACAATCCGGCCTGGGTTCGCGCGATCCAGGACATCGTCGACGCGCTTCCCTTTGAGCCGGCTGACCAAATCAACGCCGATCCGGGCACGTCGGCCTTCCAGCAATTCCTCACGGGCACCGGGTCGCTGCTCGAATGGTGGGGCGACATTGGCACGGTTGCCCGCACGAGTGACACCGCGACTATCGGTCAGGTTCTCGATTTCGATATCCTGCCCGGCTCGGACGACGTCTACAATTTCCGAAAGGGGGCCTGGGAAAAGTTGGCCAGCGGCCCGAACGTCTCGCCCAACATGGCTTATCTCGGCTGGGGCATTTACGTGATGAAAACGGTCGATGCCGATCCGAAACGGCAGAAGGCGGCCTGGAGCGCGGCGGCCCATCTCGGCGGCAAGGATCTGTCGATGTGGACTTCAGCCTATCCGTCGGGCTTCCAGCCTTACCGCAAGAGCCACACCAACCTCGATCTGTGGGCGCTCGCCGGATACGACAAGAAGTATATCGGGTCGTACATGAATTCGCAGTCGACCTCCTATAATCACCCAAACTCCGCGATCGAGCCCCGTATCCCTGGCATCTTCCAGTACTACAGCATCGCCGAGGATGAACTACAAAAGACCTTTGCGGGCAAGCAGACAGCACAGCAGGGTGCTGACAACGTCGCCGCCGCTTGGGAGAAACTGACCGACAAGCTCGGCCGCGAGAACCAAGTGAAATATTACCGCATCTCAATGGGCATCTGAGCCAGAAGTGCTCGATGGATGACGGCACAACAATGACCCCGCGTCGGCTCGGCATCGGCGCGGGGCAGCATGCGAAACGTTTGGTGATCATGGCGGCGATGATCCGGCTCGCCCGGACCAAGAGGGCGGATCAGTGACCAGCGGCGATCTTCGGACAACAGATCGAAGTTTGACGGCAGGCCCGAATTCGATGGGCGGATTGCTGTTTTGGTTGGCTTCGCTGTTGCTTGTCGGCGTCGCCGCCTTGCAGATCGTCGACGAACTTGGCTTGGTCTCGATCGGCTTTGCCAATTGGCGGCCGACCCTCTATGCGTTCCTTATTTGGGGATCGACCCTGGGATTGCGCCAGGTGCTCCTCCATGGCGAAGCAGGCCAGCAAACCCTGTTCGTTCTGCCCGCGCTGCTTTTTACCGCTGCTATGGTGATATTTCCGACCCTGTTCGGCCTTTATATTGCGTTCACCGATTGGAACCTCAACGCACAATCGGGGCACCACTTCAACGGGCTGGACAATTTGCGCACGCTTTGGGCTGATTCCTACTTCTGGAACGCTCTCGGCAACATGGTGCAGTATGTGCTGACGGTTCTCGTCCAATATACGATCGCGTTTGGCCTGGCTCTCTTACTTAATGCCGACATCCGAGGGCGAAAGTTCTTTCGCGTGGCCTTCCTCCTTCCCTTCATGCTCAGCCCTGTTGCGGTGAGCTGGATGATCGGCAAATCGATCATGGAAAACAGGTTCGGTCCTGCCGCGACGCTGGCCCGGTATCTGGGTTGGGAAAACCCCGCATTCTTCAGCGATCCATGGGTTGCCAGGACCAGCATTGTGATCATGGACAGCTGGGTGTGGATTCCGTTCATGGTGATCATGCTGCTGGCCGGGCTGCAAGCACTGCCGCTCGAAGTTAAGGAGGCGGCCAGGGTCGATGGTGCCAACGCCTGGCATATGTTCTGGGAGATCACCTTCCCGCTCATGCTGCCGGTGAGTGTAACCACGGTGGTGCTCCGGATCATCTTCGAGCTGAAGCTCGCTGACATCGTCATCAACGTGACGGCAGGCGGCCCGGGCGGTGCGACCGACACCATCTCGAGCTTCGTCTACCGCGAATACCGCGACCGCTCGAATGTTGGTTACGCCACGATGATCGCCGAGGTTTATCTCGTCATCATCATCATCTTCATCACTGTGCTGTTGAAACTGGTGGGACGGTTCATGCGCAAGATGACCTAGCCAACGGCAGGTATCGGCGCGATGCCAGGCTCAGCCTTGCAAGGAAGGAGCATCGAGCAGTGACTGCGCATATGACGAGCGCCGAGCGGTTGCGGGTGGGAGGCGAACCTGCCGTCGCGTTTTCGCAAATGGCAACGCATGTCACCATGCGCGTTCTGATCTATGGCGCCCTGGCCATTTGGACATTCGTTGCCCTCTTTCCGATCTATTGGACTTTGTCGACGAGCTTCAAGCTTGGCCGCGACGTCACCCAAGGTCATCTCATTCCGTGGGTCGATTTCACGCCGAGCTGGAAGGGATTCCAGTCACTCGGGCTGTCGCCTGACACGATTTTCACCACCTCGAATGTCCGGGAGGAGTTCCTGAAGAAATTCTTCAACAGCGCAATCGCCTCGCTCGGCGCCTCGGCCTTCGCCGTGATGATCGGCTCGCTCGCGGCCTATGGGCTCAGCCGGTTCGACTACAAATTCGGGCCATGGCGAAACCAGGATATCTCTTTCTTCTTTCTCTCTCAGCTGATCTTGCCGCCGGTGGTCTTGGCGATGCCCTTTCTCATCCTCTATAAGGAGTTGGCACTTCTCGACACCTCCATCGGACTCATTCTCGTTTATACCTTGATGGTGTTGCCGATCGTTATTTGGGTGATGCGCGATCAATTCGACACGATCCCGAATGAGATGGAGCAGGCGGCGCTCGTCGATGGCTGTTCGATCTGGGGTGCGTTCCTCCGCATTGTTCTTCCGATGGCGCTGCCAGGCATGGTCGCCGCCTTCATTCTGTCGATGGTTCTATGCTGGAACGAATACTTCTTCGCCTCGCTGCTGACGGGCTTCGATGCCCAGACTCTGCCGGTGATGGTGGCAAGCCAAACTGGATCGCAGGGTATCAATTGGTGGACCATGGCCGCGCTTTCGACCGCGGCGATTGCTCCGTTGTTGATTACTGGAATATTTCTTGAGCGGTATATCGTTATGGGCCTCACGGCGGGCTCTGGGAAATAGCGCCATTGCGATAGCGCGTTTGCAGGCGGAACTGGGCTTCGGTCGCACCGACTCTGCCCCCGGCCTCTTCACATTCACAACGAGAATCAGGCGTGGTTATTGGTCCATGCTGAATGGTGTTGCAAACTCGTCCGGCGTGAGGCCGCTAAGGCTGGTGTGTGGGCGGTCATTGAAAGTCATTTCGCCATTCGGCGAATAGGTTGTGGGCGGCCAATCAGCTAGCGCTCCAACCACACATCGGCACGCTCAGCGCCCATTTACGATGGCCGATGTCACATGCCCCATCGCAGCGCCGGAGTATGGACCGGTGCATCCCACAGCCTTGTCAGCTCATCGTCAAGGCGTGCCAGCGTGATGGAACAGCCTGCCATGTCGAGTGATGTTACAAAGCTGCCAACAAGCGAGCGGGAGATAACAACTCCCTGCTGCTCCGCTGCGCGGCGAGCGTTGTCGTACATTAGGTAGAGTTCCATTGCAGGCGTGCCTCCGAAGCCGTTGACCAAAAGCAGACTAGGGCCCCTGGCCGCATCGCCTAAATCGCCTACGATAGCACTCACCATCTCGTCGGCTATCGCTCGGGCAGGCTGTAATTTGATGCGACGACGCCCTGGTTCGCCATGGATGCCAACCCCCACCTCCATCTCGTCGGAGCCGATTTCAAAAGTGGGCTTGCCAACCGCGGGCACTGTGCAACTCGTTAGAGCCACACCCATCGAGCGAGTCACGGCGTTGACGCGCTCGCCAAGGGCCTGGCACTTCAGTAAATCCATGCCCTGCTCGGCCGCTGCGCCAACCATTTTTTCTACGATCATCGTGCCGGCGACGCCGCGACGGCCGGTCGTATAACGCGAATTCCGCACCGCGACATCATCATTGATCAGTACACGCTCGATCTGACCGCCAACCATCTCCGCCGCCATCTCGAAATTCATCACGTCGCCTTCGTAGTTCTTTACAATGAGCAACACACCTACTCCCCCATCCACCGACTGGATGGCGGCCACCATCTGATCAGGAGTTGGGGAGGTGAATATTTGACCGGGACAGGCTGCATCGAGCATCCCGTACCCAACGAAGCCGGCGTGAAGAGGTTCATGGCCTGACCCGCCGCCAGAGATCAATGTGACCTTGCCACGCGAACCAAATTTTCGACGAACAAATTTGCCCCCTTCCCCCAAGCGCACGAGATCAGCGTGGGCGGAGGCGAACCCGGCGAGACTTTCAGCTAGAACTGTGTCGATTCCGTTGATCAATTTCTTCATCGCATCCCTCCCTTTGGCACGCCTGACGTCATTTCTCCGTCAGAAGATCGGCGAGCTTGCGCAGAAAATCATTGACCAGTGCATGCAGTCGTTCGTTGCGGGTATCGTCGCTTAGATCTGGTAGTTGAAAGGTGTGGGACTTCAGGCGATGCGGCTCGACGAGCTGAACGGGTCGGCGTGGATGGGCGCGCACATAGGCGGCAAGGAAGCGCTGCCGCTCCTCGATTGAAAAGTGGCAGACCTCGAAGATCATTTCAATATGCCCGACTGGAATCGGCGTGGTGTAAACTTGGTTGGTGATTTGGCTGATAAAGCTACGATTCTTGCCGAGTGCCGTCGCCAGTCTACCACGCGTGCCTGACGGACGGCGCTCCAACACCTCGGCCAAAATGAGCTTGTATTCTGCTACGGGATTATCCGCTGGCAGAGCGAGCCCACTGTCAATTTTGGCCATCGTCACCCCCGATCGAGAGACTTGTCAGTGCCGTCTTCACTCGACCAAGTGCGGCCGGAGCAACCGAGAACGAGCGCAGGCCAATCGCCAATAGTTGCGGGAGCAGGCGGATGTCGCTCGCTATATCGCCACACAATGAGACTTCAATACCAAGTTTGCCGCCGCCGGTCACCGTGCCCGCCATCAATTGCAGCACTGCCTCGGGGGCGCCTTCATTGAGACCCGCCACCGCGGGCGTATCACGGCTCGCAGCCATGACATATTGTGTCAAATCATTTGACCCGATCGAGAAAAACGCTGCGCGCGCAAAACGCGTAACAGTCAGGGCGGCGGCCGGAACCTCGATCATGATGCCCATTGGCGGCCGACGGCACAGTTTGCCCTCACTGGTTAGTTCGACGATCACGCTATCCAGCAAGCGTGACGCGTCATCCAGTTCCGAAGGCAGTGTAACCATCGGCAGCATGACTTTGAGATTGCCTTGGGTGGCAGCCCGGGCAAGCGCGCGCAATTGGACACGGAATATGTCAGGCCGCGCAAGTGTCAGGCGGATGCCGCGAGAGCCCAAGAACGGATTGCTTTCGCCAACCGGCGTCAGTCCCCGAATCGGTTTGTCGCCACCGATATCGAGCGTACGAATGGTCACTGGATGTTCACCGGCCCAATCAAGGCATTGGCAATAGGCCTGGTATTGCGCCTCCTCGTCGGGCAGCGGCTCGCCACTACGGAACATCAGTTCGGTACGGAACAGCCCGACACCGTCGCATGATGCCGGCTCAATGGATGCAAGGTCTCGCGGCCCCGATATATTGACCGAAACGGCAATGGCCACGCCATCGCGTGTCACCACCGGGCGGCAGAGTGCCGCGCTTTCCTGCGCCACGGCCGAGCGGGCCGCGGTCATCGCGCGAACGTAAGACGCGTGCGCTCCTGCACCCGGACTAAGTACCACCTGGCCGTTGCTGCCGTCTATTAGGGCGGTTGCATGACTGTCAACTGGGATCTGGCCGAGGCCAACCACCATTGGGACTCCGCGCGACCGCGCCAACATGGCGACATGGCTGGACGGGCTGCCACCGGCAAGCGCAATTCCCCCACCCTGCGACCAGTCGGCTTCCAGGAATTGGGTCGGCGTCAAGTCGTTAGCGACGACGACGGACCCATGAGGAATGGTGACCGCGGGCGCCGCCCCAAGCAGACGTCGCAACACCCGGTCCCGCAGATCGACAAAATCGCTCGCTCGGGTACGGAACGTATCGTCATTTGCCGATTGATACTCTGCAATCTGATTGTTGAGCGCGGCAATCCAGGCTTCGTCGGCCGGGCGACCTGCGGCAATTGCGGCAAGAGCGGGTTCGCTCAAAGAGTCGTCGGCAAGTATTGCAGACTGAAACTCGAGCATCTCCTCGCCGACGCCGCCGTTTCTTGCTGCAAGCTTGTCGATCTCGACAATTGCACCCGCGATCGCGGCTTCCAACGCCGCCCTCTCCTCCTGCGGCCCACCAGCAATACGATCGATTCCTCCCATTGTTGCCAGGACCGCGAGTGGGCCGAGCACCTGGCCAGGGGCAGCTGCCCGACCCGTCAGCACGAGCTCAGCCAGTATTGGCGTCTCAAGCGTCGTTGAGCCTTTCGCCGAAGTGCCGCTCGACGAGCGCAACCATCGCAGCAACGGCATCTTCGGCATCGTCACCCTCAGCCTTGATCGAGAGCGTTGTATTGCCCGGGGTCTTCAGTGCCATGACCTTTACAATACTCTTGGCGTCGACCCAATCCGACCGGCCAACGGCAAGAATTTGTACCCGCGACCTGAAGGTCTTGGCGAGCATCGTGAGCTTTACGGCCGGCCGGGCATGCAGGCCGCTCGGATCGGCGATAAGAACAGAGGCCTCGGCCTTGCCCGACATATTGGCGGCTCCCCGATATCGCGTGTTTGCTGCATGTGATCATTGTGGTTCGCACCGGCTTAAACTGGCGACAATTCCTCTGCCGTCCGGCGAACTTCCGCCAAAGAGGCGCCTCCGGAGGCTTCGGTCGCCGCCATCACCGACCCCTCCACAATGGGAGCGTTGCAAACAATCACCTTTCCCTGCCGCTGTGGCGGCAACATTTCGACCGCCATTTCGCTATTCGTTTCTGCCCCACCCAAATCGACGAGTATGACGACGCCCCTGTCCGACCATGCCATGTCGATGGCCTTCATGATTGCTTCGACATTGGTGCCCAGTCCGCCGTCGGGATTGCCACCACACCAGGCTAGCGGTATATCCGTTCCCACCATCTGGCGCACCATGTCGGCGGCCCCTTCCGCCACCTTGGCGGAATGCGAGACGATGACGACACCGACATTGCTCATACTTTTCCCTCCAGCACGTCGAGGACGGCTCCGATCAGGATCTCGCTCGATCGCGCACCGGGGTCCATGTGGCCAATGGAGCGATCACCAAGAAAGGAGGCCCGGCCTCGGCTGGCCTTCATTGGCACTGTTGCCGCCGCGGCCTCAGCCGCCGCAGCGCGCAGGGGTCGATCGCCGATCAGTGCGCTCTGCACCGGAACCAATACGTCGAGCATTGTCTTCTGGCCGGGTTCTGATTTTCCGCGAGCCTTCACGGCGGTGATCGCCGCTGCGAAGGCCTGCGTGGCGTCCGTACGCGATGGCGCGGCCGGCATGGCTTTACCCAGGGACATCAGAAGTGTGCCGAATAATGGGCCAGAAGCTCCTCCAACCTTCATCACGAGTACGGTGCCTGCGGCGTGCAAAGCCTGTGGCAGCGGCTGCGCACATATCCGGTCGGCATCGGCTAAAATCGCTTCAAACCCGCGTTTCATGTTGAAGCCATGATCCCCATCGCCGATGGCTTGGTCGAGCGCCGTCAATTCGTCCGTGCGAGCGATGATCCTCTCGGACGTTGTTTCCACCAGCTTGCGGATAACTGCGCTATCAATGGGCATCCTGTGCGATCGCTCCGGTTGTCACGTCCGCAATGTGCCAAACGCCTTGGCGACGGCCACCGCCCCTGGATCTGGCACGCCATCAAGATCTCGCGACGCGAGATAGCTGGATCGACCGGCTCGCGCCATTGGCATTTTTGCAGTTTGGGCGGCGCCTGCCTCAGCGGCCAGGGCCGCTCCATTCAAACCATCGCCATTTTCCAGGGCACGAACGGCGGGGCGGAAGGCATCGAGCATTGTCCGGTCGCCCTCGCGGGCGCCACCATAATATTCCATCCTGTCGAGACCCGCGCCAAGCGCAGCCGGCCAACTCGCGCCCTCAGCCAGCTTGCTACTCGTCGCTGCGAACAATATCGAAAGCAAAACTCCACTCGATCCGCCCATGATCTTTGTGAACCGATCGGAGACCGCGGCGCAAAGCTGTGCACTGTTGTTCAAAGGCAAATGATCAATGGCAGACAGCACCGAACGGGCGGCGCCCGCCATTGTGGTACCCGTGTCACCATCGCCAACTTTGGCATCAAGCAGATTGAGTTCCGCTTCCGAGGCAATGAGGGCTTTGCACACGGCCTCAACTGCCCGTTTGGCTTGAGGATTTGGTGAGGCAACGTAGGTTGCCCCAAGCGGCTTCGTTGTCAGCAGTTGCGCCGATACCGGAAGGACAGCTCGCGCGCCAGGCCAAGACGGTGCGGAGGTCGGCGCCAAAAGCGATTCGGTAAGATCCGCATCGAGCGGCAGCACTGAAATCGAGAAACCTCGCATATCCAGCGCTGTCATGAGCGGTGCGGGACCGACTACGAAGGCCGTCCTGCGGCCGATCTCCGTCGCCAGAATCGCATTGGCAACCAGCGACATTTCCATCGCAGGCATCCCACCAAGATTGTTGATGATCATGGCCAGGGCCGGCGCACTGTTCGGCCCTTGCCCGAGACGATCGGTCATAATGCGGGCGGCGTCACTGGCACTTGGCAGGGCAATGCGCTCGATACCTGGTTCGCCGTGAATGCCGAGGCCGAGTTCCGCCATGCCATCGGGCAGGCGATCGTGTGTCGCGCGGCCAGGTATGTTGCATACCGTGGAGGCGATGCCGATCGACTGAACGGCGCCAGCGACTCTTTCCGCGACGGCCTTTACCGCTGCGAGGTCTTGTCCTCGCACTGCGGCGTAACCGGCAATCTTGTGTACGAACAATGTGCCCGCGATGCCCCGGGGTCGCGGAGCGTTTTGAATGGCGATATCATCCGCCACGATCACCATTTCCACCCGCAAGCCTTCGGCCCGTGCTTTTTCTGCCGCAAGGCCGAAATTGAGTCGGTCGCCTGAATAGTTTTTGACAATCAGCAAGCACCCGGCTGGACCTGTCACCGCGCGGATCGCCGTGAGCACCGCGTCGACAGATGGCGACGCAAAGATCTCACCGCACACCGCGGCAGTTAGCATTCCTTGCCCGACGAACCCGACATGGGCCGGCTCGTGCCCCGATCCACCGCCCGAGACCAGGCCAACCTTGCTTCTGTCGATTGTCTGCTGGAGAACGATCTTCACGCCCGGTTCGTCAATGGCACGCGATAACATTCCGCCGCCGGCGACGCGCAAATAGCCGTCGATTGATTCCGATATCACCGAGCCGATGTCATTGACAAAATGCGTCACGGTCGCCTCCCATCAGCGACGCAGCCAGCGATCGGCCGGTAGGTGCTGAGCGGTGTTTCGAGTTTGCGTGTCATCTGCGCACCCGGTTGCCGGCGGCATCGAAGTAGAGCGCGTCAGTCAGACTGATGTCGACGCCGTCGCCCGCGGCAAAGGGCGCATCGGCAGCAACCAGTGAGGTGATGCGCGTATCGCCGATCCGGATATGAAGATGGCTTTGATCACCAAGATGTTCGATCCATTCCACCTTACCGAGCGCAGAGCCATTGATGGACTTGGCGATACGCAAGTGTTCCGTACGCGCACCGAAAATTGTTGCCTGTTTTGGGCTGCCACCATCCGGGATCAGACCTGTTGGCAGAAGATTGATCTGTGGTTGGCCAAGTCGTGTGGCTACATAGGACGTCTTTGGATTTTCATAGATCTCTCGCGGAACTCCAAGTTGCACCAGCACGCCCTTGTCGAGCACACCGATGCGGTTGGCCATGGTCATTGCCTCGACTTGATCATGGGTAACGTAGAGCAGGGTAGCGCCGAGATCCTGTTGAATCCGCTTGAGCTCGACTCGCATATCGCCGCGCAGCTTGGCGTCGAGCGAGGAGAGGGGCTCGTCCATGAGATAGATCGCTGGTCGGCGAACTAGGGCGCGGCCGATCGCGACACGCTGCATTTCGCCGCCAGACAAATGCGTCGCCGAATTCTGTAGTTTCTTTTCGATTCGAAGCATCCCGGCGATTTCGTTCACACGGGCAGCGATTTCCCTCTCAGGCATCTTGCGCGCCGGCGAGCGCAGCGGGAAAGCAAGATTGTCGAACACCGTAAGATGCGGATAGAGAGAATATTGCTGGAAGACAAAGGCGACATCGCGGCCCGATGGTTCGACACCGGTAACGTTGCGACCACCGATCCAGACCTCGCCGCTATCAACCTTTTCCAGGCCGGCAACAACACGCAGTGTTGTGGTCTTTCCGGCACCAGTTGGGCCGAGCAATACGACGAACTCGCCGTCCGCGATCGCGAGATCGACGCCCGCGACGGCCGTGTTCGCACCAAAGCGCTTGACGACGGATTTGAGCGCGATGTCAGCCATGGGAAACCCTCGCGCCAATCGCACCCTCGTGGAGCGCCGAGTGCACTACCTGACCGCTGGATTTCACAAAGACGCTAAGCCGGTCTGGGGCAAAGGCGAGGCCTACCTGTTCGCCGTTCCGCACATCGACATTGGCAGGTAGCCGCGCCTTCAATCGACCCTCGGGCGTCTTCAATGTGACGATCTGTGTTGTTCCGAGATATTCCGTCCCGAAGACCTCCGCCCGCAGTTTCGAGGCATCGGAAAAGTGCACGTGCTCCGGACGAACACCCAGAACCAGTTCGGTCTCGGCGACAACCTGACGGCTCGCTGGAATGGCTACATCGGCTTCCCTGATCTTGATCATCGTTTGATCCGGCACAAGGCCGCCGTGGAATGGAACAAAGTTCATCGCCGGCGAGCCGATGAAATCCGCAACGAACATTGTCGCTGGGCGATCGTAGATTTCCTGTGGGTGGCCCAGTTGCTCGACCAGACCTTGATTCATGACCGCGATGGTGTCGGCCATCGACATGGCTTCGATTTGATCGTGGGTGACGTAGACGGTCGTGGCGCCAATCCGGTCGTGCAGTTGCCGCAACTCTTGGCACATCAGGTGGCGGAATTCCGAATCGAGCGTGCCAAGCGGCTCATCCATCAAGAAGGCCTTGGGATGGCGCACGATGGCACGGCCGAGCGCAACGCGTTGACGATCGCCACCGGCCAAGCGCGAAACTGGGCTCTCCAACAGGTGGTCGATCCGCAAGAGACGAGCGGTTTCTTCTACCCGAGTTTTGATTTCGGCGCGCGGCACGCCTTGGCTGGCCAGAGGATAGCCGATGTTGCGCCGGACATTCATGTGCGGGTAGAGCGCGAACAGCTGGAACACGAATGCGATGTCGCGTTGCGAGGCACGCTTGAAGGCGACATCCTCGCCATCAAGAAGGATGCGACCACTGGTCGGCAGCTCGAGTCCCGCGATCATCCGCAGGGTCGTCGTCTTACCGCAACCCGACGGGCCGAGCAGGCAGAAGAATGACCCGTTCGCGATGGTGAAGGACGAATCCTTGACTGCGGCGAAGTTGCCGAAGGCCTTGTGCAGATTCTCGACTCGGATTTCCGCCATGGGATAGATCTCAATTCGGAAAATGGCTGACGAGCATAAACGCTACTGTTCCGCCCAGAATCGTGGCGAACGAGTAGGAGTAGACGTCGAGCGAGAACGGCTGTGTCAGCATGACGATCCCCAGTCCAATCACAGCCATGGCGGCGTTCTCCCAGGGACCTCGCCGGAACCATCTAGTCCACGTCCGCGGGGCCACGTTTGGCGTATCGGTCATTTGCGCACAGCTCCGAATGTGATCCCTCGTAAAAGGTGCTTCCTGAGCGCGATCGTAAAAATCACGATCGGAACGAGGAACAGTGTGGTTCCTGCCGCTACCGCAGGCCAGTCCTGGCCGCCCTCGCCGATGATGAACGGAATGAAGGGCGGCATTGTCTGAGCTTGGGCGTTCGACAGAAGGAGGTCGAACGCATATTCGTTCCATGAAAAGATCAGGCAGAAGATCGCGGTTGCCGCGATACCCGTGACGGCCTGCGGGAGCACGACTTTTCTGAACGCCTGCAAACGCGTGTAACCATCGATGAGCGCGGCCTCTTCATATTCGCGCGGGATTTCGTCGATGAACCCCTTGAGCAACCAAACCGCCAGAGAAACGTTAACGGCTGTATACAGCAGGATCATTCCGATTCGCGTGTCGTAGAGACCGAGGTAGCGATACATCATGTAGATTGGAACGGCGACGGCGATCGGGGGCATCATCCGCGTCGATAGTATGAAGAACATCAGATCATCGGCGAGTGGCACTTTGAAGCGCGAAAATGCATAGGCCGTGAGTGTGCCGAGCAGGGTTGCTAGGATCGTCGATCCGAACCCAATGATGAGGGAGTTCAGGAACCGCTCGATGACCCGTGATGGGCCGGCGATCACCATGTCACGATCGCGAGCGAGCTTCTCGTACCAGGTCGACGGTGGCGACAGCTTGGTAATGAAATCGTGCGGTTGATGGGTCTGCACCGTGAAAAGATCGACGAAGCCCTCCAACGTCGGGGTGAAGAATACCTTGGGTGGATAGGCGATAGCGTCTGATTGCGATTTGAAGGCGGTCGCCCCAATCCAAGCGAGCGGAAGCAACGAGACAATCGCATAAGTGACCACCAACATCGCGGCCAGCCAGCGCACGAGCGGTGACGGCTCCGAAAAAGGACGAGGTGCGTGAGCGTCGCTCATTGCTGCTTCACCTTGTTCAGCACTTTCACATAGATGTTCGCAGCGCCGAAAATTGTCACGAACAGGATCACGGCAAGGGCCGATGCGTAACCGGTTTGCCATTTCTCAAATGCTGCGCGTTTCAGCGTTATGGACACGAGCTCAGTCGTCGAACCAGGTCCGCCGGATGTCAGCAGATTGACCATGTCGAACATCTCAAAGGACTGAATTGCCTGAAAAAGCACCGCAAGCATGAGAAACGGCAGAACCATCGGCAGCGTGATCGTCCAGAACTGCCGCCAAGCCGACGCGCGATCGACCTCCGCCGCCTCGTAGATATATTCGGGGATGGACCGCAACCCAGCGAGGCAAATCAACATCACATAGGGCGTCCACATCCAGGTATTGACGATAACAATCGTCCAGGGCGCCAAATCGACGCTTCCGATCATCGTGAATGAACTTGGCGCCAGGCCCGCGAAGAAGCCGATGAAGTAGTTGAATGGTCCGATCTGCGGTTGGAAGAGCAGGGTCCAGAAGTTTCCGACGACGGCCGGCGACAGCATCATGGGCAGCAGGATTAGTGTTGTCCAGAAACTATGACCGCGGAATTTCTGGTTGATCAGCAACGCAAGACCGAAACCGATGAGGACTTGGAGCGCGATGGTCCAAAACACGAAATGGGCAGTTACCTGAAAATGTTGCCAGATGTCCTCGTCCGTCAGGATGTCGACATAGTTGTCGATGCCGACGAACCGCGCGGGGTTCGGCAGGTTCGCCATGAAGCCGGTGAAGGAAAGCCGGATTGCCCAAACGAGCGGGAAAATGTTGATCGCGAGCAGGAGGAACATCGTCGGGGCGATGAATAGCCAGGCGATGGCTCGGTCCGACAGGGTCGCGAAGCGTCTCGCGCGGTGTGGGACAGCCTGATCCGGAGTAGGGTCGGCGAGCGCGCGCGTATTTTCGGCTCCAGACATTGCCATCCACTCGATATTGAGATGATTTCCCCCAGCGACGGAAGCCGCCGGGGGAGGCTCTCGCGGGTCGGGAGGACCAAGCCCGCGAGATCGCGATCACGAAGGATCCTTGCCTTCTTGCTTGAACACCTTGATCCAATCCTTGACCAGTGCGTCAAGTGCCTCTTTGGATGTCCCCTTGTTGGCGACGATATAATCGTGAACACGATTCTGCATATCCAGAAGCAGCGGAACATAAAGCGGCTCCGCCCAGAAATCTTTCACGATGCCCATCGACTCGACGAATGAGGGCGCGTAGGGGGCGCTCTTCTTGTAGGCATCGGACCCCAGCACGGCCTTCGATGCGGACGCACCACCCAAGTCCGTCCATTTCTGCTGGATATCGGGTTGAGCAAACCACTTCACATAGAGCAGCGCGTCGTCGACATCTTTCGAGGCCGCGACCACGGACAACCCCTGACCACCGAGCTGGGTGAACTGGCCCGCCGGGCCAGCCGGATTCTTGAAGAAGCCAATCTTGTCACCGCCGACGTTCGGGTCCTTAGCGAGGCCAGGGAAGAAGGCATACCAGTTCATCTGCATTGCCACTTCGCCGGATTTAAACGCGTCGAGGCCCTCTTGCATGTAGGCGTTCGTCAGACCCTTCGGCTGGCAACAGTTGAACAACTCCTTGTACACATCCATACCCTTGGCTGCGCCAGCGGAGTTGACGATACCGTCCATGTGATATGGCTTTTTGGCATCCATGTAGTCGAAGCCATAGTTGTACATGGCGTTGGTCACACCCATCGTAATGCCTTCCGAGCCGCGCTCGGTAAAGATATACGATCCGTATACTTTCTTTCCGTCGATTTCCTTGCCTGTGAAGAATTTCGAGATTTCCAACAGTTCGTCCCAAGTCTTCGGCGGCTCTAGTTCTCGATTGTATTTGGCTTTGAACTCGGCGCGAACGTCCGGCTTGGCGAACCAATCCTTGCGATACGTCCAGCCAACCGCGTCTGCCATGGCGGGAAGGCCCCAATAGTTTGGCGTGTTCTTGGGCCACTCCGCATAACCCACGACCGTAGCGGGCAGGAAAGTGTCCATCGAGATGTTGTTTTTATCGAAGAAATCGTTGAGCTTGACATACCATTTGTTCTCGGCCGCGCCGCCAATCCACTGGCTGTCGCCAATGATCAGGTCGCACTCGTTGCTCCCTGAGTTTAGCAAGTTGATGAAGTGGTCGGCGTAACTCGTCCACGGCACGAATTCGTGCTTCATCTCGATGCCGGTCTTGGCGGTGAAATCCTTGTCGAGTTCAACCAGCGCATTCGCCGGATCCCAAGCCGCCCAACACATCGTCAGGCTCTTGGCCTCGGCGACCGAGTGGCCACCCAAAAGCGCACCCGCGAGGCTGAACGCCATCGCGGACTTCACTAAAGCTTTCATCTGTCTCCTCCTAAGTGGGCTCAACGGCAATCCTGCTTCCGCAGTCTGGCCGCACTTTCAGTCGCCGCCGAAACGCGACGCTGATCCCTTATTCGGGCGGCGGCGACCAACTTGCCCCCGCACAGCCCATGTTTAGTAGTTCTGTTTAGCTACGCCAATTTTACTAAACAAAGCAAGCGAATTTTGCCGATGCGGAAATCGGTCGACGTCGGCAATCACATTTCATGCGGATAATCTCTCTACAGTGTTAGCCCTCATGCGCGACGAAGCGATCTGGCAAGGCAGAACTTCTCGGCAGTTCTGGGCTCATCACCGATGATGCACGCCCTGCGACCAATTTCGCTTGGGCGCATGGCGGAGCCATTCGGAGGTCGAGCGCTCAGATCACATGCGATCACCCAGACCTGAGAATCAGGACTACACAATGGTGGAAAGCCATGACATGCTGAGTTGAACGTCAGTTGCCAGCTCGACTGACATGACGGAGCGCAGGTGAAACTCCGACCCGAATGAGGGAGTTGTCAATTGGTAGCTTTGGTTCTCAGAGGAACTATGCGTACCCAGGCGAACTCTTCGCCACGACTCAACAGAGGTCGCCCAAGCGGCTTGCGGCTCGCATTTGGCGACATGCAACCAAGGTTCGATGCTTCCTGAGGGTTGGCGATGATTGCGTCCAAGGGCTATGATTGTGCAAACACCCTACGCCATTTTTTATTTGCTGAAATAGAGTTTGACGTCGTGAAAGGTTTGGAATTCGACGACTAGCAAATCAGTGGCCGCATGTCGACAGAACGACTTTAGACCGACTTTGGTCACGTGCACTGGAGATTTGAGACAGTGGTTGAAGCTGAAGCCCTCACACAGCGCGAAGCAGCAATTATGCTGCAGACCGCACACGGTTTAAGCGAAAAAGAGATAGCAGCAAACCTGTCCATTAGCCCAAATACAGTGCGCGCGCACGTCGAGAACGTAAAGCGGAAACTCCACGCGCGCAATAAAGTTCACGCTGTTGCAATATCAATTTGTAGATCTTTGATCGTGGTAGATCTATAATTTTCTGCAGTTTGGCCGGGCAATCCTTCGGCAAACGCTCCTGCCGGAGTGGGTCCGTTCATACCACAACCCTGCCGCCCGCCAAATAGTCATCCAGGACGGCCTGCATTTTCTGGGCGGCTTCGAACCAGGCCTTGCGACCATAGATGTCGAAGTGTTCATCGGGCGGTGCGCTGGAAACGCTCGATGATGTCGTTGGATTGGGGACGCTTGACGCGCGGTGCTGAGTGTCCTCGAACTAGATGCTCAGTTTATCCAAAGAGCTTCAGAATTAGCTGCGACGATTGGTTGGCGATGGATAGCGACTGGACGCCCAGCTGTTGTTGGACTTGCAAGGCCTGAAGCTTGGTCGAGGCGGCGTTCATATCGGCATCGACCAGGCTGCCCACACCTTCGTCAATCATCGATTTCAGACTGGTGACGAATGACTGCTGCGATGTGATTCGCGATTGCACCGAGCCGATGTTTGACGCGGCAGAAGTCATGGCTTTTAGAGCGCTCTCAACCTGATTGCTTAGGGCATTCAACGTTGCCAAATCGCCCGCCGAATCCGTCAAGTTCGAGATATCGATAGTTTCGATCGATTTTCCCGTGCCCCCCGCCGCCGTCGTCGTGACGTTGCCCAAGGCATCTGTAAAGGTCCCACTCGTGGTCGTGTCAACTTTATCGAGTATCCCCGTTGGGCCGGCTCCTCCGGTATTCGGATCGATCAGCGCGGTGGCCGAGGTATCGAGTGTGATGGTGCCCACCGTGACATTGCCGGTCGAGTCGTGAGAATAAGATGAAATAAAGCTCTGAGTGGAATTGTAGTTTGCCGCACCCGAGTCGACCGAAAGAAAGTTCTGGCCATTGAAGGAAGACGAGTCGGCGATGCTCTTGAGCTGAGCCTGCAGATTGGTGATCTGGCTCTGGATCTTCGTACGATCGATGCCGGGCTGGGTCGCCGAGGCCAGCGCATTCTTGATCTGTCCGACGACATCGATGGCGCTTGTGAGTCCATTGTTTGCAACGGACACGGAGCTTGCTCCAAGCGCCAGCGCATCCGAGACCGTCGACAGTGCCGAACTGTCTTGTTTCATGGTAGTCGCAATCGACCAATACGCGGCGTTGTCTGAAGCCGAAGAGATTCGCAGACCGGTCGAGATCTGCGCCTGCGTCATCTGCATCGACTTCATAGTTTGATTGAGCGATTGCAGTGCCGTCATGGCCGACGTATTGGTCAGAATGCTTGACATTTTGTTCTCCGCAAGGGTCTTCGCATGGGTGGGCCGAAACCATGCTCATCTTAGTCGGTTAGGAGCCTAATGCCGCGACTGCGGAAGGGAGTCAGCAACTCTAAAACTGGGTCGCGCACCTCGACACCTGTATCCTGCGATGCAGAACACCACCGGTACCTTGAGTGTAGCTGTTTGCGATATTGATCTGGCGCCAAGCTGGACTCAGATGTCGGTTGGCATCGGCCGTCGCTTGGCTCAGGTCCAAACTGTGCGAGGGCGGCCGTTAGCCATTACATCCCCTGGCGGGGACGCCCATTCCGACAACTATGCATCGAGAACGACTGAGCGCCGCATCGGTCCCCACAGCATGCTTTGCGCAACTTCTTGGACCGTTTGACGGTTTGCCCAACGTGGCTCTATGCGAAAGCCGCTATCGATCGAGATCAAGAAGATCCGTATTGCTGATCTCGGACTCGTCGTCGGCGAGCCAAGAAAACCCCTGTTCCCTGCACGCTCTTCTAAACATCCGCAGATCTTTGGCCTTTTGGCTTCTCGCGTAATGCAATCTCGAGCGTTTGTTGTGCCGATCGAGCGCGCCGCCGAGCCAGCCAAATGCCGTTTGGAGTAGCAGCGCCACTTGAGACAAAGTGTGGAAGCCCGGCGCCGTTGACGGGACCTGCGCCGCGCTGCCAGCCAGCGTAACGGAGCTTTCGCGCAATGTATTCTGCGATAAGGAAGTTTCGCCGCTGATTAGGGGGTCAGTGCTTTCGAGTCGATCGACAAATGACAGCCCGCTGCGGTTGCCTATGCGCCACCGGACTTGCGCGCGCACCTGCCGACCGTCGGCCAGCCGTAGTGTTATCGGATCTTTTCGCGCAAAGGTGAAGGGCCCTGTTAAGCCGGCCCCAAACTGCGAAATGTCGCAAATCACACCCGCTTGCCAAACGGCTCCGGTTTGCACATGAACGTCGATTTGCGTTCGCATCCGCCTCCAAAGCCGCAGAACGCGAACATTGCCCTGGCTACTGAGGTCATGTGGTGATGGGTCAATGCCATGTCCCGATCGCGCGACTTTTGCGGTGACCGCCAGGGCCTCCGCATCGCTCCCGTGGTCGGACGATGCCTCGTTCCGTGCCAGGTTTGAAAAGCGCTGCCGCATGAAATTGTACCTTGATTGCCATGAATCGAGATGTGTACCCTGCGGTGCACTGGCATTGATAATTTGAGGGCTTTCATGCCGGCGTTGCGGCGGGACAGTATGGCGTCATGCCGCCGGCGGTATCGATCGCGGGGTGCTCATCGCCGGGTGTCGCGACCGACTTTGCGCGCAATCACTTGACAATGCATTAATGGCGATAATTTCGCCCACTCCTGGATTGCAGATACCGCGCGTTGCAATTTTCGTCCTATAGATTGCGGCGTATCTCGTCGTCATTCAGCTAATTGAATGATCGCATTAGGCTACCAGCCAACATACTCCAGCCATCGATTAGAACAAAGAACAATACTTTGAACGGCAAAGAAAGGACCGTAGGCGGAAACATCATCATCCCCATTGACATAACCAAAGTCGACACGATGACATCAATGATCAGGAATGGCAGCGTAACCAGGAAGCCGATCTCGAAGCCCCGGCGCAATTCCGATACCATGAAGGCTGGGATTAGCGATCGGATCTCAACTTCGGCCTCCGGTTTACTAGGGATTGCAGCCGCCGCGTCGTTCGGTTTGGAGTGCTCGGCTAGGTCATGAAACAGTTTCAGATCTTTTTCCCTTACGTTCGCCATCATGAACGTCTTAAACGGCTCCAGCATCCGCTCGACCGCAACCTCTTCACTAATATTATGATCAATCAAGGGTTTGACGCCGTTTGACCAAGCTTGATCGAAGACCGGCGCCATAACGAAAAGGGTCATGAACAGGGCAAGCGAAATCAGTATGGAGTTCGCTGGCGTCGTTTGCAAACCTAGCCCGCTCCGCAAGAAGGACAGGGCAATGATGAACCGAGTGAAGCTCGTCATCATGACGAGCAGTCCAGGTGCCAACGACAATACGGTCAATAAGCCAATGATCTGAACAATTCTATTGTTGACAGCGGGATCGCCACCGGCGATCAAATCGCGAAGATCGCCAGCCTGGGCCCACGCAGCTTGGGGACAAAGGCCGACGAACGCGATAGCTATCCAAATGAGCGCTTTCATTCGACCACCAGTGTCTTGATGACAATATCGCGAACCTGACCATCGGTCCGCACTTTAGCGCGATCTAGAAGATCGTCCTTGAGGAAGCGCAAACCGCTTGGCCCCTCGATCTGCGATAGTTCAATTGTTCGCAAATAGGTGAGCATATCGTCCCCCAATTCGCCGACTTGATCGTCGACACCGTGCTCATCACCCGCCACGATCAACGCTGCTTCGAGCCGAAGCCAAGTGCTTTGCGGCTTGGCAATTGATGTCATGATCGGTGGAAGCGCGATGATCTTTGACGGACCTAGTGCCGGAACAGGCGCTGCGGCGGTATTGAGTGCCGCGGCGCCAGCACGGGTTGCATCGGTTGGGGGGCTTTCGGGAACCGCATGTATTCCGGGTTGACCGTCGCCCGCCGGAGCCGCGGCCAATTCCGAAGATGTGCCACGGTTCATGCGCTGCGATAGAATCCAACCCGTGCCCACTCCCAAGCCAATGGCGAGTAGTGAGGCCAAAGCAATGCCCAGCATTGCTCCATTGTTGCTCGCTGCCTCTGGCGTCGCCACTGCGCACTCCTGTTAGATTCAATTGGGATCAATACGGCAAATATTGATCGAGGAATTGTTGACCATAGGCGGGTTGCTGGACCTCGGTCAGCCGCCCCTTGCCGCCATAGGCAATTCTGGCCTCCGCGATCTTGTCATAGGTGATGGTGTTGTCACGATTGATATCCTGGGGACGAATGACTCCGCCAATGCTCAGCAGCCTCAACTCGTGACTGACGCGGACCTCCTGAGAACCGCTCAGCACTAGATTGCCATTGGGCAGGACCCCCGTGACCAATGCTGCCACTAGCAACTCGATCTTCTCCGATCGCGCTGTCGTGCCCTGGCCATTGGTGGAGGTATCCGAGTTAAGTCCCGCCGAGGCGGTCAAATTCTTGGACACGACTTCATTGGCAACGTTTGCCGTAAGGCCGTAGTCGGATTTTGCCACCCTCGATCTGTCGGTTTTGTTGTCGAGAGAGGCGCTGTCGTTTATCGCGATCTTCACAGTCACCAGATCGCCAACACGGTGGGCTCGCGGGTCTTGAAACAACCGGGCGGCAAGATCGCCCGGCCCCGTTCCGTTCGCGCCGTCAGCAAGTTGCTCGATATTGAGGCGTGCAACGCTTTTATTGCCGTTGAGGCCGCTGCCTACCGCCGACATGGCAGGTTCCTGGCCCAGATCCGGGGTGCGTGAGGCGCAGCCGGCCAAGCCAATCGCGATCGCAATGAGCGCTGGCCAGCGTCCCCTCATGTGCATTTGCCGGTTCTTTCACGTCCGGCGCTAGCGAACAGACGCGCCAGTTGCGCGGCTTTGGCCGGATCCATCTCGGCCAAAATCAAGCTTGTTGCGCGCGGATCGAGTTTGAGCAGTATGGCCGCCGCGGTCAGGTCATCAAGTTGAGCCAGTTCTTCAGCGGCGGCCGCCGGCTTCATCTTGGCGTAAACAGTGCTGAGATTGCCCTGCACTTTTGCCAGGAAATCCTCGCGTCGCTTTAACCATAGCTCAAATTCCGAACGCTTCTTCTCGAGTTGCTGCAAGCGGTCGTCAATCGCTTGCTGCAGTTTCGTAAGTTCAGATTTCTGTTCAGCAAAGCGCGCGTCTGCCGCCTTGTCGACAATATTGGCGCAGTATTGCGCCGGAAGGGATTCTGGGACGGCTCCGGCAATTACCTTTGGCGCAGCGACATCGTGAGGCGGTGGCGCCGAGGCATCAGCGGCGTTCGCAAGACCGGTGCCGCGATCGAGTGCGACCGCGGCCAGCAGCGCAGCGACTGCCGCAAAACCGACCAGCCGGCGCCACGGCGTATCCGTGGAGCTATTGCACAACCAGCTCGGCATGGAGAGCTCCCGCGGATTTGATGCCTTGCAATATGTCGATAATGCCCGGCGGCTTGAGACCAATGGCGTTCAGCCCACGCACCAACGTTTGCAAATCGGTGCCGTCGAGAACCGCAATCTGTCCGCCGGTTTGGGCCGCCTGAATCGACGTCGAGGGCACGACCGTGGTTTGGCCACTGGAGAAAGGCTCGGGCTGCGACACCGTCGATGACTCGGTGATGCGCACCGTCAGGGTTCCATGGGTCACAGCAACCTTCGAGACCCGGACATTCTCCCCAATGACGATCGTTCCAGTGCGCGCATCGACGACGACCCTCGCTGGGGTGTCCGGCTCCACCATCAGCTCACCGATTTCCGCCAACACGCGGGTCACGTTGCCCTTCTTCGGTGGCGTTATCAGGATAGCTCGCGAGTTCTGGGCGCGAGCTATCGACACGCCATAGTGTTCGACACCAAATCTGTTTATGGCATCAACTGCGCGCACCGCGGTGGTGAAATCGGAGTTCAACAATTCGAGCACCAGATCTCGCGAGGTGCCGGCCATGGGCGGCGCTTCGCGCAGGACGACCGCGCCGTTGGGAATGCGGCCGGACGTAGCCACGCCTTGTGTCACCGTCTCAGCCGCACCCGCCACCGAGAATCCGGATACCGCCACCGTGCCCTGGGCCACTGCATACTGTTCGTGGTCGCCGCCGAGCATTGGCGTCATGACCAAGGTGCCACCCATCAACGACGTGGCGTCACCAATCGAGGAGACGTTGACATCCACGTGCGACCCGAGACCGGCGAATGGCGGCAGGCTAGCCGTCACAATCACCGCCGCCGCATTTTTGGGGCTTTGGCTCAAATTGCGGACGTTGACGCCCAAATTGTCCAACATCGACACCATGGCTTGATCCGTAAACGGACTCGCCTTCATGGTGTCGCCGGTGCCTCTCAGACCGAAAACCAATCCGTACCCCAGGAGTTGCTGCTCGCCAAGCCCGCGAACGGTACTGATATCCTTCAAACGGGTGGCCGTCGCGGCGTGAGCCTGGCCGACGTCCAGGACCATGGCCAAGACGGCAGCCACCCTCAGGGTGCTGCTCATGGTAGCGACATCCTGATTCCACCGTCAGCTTGGACGGTGCCGTCGATGATCTTTCCACTGTCGGTATTTCGAGCTTGAATATGATCGCCAAGCCGGCCATTTTGCAGTGCGACGACCTTGGCTTTGATGGTCAAGGAGCCATCGACATAGTCGGCGTCAATCGTTCGTCCGCTAACCACGAGAGGCCTATCATCCAAGGCCGACGGTTGAATGGGATGGTCTGGCAAAAGCGTGCGACGTGCGACCTTGCCAACGATCTGGGCGCGGTCGGCAAAGGTCGTGGCGCCGTCTCCCGCCGGTTTCTCGACGAGCATATCGTCAGTGATTGGCTCGCCCGGATAGATAACGCGGATTGGCTCTATCCAGTTTCTTGCCGCCTGCGCAGAGGCCGGTTCGTCGCCGGCTCCCGACGCCAGCAGCCCGGCCACTGCAACAGCGGCAAAGAGTCCCTTTGCTATGCCTGGCGTCACTACCGCATCGCCTTGTTGATGGTCGAAGCCATGTCGTCGGCAGCCTGGATAACCTTCGAATTCATCTCATATGCCCGTTGAGCAGAGATCAGCTCGGTAATCTCCTTGACCGGATCGACGTTCGAATTTTCGAGATAGCCTTGCTGGATCGATGCGAAACCAGGAGACGCGGGCAAGCCGGTCACCGCGGCTCCCGAGGCCGAGGTTTCGGCATAGAGATTGCCACCCAAAGGATCGAGTCCGGCCTCGTTGGCAAAGTTTGCCAGAGTCAACTGACCGATGACCTGCGGCGCGGTTTGACCGCCTATACTGGCCGTCACCTCGCCGCTCGTGCTCACGGCGATGTCCAGAGTATTTGGCGGCACAGTGATGGATGGCTGCACCGCATAACCATCCGCCGTGACCAACTCACCGGTGGCGCTGGTATTCAAGGCACCGTCACGAGTATAGAGTTTGGTGCCGTTGGGCCCAGCTATCTCAAAGAATCCTCGGCCGTTGAGGGCGAGGTCGAGCTTGTTGCCCGTGTTGGTCAATGCGCCCTGAATATGCAGGTTGCGGATCGCAACTGGCCGGACGCCGAGGCCAAGATTGGCGCCCTCGGGAACCACGCTCTCGTCGCCACGTGTCGATACTCCCTGCGACCGCTCGTTCTGATACAGCAAATCTGCGAATTCGGCGCGCGCTCGCTTGAACCCAGTAGTGTTGATGTTAGCGATGTTATTGGCAATGACTTCGAGATTTAGCTGCTGTGCAGACATTCCCGTAGCAGCGATGGTGAGAGCTCTCATGGATTAGTTCCTCAAATCGACATGCGGCTGATTTCGCTGTAGGCGGCCACTGCTTTGTCCCGAACCGCGATGGCCACGGTCAGCGATTGTTCAGCATGCATGACGGCGCCGACCACCTGCTGCAGCGGCATCTTGCCGGTCAGACCGGCGATAGCCGCATCTTCGCCTGCTTTGAGGCTCTGGCGTGTGTCGCTAGCCAAGCTTGCGAGCATGGATTCAAAACTCGAGCCGGTTGCGCTGGCTACCCCTGGACCCGAGACCATGGTGGGGCCGACGGCAGCCGAAACGGCGCCGGTCGTGATGGGACTGATCATGAATTGCTCCGTAGTAGGTCGATGGTCATGGAAATGAGGTCCCGGGCCTGCTTGATCACTTGCAGGTTGGCTTCGTAGGATTGGTTGGCTTCCCGCATGTCGGCAAGTTCGATCAGCGGATTGACGTTGGGATATTTGACGTAGCCAGTGCTATCGGCCGCGGCATTTCCAGGATCGAATCTCAGTTCGAACGGGCGTTGATCGGCTTCAATCCCCGCGACGTTGACCAGGGCCGCCCCGGTCGACCGATCCATTTCCGACTGAAAGCTGATGGTCTTTCGCCGGTAGGGATCCGCCCCCGCAGTCGCACCTGTCGATTGGGCATTCGCCAGATTTTCCGCGGCGATGCGCAGGCGCTTGGACTGCGCCTCCAGTCCGGAGCTCGCCGCGGCGATCGAGGATTGAAGCGCATCCATGGCCTATGCCTTTGCCGCAGCCAATAGCATGCGATGAAAGGTCTTGGTGATGCCTGCGCTCAAGGCATAATCTTGCTGAATTTCGCCGCCCTTCAGCATTTCCTGCTCAAGCGACACGCTATTGCCTGATTGCTGAACTTCCCAGCCCTTCTTGGCCGTCACGGCCGACGCCGGCGACGATCCGAGTAGTTTATCGTCAGTGGACGGATTAGGAATATTTAGCATCCCGTCGTCGATAAGCTCAGTGAACGGCTTTACGTCGACGGACCGATAGCCCGCAGTGTTGATATTGGCAATGTTGGCAGCAACAGCAGCTTGCCTTGCCGCTAGCCAACTGGTCTTGCTGGTAGCCAGTTGGAAGAGCAGTTCTTGCATGACCCACCCCGCTTTGGTGGAGTGGGTCTAGTGGGTTACGCTTGCACCAAGCTTACCGGCACCTTTTGATCGGATGACCGCTTAGTTGCTGACGCATCGAGGGTAATGCGATTGCGGCCAAGGCGCTTGGAATCGTACAGCCGAGCGTCGGCCCGCTGGATCAGCGACATCGGATCATCGCCATCATCCAGCTGCGCGATACCGAACGAAGCGGTGATCCGACCCAGCGGCCTGTCACCTTTGCCGGCTTGCCAATTGGAGGCCTCCAATCGCGAGCGAATCTGCTCTGTGAGCTGATAGGCGTCGCCAACGGTTGTCTGCGGAAGAATAATGGCGAACTCCTCGCCACCGTAGCGCGCGACTGTGTCGCGACCCTTGACGTTGCTGGTCAGGAGTTGCGCCAGGTTCTGCAAAACCTTGTCGCCTGCGACGTGGCCATACTTGTCGTTGATTTGCTTGAAATGGTCGATATCCCCCATAACCAGGCATAGGGCCAGCTGCTCCGCTTGAGCCCGGGCGATTTCGACAGCAAGGACTTTGTCAAACTGCCGTCGATTGCTCAGCGCGGTCAGGGCGTCGCGACTTCCCATCTCTTCGGCCGCCGCCAGGCTGCTTCGCAATTGTTCGATTTGTCGCCTTGACTTCTCGAGCCCGTTCTCAAGCACGCCGGTCTCTTGGACCATGCGCTCATTTTCGGAAACCAAGAGTTGCACGATCTGTCGCACTTGTTCCGGTTCGGTCGCCTGTACCAAGGATACCTTGGTATCGAGTAACGACCGGGCATAGCCGCGATTGGCCGCCAATTGACCCTGAACAAGCGCGAGAATGGCCGCCATTTCACGGGCGAGCACTCGTTCCTGGGCATCGAATTCCACCATCCCGGCCGCAGCGATCGATTGCCCTTTTCTCGAGATCGACCGCCGCCCAAGCTTTTCAGCTGGCTCGATGAACCACCTCCGCAGCAAAAAACCGGCGAGACTGACGATAGCGATCACGCTGATGACGATCACCGGTTCGACTGTCATTCCCACCATGGCCTTTTGAACTGCTCCCAAGGCCCAAAGTATCGCGGTGGGGATCGATCCCGTTGCCTCGGTCGATGCCGCTTTGCAGTCGACAATTGCCGAGCTTCGGGAGATTAACGCCGGGTCAAACAAGTCATGATGGAAAGGGAGAACGGGATTGGGCATAACTTGACCGCGTTTTATTGATGATGAAGCTCTGGTCGCGTCATGCTCGGGAACCCGACATACTTCGGCGCAGGCCATGTTGGCCCGCCTACGGCGGAATAGCCGCCGCTTCCTCGCCAGTGCGGTTTGCATTAAAACAGATGGTCGCGTAAAAGATGTTAAAACGAACGCAATTCGCGATCTGCAATGAGGGCTAGACTGGAGCGCTGCGGTTAGTAGCACCCAGGTTCGCACAAGTCAGGACGGTTAAGCAGAAGTTAACCGGCCCACTTTCGCGGGTGGGTCCTGTTGGTACGGCGTTGCACACCAGTGCCGCCAGTTGGACATTCCACGGTCCCGGAGCACCATCCACTTGTACGCACACACGCAGCGCCGTTGGCACAGCTTCACGCCCGAGGCAGTAGTGTCGGCGGCTCCGAAGCCGATCCCCATTACTGGTCTCAATGGACCGGTCTTGCTCCGATTCGAACACATTCACGCGACCATCAACAAAGTCACCCCTGGAAC
>Ga0209698_10001376_pt1 | contig 27999 bp, 25 predicted proteins | sample LitLauG_LLR_2012_FD_187203 | JGI IMG/M metagenome (GOLD analysis project Ga0209698, IMG submission 187203) | Freshwater sediment microbial communities from Pennsylvania, USA - Little Laurel Run_MetaG_LLR_2012 (SPAdes) (version 2) | ecosystem: Environmental > Aquatic > Freshwater > Creek >... | reverse complement strand
GGTCCGTACCGCGCACGATTTCGGGGCGCAGCGGCGACGAGCTTTCGAGTGCCGGGAAACAGACCGCTGGACGCAGGTTCGCAAACGCTCCCAGTTCCTTGCGCAGGCGCAGTAAGCCAGCCTCCGGACGAACATGGCTTGGGTTAGTGTCAAACGCTGGATTGCCGACTGCGCCCATCAGGACGGCGTCCGACTCATGACAAGCCTTTATCGTCGCCGGCGGGAGGGGATCATTTGCCGCGGAGAGCGCCGCACCGCCAATCAGTTGCTCATTGAGCTTGAGGTCATGACCAAAGCGCGAGGCTGTCGCCTGGAGGACTGCAACGGCCTGTTCGGTGACTTCAGGACCAATGCCGTCACCGGGGAGAATCGTAAGGTTCAAGAGCATGGGAGGGAATTGAGAAATTGAGAAATTGAGAAATTTTGTAATTGGGTAATTTGAAATCCTTGCTTATGTCTCCACCTATGACGTCACATAGTTCTGCACAAAACAATTACACAATTGCTCAATTCCCCAATTACCAAATTACTACACGCCCCAGAGGTAGTCTTCCTGCTCGGGATGCTCGTGCGGCACAGGAATGGAAATGCCTTCCGGGCCAATGCGAGGCACGAGCGGGAAAGGCCGCGGCGCAGCTGGAACCGCAGCGTGGACCGGAGCCGGGGGCAACGGCTCGACCAGAGGAGTCGCCGAGGCAACCGGCTTGTGCGTTTCGCGGATCAGTTCGAGCAGATGGTGATCCTCAACATGCTTGATTTTGTCCGCCAGGCGGACGAACCGGCGATACACGTCGTCAAGCGCACGACGGTCGAACTGATACCCAAGCTGTTCGCAGCGCAACGCCAGCGCGTGGCGGCCGGAGTGCTTGCCCAGCACCAAGCGTGAATCAGGTACGCCCACCGATTGCGGCGTCATGATTTCGTAGGTGAGAGGATTCTTGAGCATCCCGTCCTGGTGAATGCCAGCTTCGTGAGCGAACGCATTGCGTCCGGTGATGGCCTTGTTTGGCTGTACGGGCACACCCGTGATCTCACTCAGCGTCTGGCTGGCCGGGAACAATTGCTCGGTGACGATGCCGGAGGCGAAGGCGTGGCGGTCGGAACGAACCCGCAGCGCCATCACAATTTCCTCGAGAGCAGCATTGCCGGCGCGCTCCCCAATGCCGTTGATGGTGCACTCCACCTGACGAGCGCCGGCGGCGATGCCGGCCAGAGAATTGGCCACGGCAAGGCCGAGATCGTTATGGCAGTGGATCGAGATAATAACGTTCTCAATCCCTTTTACGCTGCGGCGAATGGTTGAGATCAGCTCTCCAAACTCGGCTGGCACGGTGTAACCGACGGTGTCCGGGATGTTGAGCGTGGTGGCACCGGCGGCGACCACGGCGTCGAGCACCCGGCAAAGAAAATCAGGATCGGTACGAGTAGCGTCTTCCGGTGAAAACTCAACGTCGGGACACAAGGAGCGGGCAAATGCGACTGCTGAGCCCACCTGCTCCAAGCACTGCTCGCGAGTGATTCGCAGCTTATATTTCAAATGAATGTCAGAGGTAGCCAGAAACACGTGAATCCGGGGATGTTCAGCATCTTTTAGTGCTTCCCAGGCGCGTTCGATGTCAGGACGGCAGGCGCGAGCCAGACCCGCAATAATCGGCCGGCGGATGACGGCAGCAATGGCCTTTACGGCTTCGAAATCGCCATCCGAGGCGATGGGGAAACCGGCTTCGATGACGTCCACGCCGAGCCGGTCAATCTGCTGGGCCAGGCGCAGTTTCTCCTGTGTATTCATGCTGCAACCGGGCGATTGCTCGCCGTCGCGCAGGGTGGTATCGAAGATTCGGATGCGGACTCGTTCGCTGGTCATTGCGCTCCCCTGAGTGCACTGCAAGTCTCCATGCTACGAAGGGAAGGGCAAGAAGGAAAACTTATAATTCTTCACAGTTACTGCTATATTTCTTATATAATAAGTAAAGCTAATACTAATTGAAGGTTTCTGTAGTAAGGCAAATCCCATGGAACTATCACAACTGGAGGTTTTCCTGGCGGTGGCGCGGGAAAAAAAATTCTCCCGGGCGGCGGACAAGCTGTTCCGGACTCAGTCGGCGGTAAGCCAGACCATCCGCAAGCTGGAAGATGAAGTGGGCGAGCCGTTGTTCGACCGCTCGTCCCGTGATGCCGTCCCTACCGACACTGGAAGGGTGCTCCTCGAGTATGCAGATAAGCTGGTGAACCTGCGTGGCGACGCTCAGCAAGCGCTGCGTGAGGTGCGAGAAGTACTGGCCGGCAAGCTGGTCATCAGCGCCAACGAATTTACCGCTCTTTACCTGCTGCCGGTACTAGCAGAGTTTCGGCGCCTGCATCCCGGCATCCGGATCACAGTGCAACGGTCGCTAGGAAGCCGGATCCCGGACGAAGTGCTGCGGCACGGCGCGGAGCTCGGGGTTTTGTCCTACGATCCCGAAGATCCGCAATTGCGTTCCTACGTGGTGTATTTGGATGAGCTCGCGTTCGTGGTGCCGCCGAACCATCCCCTGGCCAGTGCGCCCCAGGTCAGCATCCGACAACTCGGGGCGGAGTCCTTCGTCGCGCACATCGTGTCTTCGCCTTACCGGGACAAAGTATTGCAGGCGTTCAAGCGTCACCGGACACCGTTGCATATGGATGCGGAACTGCCAACGCTACAGGCCATCAAACAGTTCGTCGCGATGGGCAACGGAGTCGCCTTTATGCCGGCGATCAGCATCGAAACAGAAGTAGCGCGGGGAGAGCTAGTGCGCATTCCGGTGAAGGAGTTGCAATTGGAGCGAAAGTTGCGCCTGGTACATCGTAAAGGGGGGGAGCTTTCGCACGCCGGCCGTGCATTCCTGAAAGTGGCGGAATCAGCGGCCCAGAAACTGCAGGGCCGCTACCGCTTCAAGGTTGACAGTTAGGCTGGAATCGCGGCCCGGAGAGATCCGGGCCGCTTTCAAAGAATGAGTTCAGCAATCAGCGGGAACGGCTTCATCCAGTATTGACTCAACAGCTTCGGTCAAGGTGTCCCTGACCTCAAGAACAGAGTCCAGATTGGTGATCGACAACAAATGCCGAAGTACGGCATTGGGAGCAGCGAAACACAGCCTCGCTCCACTCTTGCACGCCCGGACCTGCAGCTGCGCCAGTTCACCGAGCCCGGCGCCATCCACGATGCTCAAGCCGCTGACATCCACGGCAACTCTCGAGGTATGCTGAAAAATGCCGGAAACCATCCGCACCAGGTCACTGGGCTCGTCGCGATAGACAAGACTGCCCTGGCAGTGGACGATGAGAACATCGCCCGAATTGCGTGTTTCTACCGTGATCTTCAACTGCGCATTATCTTCCGTCCGCGGGCTGTTGACATTCGGCCGTACGGGTACTCTCACTGCGTAATTCATAGTTTTTATCCTGATACTTAGATGCGCGAGACTCGATTTCGGCATCATAAAAGCTTGATGAAAAAACCGCTGCGCTCAAACCATGGTAATGAAAAGGTTTACCAAGCAGCTTTTTGTGGCCACAAGCAGCAAAGACGTACATTACACTTTTAACGAACTCTTAATAGGACCAAATGGCACCGGCTCAGGCCGGACGGAGGAATTGCGTGTCCAAGATAGCGGCGGCACTGTTGGTGATTGCATGTTTTGTGCTGGGTTCGGGAAGAGCTTCAGCTCAGCTGATTCCGACCGGAAATATCTACGTGGGCGGCAGCCTCGGAAGCTTCGAGACACTCTCATACGGGCGGGTCAGCATGAGAGGCTGGAACGGCGGGGCGGAGTGGATCGTAATTCCTCACGTTGGAGTCGCACTTGATGCCAGCGGTTACTACCGATCGGGCGTAACCGAGTACGACTTCCTGGTCGGGCCTCGAGTTTCGGCTACGTTCGGGAAAGCACGGCCATTCGCGCAGCTGTTGTTTGGCGTGACACGTGTCAACGAGAACGGGTTGACGGAAAATCCGCTTGCCGCTGGCGGTGGTGGCGGGGTGGACTACAGGATCTTCCACAACTTCTCCTGGCGTGTGCAGGGAGACTACATTCGCACGCACTACCTGAACGCCAACCAGAACAATATCAGGGCATCGACAGGGCTGGTCTTCCGATTCTGACGGCAGTTTTTCTGACTGCAGATTCAGAATCGCGCCGGTCGAGTCACGGTTCACGCCTGCCAATACTTGTGGTCACGCAGGAAGTAGCCCGTATTCCAATAATTGAACGCCGTCTTGAGGAAGAGCCGCGCTACGCGGAAATGCCCCATCCTTTGGAACCGGCGATTGGTGGTGTAGACCCCACCGCGAACGATGCCAAAGCGGCTGCGGCGCACTTGCTGCGTGAGCATGTAGTCTTCTGCGAACGCGACTCGTTCATCGAAGCCGCCGAGTTCGCGAAACTTCGCGGTGTCGAACAGCATGAACATGCCGGTGGCAAAGGGACGGTGCACCTGCGAGAGATACTGAAACAGATTGTTGCCGAGATAAAGAATACGGTCGATCCAATTACCGCCGCGGCAAAGAATGTTCGTCGTCACGCAGTCGAGGTCCTTGCGTCCGGCAAGGTCCACTGCACGCCGCACCACGGAGGGATGAGCGAGTTCGATATCAGCGTCGAGAAACAGGACGTAGCGCGTGTTGGCAAGCGCGGCTCCCTGATTGCGCCCCGCGGATGGCATGCCACCAGGGATAACGGCCAGGTTCAGCCGGTCGCGATAGCTCAGGACAATGTTGGCCGTGTCATCCGTGGAGTTGGCATCAGCGACCAACACCCTCGTACTCGGCATCTTCGAATAGTCCTGCTTCGTCAGAGAGGTCAGCAGATTCCCAATCAGCTTCGCCTCGTTCTTCGCCGGAATGACGATCGTGAGATCGCTCGTTGTATTCATGGAGTGATACTCCCTGTTGACTGATGCTGATGTAGGTTAGATGCGAATCGACCCACCCACCGCAGTTGTAGTAGTGAATTCCGTCTTCGACGACGTGCATGGCGGCGTGGGTGTGCCCGCAGAAAACCCGGTCAGCACCTTTTTGCCGCGCGTATTTCAAGGCACCACGCGCCACTTTTTCTGACATACGCAGCCAGCGCGTGTTCAGCCGGTCAATCATGCGCGTGACCGGCTTGCCCTTTAGATCAAGCTTCTGCAGTTGCAGGTAGAGCATCGTCCCCACCCGACTGAGCCGGACGTTGCTGACCTGGAACCCGTCAAACTGGTGGCCGTGGATGGCAAGGTGACGAAGGCCGCCATATTCCCAGGCGTATTCCTGATAGACGCGGACACCCACGAGGTGCGACATCACGTTGGTGAGACCGTGGTCGTGATTGCCTTCCACCCAGACCACTTCCACGCCGCGGCGGGGGTTTGACAATTTGCGGATCAGGCCCAGGAATTTCCAATGTTCTTTTTTCAGGCGGGCAAAGTTGAGGTCGGCAAAAATATCACCTAGGAGAATGAGGCGCCGGAAGCTGGTTTGCTTCAACAGGCGCGCCGCTTCGCGGGCACGGCTGGTCTCGGCGCCAAGGTGAAGATCCGACAGGATCAGCGTGTTGTAGGACGGCAGATCCATGCTCAAGTTGTAACAAGGGGGTGTTACAGGATGATGAAATATGCACTAACTTTGGTGCACTAGGTTAACTTCTTCGGTAACTATAGCTTGGCGGGTACGCAAGCCGGAATTGCACAGACGTGACTACTTCTGCGCGGGAGCGACGTATTCCTGGGGCAGCTGCGAGCCTTCCCCGAAGAAGTATTGCTCGAGTTGCTTGACGATGACTTCCTGATCTTCCCGGCGCGCAGGGTTCAGGCGGTATTCGTTCAGTAGCATCTTGCAGTGTTCCATCCACATGCTCCAGGCTTGCTGCGACACGTTGTCGTAGACCTTGCGGCCGAGGTCGTTGTCGAACGGCGGCTCGTCCAGGCCGGGGAGTTCTTTCTTTAGCTTCACGCACTGCACCATGTGGGCCATCGTTGGTTCCTCGGGTTCTTGGTACGCTCGCAGCCTTCGCTGTCACTGTTATTTTAGCGCGAACTGAAGAAACTGAACCTTAAGATTCAAGACCAATGTGTTCCAAGCCGCTCCAGTACCTTAACGATTCTATTTACAAGGGATCTCGGCACTGGATTCGAACTCCCGGGCAACGGATCGTCAAGTGTGAAAGTCTTTTCACACTATCGCCCTCAAACCCAGGGGTGTACTATTTAGCCGTTTGTTCGGACTGAGAACGAGATCCCGTGTTTCAAAGGAAACTTCCTCCCATGCGGAAGCCGCTACATCTGGCAGTAGTTCTCGCTGCGGCTCTGACTCCTCTGCAGGCACAATTCAGTTTTACTTCTCTCCAGTTCCCCGGAGCGGATTTGACGCGTGCTTTTGCTCTAAACAATCGGGGTCAAATCGCGGGCGCCTATGAAACTGGGGGACCGCGGCATGCGGTGCTCATCAACAAGGGACACTTTGTAAAAGTCGATCCCTTCGGCGAATTGGGAACGAACTGGAGCCAGGCACACGGGATCAACGATCGGGGAGACCTGGTTGGAACCTATCGCGACAGCAGCGGCGGTCAGCATGGGTTTCTGCTCACTCACCACCTGCTAGTAGATATCGACTTCCCGGGCGGTGCTCTGCCTGACGCGTTTGGGATCAACGATTCCGGCACGATTGTGGGGGACTTCTTCGATTCTGCCGGCGTACTCCACGGCTTCGAGTGGAGTGGCGGCTACTTCACTCAGATTGACGTCCCTGGAGCAGTGGACACACAGCCTTTCGGAATCAACGCCCGTGGCGACATTGTAGGCAGTTGGGACACCGACATCAACACCCAAGGGCACGGCTTTGTGCGGACCAAGGATGGGACCTTCGTCACGTTTGACGCGCCGAACGCAGCCCCCGAAAGCACATCGGCAACTGGTATCAATGACAAGGACCAGATTGTAGGGACTTATACCGATGCGGCGGGAGTCACGCACGGTTTTTTGGCAGTGGGAAACCAGTTCACAAGCGTGGACTTCCCCGGTGCTGACGTTACGATCTGTTGGGGAATCAATAATGCAGGCCGGATCGTGGGAAATTACAGCGCGGGTGCTCTCCGGGCGGGTTTCCTTGCGACTCCAACGCCTCCACCAGCTGAATTTCTTTACGGCACCGCGAATGGTATCTCCAGCTTCGGGCTCAGCGCGACCGGGGTACCAACTTCGTTGCAAAGCCTTGCGGGCCCGAACTCCAGCCTGGGAATTCTCGTTGATCCGTCTGCGAGGTTTCTGTACGTCTCCGATTTCGCGAACGCAAGCGTAGATGCTTTTGCAATTGCCTCGAACGGTGGATTGTCCGCAGTCGCGGGCTCTCCATTCTCAGCGGGCTCGCCCCCTGGAGCCGGGGGCATTGCGGTGGACCCGGCCACCAAATTTCTTTACGTGACGCTCCTGAATGCGTCCTCGGTCGCGGCGTTTTCGATTAACTCAAGCAGCGGGGCGCTCACGGCGATCCCTGGCTCCCCGTTCCCTGCGGGAAACACACCATTTCAGGCGATCGTGGATCCGTCGGGAAAGTTCCTCTTTGTGAGCAACCTCAATGACCAACAGGGGACGATATCGGCCTACACCATAGATTCCACCAGCGGTGCGCTTACTCAAGTCCCGGGCTCACCGTTTGCCACCCAACCCAATTATCCCGGCCCTAACTCGCTCGCGATCGGGGGCGGAGGCAAGTTCCTTTATGTGGGCATGTCCGGCACTGCAAATGCGAACCACGTTGTCTCCGCCTTTTCCATCAACTCCACGACCGGAGCGCTGATGCAACTCGCATCTTCGCCATTTGCCGCGGGGAATGATCCGCTCCGCATCACCAGCGATCCGGCCGGCAAATTCCTGTTCACTGTGAATTTCTTGGACAACACTGTGTCCGCGTTCAGCATTGAGGTCAATGGCAATTTGACTCCAGTCGCAGGCTCTCCCTTTGCAGTCCTTAACCTGCCGGACGCGCTTGCCGTGGATCCGACCGGAGGGTTTCTCTATGTTGCAGACTCCTCCGGTTCTGGCGGCGATCTTTCCGTTTTCAGCATAAATGCGGTCACCGGAATCCTCACTGCGATTGCAGGATCACCGTTTTCGACAGGACAACAGAGTATTACCGGGTTAGCAATTGCACGAGGGCATTGATCTTGCTGAAAGACGTGGATGGCGGTGGTGGGCCCGCAAGGATTTGAACCTTGGACCAATGGATTATGAGTCCACTGCTCTAACCGCTGAGCTACGGGCCCCCACTGTGAATCTAGCATAGGCAAGAGAGCGGGCGCTGAAGGCTCAATCCGCCGTGCCACCGCCATCCACGACCATTGCCGCTCCGGTCATGAACGACGAGTCATCGGAAGCGAGAAACAGCACGGCCTTTGCGATTTCTTCGGCGGTACCGATTCTTCCCAGCGGACGGTTCTCACATCCTGCCAGATAGGTCTTCCAGTCGAGCCCGCGAATACGAGCGTCCTCGGGCAGCATGGGCGTGTCGATATCGCCCGGACAGATGCAGTTGACGCGAATTCCCTGCCGTCCGTGGTCGATCGCCATGGCCTTGGTCATCAGCACTACGCCACCCTTGGACGCACAATAGGCGACGCCGCGATCTCCGCCGACCAATCCCCAACCAGAACTGTTGTTGATGATTACGCCGTGTCCCTGCTTCAGCATCGGATCCAGGACGAATTTCGACATGAGAAACGTGCCCTTCAAGTTGATGTCAATCTGTAGGTCCCACTCTTCTTCGGCACATTCAGGAGCGGTATGTGGAAAATAGACGCCGGCATTGTTGAACAGAATATCCAGGCCGCCAAACGAGTTCGCAGTTTCGTCAACGGCACGCTTGCATTCGGCGGCTTTGCGGACGTCGGTGCGAACGAAGATTGCCTTCCCGCCGGATTCAAGAATGCGTGCTAAGACGGCGTGGCCACGAGCCTCGTCCCGTCCAGTGATGGCAACCTTGGCACCTTCGCGAGCAAACAGATACGCGGTGGCTTCCCCGATGCCGGACGTGCCCCCGGTGATCAATGCAACTTTGTTTTCGAGACGCATAGACGTTCCCGTTCCCTCTGGTATCGGAGAAACAGTATAGCTGCAGGTCGGGAACGAACCGCTGCGTCTCTGTTGTGTATCTTGGATAAATCAGTTTGGAGGAAGGAAGGCCAATTAGAATGGCGAATCTGCCGCGATCACCGGTTGTCTTGGGCCAACAGGAACGGCCGCAGACTTTCCCGCAGCGCTTTTCTACCCTCGCGTGACAGGCCGGGGAAACGGAAGGGCTGAAGCCAGCCGCGGGTCGCCCACATGGGGAGCAAAGGAACCACTATCTCGCGGATCGTGTTGTCCTTCAGATGAAAGACCAGTTCGACGGCAATACCTTCGTCGAGCGGCTTGTCCACGTGAAGTAACCCACCGCTCATTGATAGTTGGTGAAGCGCGCCCCGATGCTGCCTCCGGTTCGGCAACAGAACCAGGGCAAGAATGGTTCCCCGCAGCTTGGCCCGCGGGGGACGTCCCCCGGGCCGAACCGAGCTTGCACTCGTCGGGCTGGAGGCGGCCACTTCTCCGAATGCCTGGAACGAGTTGGGGCGGAAATGGGTCCTTGTGCTCAATGACATGATGACTCGTTCATAAGTTTGGCATTCAATCGACCATGACGAAGATTACGAAAGACGACCTGATCTCTGCGATGAAAGGACAGTGCCGCGAGAGGCAAACGGCCGAGGGACACAACGATCGCAGGGTGGTTACCTTCGCCCGGGATGGGTTTCACCGCGGGGCGTGAACATGTTGTAGGGCCAGACGTCTTTGCGCACCGCAGCGGCATCCAGTTGTCCAGAGTCCGCCCAATCTGCCGGCGGATTGGCAATTCCCCAGCAGTTGGCGTGGTTGTAGAGCGATGCCCCCACAAGATACTGGCTTCCGTCTGTCCCAACGGGTAAGCAGTTGGCGATGGAGGCCGTGACACTAAGCCCGTTTGGCAAATTGCTGAGCATGATCGGCGTGCCCACGGGGAGAGGAGCGGACGTACGCAACCCGCAACCCTGCGGACTGGCCACCAGCACCACGCATTGTTCGGAAAACGGATTTCGACGATCCATACTGGTGAGCAACACAGGTATCTGGACGCGTATTCGTGTGCTCCTCCGAACCGGCTTAACAGTCTTGATGTCCATAGCGTTACGGTCTTGCTCCCACAAGTTTGACAGATTGCATCGCTGCTTTACCTGTAACGAAAGTAACCGGTCAAGCCTCTGGAAACCGGAACCGCCGGCACCGGTGCCCCAGCTTGTATGATGTTGCCGAACAACGTGAGCACGCTCAACGCCAGCCAAACCGACGCCCGATGGCTACCGCTGACTTCCTCGATGAAGCCGGTTTCGCAGGAGTTTGGGGCGTTGCTCACCGCGTGTGCCGATCAGCCCGATTCGATCCGACTGGGTCACGCTTGCTCCCAATTAAGTGGCGAACAATGGAACCGGCTGCTGGACCTGGCACATGAACACGGCGTGACAGCCCTGCTCTATGCTGCTCTTACCAACATTCGCGAGGATGTTCCATCCTCAGTCGCCCACGAACTGGAAATTCGCTACACCACGAACGTTCACAAGTCCCTGCTGCAGGCGCGGGAACTGATTCGCGTGCTTACGGCTTTGCAGGCTGCCGGAGTGGAGGCAATCCCGTACAAGGGACTAGTTTTGGCAGAGCTTGCCTATGGCGATCTTGCGATGCGGCAGGCAGGCGACATGGACTTGCTGGTTCGGCGCAGCGACCTTCCGCGCGCGCAGGCCACCGCGAGGGAACTCGGCTACGTGCCATGCCTCCGTTTGTCAGCAGAAGAGTTGAGGCGCTATCTGTCTGTGGGCTACGAAATCAGCTTCGACTATGGCAGCCAGCGAAATCTGCTCGAACTGAAGTGGGGCATCCTGCCGGATTTCTACGCCGTGGACTTCGAAATGGACGCGATGATTGCCGCGCAGACTCGGGGTTCCTTTGGCGGAATGGAAATCCATTCTCTGGCGCAGGAGGACCTCTTCCTCGTACTGTGCGTCCATGCGGCCAAGCATGGCTGGTCGAACTTAATCTGGCTCTGCGATCTCTCCCGCTTGGGAAAGTTTGCGCTCGACTGGGAGCGCATTGCGGATGGAGCCAAGAGATTGGGAATCGCGCGCGTCGTCCGGGTCACGATTCGCCTTGCAAATCAACTACTGGATGCTGCCATTGCCGCTCCGCCGGCCCTCGATGTCTCTGCGGACTCGGCAGCTACAAGACTCGTGTCTGCGATTACGGCGCAGTTGTCTTCAGGCCAAGTTCTTTCTTCGGAATCGCTCGCATACTATCGACTGATGATCCGACTGCGTGAAAGGCCGGTAGATCGCTTGCGGTTCGTGACACGCCTGGCTTTTACACCGGGACCGAATGAATGGAGCGCAATCAAGTTGTGGGGACCTTTTACAGCGTTGTACCGTCTGGTGAGGGTCGGCCGGCTGGCAGCGCGGCTGGTCCGAAGCCGATGAGGATCCCCTACTAGCGACTCGCCAATCCTCCGGCGGTCTCACCACCGTCCATGGTAAACACCTGGCCGGTCGCAAAGGCCGCGTCGTCGGAGGCAAGGTATGCAAAGAGGCTGGCGATCTCTTCCGGTGTGGCATGACGCTGCAGCGGAATCTTGCTGTTCACCGCATCCAGCATCGCGTCGGTGTATTCCGCCCGCTGCATGGGAGTGAGGACATACCCGGGTGCGACAGCACATACTCGCACCCGAGGTGCGAGCTCCAGCGCCATGGACCGCGTGAGTTCGATTACGCCAGCCTTGGCCGCGTTGTAGTCGGCGTAGAACGGATATCCCATGACGCCGTTGGTTGAGGCGGTCTGCAGGATCACGCCGCTTCCCCGCTCCCACATATGCCGTGCGGCGGTTTGCGCTACGTAGAACACGCCAGTGAGATTGACAGCAATGACTCGGTCCCATTCCTGGGGAGTAATGTCGAGAAAGTTGTGCCGAACGCTGATGCCGGCGTTGTTGATGAGTACATCCACGCCGCCAAGGAACTGCACCGCCTGGGCAAATGCGGCCTGTACCTGCGGGAGATCGGACACGTCCGCGATCACGGCTCCGGTCAGGCCGGGAATTTGATGTTTCAGATCCTCCCGCGTCTTCGATGGGAGATCAAGCACACAGACATGAGAACCCTCCGAGATAAATCGGGCGGCGGCGGCGGCGCCGATTCCACCCGCTCCGCCGGTAATGAGCACCCGCTTGTCTTTCAGGCCTCGCATTTAGTCCCCCACATCTGCAAACTAGCGCAGAGCCTGCATCAGCGCCTGTTTCCATCGTGCGTTGTCAATTTCCCAACAGACTTTCGCTTTGCGCGCAGCGCTGTGGGCCCGGGCCCATGTCCCTCGATTGCGTTCGTCCTCAGAAACATTCAAGCGATCCACCACGGTCATCCCTCGAGTCAGTTCGTCATGGGTTGCGACTTCCACATAGTGATCGCTCCACGACGTTCCTGCCGTGGGATCAAGTGCGATACACATGGCCACCGGGTCGGGAAGGCAGATGCCGTCTTCGCCAGTCTGAATCTTGAGCGCCTCTCGTGCGTGGCTATTGCACTCAATGGCGAAGCGAGCAAGATCAGTATTCAAGGCAAGAACTTTCTCAATCTCCGCTGGCTTGATCACCGCATCGCCGCGGCATAATTGCCACCCGATGAGCTCGACCGGCATGCCACTCAAGAAAACCATGCGCGCCGCTTCGGGATCGACCCAGATGTTGAACTCCGCCGCGGGGGTGACATTGCCCTCACAGCACGGCGCGCCTCCCATGACTACGCACCGCGAAACCTTCTTCGCCAGGCCGGGATTCCGCGCCAGGGCCAGGGCAACATTGGTAAGCGGACCGAGCGTGATCAGCACGAGCCCGGGATTATTTTCAATCGTTTCAACGATCGCATCTACGCCATGGGCCGCCGCCGCGGCTTTAGCCGGAGCCGGATACCCATGATCACCGAGTCCATCCTGGCCATGAAACCAGATTGCATTCTGATGTGGCCGGGTCAGTGGCTTCGAAGAGCCCTTGTAGACTGGAACGTCGGCGCCGCACAGTTCAACCGTATACAGGGCGTTTTTCGTGGCCTGCTCTACACCAACGTTGCCGGCCACGATCGTGATGGCGGCTACTCGCACATCGGACGCGCGCAATGCCATGATCAAGGCGACGGCGTCGTCTGAGGCAGTATCGGTATCAATCAGAAAAGTTCGTGCCACGAGTTCGTTTCACTCCTGAGAATTTGCAAGGCGAGCCCCGCAAGACACACTAATCTACTCGCAGGCAAGATGATCAAGCAATCCATCGTTGAAGGAAGGTTAAGAACGACAGCCTAGATGGGCTTCCCACGAAACACCCAGATCAACTCGATGATCAGAATGATCACCACCATCAGTTCGAGCACAAACGCCCGGCTCTGGTTGAACTGGTCCACCATGAAGCGATAGAGCTCTTCGGCGGTCGAGAGTTTCTGTTGCACCAGGTTCTTGTAGTCCGGAACACCGACCTTGGACGCGGCAAGCTTGTAAAGACGCGCCGAGAACATGTCGCTGAGGAACTTGATGGCGTTGTCAGCGCGTTCCGTGAGTTCGTTTACATCAAGTAGTACGGTGTGCAGTTTCGACGCCGCGCGAGCCGTGCGCCAGCGTGACCACATGCCAGTGCCGCCAGTCTCGAGAAAATCGTAGACGCCTTCCAGTTCACGGGTCAGCAACTCGTCGTAGTAGCGAAACTCAAGCAGCTGCGAGTTAGCGTATTGCAGTAATTGGATGGCTGTCTCGGCGCCAGCTTCGGTGTCATAGAGAAACGCCGCGTTCCAGCCGATCACCGCAAGGTCGTTCGGATAATAGGAGATCTGCGATTGAAGAATCTCCTGCTGTTCGCCTTCGGAAAGCGTCAGCGTCTCGCCACGCACGATCTGCGCGATGCATCCGCCGTAGTCACTCAGAATCTTGCTGGCCGAAGGAGCTCCATCCATCTCTCTCACATGAAAAATGAAGTAGTCTTCCTGCAGCCAGGGACTGCCGGTGTACGGCTTGACCAGCGCCGGAGCGGCGCGCTCCAGCTTCTCGCGGACGATCCGCGCCGCCAGAGCCTCAAAATTTGTTTCCGACACCCAGCGGTTCGATAGCTGCACCAGCGAATCCCAGTCACCGGCGAACGGAACCTCGAAGGCGACGCTGACTACACCATAGTCGAAGTACTGGATGGTCCCTTGCAGGCGCTCGCCGGGTTCCAGCACCACCGGTTCGATCGCCTCTTCGACGGGGGGACGCTGATACTGCACATAGCCCGGCACCTGATGCTTGAAGCCGGCCGAGGCAACGCGGGCCCCCAGGATTTCGCGGAGAACGTCGAGCCGAATTTCCTCGCACACATCGAACTGGATCAACGCAAGAACCACCCCTCGCAACGGCGTAGGACTCCACCCAGAAGCTTTGGGATGCTCTTCGGAGACAATTCTCGGGATGATCAGCTCACGTTCCATGACGGTTCGGTTCTTCCGGCGCGGAGAGGCTCGCGGGAAACTCTTTCATTGTTCCAGAAACCGAGGGGATTGGCGAGTGCGGAAGGCAAACATCAGTAAGTCTTTTAGTATCTAATGCTTACCTCGGATCGCCAAACTCAGTACCTCGGCCAGATGGAGGGTCTTGCGTCCCGAGCCTTGGCCGATTTGCTCCCGGCAGCTGAAGCCGTCGACGATGATCAGGCAGTCTTCCGCCGCTTGGGACACCGCGGGGAGCAACTCCAACTGTCCAATTGCCATTGAAAGTTCATACTTTTCGCGCTCAAACCCAAAAGCACCTGCCATGCCGCAACACCCCTGCGCAGGCTGCTGGAAATCGATGCCCACGCGTCGCAGAACGGATTCCTCCGAGGTCATCCCCGCGATGGACTTTTGATGACAGTGCCCATGCAGCAGGGCTTTCCGCTCAAGCTGGGGCCATGCGAAATCCGCAGCGTGCGTCTCCAAGAATTCGCTGAACAGAAAAGTCTGCCGCGACAGGGCATGGGCGCGGTCGTCGTCTGGCAAGAGGTTACAAAGTTCATCACGAAACACCGAAACACAGCTTGGTTCAAGACCAATGACGGGTGTGCCAGCAGCGATTTCGCTTTCAAGGGAATCCAACACGCGCAGAAGGAGCGCCCGCGCGCGATCGAGCATGCCAAAATCATAGAGCGGACGACCGCAGCAAAGATTCTGTTGTGGCACCATGACACCGAAGCCGGCGTATTCAAGCACTTCCACCGCCGCCTTCGCGGTCGCCGGCAGAAAGTAGTTGTTGAAGGTGTCAGGCCACAACAACACCCGCGGAAGATTCGAGGAGCGGGTACCTCGCCGCGCGAACCAATTCCTGAAACTCTCCGCGGCCAGCGGCGGGATACTGCGCTGGGGTGCCACTCCAGCCGCACACTTGGTGACGTCACGAAGACCCGGCGTTTGGGTGAGAAAGTTGGCCAGCATCGGCAAACGGGATCCAAGCTTTGCCCACAGGTCCACATATCCGAACGTATAAGCCGACCGTGGACGGATGCGTCCCTCATAGTGGTGCGACAGAAACTCGGCTTTATAAGTGGCGACGTCCACTCCGACCGGACAATCGCTCTTGCAGCCTTTGCATGAGAGGCAAAGATCAAGGGACTGCTTCACTTCTTCGCTGCGCCAGCCGTCCCGGATCAGGTCACCCTTAGTCATCTCCCAGAGCAGATGCGCGCGGCCGCGCGTCGAGTGCTCCTCGTCCCGGGTCACACGGAAGCTGGGGCACATCACTCCGCCTTCATCGCGGCGGCACTTTCCCACTCCGACGCAGCGCAGGGCAGCCTCGGCAAGGCTTCCGTGATCTTCGCGAAACGCAAATGTGGTTTGCGGCTGCCACGGCGCGTAAGCCGCACCAAGTCGCAGGTTTTGATCGAGCCGGTTGGGCTGGATAAGCTTGCCGGGATTCATTTTCCAATCCGGATCCCACGCTGACTTGAATTCGCGGAAGGCTTGCATCAATTCCGGCCCAAACATTTTCGGCAGCAGCTCGGCGCGGGCCTGACCGTCACCGTGCTCGCCTGAGAGCGACCCGCCATAGCTCACCACTAGGTCCGCGGCTGCCTCCATGAACTGGCGAAATTTCGCGACGCCCTCTTTCGATTGCAGGTCGAAATTGATACGCGTGTGCACACAGGCATGCCCAAAGTGCCCGTAGAAAGATCCGTCGTAAGCGAACTCGACCATCAATTTGCGCAGATCGCGCAAGTAAGGGCCCAGCTTCGCAGGGGCCACCGCGGAATCCTCCCATCCCTCCCAATGCGGAGGGTCGCCGGGTATGTGAGATGTGACTCCCAGGCTCGATTCGCGAACTTCCCACAACCGGCGCGCCTGTTTCGGGTCGCTGACCAGCCGCATCTTGGGTTGAGTAACGCCTGCGTTGAGCGAGTCCATCAGCCGTCGAGCCTGTGCTTCCGCGGCTTCCATGGCATCGGCGCCGAATTCCGCCAGCAGCCAGCCTCCGCCCTCCGGCAGCATCGCCAGGCCTTCGGAGTTCATCTGTTTCCGCCGGGTATAACCGACCAGAACGTCGTCGAAGCCTTCCAGCCCGATCGGCTTGTGCTCGAGGACTTGGGGAACGTGATCGGCACATTGATAAATGTCCGGATACGCGACCACCAGCAACGCGCGCTGCAATGGGCTTTCGACCAGGCGGCACGTGGCCTCGAGCACTGTCACACACGTCCCCTCGGAGCCAACCAGCGCGCGGGCAACGTTGAACCCGTTTTCCTGGAGCAACCAGTTCAGGTTGTAGCCAGAGACGCGTCGCGGAATATCGGGAAACTGCTGTCGAACCAACGCGCCATAATTTGCCGAGATTGCTTGCAGGCCTCTGTAGACTTCAGCCTCGCGGCCTTGTCCGGCCACAAGCCGTTCCAGTTCGCCCGGCGATGTCTGCCCGACTTGCATTCTGGTTCCGTCATAGGTGGCCACGTCGAGCTGCTCGATGTTGTCGTCGGTCTTGCCGGCCATCACCGAGTGCACACCGCAGGAATTGTTGCCGATCATGCCTCCCAGGGTGCAGCGATCATGGGAGGCGGGATCGGGCGCAAAGGTGAGATGGTGTTTCTCGGCGGCATTGCGGAGCGAGTCGAGGATGACGCCGGGCTGAACACGCGCAATGCGGCGGTCCGGATCGATCTCGAGAATTGCGTTCATGTGCCGTGAGAAGTCAACGATGACGGCCACATTGCAGCATTGCCCGGCCAGGGACGTACCGCCTCCCCGGTTGAGCAGGGGCGCACCAAACTGGCGGCAAACCTCAAGCGCGGCCAGCACATCTTCATTGCCGCGGGGGAAGACGACTCCGATCGGCACCTGGCGGTAGTTGGATCCATCGGTCGCGTAGAGCGCTCGTGTGCCGGAGTCAAACCGAACCTCACCACGCAGACGGGATCGCAGGGCATCGGCCAGGCCGGCGGCGTCCAGTTCTTCGGCGCCGGATCTGACGACTGGGAGTGTTCGGGATTGGGCGACCATAGAAACGCGATCAGAGGCTGGCATGAGGTCCGGGCTTCAGCTTACAACCCATCAAAACACGAAAGCCACTGGACTGAGCCAGTGGCTTCAAAGGTCACACCCATCCCGACCGAACTCAGCTCCAAAGCCGAGTGCCGAAATCCGCCATGGATAGCGCGATCAGAACCAGCATGAAGAAAATGCTGGCGATCACCCAGGCCTTGATGAGCTTTTCTCCCGCGTGGCGCAGGTGCATGAAGAACAGGACCACCAGCGTGGCTTTGAAGGTGGCGATGATCAGCGCCACGGCAGCATTGAACTGATGCAGATCAAGGAACGCCGCCCACACCGTGATGCCGGTACAGGCCATCAGCGTTATCCAGATGCCGACGTAAAAACCCAGCGACGATTCGTGTTCTTCGTGTTCGGACATAGTTCCTCAAGGGTGCCGGTCAATCAGATACAGCAGCGGAAACAAATAGATCCATACGAGATCGACAAAGTGCCAGTACAGCCCGCCGATTTCAACTGGAGTGTTGTAATGCGGCGTGTATCGCCCTTTCCATGCCATGATCAGCAGCCACAGAAACAATCCGATGCCGATGATCATGTGCAGCGCGTGCAATCCGGTCATGATGAAGTAGAGGGAGAAAAACATCTCCGCATGACGCTGGTTGACCAAGATGTCCTTGTTTCCCGGAATGTGGCAGGGGACCAGCTGTCCGGGATGGCCCGGCGACTCACATTTGAAGTCAAACGTCGCACCCGGCACGTGGTGTTCAACGAACTTGTCACGATATTCCACCGCCTTGATGCCAAGAAACGCGCATCCCAGGATCAGTGTGAGCACGAGATTGATCAGCAGCATGGAACGTTTCCCGTGCTTGGCAGCCCAGACCGCGAAAACGACCGTTAAGCTGCTGCAGATCAGAACGATAGTGTTGGTGGCGCCAAGTGTGATGTTCAGACTTTGGCTGGCCGCGCCGAAATCTCCGAAATATTTCAGCCGGTAGATCAGATAGGCGCAGAACAGCCCGCCGAAGAACATGACTTCCTGCGCCAGAAACACCCACATGCCCAGGCTGGCCGCGTTGCGCTGCTGGCTTTCGTCGGCGAAGTGGTGAAGCAGGGCCGGATCGTGGGCGGCGTGGTGGGCCGTGGTGGCACTATCGTGCAACGGGGGCCTCCTCGTGCGTGTGCACGTCGTCAATCTCGTCGTAGTTGTAGGCTTCCCAGGTCACCACGGGCTCCTGAACAAAGTTGAATGTGGTGGGCGGAGATTGAATCTTCCACTCCAGCCCGGCTGCCTGCCACGGATTGTCCGGGGCAATCTTGCCGTAGCGCATGGACCAGGTTAAGTAGATCATCGGCAGCAGGTAGCCGATGCCGAGAATCGTCGCGCCGGCAGTGGAGAGGATGTTCAGCACCTGAAACTCGGGTGGATACTGGTAGTAGCGCCGGGGCATACCCACGTAGCCGAGAATGAACTGCGGGAAGAAGGTCAGGTTGAAACCGACAAACACGATCAGCGCAGCCAACCGTGCCCATCCTTCGGGATACAACCGGCCGGTCATCTTCGGCCACCAGAAATGGATCCCACCCAGATACGCCATCAACGTCCCACCGACCATAATGTAGTGAAAGTGCGCGACTACGAAGTAAGTGTCCGTGACGTGGACGTCAATGCCCAGCGCGGCGAGGAACAAGCCGGTTAGTCCTCCGACGATGAACAGGCCCAGGAAACCAAACGCATAGAGCATGGGCGCGTCGTAGCGGATGGAGCCCTTGTACATGGTCGCGGTCCAGTTGAAGGTCTTGATGGCGGATGGCACGGCAACCAGGTAGCTGAGCGCTGAGAAGATCAGTGCCGCATAAAGCGAGATGCCGGCCACGAACATGTGATGGGCCCAGACGATAAAGCCAATCACGGCGATTCCGATGGACGACATGGCCACGAAGCTGTATCCGAAAATGCGCTTGCGCGAGAAGCACGCAATCAGTTCGCTGACCACGCCCATCGCCGGCAAAATCATGATGTAGACAGCGGGATGAGAATAGAACCAGAACAGGTGCTGGAACAGAAGCGGGTCCCCGCCGAGCTTGGGATCGAATACTCCGAGGTGAAACAGTCGCTCCGCCACGACCAGGAGGATTGTGATGGCGATGACGGGAGTTCCAAGAATCTGGATGATGCTGGTCGCATAATGGGCCCACACGAACAGCGGCAGGCGCGACCAGGTCATTCCAGGGGCACGCATGCGGTGAGTAGTGACGATGAAATTCAAGCCGGTGAGAATAGACGAGAAACCTGCCAGGAAGACGGCGATTCCAGCCTCAATAATCTTCGTGTTGGTAAACGCGGTGCTGAACGGCGTGTAGAAGGTCCAGCCCGTGTCGACGCCTCCGGTCAGCATGCAGTGAATCATCACACACCCGCCGGCGATGTAGAGATACCAGCTCAGCAGGTTGATGCGCGGGAAGGCCAGGTCTTTGGCGCCGATCATGATCGGAATCAGGAAGTTGCCCAAAACCGCTGGTACCACCGGAATCAAAAAGAAGAAAACCATTACCATGCCGTGCATGGTGAAGGCTTTGTTATAGGTGTCGGCCTGCATGAGGTCGCCCGCCGGAGTGAGCAACTCGAGCCGGACCAGCAGGGCAAACACGCCGCCGATGAAAAAAAAGAAGGTGACGGAAGCCAGGTACAGAAGCGCGATGCGCTTGTGATCCACCGTCAAAAGCCAGGAAAAGACACCATGTTCCTTGTTGAGGTAATCCTCGCGTTCGACGGGCGGAGTAATCGCAGTGGCGGTACTCATTGCTCCTGACCTCCCTTTCCAGCGGCCCGATCCGGCGGCGTCAGACTGGCTTTGTTGACGGCCACACCGGGCTTGGCCGGGGCCAGCGATTTGACGTAGGCGAGCAGCGCGCTCATTTGTTCGTCAGTGACCAAGCCCTGGAAAGTGGGCATCACCGGCTTGTAGCCGCGAACAATCTTAGCGCCCGGATCGAGAATGGATTCCCGCACATAGTTCTCGTCGGCCAGCACGGTGCGGCCGTCTTCCAACGCGACCTGGCTGCCGTAAACGCCCTGGAGGCTGGGCCCGCGGCCCTGCGCGTCAGATCGGTGACAGGTGCCGCAGCCCAGTTCACTGAACAGCTTCTCTCCGGCGACGGAAAGAGGGCCAGTGGATGCGCCGTTAGTCCAAGCCTGATACTGCGACGGTTCCATTACGACAACCGATCCGATCATGCCTGAGTGCTGCGTACCGCAGTATTCCGCGCAAAACAGATGGTAGATACCGGGTTTGGTCGCGCGGAACCACATGATCGTATAGCGCCCGGGCAGCACGTCCGTTTTCAGACGAAAAGCGGGGATATAGAAGCTGTGAATCACGTCCTGCGAGGTCATGATCAGTTTGACGTTCTGGCCCACTGGGACGTGCAGTTCATTGATCTCGCGCTGGCCTTCCATGTGCTCCAGCTTCCACATCCACTGCTTGGCGACGACATAGACTTCTGTGGCGTCTTTCGGTGGCGTGCGTTCCTGGAAAAAGACGACCGCACCGAACAAAAACATGGCGACGAAAACGAACATGGGCGCGATCGACCACGCCAGTTCCAGCACCAGCGAGCCTTCGTTCGGTGTTGCTTTTATCCCTGGCCGGCGGCGATAGCGCGCGGCGAAAAAGATCAGGATAACGTACAGCAAGGCGGTCACCGACACCGACACGACCAAGAAGAAGATATAGAGCGCGTCCACATTCGCTGCCGCTGTGGACGCCTGCTCCGGCCATAATGGAAAATTATCGAACATATCCCGCCTGGCTCCCCACCTGGCCCACGGTCCTGCCCTCGGTGGACTTCGGCCCGAGGCGGATCAGTACGAATAGCATGATTCCCATAATCACGATGGTCAGCCCTGCGCCCAGTTGAAGAATGTTGGCGATGATGGCGCCATATTTTCCAGTCGCTGGATCGTAGTGATAGCAATACAACAGAACTTGATCGACCGGCCCGCCGATCTTGCCGTGCGAGGCCTCGACCAGCCCCAGTCGCAGGTCTTTCGGCGGAAAATCCACGCCGTAGAAGTAGCGCGAGATGCGGCCTTGCGGCGTCAGCACCATGATGGCTGTCGCGTGCGCGTATTGGTTGATCTTTGGGTCGTATTGATACTGGAAGCCGACTGCCTTGGTCAGCGCGTTAATCGATTCGGCGCTGCCGGTCAGAAAATGCCATCCCGCTGCGGCTCCGTCGCGCCCGTAACGGCGCAGATACTCTTCCTTCTTGGCGGCTGCCGTTTCTGGAGTTTCGGTAGGGTCGAAGCTGACCGTGATTACCTCGTACTCGCGGCCCAGGTCGAACGTGACCATCCGCATGGAGCTGGTAAGGCCGGCCAGTACTTCGCCGCAAAGCATCGGACAGCGGTAGTAAACCAGATTCAGAATCAGCGGCTTCTGCCCGAAGTAGTCATCGAGCCGGACAGTCTTTCCGGTTTCATCACGGAAGGCGAGGTTGCCCGGAACCAGGAAATCGAGGCGCTGCTCGACGCCGACATTTTCAAGTTTGGGCGGACGCTGGTTGGCCGGCGGAGTCATGATGCCGCCATCCAACATCGGGCGGCCTTGAGCCCAAGCCGCGGAAATGAATGCGAGACCAAACCCTGCGGTCCGGATCCAGCACGAAATGTGGCGGCGCCCCTTCACTTCTTGCCCGCCTTCCCCGCCGCTGCGTGCGGCGTTGCGTTGGCGGCCTCGCCGATCACCGGCAATCCACGCTGGGCCAGAATTTCCATCGCCCGATCAATCGGAATGTGCGCCACGCCAGCCTTTTCGTCCACCCATCCATAGCTGTTCAGGATCTCTTCCTGCCCAGCGAGAATGGATTTGAACTGCCCGACTTCGTCCTCCTCAAGCCGCGGATTCGGAAACTTGGCCTGCGGATAGTCCTTCTGAACGTGGCGTGTGTCGGATGGCACGTCGGTGATCAAGGGACTCATCGACGCAGTGCTGGATTCGGAATAGCGATCCAGCGCGCGGTAGAGCCCAGTCACCAGGAAGTGCACGACCAGACAGAAAACCGCCAATGCAATCAGCGAGTAGACCACCCCGGCGACGCCCAAGTCTTCGCGCTCAAATCCGCCGTGCGCGTCCGGCTTTCCGTGTTTTTCCAGGTTCGCACTCATAAGAGTCTCAGTAGTGCGCCTCCTCGAACACCTGCCCGGCATCGTGATCGTAAGCGGGCAGCAGCGGCAGGGCATCCAATCCACGGAAGAATGCCGCCAGCCACAAACCGCCGATCGCCACTGGCACGATGACATCGGCTGCAGTCAACTTAAAGGTGGTTGAGAAATTTGGCTCGATGATCCAGAACAGGTCCACGTAGGTCATAAACAGCAACCAGACAGCGACACGCACCAGACGGCGGATATCGCGTTTCAGCGGCCGCGACAGCAGCATCGCAAACGGCACGAAGAAGTGGAACACCACCAGGAATAATCCGACTCTTTCCCACCCGCCGTGCAGCCGCCGGAAGTAGTAAGTGATCTCGCTCGGCAGGTTGCCGTTCCAGATAATGAGCCACTGCGAGAAATTGAAGTAAGCCCAGACCATGGTGAAGGTCAGCATCCATTTACCGTGATCGTGGACGAACGATTCCTGCAGCATCTCCGACATCGGTTTGTAGTTGACCAGGATGCGTTCGACGACCACCGCGAAGCACATGGCTGAGAGCACGCCGGTGATCAGAATGATGAGGCCGAAAATGGTCGAGATCCAGCTGGGATCGAGCGACATGACCCAGTCGATGCCGGCAAAAGAAATGGTCAGTCCGATCAGGATCAGCCCCGGGCCGCTCAACGCCTTGAACTTGTTGGTGTTGTCGGGGCCATTCGGCTGGTCTTGTTCCCGGGACCAGCGCGTCAGGAAGTACGACAGCAGATTCCAGACCACGAAATAGAAGGCTGCACGAGCCAGGAATCCGCCGGGATTGAGATAGGCCGTCGTGATCTGTGTCATGTGCGCGTGCACGCGTTCGTCGTGGAAACTGTCGAGCGGCCGCAGCCAGGGATAAATGCTGCTGTGCTTCACCACCGCGATTGCCATCGGAATGAAAAGCGCCGTCAGCGCCGGCATGGTGCGCATGGCCGCACCCAGAATGCGGCGGATTACCATGCCCCAGCCGCCACCGGTCAGATGCCGGATCATCAAGATCGCCATGGAACCGATGGCCACACCGAGCCAGCACATATAGCCGAGCAAGTAAGCGCGGTAGAACTCTTCAGTCCGCGAGAAAGCGAGAAACACCGCGGCCAGACCGAACACCGCACCCACCACCAGCGATCGCCCCGCAATCGTCTTCACGATGGGCGGTGACGACAAATCGAGATTGGGAACCTTGGGCGCGCTCATTTCTCTTCCTCGGATTTAACTTCCGGAGCGGCCACCGGCAGGGTCGCGCCGGTGCCAATGTCTTTGTATCGTGGCGTGGCCGACGGCATCGCCTGGCCGGACGGCACGTCGGCGCCGGACGCGTGCTGGCTCAACTGCAGCGCTCTCACATACGCGACAATGCTCCAGCGGTCGCGTACCGGAATCTGCGCCGCATAGTCGGGCATGATGCCGAAGCCGTTGGTGATCACGTCGTAGAAGTAACCGACCGGCTGTTTCTGGAGCCGGTCAAGGTGAAACGACGGTGGTTTGCGCGCAAATCCTCGCGAAGGGATGAATCCTTCGCCGTCACCCACACGCGAGTGACATGGAGCGCAGAAAATATTGAAGCGCTCACGGCCGCGTTCCAGAACCTCGCGCGTCACCGGGAACGGCATGGCATCGCCCAGGGCTCCGTTGATCTTGCCGGTGTAGAGATAAGTGTCCTCGTGCAACTGTCCGCGTGCGACGGTGCCTTCCACCGGAGGCCGCGCGGAGCGCTGGTCGGAGAAGAAACTGCTCTTGGCCAGCGGATTGACGCGAGGCTGATCTTGCATGTCCTCCCTGCACCCGACGGTTACCGCAAATGCAGCGACCGCCAACAGAGACGCGATTTGACGGAGAAGTTTCGTCAACTTGGCACCTCCGTCAGCGAACGAGGTCCAAGGCCCGTCAGAAACGCACGGGTTCCCGCCTTGTCATATTTCGGATCGGAGGAGAAGATGATCAGGAAGAACCGGTCTTTGGTGGCCAGGGCGAAACGCGGAACATTGAACACCGGATGATAGGGCATGGGCAACCCGTTCAGGGCCAGCATGCCGAGCGCTGCCGAAAGGCCGGCGAACAGAATCGTCATCTCGAACGTGATGACGATGAATGAGGGCCAGGAATTGAGCGGGCGGCCGCCAATGTTGAGGGGATAATCGACAGCTGACATCCAGTACTGCATCGTGTATCCACCGATTCCGCCAAACAAGCCTCCCAGCAACACTACCAGCGGGACGCGGTTCTTGTGGAAGCCGATGGCTTCGGCCAGGCCCTCAATCGGGAAGGGACTGTAAGCGTCAATCTTCTTGTATCCGGCCTTATTGGTGGCGTGACAGGCCTCCATTAGGTGCTCCGCCGAGTCGAATTCCGCCAGCATGCCGTAGATCGGTTGACGCTTCATTCCGCTTTGGCCTCCGGCAACAGAGTCCGCATTTCAAAGATCGAGATGGCGGGCAGAACGCGCAGGAACAGGAACATCAGGAACAGGAACTGGCCAAGGGTCCCGATGTAGGTCATCCAGTCCCACTTCGTGGGGTAGTACATGCCCCAGGAGGAGGTCAGGAAGTCGCGGTGCAGGCTCACGACAACGATAATGAAGCGCTCCAGCCACATGCCGACCAGCACCACACCTGAAATCAGGAACAGCCATACTGGACTGGTGCGCAATTTGCGAATCCACAGCACCTGCGGAATCACAATGTTGCAGAGCAGCAGCATCCAGTAAGAGACTTTGTAAGGTCCGTGCAGGCGGTTCCACAGAGTGAACGCGTCGTAGCGATCGCCGCCATACCAGCCCATAAAGGCCTCGATGAAGTATCCGTAGGCGACAATCAAACCGGTTGCCAGCATGACCTTGGCCGAGTTCTGCAGGTGGCGGTCGGTGATGAAGTCTTCCAGGCCGTAGATTGCACGGATCGGAATCGCCAGCATCAGAACCATGGCGAAACCGGAGTAGATGGCACCGGCGACAAAGTAGGGCGGGAAGATGGTCGTGTGCCATCCCGGAACCAAGCCAACAGCGAAATCGAAGCTGACGACCGTGTGCACGGAGAGCACCAGCGGGGTCGCCAAGCCGGCGAGGAGCAGGTAGGCAGTTTCGTAGCGGTGCCAGTGGCGGGCCGAACCGCGCCAGCCCATGGCCAGCATTCCGTAGATGCCGCGCGCGAGGGGGTTTTCCGCGCGATCGCGCAGCGTTGCCAAGTCAGGGATCAGGCCCACGAACCAAAAGACCAGCGAGATCGTGCCGTAGGTCGAAACCGCAAATACATCCCAGAGAAGCGGGCTGCGGAACTGCGGCCACACTCCCATGGTGGTGGGCAACGGGAATAGCCAGTACGCCAGCCACGGGCGGCCGGTGTGGATCAGGGGAAATATTCCGGCGCAGGACACGGCAAACAGCGTCATGGCCTCGGCGAAGCGGTTGATCGAATTGCGCCAGGACTGCCGTAACAAGCATAAAATCGCGGAAATCAGCGTGCCGGCGTGGCCGATGCCGATCCACCAGACAAAGTTGACGATGGCGAAGCCCCAACCAATGGGGATGGTCACGCCCCAGATGCCGGTGCCTTTCACGAACAGATAGCCGATGGCAAACAGCATCATCTGCAAAACGCCAAACATCAGCAGCGTCCCGGCGATCCAGCCCAGTGACAGCGGCTTGGTCAGCACGATCGCGCTGATCTTCTCACCGATGGTGCCGAAGGTGTGGCCCGGTTCGATGACCGGCGGCGTCTTCACCGTATATTGCGATCCATCTGCCATTCGTTTGCCTTACGCTTCCTGCTTACCGCTGAGTGCGGGATTCGGGTTGCGAATCTCCGCCAAATACGTGGTCCGCGGACGGGTGTTCAACTCGCCTAGCAGGCTGTAGTTGCGCTGCAAGGCTTTCAGCTTCGAAACTTTGCTTTCAGGGTCATTGATGTTGCCGAAAACGATCGCGCCGGCCGGACAAGCCTGCTGGCAAGCGGTGACGATCTCGCCGTCGGCGATCTTGCGATCTTCGCGCTCCGCATCAATTCGCTTTTCGTTAATGCGCTGCACGCAATAGGTGCATTTTTCCATGACGCCGCGGCTGCGTATGCTGACGTCGGGATTGCGCATCAGCTTGTATTGCTCGGTGTCCCAGTCCTGGAACAGCAGGAAGTTGAATCGCCGGACCTTGTAGGGACAATTGTTCGAGCAATAACGCGTCCCGATGCAGCGGTTGTAGGTCATATCGTTCAGACCTTCGGTCGAGTGATTGGTGGCGCCCACCGGGCATACCAGTTCGCACGGGGCATTTTCACATTGCATGCACGGCACCGGCTGGAAGAACGCTCGGGGATTGTCGCGGTCGCCCTGATAGTAGGCATCCACGCGAATCCAGTGCATGTGCCGGCCAATGTGCGCCTGCTCTTTGCCGACGACGGCAATGTTGTTTTCCGACTGGCACGCGGTCATGCAGTTGTTGCAGCCCACGCAGGACGTCAGATCGATCGACATGCCCCAGGCATAGGGCTGGCTCTTGTAGTCAACCGCCGGATAAAGCGTCATCTCCGGGACCACTTCGTCCTCTTTGGCGAACGCGGGCTCTTTGCGATATTCCTCAAGCGTGGTTTCGCGGACCTGCGGACGATGCCCGCCATCGGGCGTGTCCATGGTTTGATAGCCCTGGGTTGAGGCCAGTTTGTAGGTGTCGCCGGTCTTGGTCAGCTTCAGGCCGCTGGCAAACCACGGCGACGCGATCGAGCGCAGCGGATTTACATCAAAGCCCTGTCCAGTGCCGACGCGTCCGGCACGTTTGCGTCCGTAGCCGAGGAATGTGGTCACAGAGTTGTCGGGATGTCCGGCTTGAATCCACACCGGGCCGGTGACTTTTTTCCCGTTCAGTTCCAACTCGACAACGTCTTCAGTTTTGATCCCCAACCGGTCGGCCATTTTGGGGCCGATGAGCACGGCGTTGTCCCACGTCAGCTTGGTCATCGGCTTGGGCAGTTCCTGCAGCCAGCCGTTGTTGGAGAACTGACCGTCGTGGATGGTCGGATCGCGGCGGAAATTGATCTCGATGGCGCCGGGATCCGCTGGTTTTGACTCGGGCAGACTCGCAGCCTTGGCAGTGACGTTCTTGGGAGCAAACGTCGTACCGGCAATCCAGCCGTCATGCAGTGATTTGCGCCAGAACGCTTCGAAATCCGCGCCGGAGTGCTGCTTCTGCCAGTACGCGCGAACAATGTCGTATCCAGTAGCGTCCGGCTGGCCAGCCAGCAGCG
>Ga0209698_10001375_pt1 | contig 28010 bp, 13 predicted proteins | sample LitLauG_LLR_2012_FD_187203 | JGI IMG/M metagenome (GOLD analysis project Ga0209698, IMG submission 187203) | Freshwater sediment microbial communities from Pennsylvania, USA - Little Laurel Run_MetaG_LLR_2012 (SPAdes) (version 2) | ecosystem: Environmental > Aquatic > Freshwater > Creek >... | reverse complement strand
CCACCGGAAAATGGAAAGGGATCGAGCGCGACGTCGGCCCGTGCGTAGGCGCGCAGGTACTCGGTTCGCGGGCTCGGACCCTCGAGGTGCAGGCGCGCCGCATCGCCACCAGCCTCAGCGAAGCGCGAACGGAGGCGCTCGGCCGTGCTGGCCGACCGCAATTGCGGCGACTTGAGCAGCAACCGGCTGCGGGGTACAGATGCCAGGATCTGCGCCCAGCAGCGCAGGACCGGATCCCCCACCTTGCTCAGATTGTTGAAGCAACAGAAGGTAAGACCGGAGCCCTGATCTGCCGGCAGGGGCCCAACGGCGGGCGCGTCCGCGGGGGGCGTAAAGGACCATCTCACCCGTGGCAGATGGCGGACGCGCTCGGTGAACCACGCCTCTTCCCCCTCGGGCACGGTGACGCGATCGACGAGGATGCAGTCCATTTGCGGCAATCCGGTTGACGCGAAGTAACCGAGCCAGCTGGCTTGCACTGGTGCGGGCCGCCAGGCAAAAAGGGGCAGGCGCGTGTTCGCCGTATGGCCAGACAGATCCAACAGGACATGCAGGCCATCGTCGTGCATGAGCGCAGCGGCAGCCGCGTCGTCGATTCCGACAATCGGATTCCAGGCCGCGAAGGCCGGCCGGATGCGATCCGTCAGGGCATCGGCGCGGGCATCCGTTGGATACGCGTACAAGGCAATGTCTTGCCGATCGAGCCGATGCACCAGCCCTTCGAGAAAGTATCCAACGGGATGCTCGCGCAGGTCGCCCGAGACCAGGCCAACCCGGAGAGGCCGGGCGTGCCGATCGGAGCGCCAGCTGGTGAACGGCCGCAGCGCTGCGCGCGTCGCCATCCGGCCATAGTGTTGCGCTTGATCACGGTAGTCGGCAGGGTCATGGGCCACGTAGTTGAAGCTGAGCAGCAGATTGCTTTGCGCCTCGAGGAAATCCGGCATTGCGGCAAGGGCCTGCCGGTAGCTGGCTTGCGCTTCGTCAATCTTGCCTTGATCCAACAGCACCGTACCCAGATTGTTGAAGAATTTGGCGCGGGCACTCGCATGGGGAGCCGGCGCACGGGAAGTTTGCGCAAGCGCCCGCCGCCAGTTTTCCTCGGCCTCCTCCAGGCGGCCAAGCTGCTGCAAGGCCTTACCCAAGGCCAGCCAGGCATCGACATGCTCGGGCGCAAAATCGAGCGCTCGCCGGAGAGATTCAAACGCCTCTGGCCAACGTCCCAACTCCACCAGCGCCGCACCCCGATTGGCGTGCGCGTCCACGAGCGCCGGATTCAGCACGAGGGCACGATCGCAACTCTCCAGCGCGTCCGCCCAGCGGGCCAGGCGGCCGAGGACAGCACCGCGGTTGCCGTGCGCCAATGCGTAGTCCGGCCGTAAGCCAAGGGCCCTATCGAAGCACGATAGCGCCGCGTGTGTGCGACCCGCTGTCGCCAGCGCCACCCCCAGGTTGTAATGCGCCGTCGAGTTTGCGGGTTGCAACTGGACAGCGCGCTCGAAGCACGACCGCGCCTCGTCCAGCCCACCGGAGGATCGCTCAGCGATGCCGAGCTGCAGCCATGCGGCCGCGTCGTCCGGGATGCGAGCCAGCAAGCCGCGCAACAGCTGGCCTGCCTCGGCAAACCTGCCCTGCTGCTGACGCAGTCCGGCCAGGTAATAGGTGGCATCGCGATGTGCAGGATCACGGGCGAGACACTTGAGGTAGGCCGCTTCTGCGTCGAGCAGGCGGCCCGCCTTGTGCCAGACGATGGCGAGCGAAAGTTCCTGCGGGGTCATGAATTCCATCTGAACAGCCAATTATGTCGGCGATGCGACATCCGCACCCCCGCAACCCCCTTTCGTAGCCAATGCCGGCTCGTTTGCCCGCCTATGGACCGAGACGCGATGCGACCCGCTTTCGCGTCGTATAGTGGGCACCGTCGCAAATCAACAACCCTACTTTCATGCGCGCACCGATATTGTCCAGCCACTTCAAGCCGGTACGTGTGGCCGCTGCTGCGCCGCGCCGGGATAAATTCGGGGAGCCGGCCCAACATCGTATCGTGCGGCGTTCGGCGGCGGGGTACGCACTGATAATGGTCCTGCTTGTTGTCATCGGCGTCAGCCTGGCCACGACGGTGGCCGTGCGCCAGCAAACGCTGGAACAGCAACGCGAGCGCGAAATGGATCTCTTATTTGCAGGGCAGCAGTTTCGCAACGCGCTTGCCAGCTACGCGGCGGTCTCCAGGTCCAACAGTTCGAACCCGCGTCCAAGGACATTGGACGAATTGCTGCTCGACAACCGCAGTCCGGTTCCCTTGCGGCATCTGCGCCGCATCTACGTGGATCCCATGACCGGGAAGGCCGATTGGATCCTCGAGATGGTTCAGGGTCGTATCGTGGGCGTGCACAGCAGCAGCGGCAAGGCCCCACTCCAGCGCACGGGTTTTCCGGACGGAATGGCGACATTTTCCGATGCACAAAGTTATCGGGATTGGCGATTCATGGCCGAGGGATATGCAACCAATGCCGCCACGACCCAGGTCAGTGCCCAGGCCGCGGCTAATCCGTCGGCCGCCCCGGGCGAATCCTCATCGGCACCGGCCAGCGGCAATCCTACCGCTGCGCCGGCCGCTGTCGATCCCTTCGCCGCGACCGTGGCCCAGTGCAGCGCCCCCTACAGCGCGGATGTTCAGGCGTGCTACACCGATCGAACGCCAGGCACCGATCCGTCTAAATGCGCCGCCGGGTTCCGCAACTTGATACGGGACTGCATCGCGGCAGCCAACACACATTAACGGCGGAATGTACTGATTGCGGGAACGAACGAAGTCTTTATTTCCAATTGATGACAAATACCGCGATAACGCGTCCGAACGGATCAAGAGTCACCGAAGATTTTTAGGAATTCCCGAACACCTAAAAATCCTGCGGCTGGCGTAGTCCCAAAGAACTACGTCGATGACCGCTCTGAAATGGGAAGTTCATTGCGCAACCGTAGAGTTGGTCATGTTCCAAGGCATGCACTGCAAGCAATCCACGCCGACGAGCAGATCTACGGGGGATTGGGTGGCCACGCGGCGACCCGCCACGAGCGCTTAAAACCCATTTAAAAGGAACTCAAGCAATGAAATTCACGACCAAACTTGCCACCGCCGCTGTTGCGATGGCCATCAGCGGGTCGGCCATGGCCGCCGTAGGTGACATTTTTGTTGATGTATTTGATCCCGCATCAAAACTCAGCATCATCCTTGACACCAACGTCGCCCTGCAAACAGCACCCGTTGCCGGCGTTCTGGCCAATATCACCCTGTCCAACTACTCCAATTGGGCAACTTTTGTCAGCGACGTCACCGCTGCTGGCGGCTCGGTGTCGAATCTGACGTACATCGCATCGGCTGCAACAGGAACTACGCGTGCCGGCAACTATAACCAAAGCTTCAGTTCGCTTGGAGCCACTCCCGGTGTTTCTTTTTCTGCGTTTTCGGCCATCGCCACTAATTTCAATGGCAATACCGGTAATGTGAGCGGAACCATCAGCGATTCCGCCATTCAATCCAATACCGCGTGGGTAAATCTTGTCGGCACGGGCGGAAACTACGGTGGCACCATCGGTGGCGTCGGTACGGCAACGACCGGTACCGCCATGAATATTTACTCGGGCACCGCAGCGGCCCTGTCGTTCAATGCCACACCCGTGACGTCGATTGATCTGACCACCACGAACCTCGTCATTGGCACGTCCCCCGCCGTCCCCGAACCCGGCACGTACGGCCTGATGATCGCCGGCCTGCTGGCGGTCGGTGCCATCGTTCGTCGCCGTTCACGCGCGTAATTGCCGCTGTTCCTTTGGAAGGCCCCAGGGACGCCTGCCGTGCGCATGCGTCCCGGGGTGAAATGCATAAATTTAATCAGGAGATTCAGATGTCCAAGCGCGTATATCTTTCCGTAGTTGCGGCTGCCGTTGCCGCTACCTTCTCAGGTCAAGCCGGCGCTGCCTTCAGCGTGATCAATGGTGCAGGCGCTTCTGCCGTCAGCAACTCGCTCACGAACATTCTTTTGGGCACTTATTGCGCTGCAGGTGCCACCAACGTCACCTACTATGACAACGACACGAACAACGCGGCCAAGGGTTCCGTTTATCGGATTCAGTGCAACCGTAGCACTACCACTGTCACCACTTTTGCCAACAACCCCGACATTTCCTACGATACGTCGGGCGGATCCTGGAAAGGTCTGACCTCCTTCTCGCCGGCGCTCTTCACCGCCGCGCAAACCGGCACTGGGAGCACCTTCCCCGTTGCAACGGTGACCATCGGTGCCGCTCCTTGCGCCACGGCGGTCACCAAAAACCTCACGATTGAAAATGTTGTGTACACGGTCAGCTACGTCGGCAGCTGCGCGACCACCGCATTGACGGCCGCGCCGCAATTTGGCCTGACCGACGTGGACGCCCAGCTCTTCAACGATCCCGAAAATCAGCCGCTGCAGACCAACACCTGGAACACCGCGCCGGTGGCACTGGTTTCGTCCTTTACCCAGGGAACCGAGCTCGCCGGTTGGCCGGTCTCGGTGTTTGGTATGACATTCGGTGTCGCGGCATCGGGGGCGCTGTACACCGCGATGCAGAACGACCAGATCGCTGCAGGCCTGATTCCTGCCACCTGCGCCGGCCTGATCGAGACGTCCTCGGCCAACACAGGTTGCGCGCCCAACATCGGCCGCGCGCAATATCGCAGCATCATCACGAACACGGTCAATTCGCTGAACACCAACATCGCCACCCTTTTCACGACCAAGGTTCCGGGCGTGGGCGGTGTTGCGGGCAATACGAACATCACCGTGGCGCGTCGCGACCGCGGATCGGGCACGCAGGCCACATCCAACGCCTACTTCCTCGGCGCGGGTTGTACGACGGCTGCGACCGAGCCGCAAGACCTGGCGGCCGCTCTGCCCCTGGACTCGTTTGCCCCGGGGTACACTGTCCAGTACAACTTCACCACGGGTGGCGTGAAAAGCGCCTTGCAGTCGACGAGCACCAACGTCATCGGTGTGATCAGCGCCGATAACGAGGGCGGCTTCTCGCCGGGTGGTTTCCTGCGCCTGGATGGCGTGTATCCGAGCAACGTCAACGCCGCCAACGGCAAGTACGACCTTTGGACGCAAGAGCAGTTGCATTGCCAAAGCGGAATCACGGGCGATGCTCTGACGTTCTGCGGTGACTTGGCTGGCAAAAACAGTACAACCGTCTCGGCCAAGGCGTATGTCGGGCCCGGCACCATCAACCTGACCGCGGCCACCGTTTACCCGGTCACGCAGGTTGCTTCGGGCCCCACAGCGGGCGGCGTTGCCTCTTCCTGGTTCCATCAGGAAAACGCCCTTGGCGTGGTCAACTTCTGCGGTGGTCGGTATTCGCGCTAACCCAGTCCGCTGGATGTCTGCCGATTTGCGTATTTTGCATCGGCACATTAGGTCGTTCTGGTAGGTAGTTCTGGACGGAACCCGGCCATTGGGGCGGGTTCCGTCTTCTCATTTTTACTTCGGGTATCGCGTCCTGCCGGAGCGCCGGCGAGGATTCCCCGGATAGTCCAGCCTGCGGAAGTTGTCATCATCCGCGGATAGACTGTGCGCAACAAGAATTCGCGGTCGTAGGCGGCGGGCAGTTCTGCCGCGCGGGGAACGGAAATGGCAACTCAGCGCAGCAAGCGTGCTCGCATGGCGCATGTCGGTAAAGTCAAACGGTCGCGAGCCATAAAGCCGGCCGCCTTCGCTGCATCGCCGGCGAGCAGCGCCAGCATCCGCCTGCGCTGGCTGGTAGTAGGAGCAACTGCAGCCATCGGTGGCAACTTTGCGCTTGCCGCCGGGCCACATGCTGGTCTGCCCAACCCCTGCCCCGGGTCCGTCGCTTGCGCCGGCCACGCTTTCGATCCCCTGTCAACGGGTTCCACCCTCAATTTCGGCGCTAATCAGCTCACGATCCACCAGGTGGGAGCCAGCGCGATCTTCAACTGGCAATCGTTCAATATTTCGCCCGGCAATTCCGTCACGTTTGTGCAGCCATCGGCCTCGTCCGTAGCGCTTAACCGCATCTACGACCCGAACGTTACGTCCATTGCAGGCAACCTCACCTCCAACGGCCAGATATATCTGGTCAACCCTAACGGAATCCTGTTTGGATCGGGCGCGCAGGTCGATGTTGGCGGCTTGATAGCTTCCACGCTCAACATCCGCAACAGCCGCATTACGGCGGGCCTGCTCAGCGACACCAATCTGGGCGACCCTGCGTTCACCAACAATCCGGCTATTGTCGGCACTGACCTCACGGCAAGCGCCGGCGCCAACCCAGCTATCGTGGTGCAGCAGGGTGCTAGCCTGTATTCTGCGGGAAAGAGCAGCACAGGCGCCGTCGTAAGCGCAGGGCGCATCTTTCTCTTTGCGCCCACCGTCGAGGTCGCCGGCAAGATACAGGTCGATGGCGGTGGCCAAGCCGTGGTCGCGTCCGGTTCGGACGTTTATCTGGGAAGTTCCACGGATCCGTCGCTGCGTGGCCTCCTGGTCGCGGTGTCCCCAGCAGCGCAGGGCGGCATAAAGGTCGATGCCACCGGCAATATAAGCGTGGCGCGCGGCAATATCAGCCTGGTGGGGCTAGCCATCAATCAGAGCGGTACCCTCTCGGCTACTTCAGCCCTCGAGCAAAACGGTTCCATCGACCTGCTGGCGCGCGCGGTGGATCCCGCGCTGGCCGCCAACGTGCCCAATTCCTCGGTCGATCCTCTGGCACTGGACCTCCAGACCCGTACGGGATCCGTCACCCTGGCGTCGGGTTCGCAGACAACGGTGCGCCTTGATCCAAGCGATACCGCAAGCTTGCCGTTTAGCGACCCAACGGCCGCGGCGCTGCGTTCCAGCATCACCATCCAGGGCCAGACCGTCGCCATAGGCGGCACCGGGGCACCGGGTTCGACACTGGTGGAAGCCCATGGCGGCGACATCACCGTGAACGCGCGGGCCGCGCAGGGCGGGCACTACCAGGTCGGCGACGGCAGCCTGCTGGGAACGCTGAACAGCGCCGCAACCGTGCAAATTGGCGCCGACGCCAAGCTCGATGTTTCCGGGCTGCAAAACGTTGCCATGGACGGCGCGCTGAACTACGCCTATATCAGCCGCCTCACCTCGCTCAATCTTGCCAACGCGCCGTTCCAACGAACCGGCTTCCTGCTCGGGCAGGGCGTGTACCTCAACCTGCAGGACGCACCGTCCTGGATCAACGTTTCGAACCTGCAGTCGGCCATCGCGGGCACGCAGGCGCAGCGTAATACCGCTGCTGGAACGATCGCCCTGCAAGCGGAGGGATCCGTAAAGGTCGCCGCCGGCGCCACCCTTGATGTTTCGGGCGGATCGCTGGCAGTGAGCGCAGCCACCGGCCGCACCACCCAGTTGCTCACGGCCGGCGGTCAGGCGGTGACGCTCAATGCCGGGGCATCGCCCGACGTGCAATACGTCGGATTTACTGACGGCGCCACCACGACGACCACAAATGCAATAGAAGGCATCAATGTAACGGCGAGCTGGCAAGCCCCCGTCTATACGAACTTGGGGGGATATACCCAGGGCGCAAATGCGGGGACGGTAGAAATCTACGCCCCGAGCGCGAGCATGGCCGGAACCCTGCTGGGTCACGTCACCACCGGACCGTTCCAGCGCAGCAAACCGCCAGCGGGAGGGCAATTGCTCATCGGTTCGAGCGGCGGTACGGCGCTCGACACCGAAGCGGGATTTTCCCGCGGCAACATCTATCTCACCGGCAACGCCGCCAATTTCTCGGCAAACCTGAGCGCTGCCCAGGCCAGCCAATCCCTTGTGGTCGATACCAATGCCCTCGCCGCGGGGGGCTTCACACGCTACAACCTGACCAGCGACGGCCTTATCGAACTAACAGCCGGCGATAACCTGAATCTGGGTCCCACTGGAATCTTCTCTGCGCGCGGTAACGCCATACAAGTCAATTCATCGATTACGGCGCCCGGCGGGACCATCAGCCTGACTGAGCGGCCCCTCACTACAAGCCCCGGCGACAACGGCATCGTGGCAATCGACAGCACGGTTCGCGATGGACTCAGCCTCATCGGTGCGGGCTCGCCCGTACCGCGCGGCGCTGTCTGGCTGGGTGCCGGCGTTGCCCTCGATGTTGCCGGGTTTTGGACCAATGATGCCTATCCCGTAAGCACAGCGCTCCCCACAGCGCCGCTAGTCATCAATGGCGGCTCCATCACACTGTCGGGCCGAAACGTCGACGTGAGCGGGGCCAGTTTTGATGTGTCGGCCGGCGCTACCCTGAGCAAGAGCGGCATTTTCAGTGGGGGCAAGGGCGGGGCGTTGTCCATAACCGCAACCGACCAGGTCGCTGGCGCAGGTTTTGATAGCGCAGGTGACAGAGGCATCCTCACGCTCGGCCCCGACTTTGCCGCGCGCGTCAGCGGCTACGGCGTGACGGCCGGCGCATCGCTGGTCATCGGTGCGCCCACCGTGGCCATTGAACCGGCTGGTACCACTGTCGGAGGCACGGTCGTGCTGCAAACCGATATCGGCGCCCGCGGCTTCTCCAGCTACACCTTCAACGCCTACGACACGCTCACGGTGGGCGCCGGCGTGAACTTCTCGCCCAGCGTTCTTTCGGTCCACAACAGCAGTGCGCTTGACTTCGCCGCGTCGCAGTCGAGCCTGCTTGCGGTGGTGGCCCCGCAAGCGCCCTTGCCGGGTCAGCTTGCGCCGGCATCCGTCACCCTGCTGGCGAGCAGCCCGAGCGACGGGAACGTGATCCTTGGCAAGGGGGCGACCATCAACGCCGGCATCGCCGGGGCGATTTCTCTCACCGCCGGAAATTCCATTCTCGACGATGGCAATCTGCTGGCGCCGGGCGGCAGCGTAAGTGCCTCGCTGCTGCGCGCTGGTTACGATGAATTCTTGACCTCGGCGCGGCTGGATGGGCGCACGATACAGCTGGGTCCGGATGCCTCTATTGATGTTGCCGGCGCCAGCCTCGTGGTGGAACAAAGCACCGGCCTGCGAACGGGCAGCGTCCTCGATGCCGGCTTCGTCTCGCTGAGCGCTCCTGCGGGCATCATTGCGGTGGACGGTGGGGCAAGCATCGTTGCCAACGGCACGGCGGACACGGTAGACATCATCAACAATGCCGGTATCGTCCCACAGACGGTAGCAAGTTCGGGCGGAACGCTCGCGATGAGCGCTGACCTGGGCCTCTACTTCGGCGGCAATGTCAACGCTGCCGGCGGCGGTTCAGGCGCCGCTGGCGGCAAGCTATCCGTCGCCTTACAGGTCGGCCCTTTCGTCCTTGCCAACGGCGGCGGCTCCAACCTGCAGCCGCTGGTATCGCCGACGAACCTCGTTATCGGAAGCAGCCTGCCAACACTGGTGCTGGGCCAGACCAACCTGCCGATTGCGTCACCGGTGGGCATCGTTACGCCCAGCCTCATCAACGGATCAGGTTTTGACCACGTCTGGCTGCAAAGCGCCGATCGGATCACGTTTTCGCAGAGCGTGGCACTGAACACCCGGGCCAGCCTGGTTCTGTCGGGCCAGGAAATTGCGGTGGGCGCCGGCGATACCGTCACCCTGCAGGCACCTTACGTTGCCCTGGGTGGTGTCGCGCAGTTGAACTTTGCGACCAACGGTGCGAGCTATAACGCGCTGAGCGCGGCCACCGGCGGAACCGGCAGCCTGCGGGTGAACGCGGATCTTATAGACCTGGTCGGCAGTACGTCCCTGCTCGGGGTCGGAACCGCCACCCTGAATTCCAGTGGCGACCTGCGGGCCATTGGATCGCCGGGCGCTTCCTTGGGCGCGAGCACAAGTGCCCGCGTGAGCGGCTCGTTTCAATTTGGCGGCAACCTGGCGATCAATGCGGCGCAGATCTACCCCGCGACCCAGACCGATTTCACTTTCACCACCACAGCGGCACCAGGCGATGCGGCCAACGGCAACATCCAGATCACATCGGTGGCCAACGCGGCGAACGCGCTAGCGCCTCTTTCGGCCGGTGGATCGCTGGCCTTTGCGGTCAACAATTTCACCTCATCCGGCCGCGTGCTTGCGCCGGCGGGATCGATCGATGTCAATGCCATCGACGCTATCACCCTGGCCTCGGGAAGCCTGTTGTCGGTTTCCGCAAACGCCCTGGTGCCCTATGGGACCGTCCTCAACGGCGGAACGGCGTGGACGTACAACGTGCCGCCGAACAGCGCGAATACGCCGATAGCACCCTTTACGATCGCAACATCCACAGGCGACGTGGCGGTGCCCGGCAAGGGCGTGACCCTGCTTGCACCCACCGTCGATGCCAAATCCGGTTCAACGGTCGACATCGCGGGCGGCAAGGGCGATATGCTGGGCACGGGATTTGTCGCGGGTCCGGGCGGCAGCTATGACATGTCGCTCAATTTTCCGTTCGCGGCAGCCTCCGGCGTCGCCAACACGCGCAACACCCTATTCGCCCTGATCCCCTCCCGGGGCACGGCATTCGCGGCCTACGATCCGCAGATCTACACTGACCTGGTTCTCAATGCCGGATCGCCCTCGTCGAGCACGGCGTCGTTCCAATTTGGTCAAACCATCACCATCGGTGCCGGCAGCGGCATACCGGGCGGCACCTACACCATCCTGCCGCCACGCTATGCCCTGCTTCCAGGCGCCTTTGCCGTAGAGGCGGCTGCCGGTTATTTCGGAATCTCTCCCGGAACTGCGCAAACCATGCCCGATGGCTCGGTCATCGTGGCGGGCAAACTGGGCATCGCCTCGGCGGGAACAGCGTCATCCAATTGGAGCGGCTACCGCGTCTTCACCGGAACGCAGTTCCGCACGATGTCGCAGTTTTCCGATTACGCCGGAGACCAGTTCTTCAGCGCCGCGGCCGGCGCGGGGAACCAGGCCTTGCCACGCGTTGCCCCGGACGCCGGCATCCTGGAGGTTTCGGGCACGAATGTCCTGCTGCAATCGACCATCGACGCAGCTCCAGTGGCTGGCGGACGGGGTGCCGACGTGTCCATCGCCGCGCAAAGCATCGTCATCGACAACATGGTTCCTGAAATGGCGCAGGCTTCGTCCCAGTTGGCGCTGTCGATTGCGCAACTTTCGGGGCTGGGGGCCGAGACGCTCATTATTGGCGCCGCGGAAAGCCGGCAGGCGGGCGGCACGGCCGTCAGCTTGAGCAACGTCGCCACGTCGGTCACCGACAGCGCAACTACCCCATTGTCGGCGGGAGAAGTCCTGCTGGCAGGTCAGTCCGTAACGATGGGTGCCAACGCACAGATCGTTGCGAGCACCAACGCCAAGCCGCAAACATCCAGCATTGCCATTACCGGGGACGGCGCTGCCCTCTACGTTGGCAACGCCGCAATCATTCCGTCGCTGACGCGCGCAGGTGCCTCGGCCCCTGGGGCTGCAACCGTGGGCGCGCTCACCATCGACAATGGCGCGACGATCGCAGGCGGCGCGGTACTATTTGATGCAACCCGGTCACAGTCATATCCCGCAACGTTCTCATTGACCTCGCAAAACGTGGGGCTTTCGGCCGCCACGGTCAATCTGGGCGCCGTCCCGGCCGGAATATCCGGCCTGGACCTGAGCAATAACTTGCTTGCCCAGCTATCCACCTCGGGTGCCTTGACCATCACGAGCCAAGGCGGGTTCGATGTCTTCGGTACGCCGTCCATCGGCGCTTTGAACGCAGCGGGCCAGGCGACGCTGGCCAGCGTCACGCTGGTTGGGCCTGGCGTTTCCGCCGCTGCGCCCGGCGCCCAGCTCACCATTGATGCCGGGCGTGTCGCGCTCGACAACAGCCTGGGGCAGACGCTCAGTGCTGCCGGGTCATCGGGTGGCACTTTGCGCATCCACGCAGTCGCCAGCGCCACCAGCAGCGGCAACGTGGACGTGGCGGGCAACTTCGCACTGAGCGGCTTCCAGGGTGCCAGCATCACCGCGGTCGGACGCACCGTGGCTGGCAGCACCACCGTGGGAACGGGAGATCTGCTGTTCACGGGCGCCGCCGGTCAGGCCGCCGGCTTGACGCTCGATGTTGCCGGAGCGCCGCTGTCCATCGATGCAACCCGCATCACGGCCAGCCGCGGCGTGAATGCCACGATCAGTACCCCAGGCAGTCTGGCCATCGCCGCTTCCGGACCGTCGACAACGGTCGAAGCTAGCGAACTTGGCGCGTCCCTTGCCATCACGGCTACCAGCGTCGACATGGCGGGCCGTATCGACCTGCCCGCTGGCGTGGTCGCGATCACCACTACCGGCGCCACCACTTTGGAGCCGGGCTCGTCGATCCGGGTGGCCGGCGTGTCGCAGTCCTTCGGCGCGGTCACGGCCGATGCGTCCGCCGGGTCCATTGCCATTACCTCGACGGCGGGATCCGTGGTACAGAATGCCAATGCCACGCTGGACCTATCGGGTGCCGGTGTACAGGGCGACGCGGGCCGGCTGGCGCTGGCAGCGCCCACCGGCAACGTGCAGGTTTCGGGTAAGTTGCTGCTGCAACCGGGAACCGCCGCGCGCGGCGCCGATGTCAGCGTCGATGCCGGCCAGATCGCATCCCTGCCCTCGCTCCTGGCGGCGTTGGCCACCGGGACCGGCACAGGCAGCGCCAATAGCATCGCGATCCGCAGTCGCAACGGCGATCTGGCCATTGCGGCAGGCGAATCGATCAAGGCCGGTTCCATCCTGCTGGAAGCCGATGGCAACGGCGGACCCACAGATGGTTCCATTCTCGTCGCTGGGACCCTCGATGCGAGCGGCCCGACGGGTGGTCGCATCAACCTTTATGCCAACGACCAGGTGACCATCGCGGCAGGCGCACTGCTCGATGCCCATGCCACAGGCGCGGGCGCGGATGGGGGCCAGGTGCTGATCTCCTCGCGGGTGACGGGCAATGCCGCCGCGCCCACGACCTTGGATGCCATCGTCTTGCAGTCCGGCGCCAGCATCAATGTCGCGGCCGGTGACGCCAACGGTACGGGCGGCAGCGTTACGCTGCGCGCCAATGCAGCCGGCGGCGCGAACCCCAGCGACGTCGAGATCTGCAGCGCCTCGCCGGCCTGCGCCACACCCGGTGCAGTCATTGCCGGCCAGAACCCCAACGCCGGAATCATCGTAGAAGGAGTCGTGGTGCAGCAGAACGCAGGGCCGTTGACCATAGACGCCACGGCCCTGGCCGCCGACGCGGCAATACTTCAGTCGTACATGAGCGCCGCCAATCGCACGGCAATGGCAACTCGTCTGGGCGAAGCCGGGGATCCCAGCTTCAGTCTGCGGCCGGGTCTGGAGATACAGTCCACGGGCAGCATCACGCTGGCCAGCAGCGCGGACTTTGCGGCCGGGCTCATCGACCCCGTCGCTGGCACCGGAAGCTTCACGTGGCGCTACGGCGGCTCCACCTTGGCAACCAGCGATCCAGGGGCGCTCACACTGCGCTCCGCCGGCAATCTCCTGATCAACGCCAGCATCACCGATGGCTTCGCGCCGACGACGTCAACACCGCGCGGTACGCCCGCTGGCAGCTTGAACGGCACGGTGTGGTCCAGCGGCAATAGCTGGCGCTACACCCTCACGGCTGGCGCCGACCTCAATGCCGCCAACCCCAATGCCGTTGCCACCCAGGCGGGAAGTCTTTACGTGGGATCGGCTGCTCTAGCAACTCCCGTGACAATACGTACCGGTACGGGGTCGATAGGGCTGACCGCAAGCCAGGACATCGTGCTGGGCAACGGCGGAAACTCTACGCCGAACGTGGTTTACACGGCCGGCGTCGCCGACGTAAACGCACCGGCATTTCCCGCCCTGGTGACTACCTACAACGGCAGGCGGGCCGTACCCATCAGCCCCACGCTCACGCAGGGCGGCGGCGACCTCACGATCACTGCCGGCGGCAATATCGAGGGCACGGACAACAGAGCCGCGACCAATCTCGATGGCAGCGTGCAATCGGTTTCCGAATGGCTCTATCGCGGAGGACTTGGCACCGCTGCGGTACCCACGGTCTGGTGGGTCAACTTTTCCCAGTTTCAGCAAGGCTTTGGCGCGCTCGGAGGCGGGAACCTGAATATCAACGCCGGTGGCGACCTCGTCCGGGTCGATGCCATGCTGCCCAGCAATGGCTACAACAGCGGATCCGGCATCTCACAACGCAATGCTGGCAGTCTTATCGTTAACGCGGGCGGGAATATCGTGCAAGGCATGTATTACGATGAGGCAGGCACGGCCTCGCTCCGGGCGACTGCCCTCGTCGCAAACCCACTCGACCTGGCACCACCCATCAGCCAGCAGCAGGACGTGCGCTTCGCGCTGGGCTCTGGCACGCTTGACGTGCAGATGCGTGAGGCCTCGACTCTGGCAGCACCGTTCAACCCGACCGCGTTCCTGCCAGCACTACCCAATGCGCCCGCGTCATCCACCTACCCGACCAGCGCAGCAGAATACGACACAACCTTTTTCACCTATGGCGCAAACGCAACCCTGGACGTCCGCGCTGCGGCCGGCAACGTGTCGATGCTGCAGGCGCAGGACAACGGCGGCCCGGGCATCGCGGGCACTTTCGCGAATATTTCCATTACGCAGTTCTCCAAGGTGATTCCGCCCATCGTTCGCATCACCGCCTTTGGCGGCAATGCCACGAGTGATACCAACCTGAATTACCAGGCACCGTCGGCGACGGGACAATTCGAGGTGCTTGCCGATGGCAACGTTAACCAGTGGAACCTGGTGATGTCGCAGGCCGACCCGGCCACTCTGCCGCAACCGGCGGCGCCGCAGCTGGAAACAGGTACGAACATCAATCCAACGGCCTTGCTGCTGGCCGCAGTCGACTCGAGCACCCCCTTGCACGCCAGCGATCCGACCAGCGCGGAGATCATCGCCCGCAATGGGTCCATGTCCGACAACTTGCTAGTCATACCAAAGACCACGCAAATCCTGGCGGCTGGATCCATTTCAGATCTGGTGGTTGATATTCAGAATTCCAATGTGGGTAGTCTGTCGGAGATTTCCGCCGGCACGACGCTCAATCTGAGCGGCTCCATCTTGAGTGGAGGACACATAAATATCGCGGGTCCGGGCGCCGGCGAAGTCTTGTCCGGTGGCGCCATGAGCCTAGGAACCGATGGTACGGGGATCCAGGCAACCGCCAATGTGCAGGCAAATATTTACCTTGCCAATAGCAACCTCGGTTCGGCGGGTGCATCCTTGATCGTTGCGGCAGGTACGGGGCTCGGTTCAAATGGCTTTGCGGCTGAACCCCAATACCTTAATGTAATCGAGCAGTTCGTGCGAAACGATGCGTTCGCCGCCGCGGGTACTGGGTCTGCCGCGCTCAATGCCCAGGTCCTCGCTTATGTGTCCAGCGATGCCAGCCTTGCCCCCCTGGCAAGCCTGATTGGCGCCGCGCTCGCAAATCGCTCCGCCGCGGCGGCCGCCGATTCGAGCTTCCGAACCGCCTTGGCCGGAATTTCGCCGGCAGCGCTGGCTGTTGGCGCGACCAAGCTGGCGTCGGGGATCCAAATCGTGGCCAACCAGCAGTTCGTGAATAGCCAGAACCAGGATACCTTTGCTCCTGCATACGCCGCATTCGACGACCTGTTTCCTAACCTGAACAACTCGGCAGCTGCAATCCGTCAGTTCATCGCTGCCAACCCCTTTGCCAATGCGAGCAATGCATCGGCTCTGCAGTCTCAGGCGTTGGTGGGCTTGCCCGCTGCCGTTGTGGATGTCGTTGACCTGGGCATCGCCAATCCGGCCGCTGTGAGCGTTGCGGATTCGGCATTCAGCACGGCTCTGGCCGCGTTGGATCCCGCGACCCTGGCTGCGGCTACGCGCCAGTTGCTGGCCAACACGCTGATGGTTGCCGGCACGAGCAGGAACGCCCTGCAGTCCAGCGGCCGGCTTGTAGGCTTCGGCTCCCCGTATGCACAGGGTCTTACTGCATTTGCCGCGGCCTACAGTCCCCGGACAACGGCGGGCTTGAATGACCTGAGCTTCGATTACAACCAGATCACGGTGGATGGATCGGGAACCCTTGCCGTGTTCACCCCTCAGGGTTCGGTGGTCGTCGGCCAATCTAACCCGCCTGCGCTGGATTCGACAGCCGCCGCCAAGCTGCCATATCAATTGGGCATGTTTACCCTGGGTGGAGGAGACATCATCGGCATGGCGCGCGACAACTTCGATGTCTTCGAATCGCGCGTCTTCACCGTAGCCGGGGGGGATATCAATCTATGGTCCTCTCTCGGCAACGTGGATGCCGGCAAGGGTCCGCGCGATGCCGCCGTTGCCGCGCCACCTGTGTTGGTGGTCAACACCAATACCGGTATCGCGACGCTCAATTTTTCTGCTTCCGTCACTGGCAGCGGCATCGGGGCCTTGGTGACCCAACCCGATCAACCCCCCAGCAACATCAATCTCATGGCACCCCTGGGCTACGTCGATGCGGGGGAAGCAGGCATCCGGGCGCAGGGCGGCTCGGTCACCCTGGGAACCAACCTGGTATTGAATGCCGGCAACATCCAGGCGGCCGGCGGCATCAGTGGCGGCGCCATCGTTGCCGCGCCCCCGCCACCGGCGCCGCCGTCGACGGGCACGTCGTCCGGCGACAAGGCCGCCGAAGAGGCCCAGCGCGATGCCCTTTTCAAGGAGGAAGCTGCACTGCAGGCGCGGCAATCCACCATGCTGGTCGTTGGCGAATTCCTTCAGTACGGCGGCGACGATTGCAAGGACCCTGATTCCGGCGATCCCTGCAAGGACCCTAAGGACAGCAAGTAGAACAAGGTACAAGGCCAGTTGCCAAGGCCATGAGCGCGAGCGTACCCAATATACGGGCCGGCTGCCATGGTTCTTGGCATCGTGGCTACGGCGCGGCGTTATTGGTCATCCGCATCATGCTGGCACACGCGTGCCATCCGCGCGGCGGCTAAAGGCTCCGATCGATCCGCCGGATTTCCCAGGTCGCAACCGCTCTTGAAATTGCGAGACCGCCAGCAAGAGTGCTGCGCGCTCCGGCCGGGCCGAGCAACCTCAAAAAAGTTGGCTATTTCTGTGGCGCCGGAGTCGGTGGTACCGCCGGTGTGGCCGTTGCCGCAGGCGGGACGCCACTGTGCATGGTAGCGGCGGGAACAACCGGTTCCGCTGCTGTGCCCACGCCACCCGTCGCCTGGGCGGCAATCGCCGGCACGTCCAACCGGAACTCGTACATCTCGTCCCGCAGCCCCTCGATCTCCTCGCGATCGTGCACCTTCCACATCGCGACGAACGGATCGCACAGCCGCAACCGGCCCTGGGCATACTTGTCGACGATGCGCTCGGCAAAGCGCATGGCCTGCGCATGCTTGGTTTCACACACGTCAGAGCGTTCCGTCTGCAGTTTCAAGCGGGTCTCGAGAAGCGCATTGGCGCTTTCGACCCGGCGCTTTTCCTGTGCCGCAAACTGCAGCTGGCCGTCGCGGTCGGCCAGGGCCTTCTTCCATTGATCAAGCTGCATGCTCGATTGCTCCCGCAGGGCGTCGAGTTCCCTGCGCAGCGCCGCGGCTTCGCGCGAACCGGCAGCGGATTGCGCTCGCGACTGCGCCAGCTCCTTGTCCGTCTGCGCCGATTCCTTCTTCAGGCGCTCAACGTCCTTGACCTGTTCCTGCAGTTGCGTCTTTTCATGCAACAGCGCGGCATTGTCGGACTGCAGGCGCTGCAGCTGCTGCTGCATCTGCAGCATCTGCGCACGCTCGCGGTCCTGCGACTGGGCGTGCCCCGGGATGGCCCAGATAGCCACAAGCAGGACGAGCGCGCAACGCGCAAGGACCCGAGCGCGCGCGCTGAATGGAACCGGCCGCATCGTCATCACTTCAGAATGTTCCATACAGGTCGATGAACCACATGTCGATGTCGTACTTGATGGGTGCATCGATGGACTTGGCGCTCTGCAGCGACACGCGCATATTGACCCGCGACGACAGCGCAGCACGTACGCCAGCAAAGGTGGCCTTCTGGTCCGTGCCGCCCAGGCGGTAGTCGAGCGACGTGAAGGCATCGGGCACGGCATCGCGCTCAAGATAGCGGTAACCACCGAACAACTGCCAGGACCCCAGGTGCTTCATATCTCCCCGGGTGAGGTCGAATTCCGCGCGGTAGCCGGTAACACGCGGCCGCTGGATGCCATTGAGCCCGTTGGCATCGGTGGGCAAGCCTGCAACCGCGCCCTGGATACGCTTTGAAATTTCGTTGGTATTGAAGCCCACATTGCGCACCCAGTCGGCCGTGAAGGCGAGGTGCATGGGGTCGAAGCTCGCCAGTTCGTAACTTGCAAACGCATTGACCAGCCGGAACTTCGAGGCGTAGGCATACGCCGGCGCGTTGTTGGGATCGCTATACCAGTTGATATTGAACATGGTATTACCCAGGATACGAAACGGCGGCGCCGACAGCGCATTGAGCGTGTTTCCCAGTACGGCCGGAGGATTGAGCTGGCCCTCCAGGGCGACGTAGTCGTAATAGGTGGCCGCAAATTGCAGCTTGGACTCGCTGGCCGCTGTCCATTTGCCGCCCAGCTGCGCGGCGTAAAGCCACTGATTGGAAGCGCTGTTGTAGGGCCCCACCCAGTTGGACGTCAGGGGATGCATGCCGGCGGTGAAGAGTCCGCTCCAGTGCGCGGAGAATTGCGGCTCTACCGAGGCGACGATGCCATCGAAACTCAGATCGCTGGCAAAGATCAAATCACTGCCAAGATAGGGGTTCGCCATGCGGCCCAGGGTTGCCTTGGCCATGGGCAGGGGTTTCCACTGGATATTGGCCAGGTCGATGCCGGCGGAAAAAGGTCGGCCGTACGATGCCTCGTCAACGTTATAGGTCACCGGACTAGCAGTCAGCGTATCGCCATTGACCGCCACCACGCGCAGCTGGGTAACGAAGTTCTCCCCCATCTGCGCGTCAAAGCCGGCCCGTGCGCGCACGAGTTCCTGCTGGCGCGAGGTCTGACTGTTGCGGGTGGTTCCAAACGGCAGTTGGTACCAGGCGTCCACCGCCTGCGGCACGGAGTTTTCGCTCGGGTAGTCCTCGCGCTGGTAGCGGATGCGCATGTCGCCGTAGACGTTGAAGCGGCTCAGCCACTCCGGCAGCGCACCCGGGTCGCCCCAGCGTTCGGCATGCGCCTGCGCAAGGACCTCCTGGCGTATCTCGTTGCGCATTTCATCCTTGACCGTTTCGGGCACATAGGGAACGCGCACCACCGGCTTGGGCGCTTCCGCGGATGGTGCCGGAACCTGGGTTACCTGGCCGTTGAGGAGCGCCGGATCCAAGCCCGCCTGTCGCAGCATATCCTGCGCCTTGCCGGCGGTCAGCACGCCCTGATCGACGAGCGCACGGATCAGGTTGAGCAAGGTCACCTTGAACTGGTCGATGCTCTCGACACTCTGCGCGCGGGCGGGCATGCCGATCGCACACATCACGCAAATCCCCACCAGTACCGCAATCTTTTTGCTGTTCATCTTTTTTGAATGGAATTGAACGTGGATTTGAGGATCACGCATCCGACGACGTGACGCGTATCAGGAGCGGCTGCCGGACGTTGGGCGGCAGCGGCTGCTGCAGGGCCGACACCTGCCGCAGCGCGTTGCCGATGAGCGCATCGAGCTCGCGGTCACCCGTGCCCTTGACGATTTCTTCGCGTTCGAAGTGCCCGTCCTTCGATAGCCAGATACGAACTTCAATGCGATACGGTGTGCCTTTGAGCTTGGGATCACGCGCCAGCTGCTGGGCGATGTGCCGCGCGGTGCTCGACCCGAAGAGACTGGTCCCCAACCCGCCACCGCCGGTGCCCATGACGATGTCGCGCCCGCCCGGGCGCCCGGCCAGCCCGAATCCATCGCCAGGACCAGTTCCCGCGGAATCGAGGCCCAAGGGCCCGGCCGGCGGCTGCTCTGGAGCCGCCTTGGGCTGGTCGGCCGGCTTGGGCTCGTCGAGCTTGACCTCTTCCTTCATCTTGGGGGGATCGGGCGGCTTTACTTCGGGAGGCTTGGGCGGTGGCGGCGGTGGCGCTATCAGCGAGATCTGTGTCACCACCTTGTGCTTTCCAGGGTCCGTCTTGGTGAACAGCAGCGTGAACGCCAGCACGAGCAGCGGCACGCCCAGCACGATGCCGGCGATCAGCGGCAGGAACTTTCGCGTTTTGGTTTTGGGCTGGACCTTGAACGGGAAGGGATCCATGTTCACGCTCGCTGGTGGAGGTCCCGTGCCTAGTTGACGATGCGCTGCGTTACCAGACCCAGCTGGGTGATGTCGAGGCGCCCCATGAGGTCCAGGACCGCCATGACCTTCTCGTACTGAACGTGGGCATCTCCCTTGATCACGACCGGAAAGTCGGGTTCGGCTGCCTTCAAATCGCGCAATCGCTGTTCGAGCTCGGGCATTGTCACCGGGTAGGCATCCAGGAACATGCGCCCGTCCTCGGTGATGGTGACGGCCTTGGTGCGTGGCTTGGCAAGGCTGGGGGAATTGCTCGCCTTGGGCAGGTTTACCTTGATGCCCTGGACGGACGCGGTGGTCATGATGATGAAGATCACCAGCAGCACATAGGCCAGGTCGAGCATCGGCGTGACATTGATGTCGTCGTAGGCCTTGTCTTCCTGGATCTGCATGGATGGCTAACGCTCTCGAATTCAGTTATCTATTGCGGTGGCAAATCAGGACGACACGTGCACTTCGGCCATCTTGCACACCAGCTCGTCGGAAAATGCCTGCATATCGGCGCCGATGGATTTGATCTGGGTGATGAGATAGTTGTAGCCAAAGAGAGAGGGTATGGCCACTCCCAGACCCGCCACCGTGGCCAGCAGCGCCGCAGCGATACCCGGCGCGATGGCGTTGATGTTGACGTCACCCGCAGCGGCAATGGATGCGAATGTGATCATGACGCCCACCACCGTGCCCAGCAGCCCCAGGAAGGGCCCACCGGAAATGGCAATGGTGAGCAGGACCATGAGCTTGTTGAGCCGTTGCGACTGGCGCACCAGCGTGGCGTCAATGCTGGCCTTGATGGCCGCTACCGACTGGGCCGAAAGATCCCCCTTGCGCGTTTGCAGGCGCAGGCGCAATTCGCGCATGCCCGTTTCATAAAGGCGTGCGAGCGAGGAATCGGGCAACGTTTCCGCGGTGAAATCGCGCGCGATCGAGGAATTGGGGTCCAGGAAGGCCGCCTGCTGGCTGGTAAAACCCGCTAGAAACTGGGCGTTACTCCGGGCAGTGCGGCCCAGCACGATGGTGCGATTGACCATGACGCCCACCGCAATGAGGAACATCACGCCCAGGATGCCAATCACCACCTTGGCGTCGACCGTAAGGCTACTGAACAATATCTTCAGGTAGCTCGTTCCGCCGGCGTCCTCGCCGGCTTCCGATTCACCATAGCCCAGTAGCTTGCCCTCAGCGCCTTGGGCGGCCTCGACCTGCATCCAGGCGGCGCTGCGCGCCGTCGCAGCAAGGTTCAGCGAATCGAGCGAACCCTTGAAACCCTGGCCGATGGAAATAGGGCCGGCAAGCTCGGGCGCCTGCACGGCCACGTTGGCAACAGGCGCGCCGTTGACATAGACCACGATCCGATCGGCCACCGTTACCCCCACAAACGACCACTGGCCTGCCGCCAGCTTGCCGCCCGTGGTTGCCGCGTTGCCCACGCGGGCTGTCACCTCGTCACCCTGGATCTCGATGCTCAGCGGACCCCAGTCGAGCACGTGCGCGTTTTGCACCGCCACCGGCCGCACCCATGCGGAGAACGTGAACCCGCCGCCGGGTGCAACATGGACATTGGGTCCGTTGGCCACCGCGAGTGCACTGCCGGAGAATTGCGCGGCTGCGCCAAAAAGACCGGAGGGGTCGGGCGTGACGCCGTCGCCCGCAACGGCGCTGGCGTAGGCGCTGCCGTCCTTGAAGGGCAACTGCGCCTCGCCAAATTCGAGCGCCAGCAGCGTTTGCGGGTCGTAGGTATTCTTGGCGTCGCTGCCGTTGGGTGATTTCTCGCTGCCCGAATACATATAGAAAAATTCCGCACTGGAGGCAGCGGAAATGCGCGGCAACTGCACCCAGGCCAACGCCAGCTGGTTGGTGGCGTCGTAGAACTCGACGAAGTACTTGAGCGGGGTCTTGTCGTCACTGGCCACAAATCGCAGATCGCCCCCATCGGGCCGCGCGTCGGTGAACAGGAAATTGCCCGAGTGCAAGCGCACGGCCACCAGGGCCGGACCAACCGAGTCCTTCAGATCAGCCCCAGTGGACGAGGCATTGATGGTGACCTTCTTGCGGAATTTCCAGTCGCCGTTCCACCACGCCTGTGCGGACATGGGCAGGACGAGCAGCAGCAAGAGGAGCGCGCAAATTCGTTTCATTGGTTTGATACGTCCCGATCAACATTTCTTCGTGCGGTTTCTTCGTGCGGCCCAACCCTCTATTCTGGACGACCAGTGTGTCCAAAATTTGACGAGCCGCGAATACTGCCAACAGAGCTTCTGCCGCGGATCACTCAGGCCACGCCATCATCCGGCCATCACGCGCAGGTGTCGGCAACGCACCACTGTCATGCCGAGGAAAGATTCGCCTTCGACACTCAAAGATTTTTCGGAGTCGTGAATGTCAAGGCAACTTCGCGCCACTGCCGTGCTCTTCGTGGCGACACTTGCCATCTGCCCCGTAGCGCGGGTTTCGGCGCAAGCCGAGCAGCCTACCCCCGCAAATGCGGGTAACGCGCCCGCGGGTGCGCCGAGTGCGCCGCCGGCACCAGCCCCTGCGGCCACATCGCGCGATCCGGCATTTGACATTCTCGCGTTCGACGTCGAAGGCAATAGCGTCCTGTCCACACGCCAGATAGAACTGGCCGTCACGCCGTTTCTGGGACTAAAGCGCCATTTTGCCGATATCGAAGCGGCCCGCCGTGCCTTGGAAAACGCGTATCAAAAGGCCGGCTTCCAGACGGCATTCGTCGATATTCCCGAGCAGCGCATATCGGGAGGCGTGATCCGCCTGCACGTCCTCGAAGGCAGCGTGGGCCGCTTGCACGTCACCGGCTCACGGTACTACGAACAGGGACAGATTCGCGCGGCCGTTCCCCAGCTCGCGCCCGGGTCGGTACCGGACTTCCTGCAGATGCAGCAGGAGATGTCGGATCTGAACCGCAACGCCGACCGGCAGGTATCACCCATACTGAGTCCCGGGCGGGTTCCCGGAACCGTGGACGTCAATCTCTCCGTCAAGGACAGCCTGCCACTGCACGGTGATATCGAAGACGACAACCATGCCTCGCCCTTCACGACCGGCAACCGCACCAGCGCTTCGCTGCACTATGACAATCTCTGGCAGCGCCAGCACAGCATCGCCGTGAACTACCAGGTTGCACCCCAGGATCCCGCCCAGACCAACGTGCTCTACGCCACCTACCTGTGGCGCTTCTCTGGCAGCGACAACGTGGTGTCGGTATATGGCATACGTTCCAACAGCAACGTGGCGGTCGTAGGGGGATCGACGATCCTGGGGAACGCCAAGATCGCCGGTGCGCGCTGGATCATGCCCTTGAGCACCTCAAGCACTCCCGGCTTTCCTTACTTCCATTCGATAACGCTGGGGATCGATCGCAAGGACTTTGCCCAGACCAATATCGATGCCGCGCAGTCGTCTCTTACCGTGCTGCCACCGGTCACCTATGCTCCCTTGTCCCTGACCTATGCAGCCACGGCCCTGCTGCCCTCGCGAACGGTGAGCGCCTCCGTCGGTTTCGTCACGGCGCCGCGTGGCGTGCTGGGCAATTCGGACGCCACCTTCCAAAGCCGCCGCGTCTATGGGGGTGCAAGTTTCGTAGCCTATAAGTACGAAGGTTCCATCGACCAGACGCTGTCGAAACACTGGGGCGCCTATGCGCACGCCATTGGGCAATGGAGCTTTGACCCCCTGATCCCGAACGAACAATTCCTGACGGGCGGCGCCGACAGCGTTCGCGGCTACCGCGAATCCGAGGTGAGCGGCGATCGCGGCCTCAACGCCACCCTCGAGGCGCGACTCTTTCCCTTCGGCCATCCCGGTCCGGACGGCAATCGCAGCCTGTACGCGTGTGCCTTTGTCGATGGTGGCCAGGTGCGCCTAGTCCACCCTGCGGGACCGCAGATATCCATCAGCACGATTGCATCCACTGGCGTCGGCCTGCATGCGCAGTCCTGGTACGGATTTCGCCTGGCGCTGGACGTGGCCAAGACGCTGCGCGACGGCGGTCACGGTGTTTCCAGTTTCATCACTCCCAACGGGACGACGCGGGTGGAGGCGCTGCTGGGATACAGCTTCTGATCCGTGGCTGGCTCGATGACCTGTATTTAGATTTCCGCGCTCTCGGCCGTAGATGTCTCGCTCGCCGGACCAGCCGGCAAGCCAGAGATAGCCTCACCGCTCGATGCCATGCCCCCGAGCAGCCGCATGCTCATGGCCTTGGATACGGCCTGGGTGCGGTTGCTGGCCTGCAGCTTCTTGAGGATGCGCTGGATGTGGTTCTTTACCGTCAGCGGACTGATGGACAGCACCATGCCGATCTCATGGTTGCTCTTGCCCTCCCGCACCCAGTGCAGGATCTCCACCTCGCGCTCGCTCAAGGCGCCATCGCTGGGCGTAACCGAAACCGTTATGGGCGTGCGGTCCCGCGACAAGGCCCGGCAGTAGGTGCTGAAGACAAATGGCACCACCATGGTTGCAATGGCCGACTCGCGGGTGTCCGGCGGCTTGGCGAGGGAAACAAAGGCAAAGAAGCCATGCGCACCCACGCTGGACTGCTCGAAGGGTATGCCATGGGCCAGTGTCGCACCCAGACCCAGATCCTGAAGTTGGGCATACAGGCCGGCCGTACGGGTCTGCCCGGACTGGATGATCAAGGGGTCGCCGCCCTGCCCTCGCCAGGCCTCGAGCATGGCCACAGCCACGCCATCGCGCGGATGGCACAGCCGCGAAAGCGCGGAGGTGGGCAGTGGCACGTTGTGGAAATAGTCGAAGAACATGCCGGTACCCGTACCGCGCGGCAGCCCACATACGAGAACACCATGGGGCAGCAAGGTCTGCAGATGCCCCTGGGTCCAGGCAAAGAACTGGAAGCGCCGGCGCACGACTACCGCATCTGTAATGGCCGATACCAGTGTTGCGCTGTCGGCCATGGACAGCGGCATAGGTACTGGCCCGGCATCGGGCGATCCGGCTTCGGAGCGCATCAGCGCGGGACCTTAATAGGCATTGGTGCGCTTAAACACAATGATTGCCGTCTTGAACAGTATCAGCGCGTCGAAGCCCGGCGACCAGCGGCGCAGATACTCGATGTCGTGCTCGATACGGCGGCGCATCTTGTCCACAGAATCGGTTTCACCGCGCAAGCCGTTGACCTGCGCCCACCCCGTGATACCTGGCTTGACCTTGTGGCGCACCATGTAACCCTTGATGAGCCCGCGGTATTCCTCGTTGTGGGCAACCGCGTGCGGACGCGGCCCCACCAGGCTCATGGTCCCCAGGATCACGTTGAAGAGTTGGGGCAGTTCATCGAGGGAAGTGCGGCGCAGAAAGGCACCCAGCCGCGTGACGCGTGTGTCGTCGCGTGTGGCCTGGCGCACAACCGAGCCGTCTTCGATCACCGTCATGGAGCGGAACTTCCATACCACGATCTGCCGGCCATCCAGGCCATAGCGGCGCTGGCGAAACAATATGGGGCCCGGGGATTCCAGAGTGACGCCGAGCGCAATCACAGCCATTACCGGTAACAGGGCCACCAGCGCAAGTCCACCGACAACAAGGTCGAAGCCACGCTTGAACACCGCGTTAAGACCCATAATGGGAGATTCACATACCGCCATTACCGGCATGCCATTGATATCGTCGATGCGCGCGTTGATCAGGTCCGTGATGAAGATATCCGGCACGAAATACACGGACGCGGTGGTGTCCTTGATCTCGTCGAGCAGCTTGAGAAGCTGGGGCTGCGCAGCCATGGGCAACGCAATGAAAACGGCCTCTACGCGATTGGCCTTGACGAAGGCAGCGGCAGCATCGACGCTCCCCAGGACGGGACCCGGTGCAGCGCTTGCAGTCACCGCGGAGTCTGCCGCAGCCGCAGCGGATTCGATTGGCGCAACCCCGCCGTAATCGGCCGCGTCTGAACGGCCATGCATCACGCCACCGGCGGTGGAATCGAAGAGGCCATCGTCGAAAAAGCCCAAGAAGCGGAAACCCAGCGCCGGGTGGTCGACGATATTTCGCGCCATGCGACTGCCAACTTCATTGGCCGCCACGACAACCGCGCTGCGATAACCGTCGATGGCGAGTAATTGTGGGACCAGATAAGGAATTGAACGATGTGCCACGTAAATCACGCACGGCGTGGCCACAAACCATACAAGCAGCATGCGCTGGTCAAAGACCCAGACGAATTTGGTGGCATAGCCGAAGAAAACGAGCAAGGCAACCATCAGCGTCCAGTTGACGAAGATGGTTCCGGCAAGGTTCTGCCGCAACTTGTGCAACGAAACCTCTGAAGGAAAGGTCAGGGAAAAGACGATGACGGCCAACACCAGTTCGCCCGCACCGAAACCGCTTCCGACAACCATGCAGCTCACCAGCAGGCAGATAACGATCAACGCCGGATCCAGAACGACGCGTACGAATCCGCCAAACGAGAGATGACCGCGGGAGACCGCGACAGAGGGAGCACCCAGCAACATGTTTCTACCAAGAGTGCAAGTAAGACGCAAACCGCGCGTATGCGCCGCTTGCCGACCAGCAGACCTCGTCAGGTTAGAAGCGCTTTGTGACGACTTGCTGAAATGTTGCCGCTAATCCACCGAGGCCGCCCGCGCGTCACACGTTCATTTGCGCAACTAACATGAGACGCGCATCAGGCAAACGTACACGCCACCGGGGCTGCCGGCCGGGGCAAGCACCGTGGGCGCGTGGGGAGCGGCGCCTTCAGTGTGCTGCGACGGCGACTGCTGCGCCCGCACGGCGCCGCTTGAACAACAAGAGCAATACAGCAGCGCCGGCAACCATGAGGCCCACCCGCGACGGTTCGGGAACGGCGCTAGTACTTACGCAGCCATCCTCGCAGCGACGGTGGTCGTCGCCACCAAGGTCGCCACGGTCTGGCCGACCGCCGCCAAAGCCACCGTGCGGCCGGTGCACGTAGGTGGAAAACGATGCGTCCGCGTTGGAACGCTCCGGCAGGTCATTGCCGTTGGCCGGGTAGGCATCGGCGACGGTGCTTTTGTCATCGAACGCACCGACGCCGGCGCTAGAGGACTGCAGGATGCCCTCTTCCGCCGTGAACGAAAACGAGCGCGGTTCGGTGCCATCGTCGCGGATCTGCCCGGCAAATGAGGCCCGATTCAACTCTAGCGGGGCCGCCCCTGCAGCCACGGACAACATGCCGCTGCCGGCAAGTATCACCACGATAAACAGACCAGGCCGGAGCCGAAGTCCCTCGCAACTATGTAAACCCATGATCCTGCTCCTGTGATCTACCGCGCAAACCACACGCCTGACTCGCTTGAAGCCGGCGACCTTCGCCACCGGGACACCGCGACGATGTGTGCACCGCAGCGAATGACGTCATGGTGCCGATAAATTAACGATAGCGGGCGCCCATTGGTCCGAACGGATCAAGCTATCACGCAGGGGGCGTACGAAATATCGATCAACAGCATCTTGACACGACACAAATGTCCGTGAACAACACGAACAATTTTTGAATAATTCGTCAGACAACTGCGTCTCAAGCGCAATCCCCTACAGCGCGGCAAATTTTCGCGGCACATAGTCCGAAAGGATCCATTTGGGCTCCTTACGTCGCCGCCATCATGAATTCGTAACGAAACACTGAAAAAATCGAACTATTTATCCAAATTTTATCGGCGACCCGCAGGCCCGTATTATTGCGGTGCGCAACGAGTATTTTTATGTCAATTTCGTGACAGCCTTCTTCAGTTT